>Ga0247727_10000691_pt1 | contig 82840 bp, 82 predicted proteins | sample WisWelCaveWW1625_FD_202498 | JGI IMG/M metagenome (GOLD analysis project Ga0247727, IMG submission 202498) | Biofilm microbial communities from Wishing Well Cave, Virginia, United States - WW16-25 | ecosystem: Environmental > Aquatic > Deep subsurface > Groundwater > Cave microbial mat | place...
GGTGTCGGACCCTCCGGGTCCGACACCATGGCTCACCCCTGGACGCCGACTCATCCCTACCGCGTGTGTCGTCATTCTCGCCAAGCGAAGCGCAGCGCGGGAATCCAGCAGTGTACCCTCCGGTCGAGATCCCAGTTGGAGTCTTGCTGACGCTCCGCTCGCGGGAATGACGGCCGCGGACAATTGAACAGGGCACGCTTCGGCCGGGGCGTGTCTGGTCAGGCCCAGGAGCTTCGATCCGAAGCGATCCTCTCGGGAGCCGGCGCTTGCACCCTTGAAGTTTACCGGCGGCGATTGTAGAGCCGTGAGGCCCGCGCAACTTCCGGAGCGGTAAGGCCATGCACGCGTTCATCTGCACCGCCTGCGGCACGCAATACCCGCCGAGCGAGGGCGCACCGCCGCAGTGCGCCATCTGCCAGGACGAGCGGCAGTTCGTTCCGCCGGGCGGACAGACCTGGACCACGCAGGCGGCGCTGTCCGCCGGACACTTCAATGCCTACCGCCAGCACGAGCCCGGCGTGATCGGCATCGGCACGCAGCCGACCTTCGCGATCGGCCAGCGCGCCCTGCTCATCTGCACGCCCAGCGGCAACGTCTTATGGGATTGCATCTCGTTTCTGGACGATGCGACCGTCACTTTGATCAAGGCGCTCGGCGGCGTGAAGGCGATCGGCATCTCGCATCCGCACTTCTATACGGCGCTGGTGGAATGGAGCCGCGCTTTCGGGGGCGTCCCGGTCCACCTGCATGCCGCCGATCAGCGGTGGATCATGCGGCCCGACCCCTGCATCAGGCTCTGGGACGGCGAGACGCTCGACCTGCTGCCCGACGTGACGCTGATCCGGTGCGGGGGGCATTTTCCGGGCGGCAGCGTGCTGCATTGGGCCAAGGGCGCCGGCGGGCGCGGGGTGCTGTGCGCGTCCGACATCGCGACGGTGACGACGGACCGCAATTTCCTAACCTTCATGCGCAGCTATCCAAACCTGATACCGCTCTCCCCGCAGCGCGTGACCGCGATCGGCGCCGCGCTGGAGCCGTTCGCGTTCGACACGATCTACAGTCATTTCTTCGACCGCGTCATCCGCACGGGCGGGAAGCAGATCCTGCGCGCCTCCGTCCAGCGCTATGTCGATGCCGTCGGCGGTGCCTACGATCGAGAGTAAGCCACGGCTCACACCTTTTTCTTGGTGTCTTCCTTGCCCACTGCCTCGGGGAACACCCACATGGCGGCGACCGCAAAGACGCCGAAGCCGATCACGAACCAGAACAGGTGGCCATTGCCGCTCGCCCGTTCCCAGAAGGCGAAGGCGATCGCCACGACCAGCGTGACGAGCGAGAGGATGGCCTTCACGTCGCTCGGCATTGCACGGCCTCCGCCTCAATAGTTGCCCAACGGCTGCGCCGCCGACAGGTCCGGGCGCTTGGGCTTGCCGCGCAGGCTTTTCTTCAGATGGCGCTCGTCGTAGCCGTTGAAGAGATGGCCGAGCAGCCCGCGGTCGAGGTCCGATGTGCCAAACAGCCAGTCGGCGATCGGGAACGTCAGGTTCATGTTGCTCTCCATCATCAGCCGCGCATTGTGGTGGGCGGTGTGGTGGCGCCGCAGCGTATTGACGAAGGGGCAGTTGCGCACGAACCAGTTCTCGTCGACGTGGCAGCAGAAGTGCATGAACTCGTAGATCAGGTACATGCCGGTGGTCACGCCCATGAACAGCCAGCCGACGTTGGCCGAGAACAGGTGTCCCAGGACGATGCCGGCCGGCATCGACATCAAGATGAACACTACCAGCGCGTAGGGCGGGAACACCGTGACGCGCCAGTCCTTGTGGTCGCGGAAGCGCATCTCCTCGTCGGTGAAGAACTGGTGGTGGTTCAGCGTGTGGCGCTCGTAGATGGCGCGCAGCCCCTTGAACGGCACCGGCCGATGCATGACGAAGCGGTGCACGGCCCATTCGAACACGTTCGTGAACAGGAAGGTGATGGGGATGGTCAGCCATTCCAGCGGCTTCACGTCGTGGATGTGCTGCAGGTAGACAGTGAACGCGGCCGCGCCCATGGCGTAGATGATGACGACGTGCAGATAGCCATCGTACCACCCCATGATGCGCGCGCGATACTCCTGGCGGAACGCCTTCTGCCGTTCGGTGACCATGTCCGCTGACCTTCCTGAAGCTAGCTCCCGCCCGGTACGCGCGAGCGCCCCGGGCCCGTGCAACTCTTTCCTACATCATGCCGCCGCCGGCCGCCGCTTTCGGCCGGTCCGTCTTCCAGTCCTCTTCCTGCTGCACGGCGAAGATCGACGTGTAGCCGCCGGACCAGTCAGGCGGCAGCAGGCAGGGGCGCGGGTCGTGATGGGCCCAGCGCGCCGGCTTGCCGCGCACGATCGCGCCATAGTACTGCGATTGCAGCGGATTGTAGGTATAGGGCATGGCGTCCGCCGCGGAATAGACGTTGAGCAGCAGCGGCCGCGGGATCTCGGACCAGTTGGCCTTTGAATAGTGCAGGGTGCGGCAATTGTGGATGGTCACGGAGCCGGCCGGGCCCTCGAGGTAGACGACCTTGCTCATGTCGATGACCGCCGCATCCGCCGGCTTGAGGCAGCCGACCCACTGGCCCTTGTCGTTGTATTGATCGACGACTGGGCCGTTGTGGCTGCCGGGCAGCACGCCGAGCGGCCCCTGCTCGGCCGTGCAGTCGAACACGTAGGTGCCGGCGGTGCACGGGCTGTAGTTGGTGTGCGGCCAGAACGAGATGTCCTGGTGCCACTTCACCTCGTCGCCGCCCTTCGACCATTTGAAGTTGAGCTTCGACTGGTGGAACTTCACGTCCGGCCCGACCAGATCGGCGATGGCATCCGGCAGGGGTGAGCTCGCGCCCGAGGCGTACTCCCAGTAGTCGGGATGGTGATCGTTCATGCTGGACAGGCGGCGCAGGCGGGGATTGGCCGCCGTGTGGCCCTTGTCGAGATCCCACGCGTCGTCCGACTTGCTCACCTTGCGGCTCTTGTCGACCATCTGGTCGGTGGCCGCGCGCAGCCGTTCGACCCAGCTGTCGGGCAGCAGCTTCTCGAGCAGGATGAAGCCGTTCGCGAAATAGAACTCGCGCTGTTTCTGCGTCAGGATCTTCGGCTTGATGGACAGGACCTGTTCGGGCGTCATGGCGCTCTCCCTGTGCAGCAGCACCCCCGGTCCGTCGCAACGCCGGGCCGGGGCGCAGCCTGATATATCAGAAATCTATCACAGTTGCAGTGAGGGTCAATCTCGGCCGGGTGATGGCGATAATCGGGAACTGAATCCGAGCGGTAGCAAATGGCAGCGGCTTGGCAATAGGGTGCAGGTGACAAGGAGGAGCGCCTCGGGCTACGGTGTCCTCGCCGCGCTGGTATGATAAGAGCGAGCCATGATCAAAGCACTCGAGCAAGCGATCGAGAAGATCAAGACGCTCTCCAAGGAGCGCCAGGAATACGCCGCCGAGGTGCTCGAGCAGATCGCCGATGCCGGCGATGAAGTCTACCGCTTGAGCGACGAGGAGCGTCGCCTGGTGCGCGTTGGGCTGGCCGAGCTCGACCGGGGCGAGGTGGCGTCAGAGGCTGAGGTGCTGCATCTTCCAATTGTGCTCGGCGGCTGCGGCCGGCAGCGGCGCTGCCAGGATCGCGGCGCCGAAGATGGCGCTCATCCCGGCGAGGCAAACGCTCTTGATGGATCGCATGGGTTCCACTCCTTTGACGTTTCCTTGGTTGTATTCGTTGTGCGCCGGCGCTCTTGATGACGACGGTTGCAGGTCTCAACGTCGCGCCCGTTCGATCTCCGCGATGGCGCGGGCGATCTCGTCGCTGCGCAGGGTCCAGTCGTTGTCGAGATCGGCGACGACCTTCTTCATGAACGGCTCCGACAGCCGGATGGCTCGCTCCTTGTCGCCCAGGTGATCGTAGAGGATGGCAAGGGACAGCTGCTGCGGGCTGGCGCCCTCATAGGTCCACTCGAAGCCCCAGCTGGTGAACTGCTTGACCGCGTAGTGCTCGTCGAGCCGTTGGCCGTCGACCGTGACGGCGAGGCCGTCCATGGTGCGCTTGCCCTCGTACGTCTTCATGGGTCGCCCCGAGCCCACTGCCCGTCGCTAGCAACAGATACCGCGCGGCACCGGCCTCGCCGCTTGATATATCACGGGTATGTTATCGGGCCGACGCAGCGCTGTAAAGGAAGCGGAGACGCTCACACTGCGCGGGCGCGGCGGGCCGGTTGGGACGGACGCGGGCCGGCCCCCACGGTCGCCCGGGTGAAGGCTTCCGTGTAGTCGATCAGGCGGTCGGAGGCCTCGCATGCGCGCTTCATATCGCCATCGGCGACGGCGCGCGCCTGGGCGGCATGCAGCCGCGCGCACAGGGGCAGATCGGCGGCATGCCGGTAGTGCATGTACCAGAAGCGCCGCGAGTGGCCGTGCAGAACGCGCATGGCGCCCGACGCGTAGTCGTTGTGGGCGGCGTCCGAGATCAGCAGATTGAGCTCGCGGTCCAGACGCATGAAGGCGATGTCGTCATTGGTCCTGGCTGCGCGGTCCATGCCGTCGGCGATCTCGCGGAACCGCTGGCGTTGCGCTTCGCTGCCGCGCTCGGCGCCGAGGCGGCACAACAGTCTTTCCAGCTCGCGCCGCACCTCCAGCACCAGCAGCTGCTTTCTGGGGTCCGTCTCGGACACCAGGATGCCCTTGCGCGGCAGAATGCGCACCAGCCCCTCGCGGGAAAGCCGCTGCAGGGCCTCGCGGATCGGCGTGCGGCCGATCGCCAGGCTCTCGGCCAGCGCGTACTCGGAGACGAACTCGCCGGGCTCGAGCTGCAGCGTGACGATCTGCTCCTCGAGCTGCCGGTAGGCCTGCTCGGTCAGCGTCTCCGCCGCCGCGCGACTCTTCTTCTTGGGGCGAGCCTGGCTCAAAGGTGCTTGCCCACGACGTCTGCCGTGTCCTTGGAGGGCACGACCGGGATGATCTCGAAGTCGGCGAGGTCGCCCCAGGCCAGGATCCAGTCCTGCAGCAGGCGCGCGTCATCGCATTCCATCAGCTGGAAGCAGCGGTCGAAGTTCGCCTCGATCCAGCTGCCGACATACGTGAGCCCCTCCGGGGCCATGCGGCCCTGGTCGCGAAAGCGGGCATAGACCGCCTTGGCGTCCCGGTTCCGGAAGCGCTCGATCACCATGAACAGCATGACTTGCCGCACTACACCTGTTTGCGCTTCTGCACCATCGTGGCGAACTTCTCGTACTCCTCCTCCTTGACCGTGTAGGAATGATCGTCGTCGGGGAAGGAGCCTTCCTTCACCTCCTTGATGTACTGCCTGATGCCGCCCACCGCCACCTCCGTCAGCTTGGCGAAGCGTTTGGTGAACTTCGGCTTGAAATCTGTGAACACGCCGAGCAGATCGTGGCAGAGCAGGATCTGCCCGTCGGTGCCCACTCCGGCGCCGATGCCGATGGTGGGGATGGTGAGCTGCTCGGAGATCAGCTTGGCGATCTTCGCCGGCACCGCCTCGAACTCCAGCATGAAGCAGCCGGCGTCCTCGATGGCGAGCGCATCCTCCAGGATCTTCATGGCGGCGTCGGCCGTACGGCCCTGGATCTTGAAGCCGCCGAACATGGCGATGGTGTGGGGCGTGAGGCCGATGTGCGAGGCGGTCGGGATGCCGGCATCGACCAGCGCCTTCAGGATATGCGCCTGGCTCTTGCCGCCCTGCGGCTTGACTGCATCCGAGCCCCCTTCCTGCATGAAGCGTGTCGCATTCACCAGCGCGCGGTCGACGGTGTTGTAGCTCTGGTAGGGCATGCAGCCGAGCACGAAGGTGGTGGGCGCGCCGCGGCGGATCGCTTGCGCGTGCATCACCATCATGTCCATGGTGGCCGGGATGGTGGAGGGATGGCCGTGCGCGATCATGGCCAGGCTGTCGCCGACCACGGCCACGTCCACGCCCGCCATCTCGGCCCATTTGGCGCTCGTGTAGTCCGGCACCGACATGTAGACCATCTTCTCGCCGGACTTCTTGGAGTCGCGGATCTCGGTGATGGTCCGCTTCTCGCGCTTCTTCTCAGCCGCCGGAGCGTCCTTGGCCGACCCCTGTGCCATCGCCGTCTCTCCCTCACATCTGATATATCTCGCGTATGCTAGAGCGCGCGCGGCGGGCCGGTCAAGTCCGCCGACAGCGCGTCAGACACGCCGAAGACCTGCGCGAGGGACGATGCCTGCCGTCGATTGGATTGCCCTCGTGCTGTACAGTGGGGCCGCGCTGCTGCTCGCGCTCTATGGCCTGACGGTCAGCGGACATTTCCCCGCCGAGTTTCGCGGCGCCACGCTCCGGGGCGGGTGGGGCGCGGTGCTGCTGTGGTCCACGATGAGCGTCGCCGGACTCGCCGGGGTGGCGGTCGCCGTGCGTGCCTGGAGCGCATTGCCCTGGTACGCCGCCGTGATCGGCGGGGGCGCCACGCTGCTGTTCGCGCCGCTGCTGTTGCGGCCCCTGCCCGACAGCTTCGTCAACGGCCGCCGCGGGCTCGTCGCCTTCAGCCTCGGCGCCTCGTTGCTGGCCGCAGGCATGTGGGCCGCTGCGTAGAGAGACGGTGGAGGATTGCATCGGTGTTTTGGCGTCACGCATCCCTGTTTTTCACAATGGGAGCGGATTTGCCATCATGTGGCATGCATGTATAGTCGTGCCGCAAGAGGCAGAGACCCCCAATGGCCTTGGAGAGGAACGCGATGAGGAAGCTGGTCGCATCGATGCTCGCGCTCGCCCTGGCGATCGCCATTGCGCCGGGTGTGCACGCGCAAACGAAGGAGCTGCGCATCGCGGTTCAGCCAGGCATCCTGTTCTTCCCGATGCTGGTTATGAGGCAAGGCGAGATCGGCGAGCGCGTGGCCGCGCGGCTCGGCCAATCCGACCTCAAGATCACCTGGAACTCGCTGTTGAGCGGCGGCGCCAATGCGGACGCCCTGCTGTCCGGCAACGTCGACGTGGTGGCGGGGGGCACGTCCAACCTGCTGATCATCTGGTCGAAGTCGAAGGGCCAGGTGAAGGGGATCGCGGCCGTGAGCGGCGTCCCCAATGTGCTCCTGACCCGCGACCCGGGCGTGCGCGAGCTCAAGGACTTCACCGAGAAAAACCGCATTGCCGTGCCGACGCTCAAGGTGTCGCTGCAGGCCATCTACATGCAGATGGCGCTGGAGAAGCTGTACGGCGAGGGCTCATTCAAGAAGCTCGACTCGATCATGGTGCAGATGGGGCATCCGCAGGCGACCATCGCCATCCTGGACTCGACCAACCACGTGGACAGCCACTTCTCCGGCCCGCCCTTCATGCAGACGGCGCTGAAGAACCCCGCGATCCATCCGGTGCTGCGCTCGCTCGATCTGGTAGGGGAGGCGACCAGCCTGCTCGCTTACACGACGACCAAGTTCTACGAAGCCAACCCGAAGCTGGTGGAAATCTTCATCGCCGCGCTGAACGAGACCAATGAGCTGATCCGCACCGACGCCAAGAAGGCGGCGGCGCTCTATCTCGAGGCAAGCAAGGAAAAGCTTACCGCCGAAGAGGTCGCCGCCATCATCAAGGAGCCGGGCACCGTCTTCACCACGGTGCCGCGCGGGACCATGAAGTTCGCCACCCACATGCACAAGGTCGGCATGCTGGACACGAAGCCGGCGGGTTGGAAGGACTACTTCTTCCCGATCATGCACGGGGCCAACGGCGACTGAGGCGGCACACTACGCGGCGCCGCCGTCCGCCTCGCGGGGCTAGCCCGCCTTGGTCCAACCGCGGCCGCCGTCGCCCAGCGCCTCGTAGCCGTCCTTGGTCACCAGCACGGTGTCCTCGAGCTTCACGAAGCCGCGCTTGGGATGCTGCATGGTGGTCTCGATGGAGATGACCATGCCGCTTTCGAGTGCGCGGTTGGTGTCGTAGCCGTCGTAGGACAGGCGCGGAATGGTCATCAGCCGCGGGGCCTCGTGGCTGACGAGGCCCATGCCGTGCGCCATGTAGTTGGTGTATTTCGCGTGCGGTGAGTCCTTCACCATCTGCTCGCCGATGGTGATGATGTCGCCGCCGCGCGCGCCCGCCTTGATCGGCTTGCGTGTCGCCTGCTGCACCTCCTCCACGAAGCCCAGCAGGTCCTCGAGCTCGGCGTCGGGCTTGCCCATGATGCCCATGCGGCACAGATCGCCGATGTAGCCCTTGTAGTTGCCGCCCGAGTCGAGCGAGACGATGTCGCCGGCGGCGAGGCGCTGCTCGGAGGGCGCGCGGTTGAGGCTGGTGCCCGCCGTGAGCAGGCAGTAGTCGAACACCAGGCCGCGGTTGACCTCCTCGCGGCGCATGGTCTCGAACAGCTCCTGCTTGGTGACGCCCGGCTTGCACGTCTTGAAGGTGGCGAGCATGGATTGGACCACGCGCTCGGACGCCTCGCGCAGGTATTTTATCTCTTCGCCCGTCTTGCGCGCGCGCAGCCGCTCCAGCGGCACGACCGCATCGACGATGTCGCAGTTGGAGAGCCCTTGGCGCAGCACCGCTTCGCCGTCGGCCGGCAGGAACGCGGACTCGACGCCGACGCGGCGCACGCCCCCGAGCTTCTTGATGTGCGCCAGGACCTGCTGCATGGTCGCCGGGCTGCCGGTGATCCCGAGCTCGAGGGCCGGCGGCCAGAACTTGTCGAGCTCGCGCTCGTAGTTCTCCATGGCGCAGCCGATGTAGGCGGCCTGCTCGGGCTTGCCCTTGCGATAGATCAGCGCCGGGAGATAGCGGCTGGTGCCGATCGCATCCATGGTGTCGAAGAAGAAGAAGCGGTAGCCGCCGAGCAGATATTGCACGTTGTGCTTGGAGGTGGCGACCAGTACGTCGATGCCGGCGTCGTCCAGCAGCTTGTCCAGGTGGTTGGTGTCGAACGGGACGGGCTTGCGGGTCTGCGCCTCGGCTACGGCCATGTGATCTCTCCCTGAGCGGCGAATGGGCTGGCGATCGAAATCGCGATGATCGGACTATACAATGGTTCCGGCTTCTACCGCTAGGATGCGGGGCTGGCGGTAGTGGGTCAGTTTGGTGGTCGGGGCTGTTCGGGCGCTGATCTTGCTAAGTCCAGGATGAGGCTCACCGTCTGGCGAAAATTCACAGGCGGACCGCCTGCGGCCTCAGCGTCCAATGACCCCGCGGCCGTGAGTCGAATCTTTTCAAGCAACGCTGCTCTCTGATCGCTGTCTTGAAGTTCCCTTTCAGCGAAGTGCGAAAGCGAGTGCAAATTTCGACCTGCTTTGTCCACCCTTAGGATTTTCACGAGGCGGTCCATTGCAATCTCGACGTGATCCTCCAGAGCCATATGTTCTTGAATCAGATCGTGATGCGACAACTGGTTTAACTCCACGTAGTAGTGCAGCTTCCTTGGATCATCCATTTTTTCCAGGTCCACCTCACGCCTCCACTCACGTCAAACTGAGCCACTACTTGGGTGATCACTGGCTCATGTACCAGCCGCCGTTGGGCGAGATGACCTGGCCGGTCATGAACTTCGCCTCGTCGCTGGCGAGATAGACGGCAGCCCAGGCGATATCGTCGGGCTCGCCGAGCCGCCGCAACGGGGTTCCTGCTGCGATGTGGGCGCGCACCGCGCCCAGCGGCGCCGTCATGTCCGTGTCGATCCAGCCGGGCGCAATGGCGTTGACGCGGATGTTGCGCGGCGCGACCTCGTGGGCGAGCGCGCGCGTGAACCCGAGTATGGCCGCCTTGGCCGTGGAGTAGGGCACATTGCCCGGCCGGCCGAAGGTGCCCATCACGCTCGCCATGTTGATGATGCAGCCGGCCATCTGCGGGTTCATGATGGCGAGCGCCGCCCGGGTGCAAAAGAAGGTGCCGTCGACGTGCACGCCGAGCATGCGCCGCCAGCCCGCGTCGGTGGTGCGCACGGTGCCGTCGATGAAAGTCTCGACCGGCCCGCCGCGGGCGATCTCCTGCGCCTGCTTAAGGCGCATGCCGATGATCTGGTCGACGTCGTTGCGGCCCTCGAGGCCGCTGATGCCGGCGTTGTTGACCAGGATGTCCAGCCGCGGCGTGAGTTTTTCGACTTCGGCGAACATGGCCGCGACGGCGCCCGAGTCCGCCACGTCGGCTGAGACTGCATGGCCGCCGAGCGTCTCGGCGGTCGTGCGCGCCGCATCGAGGCTCAGATCATTGATGATGACCTGCGCGCCCTCGTCGGCGAAGCGCCGCGCGATGGCGGCCCCCAACCCGCGCGCGGCGCCGGTGATCAGGGCAACCTTGCCGGCCAGCCTTTGCATCGATCCTGCCTCGCTTGCGCATCCCTGGGGCATTTGCGGGAGCGAGCATGTCATTGTTCGGCGAGCAAGAGAAGGTTCGGCCGCAGCCCAGGTTAGGTCTGGGCGCGCCGGGTCGCCTTCTTCCTTGCTGGTGCCGAGCGCGCGGTGTGTGGGTCGGGCCGGCCCAGCAGCTCGTCGTTGTGCTCGCCGACCCGGGGCAGGCGGGTGCGCGGTGGGAACCGGCGGTTGCCGATGGTCACGGGGATGAGGGGCACGGGTGTCGTCTCGCCGGACTCGAGCTCGAGGTCCGCGAGGCCGCCGCTCTCGACCAGGTGCGGATCATCGAACAGCTCCTCCGGCTTGACGATCGGAGCGAAAGGGAGGCCCTCGCGCTCGAAGCGCTGCTGCAGCTCGGCGCGCGTGAACCGGCCAAAGATCGTGCGCAGCTCCGGGATCAGCCAGGCGCGTGCCTCGACCCGCAGGTTGTTGGTGGCGAGCCGCGGGTCCGCACGCATGGCATCGAGGCCGAAGGCGCGGCAGAAGACCGCCCATTGCGTATCGCTGACCACGCCGAGGAAGATCTGCTCGCCGTCGGCGGTCTCGAACACGTCGTAGACGGCCCAGGCCGAGATGCGCGACGGCATCGGCTCGGCCGCCTTGCCGGTAGTGGCGAACTGCTGCATGTGCTGGCCCGAGAGCAGCACGCAGTTCTCGAACAGCCCGACCTGCACCTCCTGGCCGCGGCCGGTGCGGTTGCGCTCGAGGACGGCCGAGAGCACGCCGATGACGCCGAACATGCCGCCCATGATGTCGTTGACGGACGTGCCGGCGCGCAGCGGGCGGCCGACCGGGCCCGTCATGTAGGCGAGCCCGCCCATCATCTGCACCACCTCGTCAAGCGCGGTGCGGCTCTCGTAGGGGCCCGGCAGGAACCCTTTGTGCGACACGTAGATCAGGCGCGGATGGGCGTTGCCCAGCGTCGCGTAGTCGAGCCCGTGCGCGGCCATGGTGCCGGGCCGGAAGTTTTCGCTGACGATGTCGGCGGTGGCGATCAGCGCGCGCACGGCAGCGAGATCGTCGGGATCGGCCAGATCGACCGCGACGCTCTTCTTGTTGCGGTTGAACAGGCGAAAGAAGCCGGCGCCGGTGCCGAGCAGCCGGCGCGTCTTGTCGCCGTCGGGCGGCTCGATCTTGATCACCTCGGCGCCGAGGTCGCCCAGGATCATGCCGCAGGTCGGCCCCATCACCATGTGGGTGAACTCGACGACGCGCAGGCCCGCCAACGGCAGGTCGGCGGCGGGGCTCGCTGTCACGGCCTTGCGGCGCTTCGGCATGCGGCATTCACCTCTCTCTTGCGCGGTGCGGCACTCGCCTTCAGCCGCCGAGCTTCATCATCTGCGGCAGCCATAGCGCGATCTGCGGGAACATGACGAGCACCAGGATCGCCAGCGCCATGATCACCATGTAGGGCGTGGCGGCCTTGTCGATCTCCATGCTGGGCGCCTTGGTCAGGTGCTTGATGACGACGAGATTGAGCGCGACCGGCGGGCTGATCAGCGCCATCTCGAGGCTGATGGTCAGGACCACGCCGTACCAGACCTTGTCGATGTCGAGGTGGGTCAGCACCGGGATCAGGATGGGCGTGGTGATCAGGATGATGGAGACCGATTCCAGCACCAGACCGAGCAGGAACAGGACCACCATGACCGCGGCGATGAAGGCATAGGGCGAGACGTTGTAGCGGGTGACCAGCTCCACCATCTCCTGGGGGATGCGCAGCAGGGTGAGCATGTGGCCGAACACGCCGGCAGCGATGATGATGAGGAACAGCATGGCGCTGGTGCGCGCAGCGTTGAGGAAGCAGCTGAAAATGTCGCCGAGGCCGAGGCTGCGATAGACCAACGTGGCGATGAGCAGCGCCAGCATGGCCCCGGTGCCGGCGGCCTCGGTGGCGGTGAAGATGCCGAAATACATGCCGCCCAGGATGAACGGCGGCAGCGTCAGCGCCCAGAAGGACTTGCGCAAGCCCCGGGCGATTTCGGCCAGCGACGCGCGCGGCGGTCGCCGGTAGTCGGGCCCGAGCGAGCGCTCGTGGCGCATCTCCACGAACACCGCGTAGATCGCGAACATCGCGGCCAGCATCAGGCCGGGCAGGACGCCCGCCATGAACAGCGCCCCGATCGAGGTCTCGGCGACGAAGGCATAGAGCACCATCGGCCCCGACGGCGGAATGAGGATGCCGAGCGTTCCCCCCGCGGCCACCGAGCCATAGATGGTGGGCTTGGAGTAGTTGTACTTCATCATCTGCGGGATCGCGATCGTGCCGATGGTGAGCGCGGTGGCGACGCTGGAGCCGGAGATGGCCGAGAAGATCGTGCACGCGCCGATGGTGGCGATGGCGAGCCCGCCCGGGAGATGGCGCACGAGTGTGTTGACGGTCTCGTAGAGATCGTCGACCACCTTCCCTTTCACCATGAACTCGGCCATCAGCATGAACAGCGGCAGCGCGATCAGCAGGTAGCTGTTGACGTGGCCGAACACCAGCTCGCCCATGGCGCCGAGGCTGCCCTTGGTCGCAAACATGATGGCGGTGGAGAACACGGCCATGCCGGCGAACATCGGCATGCCGAGGTAGAGGAAGGCGATCAGCGCGGTGAGCAGGAGGATGAACGTCATCAGACGTCGTCCTTGAGCGTCTCGCTCATGTCGCGCGGCTTCAGGCCGGCCAGCACGCAGGCGAGCTGCACGGCGGCTACCAGCGCCATCAGGCCGAAACCGACCGGGACGAAGCCCTGCACGACCCAGAGCGGCACCTCGGGGATCTGGTTGGAGAGCACGTTCAGCATGCGCGAGAACTCGACCATGATGATGCCCTCGCGCACGAAGATGAGCGCCGAGGCCAGCACCGTGAGGATGGCGAAGATCAGCAGCGCACGGCGGGCGGCAGGGCCGAGCAGGCCCGCCAGGAAGTCGATGCCGATGTGATCGCCGCGGCGCTGCACCTCGGGGATCGCCAGCATGACGCTGCCGACCAGCAGCCACCCGGCGCTCTCGTCGACCCAGGGCTGGGGCTGGCCGGCGAAATAGCGCATGGCGACGCCGTAGCAGATCATCAGGAAGACGCCGGCGAGCGCCAGTCCCGCCGCGCCCAGCGCGCATTTCGAGACGAGCGCGACCACCGCCTCGATGGCGCGGATGGTACGCGCGACCGGCGTGGCGGGCTCCGGCAGCCCATCGGCATTGTCGACAGCCGGCTCCACCGGGCCCCCGAGGCGCTAGCGCTGCACGCGGTGCGGCCACCCCGCAGGGGCGCCGCGCCGGCATGATGCTCAGAGCTTGGTGACCGCGTCGATCAGCTTCGGCCCGTCCTGGGGCGCGAGCTTGACGAACTCGTCGAGCACCGGTTTTTGCATGATCGCCTTCCAGGCCGCCGTCTCGTCCGGGGTCTGGATGTGGATCGTCATGCCCTTCTCGCGCAGCGTGCCGACGGCAGCCGCCGCGGTCGCTTCCGTCAGCGCGAAGGCTTCGAGCTCGGTCTTGCGGGCGGCCTTCTTGATCGCGTCCCGGTGCGCCGGGGCAAGCCCGTTCCACCACGCCGGGTTCACGTAGACGTGGTACCAGACGCTGAACTGGGGCGAGACGGTGCCGAACTTCTGCACCTCATAGAAGCGCCGGCTGACGGCCGCCGACACGTCGGTCTGCGCGGCATCCAGCACGCCCGACTGCAGGGCTTGGTACACCTCGGGCGCCGCCATGGCCGACGGCGCCGCGCCGAGCGCGATCAGCCCCTGATCGGCGAGCTTGTTGAGGCCGCGGATCTTGAGACCCTTGAAGTCCGCCGGCGTGCGGATCGGCTTGCTGCCGGTGAAGATCGTCTGCCGGGTGGTGTAGAGCCACATCAGGTTCTTGACGCCGCGCTGCTCGAGCTTGGCCTCCAGCAGCTGGGCGATCGGCGAGTCGAACCACTTCTTGAGCTTGTCGAGATCGGCGACCAGGAACGGGATGACGGTCAGGTTCATCTCGGGGATGGTGTTGCCCCACTGGAAATTGACGGAGGCGGCCGCCTCGACGCCGCCGCGCGCCACGGACGGGTGGTTCTCGGCTGCCTTGGCCGCCTGCTCGGCGGGGAAGATCTGCACCTCCACCTCGCCGCCGGTCATGGCCTTGACGTCGGCCGCGAAGGCCTCGATCGTCTTGGCGGTGTGGTGGGCGACCGGCAGGGGGTGGCTCACGCGCATCGTCACCTTGGCTTGGGCCCGCACGATGCCGGGCGCCGCCATGGTTGCGGCCAGCCCCAGCCCGGCCTTCAGCACGTCACGTCGCTGCATCGTTTCTCTCCCGGTTGATGCTTGTTGTCGGCGGGCCCCGCCCGGGACCCGGCGTGCCAGATCTAAAGGCTCACTCCCACGAGCCTGAGGATGCGCTTGCGCGGGCTCGCTTCGAGGTCCTGCAGCAGGCCCAGCAGGGCATCGCGCGTGCGCCCGATGTGCGCCTCGACCGCCGCCGCCGCGTCGTCCGCCCGCCGCTTGTCGATCAGGTGCACGATCTCCAGATGCTCCCTCAGCCCCAGGCGCTGCCCCTCGGGCGTCGATGTCTGCAGCCAGCGGGCGCGAAATACGATGGCCATGATATCGCGCAGCGTACGGGTAACAAAGTCATTGCCGGCGATGCGGGCGATCTCGACGTGAAACTCCTGGCCGTGGTGGTGGCGCGCTTCCAGCTCCACGGCGTGCGCGGTGCGGGCCATCTTCTCGAGCCGCACCACGTCGGAGCGCGCGCGCCGCTCGCAGGCGAGCCGCACCGACGACGTCTCCAGCACGATGCGGAACGCGAAGGCCTGGCCGAGCTCGGCGGCATCGAGCGGCGCGACCATGAAGCTGCGCCCCTGGCGGCGCACGAGGCTCTCCGTCTCGAGCTGCTGCAGCGCTGCCCGCACGGGGGTGCGCGAGCTGCCGAGTCGGGCCTCCAGCACGCGCTCGACCAGGGCCTCGCCCGGCAGCAGCTGGAAGGAGAGGATGAGCGTTCGCAGCTGCGCGTAGGCGACGGCGGCCTGCGAGGTGTCGCGGCGTTCGGCGAGCATGCGGGCTGGCATCGCGCGGGTGACTTTTTGTGGGTGTGGTGGTGGCCGGCGGGTTCGCGATACGGATTTGGTATACCAAACGGCTGCGTGGGGCAACCGATGGCGGTGGCCGGCACTGTTCTCTCCGGAACAGCGGGGCCGGGGTCGAGGGCCTAGTGTCCGCTCAAGTGTTCAACCTGGAGCGGACCGATGACCCAGCCAACTCACATCAAGCGTGCCCCGGCGACGCGCGGGGACGGCGAGTCGATCACCGCCGCTCTGCTCGACGCGCTGTGCTCGCCGCAGCTCTACGAGATCGTCATGCGCGACGGCGAGCTTCACATCAAGCCGCGCCCGCACATGCACCCGCAGCCCGTGGCGCAGGCGGCGGCCTGAGTTTGGGGTTCGGCTCAGCTCCCGAGCAGCGTGCGCGCGTCGACGTGCTCGAGGCCGAGGGCTGCGGCCACGGCCGGGTGGGCGACCCGGCCCCTGTAGACGTTGAGGCCGGCGAGCAGGTGCGCATCTGCGCGCAGGGCGGCTTGCGGGCCCTTGTCGGCCAGCGCCAGGATGAATGGCAGGGTCGCGTTGTTGAGGGCGAAGGTGGAGGTGCGCGCCACGGCGCCCGGCATGTTGGCGACGCAGTAGTGCACCACCTCGTGCACCACGTAGGTGGGGCTGGCGTGCGTCGTGGGCCTGGAGGTCTCCGAGCAGCCGCCCTGGTCGATCGAGATGTCGACGATCACCGAGCCGCGCTTCATGTCCCGCACGTGCTGCTCGGTGATGAGCTTGGGCGCCGCCGCGCCCGGCACCAGCACCGCGCCGATCACGAGGTCGGCGTCGAGCACGTGGTCCTCGATCGCCTGGCGGGTGGAGAAGATGGTGTTGACGGCGGCGCCGAACTGCTGGTCCAGCGCATAGAGCCGCTCCAGATTGATGTCGAGCACGGTGACCTGCGCCTCCAGGCCGATGGCCATGCGCACGGCATTGACACCCGACACGCCGCCGCCGAGCACGACCACCTTGGCCGGCTCCACGCCTGCCGCCCCGCCCAGCAGCATGCCGCGCCCGCCCTGCTCCATCTCCAGGCAGTGCGCCCCGGCCTGGATCGCCATGCGGCCGGCCACCTCGCTCATCGGCGCCAGCAGCGGCAGGCCGCCGCGTGCGCTCGTCACCGTCTCGTAGGCGATGGCGGTGACGCCCGCCGCCATCAGCGCCTTGGTCTGCGCCGGGTCCGGGGCGAGATGCAGGTAGGTGAAGAGGGTCTGGTCCGCGCGCAGCATGGCGCATTCGGCCGCCTGCGGCTCCTTCACCTTGACGATCAGGTCGGCGGCCGCGAACACCTCGGCCGCCGTCGCCAGCACCTTGGCGCCGGCGCGCTGATAGTCGGCGTCGAAGATGCCCTGGCGCTCCGCGGCGGCGTGCTCGACGTAGACCTGGTGGCCATGCTCGACCGCCTCGCGCACGCTGGGCGGCGTCATGCCGACCCGGTACTCGTGGACCTTGATCTCCTTGGGTACACCGATGCGCATGCGATGGGCCTCCGAGGCGCAAGCCAGTCACCGCGCAACGTACTGGTCGAGCGGCGCCTGGGCAACGCCGCCGCGCTGGGCGCTCGAATGCCGCTATGCACCGGGAGCTGCCGGATGCTTGTACGGGGAAGGCGTGCCAACAAGAGAAGCCCCGGCAACAGCGGCAGGTTCGGTACGATACCGCGGAAGATGATCCCCGAGCGAGTAAACAAGGCAAAGCGCGAGGCTCGCCCAGACCGCCGCAGTGAAATAGAGCGACATCCAGGCAATCTCATCCTTCCATTGAGCAAAGTCATGCGTCACGACCCAGCGCGTGCTCGCGTCACGGAGACCCTCGAGAGGACCCAGAACTTTGCTGCCATCAGCAAGCCCATCCTGCCATCGGTTCAGGTACATTGGTACGTCGATGGTAATGAGAAAAGCCAGATAGGCCGCAATCCCGGTGATGGCGACGACTAGGGCCAAGCGAACCAGACCCTCGTACTCCGGTAGCAACCGGCAAAGGCCGATCCCAACCACGAGGAAGGTAACTGCCCATATCGAATTTTCGATGGCATTGGCCAGATAGTTGGTCGTCAACACCCCGTACCACGAGCAGCACTGCGCCAGGATGATCAGCGGCACGATCGCCCAGGCGACGTTCAAGGTGGTGTCCACTCCCGCTACTTCACCCAGTTGGCGCAGGACGATGGCCCACTGCGCTGCGAAGCAGACCTCGGCCACGGTCGCCACGGACCGACCGATGAGAACGCTGGATAGCCAAGTATCGAACAAGCAGATTCGTTGAACATCCGCGCGCGGGAGAAACGACCGGAAGGCGCAGCCAAAAACATAGGCTGCACAAAGGAATGGCATGAGCTCGATGTCGAAGGCGCTGTCCAGGCTGCCAGTCGGCTGTGTGTAAAACTGGCGGTACAGCAGGAACCAGAGCGCGATATTTACGCTGCTGGCCAGGGTCAATAGAGCCCACCACCAAGCCAGAGGATTGGGCCGCGCCCGCCGCAGCAATCTCATGGGCCGCTCCGCGTGTGATCGAACTGACACTGAACCGTCACAACAGTGTCACGAAGCGCGACCGGTCGCGAGAGATATATGCGCAATGCTTTTGGGCGTCGGCTGGGAAGCTCTGCCCCGGATGTGGGCGATTGAGTTTGCCGCTGACCTCTGGCGCTACGCCGCCTTTCAATGTCGATCAGGTGACGGCGATCAGCGGGGTCGCCTCGGGCACGTTCTGCACGTGTCGCGCCAGGGCCTCGAGGCCGCGCGGCATCGGCCCGCCGTAGGCCCAGTCGAGCAGCTCCACGGTGTGCGCGATCGGCAGGTCCATGCCGTGCGCGAGCTGGGTGATGCAGCCGATGTTGCCGGTCGCCACCAGGTCCGGCCGCACGCTCCTGATGTTGGCGACCTTGCGTGCGCGCAGATCGGCGGCTATGGCCGGCTGCAGGATGTTGTAGGTGCCGGCCGAGCCGCAGCACAGGTGCCCCTCCGGCACCTCGACCACCGTGAAGCCGGCGCTGCGCAGCAGCTTGCGCGGCTCCTCGGTGATGCGCTGGCCGTGCTGCATGGAGCAGGCGGAGTGGTAGGCGACGCGCAGCGACGACCAGCGCTTGGGCGGCCCCATGTCGTAGCTGCCGAGGAACTCGGTCACGTCGCGCGTCATGCCGGCGATCCTGGCCGCGCGCTCGGCATAATCGGGCTCGCGCTTCAAGAGGTGGGCATAGTCCTTGACCGTGGTGCCGCAACCCGAGGTGTTGACGATCACCGCGTCGATGGGGTCGCTCTTCTCGATCACGCGGGTCCAGGCATCGACGTTGCGCTTGGCGAACGCGATGGCCGCGGCCTCGCGCCCCATGTGCTGCACCAGCGCCCCGCAGCAGCCCGCTCCCGGCGCCACCTCGACATCGACGCCGCGGCGCGCCAGCAGGCGGATGGTGGCGTCGTTGATCTCGGGCCTGAGCACCTGCTGGGCGCAGCCGGCGAGCAGGATCACGCGCTTGCGGCGGTCGGTCTTGGTGGCGGCGGTGCCTGGTCCGGTGAAGGCGGCACCGCGCAACAGCCCCATCGGCGCCAGCTCGAGCATCGCCACCAGCTCCTTGAAGCCCAGCCGGCGCAGCAGCCCGGTGAACGGACGCGCAAAGCGCGCCGCCCGCAGCGCCAGCCGCATGCGCTCGGGATAGGGCAGGGTGGCGGCGAGCAGCGCGCGCACCAGGCGCTCCCTGATGCCGCGCGTGCCGGTCTGCTCGATGTGGGTGCGGGCGTGGTCGACGAGGTGCATGTAGTCGACGCCGCTCGGGCAGGTGGTCATGCACGAGAGGCAGGAGAGGCAGCGATCGACGTGGCGCTGCACCTGCGGGCTCGCCCGCTTGCCGCTCTCGAACATCTCCTTCATCAGGTAGATGCGCCCGCGCGGGCTGTCGCGCTCGTCGCCGAGCAGCACGTAGGTGGGGCAGGTGGCCGTGCAGAAGCCGCAGTGCACGCAGCGACGCAGGAGCTTGTCGACCTCGGCGACGCGGGGATCCTTCAGCTGCTTGGCGGTGAAATTGGTCTGCATGCTAGTGTCCTGATCGCAAAATTCGTCTCAGTGTGCGGCGGGCTCGGAACGAATTTCGCGATCTGAAGGACACTAGCTGAGTCATGGTGCTGGTGTGATTCAGATCGAGAAGTCCGCTCCTCAACCTAGCCCAATGCGATGGTGCGGACTTCTCGATCATCACACTAGCTCGGGCTTCCTCAGAAGTTGGCGTACATGCGGCCGGGGTTGAGGATGCCGGCCGGGTCGAAGGCGGCCTTGAGCTTGCGCGAGAGCCGTTCCAGGCCCGCTTCGAGCGGTTGGAACACCTCGACGGCGGCGCGCACCTGCGGCTCGGCCCGGATCAGGGTGGCATGGCCCCCGTGCGTGGCGATGACGCGGCGGATGTCGGCGGCGCCGGCATCGGTGGTCGGCAGCACCTCGGCCCACACCAGACCGCCCGACCAGTCGTAGAACGCGCGGCATTCCATGTAGGCCGAGATCGCCGCAACCACCTTGGGTCCCGCGCCCGGGGGCGTCGATATGCGCCACACGGGGGCGTCGTTGCCCTGCAGCACCGAGAGCTGGCGCAGCTCACCCCAGAAGGCGAGCGAGTTCTCGTCGTCCATCTCGTGGATCTCGCCATAGACCCTGAGGTGCTGCTCGAGCCGGCCGAGTCGGTAGGTGACCGACTTGGCGAAGTTCTCGATGCGCAGCGCGGTGATCGCCTGGCCCTGGCGCCGCAGGCCCTGATGCCACAGGCGCGCCACCAATGAGGGCTGCAGATGCGCCGCGCCCGACACCTCGAACGGGGTGCCCATGGCCGCGCACAGCACCTCGATGGCGATCTCGTCGGGCAGCCCCAGCAAGATCAGCGTGGCCGTGGTCTCGGGCAGCGGCACCACCTTGAACGTCACCTCGCTCATGACGGCGAGCGTGCCCCAGCTGCCGGCCAGCCCGCGGCACAGGTCCACGCCGGTAACGTTCTTCATCACCCGGCCGCCCGACTTGAAGATGTCCCCGCGCCCGTTCACGGCGCGGATGCCGAGCAGGTGGTCCCGCGCCGCGCCAACCCGCACGCGCCGGGAACCGGCAATGTTGGTGGCGAACACGCCCGCAATGGTGGCCTGGCCCGCCTCGCCGCCCGACAGCGAGGCCAGCTCGACCGGCTCGAATGCCAGCATCTGCCCGCGCTCGGCCAGCGCCTCCTCGATCTGCGTCAGGGGCGTGGCGGCGCGCGCCGACATCACCATCTCGCTCGGCTCGTACAGCGTGACGCCGCGCATCGCCCGGGTCGACACGGTAGCGGCGGCATTGATCGGCCGGCCGATCCGCTCCTTGGTGCCGGCGCCCGTCAGCGCGACCGGCGTGCGCGTCGCCGTCGCCTCGGCGAGCACGCGGGAGAACTCCCGCTCGTCGACGGGGCGCATGTTGGTGACCACGTCGCAATCTCCTCAGGCGGCCTCGAGCGCGGCCTCGCGTCCCTCGAGCGGAAACACCTTGGCCGAATTGAGCAGCCACTTGGGGTCGAACACGGTCTTGATGCGCATCTGCGCCAGCAGATCGGTCTCGGTGAACTGCACGCGCATGAGGTCGCGCTTCTCGATGCCGACGCCGTGCTCGCCGGTGAGGCAGCCGCCCGAGGCCACGCACAGCTGCAGGATCTCGTTGCCGGCCTGCTCGGCGCGCTCGGCCTGCTGGGCGTTGTTGGAGTCGTAGAGGATCAGCGGGTGCAGGTTGCCGTCGCCGGCGTGGAAGATGTTGGCGACGCGCAGGCCGGCCCGGTCGCAGATGTGGGTGATGGCGACCAGCACCTCGCCGAGCTTGCCGAGCGGAATGGTGCCGTCCATGCAGTAGTAGTCGGAGATGCGGCCGATGGCGCCGAACGCCGACTTGCGGCCCTTCCAGATGGCCGCGCTCTGCTCCGCGCTCTGGCTGATGCGCAGCGTCTTGGGTCGGAATGGCTTGGCGAGCTCGGTGATGACGTTGAGGAGATCGGTCATCTCCTCCTCGGAGCCCTCCACCTCGATGATCAGCAGCGCCTCGACGTCCATCGGATAGCCGGCCTTGGCGAAGGCCTCGCAGACGTGGATCGCGGGCCGGTCCATGAACTCGATCGCCACCGGGATAATGCCCGCGCCGATGATGGCCGAGACGCACTGGCCGGCGATCTCGCTGGAATCGAAGCCGAGCAGCATCGGCCGCGCCCCCTCGGCCGAGCGCAGGATGCGCACGGTGGCTTCCGTGACGATGCCGAACTGGCCCTCCGAGCCGATCACCAGGCCCAGCAGGTCGTAGCCCGGCGCATCGAGGTGGGCGCCGCCGATCTCGATGATCTCGCCGTCCATCAGCACCATCTTGAGGCCGAGCACGTTGTTGGTGGTGACGCCGTACTTCAGGCAGTGCGCGCCGCCGGAGTTCATGCCGATGTTGCCCGCGAGCGTGCAGGCGAGCTGGCTCGAAGGATCGGGGGCGTAGAAGAAGTCCTGCGCCTTCACCGCCTCGCTGATGCCCAGATTGGTGATGCCGACCTGCACGCGGGCGACGCGGTTCATGTAGTCGATCTCGATGACGCGGTTCATGCGCGTGACGGCGACGACCACGGCGTCCGCGGCCGGCAGCGCCCCCCCCGACAGCGATGTGCCGGCGCCGCGGGCGACGACCTTGATGCCGTGCTGATGGCAGTAGCGCAGCACGCGCGAGATCTCTTCCGTGGTCGAGGGCAGCACGACGGCGAGCGGCAGCTGGCGGTAGGCCGTCAAGGCGTCGGTCTCGTAGGCGCGCCGGCCGTCCTCGTCGGAGATCACGGCGGACTGCGGCCCCACCAGCCGGCGCAAGTCCTCCGCGATCGCGTCGCGTCGCGACACGATCGCCCGGTCCGGCTGCGGAAGCGCCACCGATGCCATGGCCGCCTGGCTCCTGGTTCGTATTGGGCCGATCCGCCATGATATATCTCGGATCATCGCGTGCCGCCATCCGCACGGGTGCGGCGGAGCGGGAGATGTGCATTGCTGCTGCGAAGGGTCGCGTGGAAAACCGGCGCCGGTCTGCTAGCCTTCACGCACTCGAGCGAAGCTGGCGAGGCAAAGCGAGGCGCCATGACATGGTCTATTAGGGCTGGCCGGACGGCCATTGCCGCTTTCGCGCTGGCCCTGAGCGTGGTGGGCGTCAGTGCGCTGGCGGGAGCGGCCGCGGCCCAGGAGGGCAACGCCGAGGAGGGTGCGGAGGTGTTCAAGAAGTGCCGCGCCTGCCATGACGTGGGGCCGGCGGCGAAGAACAAGGTCGGCCCCCTGCTCAACGACATCATCGGCCGCAAGGCCGGCACCATCGAGGGCTTCGCCTACTCCGACGCCAACAAGGCCGCCGGCGCCAAAGGCCTGGTGTGGACCGAAGAGGTCATGTTCAAGTACCTGGAGAACCCGCTGACGTTCATGCCCGCGACCAAGATGGCGTTCGCCGGCCTGAAGGATGCCCAGGACCGCAAGGACGTCATCGCCTATTTGAAGGCTGCCGGCAAGAAGTAGGGCGCTCGGACATTGCTCTGAGCCAAACGCCAAGCGCCTAGCGCTTGCTGCGGATGCAGCCTTCGAGGCAGCGCTGCAACTGGGCCTGGCACCTGGCCCGGTCCTGCGTCGACTTGTAGCACGAGCCGTAGGCGGCGCGGCAGTTGGCCGAGCACGCTCCCTGTGCCTCGGCCGGACAAGAGGGCGTCAGCATCGCGACGAGCGCGAGCCCGAGAAAAAGGGCGCCCAGCGCGGCGGTCAGGATGTGCCTTTGCCAAGTCACTGGGCGAGCTCCTGGCCGGCTCGAGTCGATACCCGCGTGATGCAGGCACGTCGAACGAGTGGCCTGGCGCAGTGCTACGGCTCAGACCATGAATGTACGCTGAATGCGGCGACGCTCCGGCGCGGAAATATCGGGCACAGCCCGCGTCGTCTCGCGGCCGGGTGCATTCGGTTGCGTATGCGCTCAGCTGCAGCGATCGTCGGCCGGAGCCAGGAAGCGGGCATCGACCCAGCCGGTCTGCGCGCCGTCCTGGGACGGAAACTGCACCTGGCACCACGGTTTCTGGCAGCCGCCGACGTACACGATGCAGGTGGCGCGCGGCGCAAACACGTAGACCACCGGCGCCTGCTGGGTGGGCGCATTGCGGACCAGCAACACATCATTCGGCGCGATGCCCGTTACGCGCCAGTGGCTCGGGATGTCGGCCGGAGCCCCCTGCACGGAGCGCTGCACGAACGGCGCCACGGCCGGCTCGACGCGCAGATAGCGCCCGCTCACCCAGCCCGACATGCCGTTGTAGCGAACGGGGCACCAGCTGCGGCAATCGCCGATCAGCTCGACGCCGCGGCCATTCGGCGGGATGGCCCCGACGATGCGCGCATCGCCAGACGGAGCCGTGCGGATATTGAGCACATCATCGTCGTGTACGTGGACGACGCGATAGGTGCGGACGGCGTCCTGGGCCGACGCGGGCAGCCGGAGAAGGACTGGAGCCAGCACGAAGGCTGAGAGCAGGATTGCCAGGACCGACCAACGCGAAATACGCGAAACCGAGACCATCATGATGCCCCCCGTTGCTCAGGCAACAACGGGATTCTTAGCGTCTTTCCGGCATCGCCAGCAACCCGCCGGACCCGCGTAGGGCGCGGGGTGTGGCGAAAGGGGGACGGTGTCGGCGGCTCTAGAACGCATACTCCTTGAAGAGCGGGGCGGTGCGCCGGTCCCAGTCGCGCTGGTAGCGGGCCAGCATTTCGTCGGCCGGCGTCACGCCCTCGCGCAGAATCGCCTCGACCGGCTCGAGGAACGCGGTCTCGTCCTGGCCCCGGTCGTCGCCGAACCCGCGCCGCTGCAGCCCGGCGCGCGCGATCTCGTGCACCCGGCGCGCGATCTCCAGCACCGTGGTGCGGCGGAAGGGGGTGCGCAGCGCGGTCCTCGGCACGGCGTCGCGCAGCCCCTGCCGCTCCTCGGCCGTCCAATCCTTGACCAGATCGTAGGCAGCATCGAGCGAGGTCTGGTCGTACAGCAGGCCCGTCCACAGCGCCGGCACCGCGCAGATGCGCCGCCAGCGGCCGCCGTCGGCACCGCGCATCTCCAGGAACCGCTTCAGCCGCACCTCGGGGAACAGCGTGGTGAGGTGGTCCGACCAATCATCGAGCGTGGGCAGCTCGCCCGGCAGCTGCGCCAGCTTGCCGGCCAGAAAATCCTTGAACGAGCTGCCGGCCACGTCGATGTAGCGGCCGTCGCGGTAGACGAAATACATCGGCACATCGAGTGCGTAGTCGGTATAGCGCTCAAAGCCCATGCCGGGCTCGAACACGAACGGGAGCATGCCGGTGCGCCGGCGGTCGGTATCGCGCCACACCTCGCTGCGCATCGACAGGAAGCCGTTGGGCCGCCCTTCCGTGAACGGGGAGCAGGCGAAGATGGCGGTGGCGACCGGCTGCAGCGCCAGCGACACGCGGAACTTCTTGACCATGTCGGCCTCGTCCGCGAAGTCGAGGTTCACCTGGATGGTGCAGGTGCGGTACATCATGTCGAGGCCGCGCGAGCCGACCTGCGGCATGTAGCGCGTCATCACCCCATAGCGGCGCTTGGGCATGCGCGGCGTCTCTTCCAGCGTCCAGTTGGGCGAGAAGCCGACGCCCAGGAAGCCGATGTCGTGCGGCGCGCCGGCGACGACCACCTGGTCGAGATGCTCGCGCGTCTCGGCGCCGACCTCGTGCACGGTCCTGAGCGGCGCACCGGACAATTCAAACTGGCCGCCGGGCTCGAGCGAGACGGTGCCGCCGAGCTCGCCGTCGGGCCGCTTCAGGGCGATGATGTTGTCGCCTTCCATGATCGGCTGCCAGCCGAAGCGGGCGATCAAGCCTTCCATCAGCGCGCGCACCCCGCGGGTGCCCTCGTAGGGCACAGGACGCAGGGTGTCGGTGTAGAACAGGAACTTCTCGTGCTCGGTGCCGATCAGCCACCGCTCAGCCGGCTTGGAGCCCGCCGCGATCCACGCGATGAGATCATCGCGCGAGCGGACGGTCGGGCTGGGCGCACTGTCCTGACGGGTGGACATCGGGGGCTTCGGTCCTGGTTAGCGCAAGGAGGCGGCCGCCGGTGCGGCGGAGCCCCTTGTTATGTAATCGCGCGACGCCACACAAGCTATGAGCGGACCCAGAGCTAACGCCAATCGCCTAGCAAAGCGTTCACAAGGGCGAGAGCGGCGACGGCGGCGGTATCGGCGCGCAGGATGCGGGGCCCGAGCGAGATGCGGGCCACGAATGGCTTGGATGACAGGAGCTCACGCTCGGCATCGGCAAATCCCCCCTCCGGTCCGATCAGCAACGCCAGCGGGCCCGGGGACAGCCGGCCGAGCACGGCCAGCGGATCGGCGGCGGCGTCGCTGCCTTCGTCGCAGAACACGAGGGTGCGGGCGGCATCCCACGCGGCAATCACGCTCTCGAGCTTCTCGGGCTGGTGCAACTCGGGAAGGCGCAGGATGCCGCACTGCTCGGCCGCCTCGATGGCGTTGGCGCGCATGCGCTCGATGTTAACGCGTTCGGGCATCGTGTGGCGCGTCAGCACCGGTCGCAGGCGGGCCACGCCCATCTCGACGGCCTTTTGCACCATGTAGTCGAGGCGTGCGCGCTTGAGGGGCGCGAACAGGTAGTCGATGTCGGGGCCGCCCTCCTGCGGGCGCACCTGCCTGCGCACCACCAGCGCCGCCGCCCGCTTGCTGCCTTCGGCCAGCTCGGCCAGCCATTCGCCGTCGCGCCCGTTGAAGAGGAGGATCGGCCCGCCTGGCTGCATGCGCAGGACGTTGCGCAGATAGTTCGTCTGCTCGGGACTGCAGGCGAGGGATGCGCCTTCGCCCAGGTCGCCTTCGACGAACAGGCGCTGCGCGTTGAAGTCGTAGCGGGCCATGGGGCTATTCTACCGTCATCCCGGACGTCGCCTCGCAGCAATCGGGAGTGACGCGTCAGGGCATGGGCAGAGCCTCGTGCTCCTTGAGCACGCGGCCGCCGTCGATATCGGTCTCCACCAGCTTGACGCGATAGCCCCACAGACGGGCGAGGTACTGCAGCGTGCGCTCGGCCTCCGTCTTGTCGAGCAGCACGCCGTTGCGCACGCGGTGGGTCACCACCAGCCGGCGGCTGCCCGAAAGGTCGGCGTCGGTGACCTGCAGATCGGGGTCCTGCGCGGCGACATCGTAGTGGCGGGCGAGCCGGCGGCGCAGCTCGCGGTAGCCCTGCTCGTCATGGATGGCCGCAACCTCCATGGCCGCATCCTTGCTGTCGTCGCTGACGGCGAACAGGCGGAAGTCGCGCATCAGCTTGGGGCTCATGAACTGCAGGATGAAGCTCTCGTCGCGATAGTGCGCCCAGCCCTCGCGCAGCGTGGCCATCCAGTCCTCGCAGCCGGCGATCTGCGGGAACCAGTCGCGGTCCTCGGCGGTGGGCTCGGTGCAGATGCGGCGGATGTCGTTCATCATGGCGAAGCCCAGCGCATACGGGTTGATGCCGCTGAAGCGCCGGTCGTTGAAGGCGGGCTGGAAGATCACCGAGGAGTGCGAGTGCAAGAACTCGAGCATGGTGCCGTCGGTGAGCTGGCCGCGCTCGTAAAGCCGGTTCAGGATCTCGTAGTGCACGAAGGTGGCGCAGCCCTCGTTCATCATCTTGGTCTGGCGCTGCGGGTAGAAATACTGCGACAGCAGGCGCACGATGCGCAACAGCTCACGCTCCCAGTCCTCGAGCTTGGGCGCGTTCTTCTCCAGGAAATAGAGGAGGTTCTCCTCGGGCAGGCCGAGGCGGCGCTGCTCGTTCTTGCTATCGGCCGATTCGGCGACGATAGGCTCCTTGGTGATCTCGGGCAGCGTGCGATAGATGTCGTCGTAGGTGGCTTCCTCGTGCGCGCGCCGGCGCTCCGCCTTCTCGCGCTCGCGCTTGGCGACGTTGCGCGTGCGCGGGCGCAGATCGCGGCTGATGCCCTGATTCATCAGCGCATGCGCGGCGTCGAGCACGGTCTCGACCGCCTCCTGCCCGTAGCGCTCCTCGCACTCGGCCACGTAGGTCTTGGCAAAGCCCAGGTAGTCGATGATGTGGTCGGGCTGGGTCCACAGCTGGAACTGGTAGTTGTTCTTGAAGAAGTGGTTGTGGCCGTAGGCCGCGTGCGCGATCACCAGCGCCTGCATGGTCATGGAGTTCTCCTCCATGATGTAGCTGATGCAGGGGTCGGAATTGATCACCAGCTCGTAGGCGAGCGTGCGCATGCCGCGCTTGTAGTAGGCCTCGTCGTGGGCAAAGCGCTTGCCGAACGACCAGTGCCGGTACATCAGCGGCATGCCGATCGAGGAATAGGAATCGAGCATCTGCTCGGCGGTGATGACCTCGATCTGGTTGGGATAGATGTCGAGGCCCAGCTCGCCCAGCCCGATCTCCCCGATCGCGTCGCTGACCTTCTGGATCAGCTCGAAGCTCCACTCCGGCCCGTCGAATAGCGGACGCAGGTTGCCTCTGCGCTTGGGGAGCTTCTTGGCCGTCGCCACCGCCAGGTCCTCTCAGGCCGCAATGCCGTTTGCGGAAAACAGCTCGTGGAACACCGGGAAGATGTCCTCCGGCGACGCCACCCGCCGCATGGCGAAGTTTTTGCGCTGGCGGGCGACCTCCTTGTAGCCGTGCCAGACCGGCGTCTCCACCGTGTCGTTGAAGCGCTCGCCGTGGGTCGTCTCGATATAGGCGAAATACTGGCACACGGGCAGGATCTCGTCGTCGAGCAGCTCCAGGCAGCGCGGCATGTCGTCGTGGAAATTGTCGCCGTCGGAGGCTTGCGCCGCGTAGATGTTCCAGTCGGCTGGCGAATAGCGCGCGCGCACCACCTTCAGCATCTCCTCGAGCGCGGTCGAGATGACGGTGCCGCCGGTCTCGGTGCCGCGAAAGAAGGTCTCCTCGTCCACCTCGGCGGCCGTGCTGGTGTGGCGGATGAAGACGATGTGCACCTCGCGGTAGTAGCGCGACAGGAACACGTGCAGCAGCATGAAGAAGCGCTTGGCGAGGTCCTTGAGTGGTTCGGTCATGGAGGCGGACGCGTCCATCAAGCAGAACATTACGGCCTGGGTGGTCGGCTTCGGCACGCGCTCGAAGCGGTTGTACTGCAGGTCGATCGGATCGATGTAGGCGATGGTGCGGCGCAGGCGCTGCTTGTGCTCGAGGCGGCCCTTGATCTCGGCGATCTTGGCCGCGTCAGCGGGGCTCTCGGCCTCGGCCGCGGCCAGCTCCTGCTCGAGCCGCTCGATCTCGGCCTGGCTCGGCCGCCTGAGCGCCATGCGCCGGCCGAGGCTCTTGCGCATGGTGCGCGAGTGGTTGAGCCGGGCCGGCGGGCCTTCGCTGGTGAAGCCGGCGCGCGCCGACTTCGGCGCCTTCAGGTCCTTCAGCTTGACCTTGACGAGGTTCGGCAGCTTCAGATCGTCGAAGAACAGGTCGAGGAACTCCTCCTTGGTGAGGGTGAAGGTGAACTCGTCCTGGCCCTCGCCGTCCGGACTGCCCTGGCTGCCGCGCCCGCCAGCGCCGCCCTGCGGCTTGGGGATCTCGTCGCCAACCTGGTATTCCTCGTTGCCGGGCAGCACGTAGTCGCGTTGGCCCGAATTGCGGCCCAGCGAGAAGTTGGGCTCGCGCAGGCTCTTGGAGCGGATCGTGACCTTCTCGGCGCCTTCGGTCTGCGACACCTTGCGCGATTTCAGCGAGTCCTTGATGGCCTCGCGGATCTCGGCCTTGGCCCGGCGCAGGAACCGCTGGCGATTGCCGAGGCTCTTGGATTTCGGATTGAGGCGCCGGTCGACGATCTGCATCTGTCCCTATCCGCTACGCTCAGGTGGGCTGGTCCGCGCGCCAGCGCGCAGACGGCCGCGACAGCTGCCGACCGCCGCTGCCTCACCAGGGTCTAGCATAAGGGAGCGCTCCCCGCACCCGCCGGCCCGCTCGGCTCAGCTCGACTTTTTGACGCGCATGTACCATTCGACCAGACGCCGCACCTGACGGGCCGTGTAGCCGCGGTCGACCATGCGCTGCACGAATTCCTCGTGCTTCTTCTCCGTCTCGCTGTCCTGCTTCTTGCCGAACGAGATCACGGGCAGCAGGTCCTCGACCTGGCTGAACATGCGCCGCTCGATGACCTCGCGGATCTTCTCGTAGCTGGTCCAGCTCGGGTTCTTGCCGCCGTTCTTGGAACGGGCGCGCAGCGAGAACTTGACCACCTCGAAGCGGAAGTCCTTCGGGTTGGCGATGCCGGCCGGCTTCTCGATCTTGGAGAGCTCCTGCTCCAGCACCTGGCGGCTCATCAGCTGGCCGGTGTCGGGATCCTTGAAGTCGTGGTCCTCGATCCAGGCGTCGGCGTAGGCCACGTAGCGGTCGAACAGGTTCTGGCCGAAGTCGTGGTAGGATTCCAGGTATGCCTTCTGGATCTCGTTGCCGATGAACTCGGCATAGCGTGGGGAGAGCTCCTCCTTGAGGAACTCGAGCCACCGGTTCTCGGTCTCCTCGGGCAGCTGATCGCGGCGCACCGCCTGCTCGATCACGTAGAGCAGGTGCACGGGGTCGGCAGCCACCTCGTGGGTGTCGAAGTTGAAGGTCTCCGACAAGATCTTGTAGGCGAACCGCGTCGAGGCGCCGTCCATGCCTTCCGTGACACCGGCGGCGTCGCGGTACTCCTGGATGGTCTTGGCGTGCGGATCGGTGTCCTTGAGGCTCTCGCCGTCATAGACCCGCATCTTGGAGTAGAGCGAGGAGTTCTCATGCGCCTTGAGTCGGGTCAGCACGGAGAAGCGCGCCAGCATCTCGAGCGTGCCGGGCGCGATCGAGGCCTCCCTCAGCTCGCTGGACACCAGCAGCTTCTCGTAGATCTTTCTCTCATCGGTGACGCGCAGACAGTAGGGAACCTTGATCACGCTGATGCGGTCGAGGAACGCCTCGTTGTTCTTGTTGGCGCGGAAGCTCTGCCACTCGCTCTCGTTGGAGTGGGCGATGATGAGGCCCTGATAGGGCATGGCGCCGACGTTCTCGGTGCCGACGTAGGTGCGATCCTGCGTGGCGGTGAGCAGCGGATGCAGCATCTTGAGCGGGGCCTTGAACATCTCGACGAACTCGAGCACGCCCTGCGTGGTGCGGTTGAGGCCGCCCGAATAGGAGTAGGCGTCGGCGTCGTTCTGGCCGAAATGCTCAAGCTTGCGGATGTCGACCTTGCCGACCAGCGACGAGATGTCCTGGTTGTTCTCGTCGCCTGGCTCGGTCTTGGCGACGCAGATCTGGCGCAGCTTCGAGGGGAGCAGCTTGACGACCGAAAACTTGGAGATGTCGCCGCCGAACTCATCCAGCCGCTTCACCGCCCAAGGCGACATGCTGCCCAGCAGCAGCCGCTGGGGAATGCCGTACCGCTCCTCGAGCGACGGCCCCATCGATGCGGGGTCGAACAGGCCGAGCGCACTTTCGAAAATCGGACTGATGCCGTCGTTGGTGGCCAGCACGTAGACCGGGCACTTCTCCATCAGCTCCTTGAGGCGATCGGCCAGCGAGGACTTGCCGCCGCCGACGGGGCCCAGCAGGTAGAGGATCTGCTTCTTCTCCTCCAGCCCCTGCGCCGCATGGCGAAAGAAGCCGACGATGCGCTCGATGGTCTCCTCCAGGCCGTAGAAATCCTTGAATGCCGGGTAGACCTTGAGGGTGCGGTTCATGAACACGCGCCCGAGCCGGGCATCCTTGGCGGAATCCACGAAGTCCGGTTCGCCGATGGCCTTGATCATGCGCTCGGCGGTGCTGGCGTAGAGCGCCGGATCCGCCCGGCATCCCTCCAGGTACTCCCGCAAGGACATGCGGTGCTGCTTCTGGCTCTCGTATGCCTGCGCATAGAGGTCGAAGATGTTTTCTTTGCCGGTCATTCGTCAGCGCCTCTGCATTCGGCGTGTCGGATTGGCATTAGACCAAAAAAAGCTGGCCGAGCATAGCTGTGTAGCCGCTTTGTTCGCCTCCGTAGCTGTGATCCTATGGCCAATCCGCCACGCCGGTGTTCCATTCAACTAAGATGGTGATCGCATGGCCTGAAGGCAAATTGCCTCGGTCGATACGCGCCATCGCGTCGACGCCGCTCCGCTGGCATGCCACGCAGCCCGCCCACGAAGCTGTGAACGACTGTCAAATAGTCAGCGGCCCGGCGGTCCCGAGGCAGCCGCGAATCACCCGAGCGGCCCACAAGAACAATTTCGCGGTAACGATCTCATGTGCCGAAGCACGACCTTGCGAGCGATTCGGCCGCGAATGCGACAGTACGGTGTCAACAATCAGGATGGCTGATTCGGCGACCCGGTGGCCGATCATGGTGTCGGGCACGGCGCGGTGTGAAAAACGTCAATTGCGGCAGGCGGCGATCGCGATAGTCTGACGTGCAGGTCCTTTGTGCGGGAGTTTTTGGGACCCATGCATGGCTTGGCCCAGTTCACGCCGCAACAGTTGCTCGAGTCGGGCCGCCGCGCCGAGGCGGAAGGCAGGCCCGACCTTGCGCACCAGTTCTATTGGCATCTGGCCGAGCAGTATGGCTACACGGCGGAGGCTGCCGACGCACGCAACGGACTTGCCCGTGTCGGGAATGGCGGCCAGATGCAGAACATCTGGCAACCCGGCAGCGCCCATTCGCAGCCTTCCGCTGCCAGCGTCAGGTCCGCGAGCGCACGCGTCCAGCGCGGCAGGCAGGTCGAGCCGCGCGAGGCGTACCGCGGCGGCCGCGCCCTGGCGGCGATCGCCGCCGGTATCGGCTGGTTGGCGATCGGCGCGGCTCTGACGGCCGTTGCGGTCGGGACGGCGGCGCACGTTCTGCCGATGCCGCGGGATTTGAAGCTCACCTGGGACGCGTTCCTGCTGCTGGCGGGCGCCGTGCCCGGCGGCGGTGCGTTGGCGCTCGCGGGCCAGGCGGCGCGCGCGCTGTTCGATCAGGCCAGCGCTGCGCGCGAGCTCGTGGCAATCGAGCGGGCCAGGCGGAACGGCGAGCCGTCCTGACGGCTCTAGCCGCGGCGGCGATGCTCCTCGAGGCGCGGCATGATCTCGACGAAATTGCAGGGGCGGTGGCGGTTGTCGAGCTGCCACTTGAGGATGCCGTTCCAGGCGTCCTTGCAGGCGCCGGGGGAGCCGGGCAGACAGAAGATGTAGGTGCCCTGCGCGACGCCGGCGCAGGCGCGCGATTGGATGGTCGAGGTCCCGACCTTTTCGAACGAGATCATGTGAAAGACCGTCGAGAAGCCGTCGACCTCCTTCTCGAACAGGGGCCGCATCGCTTCCGGCGTGACGTCGCGGCCGGTGAAGCCGGTGCCGCCCGTGCTGATGACGACGTCGACGGCGGGGTCGGCGATCCAGCTCTGCACGCGGGCCCTGATCTCGGCCACGTCGTCCTTGACGATGGCTCGGCCGGCCAGCTCGTGGCCGTCGCTCGTGAGCAGCTGGGCGAGGGTGTCGCCCGACTTGTCGTCCGCCGGCCCGCGCGTGTCCGACACCGTCAGCACGGCGATGCGCACGGCGATGAAGGGGCGGGTGTCGTCGATTTTCGGCATGCGCGGCCTCGCGTGTGGACCGCGCCATTGTCTCAGGCCGGCCGGCCGCCGTCACGTGGCTCGAGCTAACCGACCGCGCGGGCCGCGCTCTCGATTTCCTCGTCGTCGTTGCTCGACAACGCCATTTGCACCGGCATGACCGGGATGCAGAGCTCGGTGCGACGATGCACGGAGCGCGTCACCAGCGGGTCGTTGAGGTATGTGGCCAGGAATGGACGGTCGTAGTCGACCGACAACCCGCGCTTGGGAACGACGTCGCGATGCAACTGGGACAGGAGTTGGCCGGCTTCGCTGTAAGAGCCGACGTGCGTGTGCACGGCGTAGGCGCCGCCGGGCAGCGTCTGGCGAGCGATGCCGGCAGCCGGATCGGCGTCCAAATCGGCCAGCACGGGAATGCATGCGTCAAAACGTAGCAGTTCCGGCGCCGTGATCCGCGGGTTGTCGCGGAAGATGCCGTACCCCTGCTTCACCCGCTTGCGCACCTGGTGCTGATCCAGCCAGCGCGCCATCGTGGTCCATGCTTGGTCGGCCGAGGTTTCATAGGGGCCGACGGCGCGGGTGTAGAACACCGCGATTGGCCGCATGTATCGATAGGTGACGCGCACGACGCCCCAACTTCCCTCTGCTCACGACAAACGTCAGGGGACACCCTAGTAAACACTTCTTGCGTGACCCTTAAGTCGAGCGCGCGAATTTGCAGCAAATTTGCTTTGCGTCCGGCAATCAGCCCGAGCCTAGGCGTCGAGCACGGCCTTGATGGCCAGCAGATCCCGCCACGCCAGCCGCTTGGCGGCCGGCGTGCGCAGCAGATAGGCCGGGTGCAGCGTGGCGATGGCACGTACCCGCGAGGTCCCGATCTCGACGTCGCGAAGCTTGCCGCGCACCCGCATGATGCCGTCCGCGACATCGAGCAGGTGTTTGGCCGCGGCGCCGCCGAGCAGAACCACCAGCTCGGGTGCGACCAGCTCCACCTGGCGCTCCAGGAAGGGCCGGCACACCTGGGCCTCCTGCGGGGTCGGCGTGCGGTTGCCGGGCGGGCGCCAGTAGACAATGTTCGTGATGTGAACGTCTTTTTCGCCCAGCCCGATCGCCGCCAGCATCTTGTCGAGCAGCTGGCCGGCCCGGCCGACGAACGGCTTGCCCTCGAGGTCCTCGTCCCGGCCGGGCGCCTCGCCGATCAGCATCAGCCGCGCCTGCGGCGTGCCCCGGTAGAAGCACAGGTTCTTGGCCGTCGCCTTGAGGCTGCAACCGTCGAAGCCGGCCAGCGTGGTGGCCAGCTCGTCGAGGCTTGCCGCCTGCCGCGCCGCGCTGCGCGCCGCCATGACGGCTGAGTCCGGCGCCGTCGACGGAAACTGGCGCGCGCCCGCATTGACGGCGGGAGGTGGCGGACGCCAGGCCGGGGCCGGCCGTGCGGGCGGGGCTGCATCGGCCCCTCTGGCGGGCGGCGGCGCTGCTGCCGCGAGCTCGCCTCCGGGCGGCCGATCGCCCTCCTGCAGCCAGTCGGCCGGGGCCTCGCCCACCGCCTGATCGACGCCCATCTCGCGATACCAGCCGAGCAGGGCTGCCAGGCCGGTCGATCTGTCCTCTTCGCGCATGACCGGGAGTGTAGCGGTGTTGGCCGGTAATATCAGCTCCGGGGCTCCGGTCTCCACGGTTCACCGCGTCATGCGGCTTGACGCTGGCTGCGCACCCGACCTATCGAACCCCTGAACGGATGTCATTCGGGGCCGAATTGCGTGGCACGCGAAGACGAGTTGCCGCCTCGCGAGGCGATGGACTTCGATGTGGTGATCGTCGGGGCCGGCCCGGCCGGGCTCTCCGCCGCCATCCGGCTGAAGCAGCTCGCGGCGGGCGCGGGCCGAGAGCTGTCCGTGGTCGTGCTGGAGAAGGGCTCCGAGGTCGGCGCCCACATCCTGTCGGGCGCCGTCATCGATCCCATCGGCCTCGGCAGCCTGATCCCCGACTGGAAGGCGAAGGGCGCCCCCGTCGAGACTGCCGTCAGCGAGGATCGCTTCTATTATCTGGGCCCGGCGGGCTCGTTGCGCATTCCCAATTTCGTGATGCCGCCGCTCATGAGCAACCACGGCAACTACATCGTCAGCCTCGGCAACCTGTGCCGCTGGCTGGGCGAGCAGGCGGCCGAGATGGGCGTCGAGGTGTACCCGGGCTTTGCCGCGGCCGAGCTGCTGTTCGACGAGCAGGGCGCGGTGGCGGGCGTGGCCACGGGCGACATGGGGCTCGGCAAGGACGGCAAGCCGACCGACCGCTTCACCCGCGGCATGGAGCTGCGAGGCAAGTACACCCTCATCGCCGAGGGCGCGCGCGGCTCGCTCGCCAAGGAGCTGATCGCCCGCTTCGACCTCGACGAGGGCCGCCAGCCGCAGAAATACGGCATCGGCCTCAAGGAGCTGTGGGAGGTGCGCGCGGAGGCGCACCGACCCGGGCTCGTGCAGCACACGCTGGGCTGGCCGTTGAGCGATCGCACCGGCGGGGGATCGTTCCTTTATCACTACGGCGCCAACCTGGTGTCGGTCGGCTTCGTCGTGCATCTCAACTACGAAAACCCCTACCTCTCGCCCTACGGCGAGTTCCAGCGCTTCAAGACCCACCCCAGCATTCGCGACACCTTCGAGGGTGGCAAGCGCATCGCCTACGGCGCCCGAGCCCTCACCGAAGGCGGCTGGCAATCCATCCCCGAGCTGGTGTTTCCCGGCGGCGTTTTGGTCGGCTGCGCCGCCGGCTTCATGAACGTGCCGCGCATCAAAGGCTCGCACAACGCCATGCTGTCGGGCATCGCCGCCGCGGAAGCGGCCTTCGCGGCGATTGCGCAGGGGCGCGCGCACGACCGGTTGGCGGCCTACAGAGAGGCGGTGCTGTCCGGCCCGATCGCCGCCGATCTCAAGCGCGTGCGCAACGCCAAGCCGATGCTGGCGACGTTCGGCACTCGACTAGGCACGCTGCTCTCCGGCGTCGACATGTGGCTCAACACCATCCTGCCCGGCATCGGGCTCGGCTATACCCTGAAGCACCGCAAGCCCGACCACGCGACCCTGAAGCCGGCGAAGACGCAGACGCCGATCACGTATCCGCGGCCCGACAACGTGCTCACCTTCGACCGGCTGACCAACGTGTCGTTCTCGGGCACCAACCACGAGGAGGACCAGCCGGTCCATCTCAAGGTCGCCGACCCGGGCCTGCAGCGGCGCTCCGAGCACGACGTCTACGCCGGCCCGTCGAACCGCTACTGCCCGGCCGGCGTCTACGAGTGGGTGGAGGAGGACAGCGGCGCGCGCTTCGTCATCAACGCGCAGAACTGCGTCCACTGCAAGACGTGCGACATCAAGGACCCCAACCAGAACATCGACTGGGCCGTGCCCGAGGGCGGCGGCGGACCGAACTATCCGGGGATGTAAGACGGAATGTAAGATGGGCCCTCGCAGGTGCCGAGGGCGGAGAACGGGGCGACTATGTCTGAGCCGAAACTCGATCCCCAGGCGCAGCAGGTGTGCGACATGATCGTCGCGTCGGGTCGGCCGCCGATCGAGACCCTGGCGCCAGCCGAGGCGCGTGCGGTCTACCTGGCCTCGAAGGCCATCTTGCAGCCCGATCCGGAGGAGGTCGCGGAGGTGAAGGCGCTGCAGGCCGCCGGACCGGCCGGGCCGATCCCGCTGCGCCTTTATCGCGGCCGGGGCGCGGATGGGGGCGCGGCGCTGCCGGCGCTGATCTTTTTCCACGGCGGCGGCTGGGTCATCGGCGATCTGGAAAGCCACGATCAGGTGTGCCGCGCGCTCGCCAATGCCATGCCGGCGATCGTCGTTGCCGTCGACTACCGGCTGGCGCCCGAGCACAAGTTTCCCGCTGCCGCCGAGGACGCCATCGCCGCGACCCGCTGGATCGCCGCCAATGCGGCGAGCCTCGGCATCGATGCCAGGCGTCTGGCGGTCGCGGGCGACAGCGCCGGCGGCAATCTGGCCGCCGTCGTCTGCCTCGACGCGCGCGATCGGGGCGGGCCGCCCCTGGCGTTCCAGCTTCTGATCTACCCCGGCACCGACATGGCCATGGACCGTCCCTCCCACATGCGCCACGCCAAGCAGCTGCCGCTGACGCGGGCGGGCATGCAGTGGTTCGTCGGGCACTATCTGGGCGGCCCCGCGGACAAGGCCGACTGGCGCGCCTCGCCGCTGCAGGCCACGAGCCTGAAGGGCCTGCCGTCCGCGCTCGTCATCACGGCCGGCTTCGACCCGCTCTGCGATGAGGGCGAGGCCTATGCCGAGGCGTTGGCGCGGGCCGGCGTGCCGGTGCAGCACGAGCGATTCGCGGGGCAGATCCACGGCTTCGTCAACATGGGCCGGATCGTGGCCGATTCCGGCCGGGCCATTGCGCTCGGCGCGAGCGCGCTGCGGCGTGCCTTCAGCCAGACTTGAGCGTTGCAGCCGCTTCCCCCTGCCGCGAACGAAGGCAGGGAATTCAGCCGCTTGCGGTCGTTTGTTGGCCGCAATCGCGAGGTCTTGCTTGCGCTGCAGCCGGCCACAGTGGCGAAACAAACCCTTTCCATTTGCGCTCTTTGCGGTCGCACGTAGGGGGCTTTCCTGCTAGCCTGCGCCAGCGGGAATCAGGGATGGGCTCAACTCTCCCGGCACGAGGTGATATGCGCGCTCGCCATCGTCTGCTCCTCGTCTTTGCGGCAATTCTCGGGTTGGGCGCGGTGCCGGGATTGCTGCCGACCGCCGTGGGCGTCGGCGGGGCAAAGGCCAAGAAGGGCGAGATGCCGTCGCTGCTCGGCAGCTATCTCGCCGGCCGGGTGGCCCGCGGCGAGCACGACACGCGCAGCGCTGCCGTCTACTACCGTCAGGCACTGGCGCGGGACCCGGGCAATGCGGTCCTGATCGAGCAGTCCTTCCTGATGGAGCTCACCGAGGGCAACTGGACGCGCACCGAGGAGCTGGCCCGCGAGCTCGTCGGCCGGCAGCCGGCGCACCGCACCGCGCACGCGTTCCTGGGCGTCGTCGACTTCAAGGCGCAGCGCTACGCGGCGGCGGACGAGCACTTCCGGGCGGCCAACGCCAATCCCATCGGCGAGCTGACCAGCACGCTGGCGCGGGCGTGGACCTATCAGGCGGAGGGCCGCAGCGAGGAGGCGCTGGCCGCGCTCGAGTCGCCGAAACAGCCGGAATGGGCGCAGTTCTACCTGCGCTATCATCGGGCGCTGCTTGCCGATCAGGCCGGGCGCCGGGCCGACGCGCGCGCCGCCTACGAGCGCATGCCGAAAAACGATCAGCGCACGCTGCGCGTCGCGCTGGCCTACGCGCGGCACGCAGCCAACGCCGGTGATCCCAAGCTGGGCCTCGGCGTGCTCAAGGCGCACTTCGAGCGGGCCAACAACAACGAGGGCCATCCGGTTGCGCGCGCGCTGCGCGACCAGATCGAGGCTGGCGAGAAGCCCGAGCTGCTGGTGGCGTCGCCGGCGGCCGGGCTGGCCGAAGCCTTCTATGGCCTGGGCGAGGCGCTGACCGGCGAAGGCGGCGTGAGCGTGGGCGCGGTCTACCTGCAGTTCGCGCTCTATCTGGTGCCGGATTCTCCCTTCGCGCTGTCGGCGCTGGCGAACGCCTACGAGACGACCAAGCGCTATGCGGATGCCATCGCCGCCTACGACCGCATCGCCAAGGGCGGCCCGCTGCAGACGAGCATCGACATCCGCAAGGCGCTCAATCTCAATCAGCTGGGGCGCGTCGACGAAGCGCAGAAGCTGCTGGAAGACATCGCCCGTGAGAACCCCGGCGACATTCGCGTGTTCGATGCGCTGGGCGGCATCATGCGCGGCCACAAGCGCTACGCGGAGGCGGTCGAATACTATACGCGGGCCGTCGCGCTGATCGACAAGCCGGAGGCGAAGCATTGGTCCTACTACTACTCGCGCGGCACCTGCTATGAGCGGATCAAGAAGTGGACGCTGGCCGAGGCCGACCTGCAAAAGGCCCTGCAGCTGGGCGGCGATCAGGCGCTGGTGCTCAACTATCTCGGCTACTCCTGGATCGATCAGAATAAGAACCTCAAGCAGGGCCTGGCGCTGATCGAGAAGGCGGTGCGGCAGAAGCCCGACGACGGCTACATCGTCGACAGCCTGGGCTGGGCGCACTATCGCATGGGCAACTACAAGGAAGCGGCCAAGCACCTGGAGCGCGCGGTCGAGCTGAGGCCCGAGGACCCGGTGCTGAACGACCATCTGGGCGACGCCTACTGGCGCGTTGGGCGCGAGCGCGAGGCGCGCTTTCAGTGGGACCAGGCGCTCACCTTGAAGCCCGAGCCCGAGGACGCCGAGAAGATCAAGAAGAAGCTGCAGAAGGGCCTGCCGGTACCGGCCCAGGCGCGCCAGGTCAAGCGCACCAAGGAAGTCAAAAGCGCTGAGCCCAAGAAGAAGCGCACGGTGGTCAAGTCGCAGCCGAGCAACCCCTTCTTCCAATGACTAGGCTTTCGTGACCGGCGCGCTGCGCCCGGCGCCGTCGCGCACCGCCGCAATGATCATCTCCGAGACCGCTCCTGCCAAGATCAACCTGGCGCTGACCGTGCGGGGCCGGCGCCCGGACGGCTATCATGAGATCGAGAGCCTGGTGACCTTCGCCGACGCCGGCGATCGCGTGACATTCCGGTCAGGACCCGAGTGTCGCGTGACGCTGAGCGGCCCGTTCGCCGGCGATATCGCCGGGCAGAACCTGCTGGAGCGGGCGCTGCTGTTGCTGCGCGATCGGGACCCAGGGCTGCAGCTGGGCGCGGTGCATCTGGAGAAGAACTTGCCGGTGGCGGCAGGGCTGGGCGGCGGGTCGGCCGACGCGGCGGCGCTGCTGCGAGCGGTGCGGCGGGCCAACCCGGAGCGCGCCGGTGTGGTCGCCTGGCACGAGGTGGCGGCGCGCCTCGGGGCCGACGTGCCGGTTTGCCTGGCCGCCCGGGCAGCGCTGATCTGGGGCATCGGCGACAGGGTCGAGCCGCTGCCGACCGGAAGCCTGCCGGCGATGGCGGCCGTGCTGGTCAATCCCCGCATGCCCCTGGCGACGGCCCAGGTCTACCAGGCGCTGGCCGCGCCCCCCGTGCCGGCCGACCACGCCGCGGCGCCGGCGCTGCCCGGACCGTTCCCCGAGCTGGCGAGCCTGGTCGACGTGATGCGCGCGCGCGGCAACGACCTGGAGGCCGCGGCGACCCGGCTGCTGCCTGCGATCGCAACCATCAAGGGCGCCCTCGCGGCGCTGCCGGGCTGCCGGGTCGCGGCCCTGTCGGGCAGCGGGCCGACCTGCTTTGGCGTGTTCGCCACACGGCAGGAAGCCGACGACGCAGCCGCTTTGTTGGCGCAGTCCCGACCCGACTGGTGGATCGCGCCCGTCGGGCTGGCCTCCTAGAGCAGCCTTGCCACTACGCTAAACCAGCTTGACGTTCGAGACGGTACATTCCCGCTCAGCGCTTTGCTTGGCGGGAAAGACGGCGTTCCGCTTTCGACTGTTTGCCTTCTCACCGGTGGCCGGTAAGAATGTTGTTGCAGCGTGTGCTTCTGGAGGTTCAGAGGTTCATATGATGCGATTGCTCGCGTCCTGTGCGATTTTCCTGGTCAGCCTCGGACCGGCAAGCGCCGAGACCCGTACGGGCCATCAGCAGCTTGCGCTCGACATCTACAAAGAGCTGGTCGAGATCAACACCGTCACGGCCACGGGCGACACCGAGCGCGCCGCCGAGGCGATGGCCGCCAGGCTGCGGGCTGCGGGATTCGCCGGAACCGACGTGCAGGTGCTCGTGCCGGCGCCGCGCAAAGGCAATCTGGTTGCTCGGCTGCGCGGGACGGGCAAGCGCAAGCCGATCCTGCTGCTCGCGCACACCGATGTCGTCGACGCGAGGCCCGAGGACTGGTCGCTCGATCCGTTCAAGCTCACCGAGCGGGACGGCTACTTCTACGGGCGAGGCACGACCGACAACAAGTTCATGGCCGCTGCCTTTGTGGCAAGCCTGATCCGCTACAAGCAGGAGGGCTATGTCCCTGAGCGCGACATCATCGTGGCGCTGGAGGCGGACGAGGAAATCGGCGGGGGGTTGGGCATACTCTGGCTACTGATGCACCACTGGCCTCTCATCGACGCCGAGTTCGCCTTGAACGAGGGAGGCCGCGTCGGTCTCAAGGCCGGCAAGCCCATGTGGAACAGCGTGCAGGTCGCCGAGAAGGTTTTCATCAGCTACAAGTTGGAAGCGACGGACCGAGGCGGGCACAGCTCGCTGCCGACCAAGGACAACCCCATCCATCGCCTGGCGGAGGCTCTCGCGCGCCTCTCCAAGTTCAGCTTCCCGTTCAAGTTGAACGAGACAACGCGCGCCTTCTTCTCACGCGCCGCAGAGGCGGAGAACCCGCAGACGGCGGCCGACATGCGCGCCATCGCCGCCGGTCGCCCCGATCTCGACGCGTTGTCGATCACTCGCCTGTCAGCGAACCCGGTCTACAACGCGCAACTGCGCACCACTTGCGTCGCCACCCAGATCCAAGGTGGGCATGCCGTGAACGCCTTGCCGCAGCGGGCGAGCGCCACGGTCAATTGCCGCGTCCTGCCGGGTGAGCCGATTGACGAGGTGTCTGCGACCCTGAGGCGGGTGCTGGCCGACGATGGGATCTCGGTCACGCCGTTCGGTTGGCCGGTGCTCAGCACGCCCTCCCCCCTGCACCAGGAGATCATGGGCGCCATCGAGAAGCTCACTGCCGAGTTCTGGCCCGGCATCCCTGTCATTCCCATCATGAGCCCCGGCGCTACCGACAGCACGCATTTGCGCAATGCCGGGATTCCCGCCTACGGCCATTCCGGCCTAGCCGACGACGTGGACGATTTCCGCGCCCACGGCAAGGACGAGCGCGTGCCTGTGAAGTCCTTCTTCGAGGGCACCGAATACTTGTACCGGCTCGTCAAGATGCTGGCGGGAGAACGGTAGACTCGACCGCGCTATCGGCCCTGTCGTTGCGCATCGATCTGGCGCCGGTCGGGCTCGGGTGGATTGCGGACAGTGAGGTTTTCTGTCGCGGCCTTGAGCCGGCGCGCTCAATTCACGCGGTTGACGCAGAAGCCGATCACGTCGGTCAGGGCGCGGGTGTGGCGATCGGCCTTGAAGATGGCGAGCGCATCGCGGGCGATGGCGCCGTAGTGCCGGGCGCGCTCGAACGTCGCGTCGATGGCGTTGTGCTTCTTCATGAGGCGGATGGCGGTCTCGAGATCGCCGTCGGCGATGTTGCCCTCGCTCAACGTGCGCTTCCAGAACACACGCTCGCTCTCCTCGCCGCGGCGGAAGCACAATATCACGGGCAGCGTGATCTTGCCTTCGCGGAAGTCGTCGCCGACCGCCTTGCCGAGGTTGGAGCTGTCGCCCGAGTAGTCGAGCGCGTCGTCGACCAGCTGGAAGGCGATGCCGAGATTGCGGCCGTAGGATTTCAGCGCCATCCGCTCCTCGGCGGGACGCCTGGCGATGGCGGCGCCGACCTCGGTGGCGGCCGAAAACAGCGCGGCCGTCTTGGCGTTGATGATGGCCAGGTACTCGTCCTCGGCGGTGGCGGTGTTCTTGGCCGCGGCGAGCTGCATCACCTCGCCCTCGGCGATGACGGCCGCCGCATTGGCGAGGATCTTGAGGGCCGGCAGCGAGCCGACATCGACCATCATGCGAAACGCCTGGCCCAGCAGGAAGTCGCCCACCAGCACGCTCGCCTGGTTGCCCCACACCATGCGCGCCGACGGCTTGCCGCGCCGATACTCGCTCTCGTCGACCACGTCGTCGTGCAGGAGGGTGGCGGTGTGCATGAATTCCACCGCGGCCGCGAGGCGGACGTGGCCCTCGCCGACATAGCCGCACAGCTTGGCCGCGGCGATAGTCAGCATCGGCCGCAGCCGCTTGCCGCCGGAGTCGATCAGGTGGTGCGCGAGCGAGGGGATCAGCTCCACGTCCGACACAGCCTTGTCGAGGATGATGCGGTTGACCGCCTGCATGTCCTCGGCAACGATCTCGAGCAGCGGCTTCAGGGTCTCTGAAGGATCGCGCGCCTCTTCGAATGGGACGACAACGCCCAAGCGTGGTACCTTCCGGCTGTTTCCTAGGGTCCGGTATAGCCAGGAGTGCCGCAGGGCATCAAGCCCGCTCGCCCGCGACAGAAAGCAACGGCGATCGTGGTCGGCCCGTGGCGGTCAGGTAGGCGCATGCGCGAGATGCTCCGCAGCAACGATGGCGTGCTGCTCAGCTTTGCCGAATCGGTGCTGCGCCAGGCCGGCATCGCGAGCCTGCTGGTGGACCAACACATCAGCGTGATGGAAGGCTCGATCGGCGCCTTTCCGCGCCGGCTGCTGGTCGGCGACGACGACTGGACGGCGGCCCGGCAGGTGCTGACCGAGGCGGGTCTCGACGCTTTTCTGGTCGGCGAAGGGGACGCACGGGCGTGACGCAGACCGCGGCCCGATCGGCCATGACTGACGACGCCTTCCTCGGCGGCGCGCTGCGCATCCTGCAGCCGAAGGAGGGCTACCGGGCCGGCCTGGACGCGGTGCTGCTGGCGGCCGCCGCCCCCATCGAGACCGGCCGCAGCGAGCGCGTGCTCGATGTGGGCGCCGGCGTCGGCGTGGTCGGCCTGGCGGTGGCGCGCCGCGTGGCCGACGCACAGGTCACCCTGGTGGAGCGCGATCCCGAGCTGGCGGCCTGCGCCCGCGCCAACATCGAGCGCAACGGGCTCGGGGCCCGGGTGCGCGTGATCGAGGCGGACGTCGCGCGGCCCCTCGGCGAAATCGCCGAGCTGAGCGCCACGGCCCAGAGTTTCGACCACGTGCTGGCAAACCCGCCCTATCACGTCGAGGGGCGCGGCACCGCCGCCGGCGACCCGGCGAAGGCCGCGGCCCATGCCATGCCGGGCGGCGGCCTGGAGCGCTGGCTGCGCTTCATGGCCGCCATTGCCAGGCCCGGCGGCACGGCCGGCCTGATCCATCGGGCCGATGCGCTGGGCGAAATCCTGGCGGCTTGCGCGGGCCGCTTCGGCGGCCTGGCGGTCCTGCCGCTGCATGCCAAGGAGGGAGAGCCGGCCGGCCGCATCCTGGTGCAAGGCGTCAAGGGCAGCCGGGCGCCGCTCGCGCTGTTGCCGGGGCTGGTGCTGCACGGCGCCGACGGCAAGTTCCAGCCCGAGGTCGAGGCCGTGCTGCGCGCCGGCGCGGCGCTGCGGGTTACCAGAGTTTAACCATGCTCGGGTCGCGACGGCCTTGAGTTGAGCGGCTCGGTGGCTCTATCGTGCGCCTCGTCGTTCCCGGGCCAAACAGCCGCAAGGACTTGTGTCGATGCTGTTCTTCAATCGCGGGCCTGTCGTTCCGGTGCTGCGCTTCAGCGGGCCGATCGGCATGGCGACGCCACTGCGGCCGGGCCTGGCGCTGGCGTCGGTGGCCGGACCGATCGAGAAGGCGTTCAGTCTGTCCAGGCTGCCGACGGTGGCGGTGGTGGTCAATTCCCCCGGCGGCTCACCGGCGCAGTCGCATCTCATCTTCAGCCGCATCCGCCAGCTGGCGGTCGAGAAGGGCAAGCGCGTCTACGTGTTCTGCGAGGACGTCGCGGCGTCGGGCGGCTACTTCCTGGCGCTCGCGGGCGACGAGATCTACGCCGATCCCTCCTCCATCGTCGGCTCCATCGGCGTCGTCTCCGCCAGCTTCGGGCTCGACAAGTTCATCCAGCGCTTCGACATCGAGCGGCGCGTGCATACCTCGGGCAAGGACAAGGGCGCGCTCGATCCGTTCCAGCCCGAGCGGCCGGAGGACGTCGAGCGGCTGAAGGATTTGCAGCGCAACGTGCACGAGGTGTTCATCGGCATCGTCAAGAACCGGCGCGCGGGCCGGCTGAAGGGGCCCGAGGAGGAGCTGTTCTCGGGGGCCTTCTGGTCGGCGGCGAAGGCGGTGGAATACGGGCTGATCGACGGCATCGGCGACCTGCGCGCGAAGATGCGCCAGCTGCACGGGCCCAAGGTGCGGCTGCGCGCCATGCCGATGGCGCCGGGGGGGCTGCTGTCGCGCTTCCGGCGGCTGCCGGGCTTCGGTGCAACCTTCGACGACGGATTTGCGTTTCCCGTATCGTTCGCCGATGATCTCGTCTCTACCATCGAAGCCCGCGCACTTTGGTCACGTTTCGGGCTTTGAGTGGATGTCAGTGAGTGGCGCATTTCGGGCATAGGTACGCCCAGGAGGTGTGTGGTGCCGCAAGTGATCGTCCTGGCGCTTCTGGGTGCGGGCCTCTATGCGGGGTACCGCTGGTTTGCGCGCACGTCCAAGGAGATGGCGGCGGAATTGCAGCGCACGCAGGACGAGCTGCGGCGCCGCGCCACCGGCGGCGTGATCGAGAAGAACCTGGGCGCGCTGGAGTATGATCCGGCGAGCGGCGTGTATCGGCCCTCGAAGCGGGGCTAGGCTAGGCTCGGCGCGCGCGAGATCTCAATACGCGCGCTTGAGCCTGGGAAACATCGGGAAGTGCTTGATGTTCTGCGTGGCCAGCCTGAGCCCGTGATGCTCGGCCGTGGCGGCGATGATGGCGTCCGGAATTTCGACTGCGTGGCTTGGTCCATAGAGGCGAACAAACACCCCCGCTCGCACCGCGATCTCGCGATCGATGGGCAGCGCCGGGACTATCCGCGCGAGACGAAGAAGGTCTTCCCCTTCCCTCTGCTGCCTCAATCCTGCGTACAACTCCGTCAACGACATTGCGGACATCCTTGCGCCAACGACCGAGGAATCGAACCAAGCCAGCGCGGGCGCGTGCTTTCTCAGGACATCCACGAGCACCGAGGTGTCGACTAGGTGCATTCTCAGGGTTTGCCGCTTGAAAGACCAAGGCGCTTGAGGCGGCGCTTCCAACCCCGGCGGTTGCTGCGCAGAAGCTCATCGAGGTCAGTACGTTCGGCCCAGGCACCTGACAGCTTGTCGAACTCGACGCGCCAGTTCTGGACTTCCTGCTTTTGTTCGAGCCGCAGATCGATCCCGTCGCGAATCAGCGCGGCCTCGGACACGCCCGCGGCCGCGGCGCCCTTCTTGAGGCGCCTATTTTGCTCGGCGCTGATGAAAAATTGCTTGCGCACCATCTTGTTCATGCTTCTCGCTCCTACACATATTATATGTGTAGGTCACCTCCTCTGCAAGGCTCTCGAAGAGCGAATCCGCGTGACCGGCGACGCGATTTTCGTATAGTGCGCGCCGCGCAACCCCAAATCCGTCATGCCCCAGACCATGCAGAAAAAGGCCGCCAAGCCGGCTCGCGATTCGTCATCCAGAACCGCCCCGGTCCTGCGACCCGAGGCGTCGTTCCAGGATCTGATCCTGGCGTTGCAGCAGTTCTGGGGCGAGCAGGGCTGCGTGATCCTGCAGCCCTACGACATGGAGGTTGGCGCCGGGACATTTCATCCGGCCACGACCTTGCGCGCGCTCGGCCCCAGGCCGTGGAACGCGGCCTACGTGCAGCCCTCGCGCCGGCCCAAGGACGGGCGCTACGGCGAGAACCCCAACCGGCTGCAACACTACTACCAGTTCCAGGTTATCATGAAGCCGTCGCCGGGGGACTTCCAGGACCTCTACCTGCACAGCCTCGCCCGCATCGGCATCGACCCGCTGCGCCACGACATCCGCTTCGTCGAGGACGACTGGGAGAGCCCCACGCTGGGCGCCTGGGGGCTCGGCTGGGAGGTGTGGTGCGACGGCATGGAGGTGTCGCAGTTCACCTACTTCCAGCAGGTCGGCGGCTTCGACTGCAACCCCGTGTCGGGCGAGATCACCTACGGGCTGGAGCGGCTGGCCATGTACGTGCAGGGCGTCGACCGCGTGTTCGACCTCAATTTCAACGGCCGCAGCGACGCGCGCAAGCTCACCTACGGCGACGTGTTCCTGCAGGCCGAGCAGGAGTACTCGCGCTACAACTTCGAGCACGCCGACACCGACATGCTGCTGGCGCATTTCCGCGACGCCGAGAAGGAGTGCAAGGCGCTGCTGGCGGCCGGCGCGCCGAAGGCCTCGATCACAAGTGCGGGGGCCAACGACCAGCGCCACAAGCTCGCTTTGCCGGCCTACGACCAGTGCATCAAGGCCAGCCACCTGTTCAACCTGCTGGACGCGCGCGGGGTGATCTCGGTGACCGAGCGGCAGAGCTACATCTTGCGCGTGCGCGAGCTGGCGAAAGCGTGCTGCGGCGCCTGGCTGGCGACGGAGGGTGGCGGGGCGTGACGCACGTTGTCATCCCGGAATTTCGCGTCAGCGAAATATCCGGGACCCAGGGCCGCAGTGTCGACGCCGGTGGCCCCTGGGTCCCGGCTCGAGCGCGGTCGCGCTCGGCCGGGATGACAGGAGGGGTGCGCCATGCCTGAACTCCTGCTGGAGCTGTTCTCTGAGGAGATCCCGGCGCGGATGCAGGGGCGGGCGGCGGAGGATTTGAAGCGGCTCGTGACCGAGGGGCTGAAGGCGCAGGGGCTCGAAGCCGGCGAGGCGAAGGCGTTTGCGACGCCGCGGCGGCTGACGCTGGTGGTCGAGGGCGTGCCGGCGAAGTCGCCGGACCTCTCCGAGGAGAGGAAGGGCCCGCGCGTGAACGCGCCGGAGCAGGCGATCGCCGGGTTCGTCAAGTCGGCCGGGCTGCGATCGATCAAGGACGCGACGGTCGTCAAGGACGAGAAGAAGGGCGACTTCTACGTCGTCAAGGTCGAGAAACCCGGACGCGCGGCCAAGGAGATCGTGGCCGAGGTGGTGCCGGCGGTGGCGGCGAAGTTCCCGTGGCCGAAGTCGATGCGCTGGGGCGCGGGGCGCACCACGTGGGTGCGGCCGCTGCATTCGGTCGTGTGCCTGCTGGACGGCAAGGTGGTGCCGTTCGCGATCGACGAGGTGGAGTCGGGCAAGGAGACGCGCGGGCATCGCTTCCATGGCAACGAGCCGTTCGAGGTGAAGGGCGCGGCCGACTACGCCAGGGGCCTCAAGAGTCACAAAGTCATCCTCGACCCGGCCGAGCGCGCGGCGCTGATCGGCGAGCAGGCGCGCGCGTTGGCGAAGGAGCACAAGCTGGCGCTGGTGGAGGACGAGGCGCTGCTCAACGAGAACGCCGGGCTGACCGAGTGGCCGACCGTTCTCATGGGCAGCTTCGACGAGGCGTTCCTGGCCGTGCCGGCCGAATGCCTGATGCTGTCCATGAAGCAGCACCAGAAGTGCTTCTCGCTCAAGCACCCGCGCTCGGGCAAGCTGGCGAACAAGTTCCTGCTGGTGTCGAACCTGGTCGCCAGGGACGGCGGCAAGCAGATCATCGCCGGCAACGAGAAGGTGATCGCGGCGCGGCTCAGCGACGCCAAGTTCTTCTGGGAGCAGGACCTGAAGAAGCCGCTGGACGAGATGGCGAGCGCGCTCGGCGGCATCACCTTCCACGAGAAGCTGGGCTCGCAGAAGGAGCGCGTGGAGCGCATCGCCGAGCTGGCGTTCCAGATCGCCGGCTCCGTCGACGCGGTGCCGGAGGACGCACGGCGGGCGGCGCAGCTCGCCAAGGCCGACCTGGTGTCGGGCATGGTCGGCGAGTTCCCCGAGCTGCAGGGCCTGATGGGGCGCTACTACGCACAAGCCGGCGGCATCAAGCCGGAGACGGCCCGCGCCATCGAGCTGCACTACAAGCCGAAGGGGCCGACCGATACGGTGCCCAAGGCGACCGAGGGCGACGCCGTGGCGATCGCCGTGGCGCTGGCCGACAAGCTCGACACGCTGGTTGGCTTCTGGCGAATAAGAGAGAAGCCAACCGGTTCTGGCGATCCCTATCAGCTGCGACGAGCCGCGCTGGGTCTCATTCGAGTCGTGCTTGAGAATGACCTTCGAGTGGCACTAACCAAATGGCTTGCCATAGCGCAGGGTCTATTCCGCGCGCAGAAGCAATCCCACGAATGGGAACTACCGCGCCAGGCTGGGCAACTCGGGACAGGAACTCATTGGAATGAGAATTATATTAGTGATGATCTCCTTTCCTTCTTCGCCGACCGGCTCAAGGTGCACCTGCGCGAAAAGGGGGCGCGGCACGACCTGATCGATGCGGTGTTCGCGCTGGGCGGCCAGGACGACCTGGCGCTGATCGTCAAGCGGGTCGAGGCGCTGGGCGCGTTCCTGGCCACCGACGACGGCGCGGTGCTGCTGGCGGGCGTCAAGCGCGCCAGCAACATCCTGCGCGACGAGGAAAAGAAGGACAAGCGGAGCTGGGCCGGCGCCTACGACCTCGACAAGCTCACCGAGAAGGAGGAGCTGGCGCTCGCGGCCGCCATCGAGAGCGTCAAGCAGGATACGGTGGCCGCCATCAACGTGGAGAACTTCGCCGGCGCCATGCGGGCGCTCGCCGAGCTGCGTGCGCCGGTCGACGCGTTCTTCGACAAGGTGACGGTGAATGCCGAGGACGCCACCCTGCGCGCCAACCGCCTCGCCCTGCTGTCCGAGATACGTGCCGCCACCCTCAATGTGGCCGATTTCTCCAAGATCGCGGGCTGACGTCATGCCCGCGCAGGCGGGCATCCACGCAAGCATCCAATCCGATCCTGGCGTGGATCTCCGCCTTCGCGGAGATGACGGTGCGACGTCACGTGCGCGTCGGTCGTGCCGGTGCCTCTGCCGCGCTGGGTCCCGGATATTCGCTGGCGCGAATTCCGGGATGACAGATTAACCGTGATCGGACTTATCCCCGCTCTCTCGGGCCGTGCTATATTGTGGTCACCTCGGCTCAACGAGGGGTGTCTGCTCGAGCGACACCTCGAGCAGCACGGAGCTGAGGGTCGCGCGACGGCGACGCGGTTCGAACCCGTGCGCCCGGTGCCATGGTGATCTGGATCGGTCAAGCGGTATCCAGCGCGACAGCGAGGCTCGTGAGCCGCGCTTCTTCTCGCAACGGTCCGGCGGCTCGCGAGCCCCGCTCCCTCGGTTTATCTCAACTGACACTCGTGGAAACCCGAGTGGCAGGCAATCGGCGTTGGCGCGGGCTGATGGCCGGCGACACTTCTTTTCTGCTGACACCCGCGGCGAGCGAGCGTCAGGAAGAAACGGCGCGTGGGCCGGGCTGATGGCCGGCGACACGCGTCGCCGAATGTATGACGCGCGGTTGGTACGTGCCCCCTCGGCCGGCGTCCCTCCCCCTGCGTCGAAGGCGGGCCTTCGTGCCGGAGGCGCGTCTTCGACACGACGCGAAGGACGGGGGAGAGCCTGCCCCGGACTTGATCCGGGGGCGGTGCGTCCGCGGCTTGGATCGGCGCTCGTGCTGAAAGCGCGTCTACGACACGACGCGACCGTGCCGCGAGCTCCGGCGCCGATCCCAAGTCGCTGGACGCACTGGGTGGGGGGCGACGGGCCGCGCTCAATGCTGGCCCTGGTAGTGGGCCTTGAGCAGGTCGCGGCCGAACAGGCTGACGGGATCGATCCACACGGAATGCACGTGATTTGCGCCGTCCTGGGTGTTGTCGTACTCGATGAGCGCGGTGGGCCCGTGGATGCGGAAATAGTGCGGCCGGCCGCGCGCCGGGCTGCCGGCCCAGGCGAAGCGCAGCGCCGCGAGCCCCGCCTCGCGCACCTTGGCCAGCGCTGCAGTGGCGATCTCGGGGCGCATGGTGCCGGCATACAGCTCGAGGATGCGCACGATGCCCGCGCGCTGCGCCTCGTTGAGGCTGGCGAGGGCCACGCCCTCGGCCCGCTGCAGGGAAAGCTCGCGCCCCGGCCCGGCGACGATGTCGCCGAGCGCGCGGTCGGCGATGAGCGCTTCCTGGCGCGCGCCGCCCTCCAGCGAGCGCACCAGGGAGAAGGCGGCATCCTCCTCGGCGCCGAGCAGGCGGAAGCCCCCGTGCGCGTGGCCCCGCGGCACGGACGCGGGATTGGCGCCGAAGAATATCGGCGTCACTGCCACGCCGTGCCCCGGCGCTACCAACACGTTGATCGACAGGTGATGCCCCTCGAAACGCCAGGCCCACGCCGCCGTGCCGGCGGGATCGCCGAAGACCACCAGCGCGTAGTTGCCGGGATCGCGGAAACTGAGGCTGCCGCTGAGCTCGCCCAGGATGCGCTCAATCGTCAGCTGGCCGCGCACCTGGTCGAGCCCGCGCGCGCTCAGCAGCGAGCCCAGCACGTCCCAAGCGGCGGCAGTCTGCCGCGCGTTCATGGCGCGCAGCGCGACGCCGGGCCGGCTGCGCGGCACGTAGTGCCAGCTCTCGCGGCCGCGGTGCCCCCACGCGAGCTGGGCCTCGCGCCGCTGCCCGGCATCGAGGTGCGACAGCCACGCCGCGGCAGCGCGCGCCATGTCCTGCGCCACCGCGGGCGTCGCGGCCCACGTCAGGCGCGAGAGCGGCCCGGCGAGGCCCGCCGCCGCCGCGGCACCGAGGAGCGCGCGACGGCTGGTGCGCCCGTGCGAATGATCGTGCACGCAGCGAGCCTCACGCGATGTGGCCGCCGCCCATGTCGAAGAACTTGTTGGGCTTGAGGAAGAACGACAGCACGATGCAGCCGTCCGGGGACCAGGCATCGTGCCGGCTGCCGGCAGGCCGCCACACGTAGTTGCCGGCGGTCGCCACGCCCTCCTCGTCCTGCAGCGAGCCTTCGAGCACATAGCTCTGCTCCAGCTCGACGTGCTCGTGATCGGGCAGCTTGGCGCCGGGAGCAAAGCGCGTCAGCGCGGTCAGCAGGCCCGTCTCCTTGTCCTCCATCAGCACCTTGAGGTCGACGCCCTTGAAGCGCGTCGGCACCCACGGCAGCGCGCCGACGTTCACATAGCGGGAGGCGAGGGCCGAGAGGGCCTGGTGGTCCTTGGCGTTCGGTGTCATTAGCGTCATCTGCGTTCCTCCTCCAGGTTTCCCGCGGGCTGCGTGGCATGGGCCACCATACCCGATCCGGCGGCGATTTGCTGCGCCGGCCGGGTTGCCTGTGCGCGTCCCGGCTTGAAGCACGTCTATGCGACTTGGAAATCGCGCATTTGCCTCTTTTTTTATAGTTCGCGTTTACGCTCTGCTGCACGCTGTGTGGGGAGCTTGGCGTATGCCGAATGCCTTCCAATTCACTAATGCCGTTGCAGCCCTGTGCGGTGGATCGGCGCGGGCCTGGATGCAGGCTCGCGGTGTCCCGGCCCGGATCAACGCGCGCCTGACCAGGGGCATGGGATCGCCGCGGGCCTTCATCGGCCGGCTGGGCCTCATCACGACGTGCGTCACCGTGCTCTTGCCGCCGATCGCATTCGCGGCGCTCAGCGCCATCCAGTTGCAGCAGCGCGCCGACGAGCAGGCGACGCTGGGCGCCCGCCACCTGGAGGTGCAGCTGCGCCACACGCATGCGGTCGATTGGCTCAACCGGGTCTCGATCAACGTGCTGCACGCCTCGCGCGTGCCCAACAGCGTGGTCGTGGCGAGCTGGGTCACGGACAAGGACGGCAGGGCGCTGACCTTCCAAGGCGGGTCGGTCGCGTGGCCCGAGTTCACGGCCCGCACGGAGATCAAGGCACCCGCCTTCGAGGGGTACTTCAATATTGCGCTCAGCACGCGCGATGTCATCCTGGAAACCTTCTATGTCGCGGTCGCTTTCCTGGTGCTGGGACTGGCAGCCCATCACGGTCTCTGGCGGCTGCCGCTGACCGCCCTCGACGACGCCCAGGGGCTGCTCGAAGCCAAGCAGGGCGAGCTGCTGTCGCAGAAATCGCAGCTGGAGATGCAAAACCTCCGCTTCGATGCCGCCTTGAACAACATGTCCCAAGGGCTGTGCATGTTCGACGGCGCGCGCAGGCTGGTGGTGTGCAACACGCCTTACGCGCGCATGTACGGCATGCCGCCGGAGCTGGCAAAGCCCGGTACGCTGTTCGACGAAATCATTCGCCGGCGCGTGAGCGATGAAAAGTTGCCGCCGCAGTACATCGCCGAGCTCGAGCGGGTCATTGCCGACAACCGGCCGACGACCAAAATCCGCGACATGACCGATGGACGCACCATCGCCATCCGGCACCAGCCGATGCCGGGCGGCGGCTGGGTCGCCACCCACGAGGACGTCACCGAATACCGCCGCATCGAGGCGCGCATCGCCCACATGGCGCATCATGACGTGCTGACCGAGCTGCCCAACCGTGTGCTGCTGCGCGAGCGGCTCGAGCGGGCGCTGGAGGGTGCGCGCAAGGGCAGGAGCCTGGCCGTGCTGTGCCTCGATCTCGACCGCTTCAAGGACATCAACGACACGCTCGGGCACTCGATCGGGGATGCGCTCCTGAAGGCGGTTGCGCACCGGTTGGCGACCTGCGTCGGCGAGGCCGATACCGTCGCCAGGCTCGGCGGCGACGAGTTCGCCATCGTGCAGATCGATGCCGAGCAGCCGGTCGCCGCCACGGCGCTGGCGACACGGGTGATCGAGGCGCTCGGCCAGCCGTTCGATCTGGGCGACCACCAGGTCGTGGTCGGCGCCAGCATCGGCATCGACGTGCCGTCCGGCGAGGACAGCCATCCCGATCAGCTGCTCAAGAACGCCGATCTGGCTCTGTACCGGGCGAAGGGCGAGGGGCGCGGCATCCACCGTTTCTTCGAGCCGGCCATGGACGCGCACATGCAGGCGCGCTGCAAGCTGCAGCTCGATCTGCGCAAGGCGCTCGCCAACGGCGAGTTCGAGCTGTACTACCAGCCGCTCGTCAACCTCGCGCGCGACGAGATCAGCTGCTTTGAGGCGCTGATGCGCTGGAATCATCCCGAGCGCGGGCGGGTGTCGCCGGGCGAATTCATTCCCCTGGCGGAAGAGACCGGCCTGATCGTGCCGATGGGCGAATGGGCCCTGCGGCAGGCGTGCGCCGCAGCCGCGACCTGGCCCGAGCACATCAAGGTCGCGATCAACCTCTCGGCGGTCCAGTTCAAGAGCCGCCATCTGGTGGACACGGTGTTCTCCACGCTCGCGACATCCGGCCTGTCGCCGGGGCGGCTCGAGCTCGAGATCACCGAATCGGTGCTGCTGCAGGACGACGACGCGACGCTCGCCACCCTGCACCAGCTGCGTGCGCTCGGCGTGCGCATCGCGCTCGACGATTTCGGCACCGGCTACTCGTCGCTCAGCTACCTGCGCAGCTTCCCGTTCGACAAGATCAAGATCGACCGCTGCTTCGTGACCGACCTGTCGCGCGCGGGCGATGATTCGCTCGCCATCCTGCGCGCGGTCGCCGGCCTCGGCACCAGCCTCGGCATCGCCACGACGGCCGAAGGCGTGGAGACCGAGGAGCAGCTGGCACGCGTGCGGCAGGAGGGTTGCACCGAGATGCAGGGCTTCCTGTTCAGCCCGCCGGTGCCGGTCGGCGAGATCGCGCGGCTGTTGCCGCGCAAGGCCCGGGCCGTGAGCGCCGCCTGATCCCGTGCGCCGCGCACGTTGATATGAGCGGGAGCAGGATCGCTTCGGATCGAAGGACGCCACTCCCACACTGCACGTCTCGGCCGAAGCGTGCATCCTGCTCTGCTCTATTGCTTCCTGCCGTCATTCCCGCGAGCGGCAGCGTCAGCGGGAATCCAGTCGAGAACGCGACCGTCGCCTGCGCCGCTGGAGTCTCGCTCAGCGCTTCGCTCGGCGGGAATGACGGCGTTCCTAAGTGAGAATCACGTTTCAGGCGGAAGCCGAGCGCTTCCACCGTGGAGCAGCAGGCGGCAGACCGGGGGCAGATGACCCGATCCGGACCTTGCGCGGCATCGCACGCAACCGATGTCGCGCCTGGGTAATTGCTGGTACACGTTTGGTGGAGCTGCCTACGAGTGAACAGACGCAACGGGGACAGTGCCGACCATGTTGACTGTCGAGGACGTTACAGGAATTCCTCTGTTTTCGACCCTTGCGAGACCGGAGCTGGAGCGGCTGGCCCGCACCTCCGCCGACCTCCACCTCACGCCCGGAGAGTTCGCCGTCCCCGAGGGGGGCGAGCGCGCGCTGTTTGCCGTCCTCAGCGGCAAGATCGAGGTGGTAAAGACCATCGACGGGGTTGAACGCACGCTCGGCTGGCGCACCCCCGGCACGATTTTCGGCGAGGTGCCCATTGCGCTCGGCACCCCGTTCCCGGGCGGATATCGCGCCGCGGAACCGTCCCGCGTGATGCGCGTGGATATTCAGCAGTATTACGCTCTCGCGGCCGTCTCGAAGGAGATCTCGCTGAAGGTCAGCGCGCTGGCGCGAGAGCGTATTGGCGGGCTCCAGAGCATTGCCGACGAGCCGCCCAAGCCGCGCGCGACACTGGTCGGCCACCGCTGGGACAGCGCATGCGGCAACCTGCGTCGGTTTTTGGCGCGCAACCAGATTTCCTTCAATTGGCTGACGCCGGATGCGCAGGAGTTGGCGACGCTTTGGCCCGGACCTCGCCCGCAGGAGGGCGACTGTCCCGTGCTTCGGCTCGCCGACGGTCAGGTGGTCGTGCGGCCGCAGGTACGCGATGTTGCAAATCGCCTCGGTCTGCAGACCAGTCCGCGCTCGAGCGAATACGATGTGGCGATTGTCGGCGGCGGGCCAGCCGGTCTTGCGGCGGCGGTCTACGGCGCATCGGAAGGGCTGCACACGATCGTTGTCGAGCGCGAGGCCCCCGGCGGGCAGGCCGGCACATCCTCGCGCATCGAGAACTATCTGGGGTTTCCCAACGGTGTCTCCGGCGACGAGCTTGCCAGTCGCGCCCTGCAGCAGGCGAAACGGCTCGGGGCTGAAATTCTAGTCACGCGCTCGGTGGCCGGCCTCGACCCCACGGCGCGCGAGGTGTCGCTGGATGGGGGCGACGCGGTCAAGGCAAGAACTCTCATTCTCGCCACCGGCGTCTCCTGGCGACGCCTCGCCATCGACGGTCTCGATCGGCTCATCGGCAAGGGTGTGTATTACGGCGCCGCGCGCAGCGAGGCGAGCGCGACCCATGGGCACGACATCCACCTGATCGGCGCCGGCAACTCTGCGGGCCAGGCGGCGTTGGCTTTTGCCAATCATGCACGCAAGGTGACCCTCGTGGTCCGCGGCGAGTCCTTGGAAAGCGGCATGTCCCACTACCTGATCGAACAGCTCCGCGCCAAATCCAACATTGCGGTCCAGTCGCGGGCACAAGTGCAAGCGGTCCACGGCGACACGCATCTGACTGCAATCGACATTCACGACAGCTCGAGCCAGCAGGTGCACCGGCACGATTGCGGCGGCTTGTTCATCTTCATTGGCGCGGACGCGGAGACGGAATGGCTGCCCGCGGACATCGCCCGCAATCCGCGCGGATATGTTCTGACCGGGGATGATCTCAAGAAGGCCGGGCGCTGGTCGCACAGCCGCGATCCCTATCTGCTCGAGACCAGCGTGCCTGGCGTTTTTGCGTGCGGCGATGTGCGGTTGAGCCCGGTCAAGCGCGTTGCCTCGGCCGTCGGCGAGGGCAGCATGGCGATCGCCTTCGTCCATCAGTATCTGGCCCAGGAGGGCCAGTCGCAGGGCCGCCGGAGCCAGGGGCGCTGACGGCGCGGTAGCTTACGTTCTGACCGTCGTCTGGGGCGACAGGCCATCCGCCGGTCCGATGAGGCAAACCTGCCGGCGGCTCGTTCACGCCGCGCTGCGGATCAGGTCGGCAGCTTTCTCTCCCACCATGATGGCCGGGGCGTTGGTGTTGCCGGACGGCATGGTCGGGAAGATCGAGGCGTCGGCGATGCGCAAGCCCTCGAGCCCGTGCACCTTCAACCGGTCGTCCACCACCGTGTTGGGGCCATGCCCCATGCGGCAGGTGCCGATCGGGTGATAGGCGGTCTGCGAGTTGTTGCGGATCCAGCCCAGGATCTCGTCGTCGCTCTGCACGCCGCGGCCCGGCGACTGCTCCTCGCCGCGCAGCTCGTCCATCGGCTTGGCCTCGACGATGCGCCGCATCATGCGAAAGCCCTCGACCATGGCGCGCTGGTCGATGGCGTCCGTCAGGAAGTTGAAGCGGATCGCCGGCGCAGCGTCGGGATCGGCCGAGCGGATATGGATGGAGCCGAGGCTCTCGGGGCGGAGCTGATAGCAGGAGACCGTCATCGACGGGAAGTCCTGCAGCTTGCGCCGCTTGGGGTCCTTGATCGAGTACGGCACGATGTGCATCTGGACGTCCGGCGTCGCCAGCTCCGGGCGCGTGCGCAGGAAGGCCAGCATCGGCGCCGACGGCAGGCTGAAGAAACCGCCCCCGGTCATCATGTATTTCAGCGCCTGATTGACGGCGCCCAGTCCACGCGCCTTGTGGTTGTAGGAGACCTGCGGGTCCTTCACGCGCCAGACGATGCGGGCATTGATGTGATCGCGGAAGTTCTCGCCGACCGCCGGCAGTGCGTGCTGGACGCCGATGCCGTGCGCCTTCAGGACCTCCGGCTTGCCGATGCCGGACAGCTCCAGCAGCTGCGGCGTCGCCACGGCGCCGGCGCAGAGGATGACCTCGCGCCCGGCGCGCGCTTCCACGTCGCGGCCCAGGTGCTCGTAGACGACGCCGACGCAGCGCCTGCCCTCGAGCAGGACGCGGCGCGTCGGCGCCTCGGTGACGACGGTCAGGTTGGGCCGCCGCATCGCCGGACGCAGGTAGCAATGCGCCACGCTCATGCGTCGGCCGCGGCTGATGCTGGCCTGCGTCTTGACGACGCCTTCCTGGTCCTCGCTGTTGTAGTCCGGGTTGAGCTTGAACCCGGCGGCGACCGCGGCCGCAAAGAGGGCGTCATAGAGGGGGTTCTGGTCGGGCACCTCCGAGACGCGCAACGGGCCCGCGGTGCCGCGCCCGTTGGCGCCGCCCTTCTCGTAGCTCTCGATGCGCGTGAACAGCGGCGCGACATCCTGCCAGCTCCAGCCGCGGGCGCCCATCTGCGCCCAGGTGTCGTAGTCGAGCGTCTGGCCGCGCACCCAGACCAGGCCGTTGATGGCGCTCGAGCCGCCCAGCAGCTTGCCGCGCGGCACCGGGATCTCGCGGTTGCCGGTGCACGCCTCGGGGTCGGACTGGTAGCGCCAGTTGGCGGCGGGATTGTCGATCAGCAGGCCGAAGCTGATGGGAAAGCGGGCGTAGGGGTGGCTGGCGCGCCCGGCCTCGACCAGCAGCACCTGGTTGCGGGGGTCCTCGCTGAGGCGCGCCGCCAGGGCGGCACCAGCCGAGCCGGCACCGACGATGATGTAGTCATAGGCGTCCATGGCGTTTCCTTCCCCGAGCCTCGTATTAGCCGCCGGCGATGTGCCGGCCGGCGATGTAGCCGAAAGTCATGGCCGGGCCAATGGTGATGCCGGCCCCCGGATAGGTGCCGCCCATCACGCTGGCCGCATCGTTGCCGACCGCGTAGAGGCCCGGAATCGGCCGCCCCTGCCCATCGACGACGCGCGCGTGCGCGTCGGTGGCGATGCCGGCGAACGTGCCGAGCTCGCTCGGGACCACGCGCACGGCATAGAACGGCGGCGTCTCGAGCGGGGCGATACAGGGGTTTGGCAGGTTGGTGGCCCATCCATTGAAGCGCTGGTAGGCGTCGGTGCCGCGCTGGAACGCGGGGTCCTCGCCCCGCCGCGCCGGCCCGTTGAATTGGGTGACGGTACGCTCCAAGCCGTCGGCATCGATGCCGCAGGCATGCGCGAGGTCGCGCACGCTGTCGCCGCGCGCGATGTAGCCCGACCGCAGGTAGGGCCCGATGCGCATCGGCGCCGGCCCGAGCGCGCCGAGGCCGAAGCGGCGGATGGCGCGGTGGTCGCACACGATCCAGGCTTCGGCGTCAGGGTCGTCGCGGCACGCTTCGAGCATGGCCGGCACGAACACGTGATAGGAGCGCGCCTCGTTGACGAAGCGCCTGCCCCGGCGGTCGACGCTGATGTAGCCGGGCTTGCCGCGGTCGAAGAAATGCGGGAACGGCACGATGCCACCGTCGCCTTGCGGCACCAGCGACACCGGCGTCCAGGCGGCCGGCTGGTGCACCTCGTCGAGGAAGCCACCGCCGACCGACTGCGCCAGCCGCGCGCCGTCGCCGGTGTTGCCGGGCGGCGGCAGGGAGTGGTGGCTCTTGCCGGCGGCGACATGCCCGTAGTGGCGGCGCTTGAGGCTGTCGCTGGCGGGAAAGCCGCCGCAGGCCAGCACCACGCCGCGGCCCGCGGTCACCTCGACGCGCTTTCCCTCGCGCTCGATGATGGCGCCAACGATGCGGCCGGCCTCCTGCCGCAGCTCGACAATCGGCGCCGACAGCCACAGCGGAATGCCGCGCGCGAAGGCGTTGACGGCGAGGCGGGCAACGAGCCCGTTGCCGTTGACGAGGCGGGTGCCGCGGCCGTGGCCCAGGCGGTCGCGCGCCTGCCGGGCGAGCATGCCGCCGACGTGCAGGGCCGAGCGCACAGACCGCGTCATGGCGAACACGTGCGGCAAGTCGTTGCGCCCGACCATCATGCCGCCGAACGCGGTCATGGTTTTGATCGGCGGCCGCAGCCTGGCGAACCAGGGCCCGAGCGCGCGGCCGTCGTAATCGTCGGGCACCAGCGAGCGGCCGCCTTGCGCCGCGCCCGGCTCGTCGGGGTGGTAGTCGGCCCAGGTCGGCGTCACGGTATAGGCGACGAGGCCTTCCCGCTCGAAGGCATCGAGCATCGCCGGCGCGTGGTCGAGGAAGGCCTCGGCCTTGGTGCGGTCGAGCCGGTTGCCGACGTGGTGCATCAGATATTCGAGCGCCGCCTCGCGGCTGTCGGCGATGCCGTGCCGCTGCTGGTGCGCATTGGCCGGGATCCAGATCACGCCGGCGGAATAGGCGGTGGTGCCGCCGAACAGCGGCTCCTTCTCCACCATCAGCACGTCGAGCCCGGCCAGGCGCGCGGTGAGCGCCGCGGCAAAGCCGCCCGCGCCCGAGCCGGCCACCAGCACGTCGCAGGCCAGCACGTCGCAGGTCTGCGTCACCGCGGCCGGTCGCCCGCGAGCGTGACGCGATGCATGGCGCGGCGGTAGCCGTGGTAGTCGTTGACCGGGTTGTGCAGGGCGCAGCGGTTGTCCCAGAAGGCGATCGAGCCGACCTGCCAGTTGAAGCGGCAGGTGAACTCGGGCCGGGTCTGGTGCTGCACCAGGTAGCGCAGGATCGGCGTGCTCTCCTCCACCGTCATGTCCTTGAAGCGCAGGGTGTGGCCGATGTTGAGATAGAGCGCCTTGCGCCCGGTCTCGGGATGGGTGCGCACCACCGGGTGCTCGGCGATGTATTCCTGCTTGGCGTCGTCCCGCTTCATGGCCTTGACGCGATCCTCGCGCGTGCGGCTCACGTCGGCCAGCGCCGAGGTATTGATCGCGATCACGCCGTCGAGCAGCCGCTTCATGCCGTCCGACAGCGTCTCGTAGGCCAGATAGGTGTTGGCGAACATGGTATCGCCGCCCTTGGCCGGCACCTCGCGCGCGATCAGCATGGTCGCCATCGGCGGCGTCTCGAGATAGGAGGTGTCGGAGTGCCAGATGCCGCCGAAATTGGTCTTCTCGTGCTCGAGCTTGACGACCGGAATGATCTCCGGAAAGCCCTCGATGCCCTTGATGAAGGGATACTCGACGATCTCGCCGAACCGCCTGGCGAAGGCCAGGAAGCGCGCCGGCGGCAGGGGCTGGTCGCGAAAGAAGATGACGCAGTGCTCGAGCCACGCCTTGCGGATGGCGGCCACGTCGTCGTTGCCGAGCTCCCGGCCGAGATCGACGCCGTGAATTTCAGCCCCGATCGCCCCGGCAATGGGGCGCACGTCGATCTTGCTCGCCATGGGCGCGCTCCTCCTTATCGGGCCGTTGCGGGTGGCCGATTGTTGAAGCGATCTTGCCGCTGACGCAGCCGCTCGGCAAGCCCGATGCTGGGTCGTCAGATCGCCCATGCAAGTTTGCGGTATCATCCCGGCAGATGGATCGTCGCCCCACCGTACGCGATGCGGCGATACCTGCCGCGAGGGGCAGCCGTCCCTCGCGCCACGCGTGCCGCACATGGTACTGTCACTGCTCGTTTTCTTCGGTCGATGGAGTTAGCGATGCGCAATTCGGTAACCCTTGAGTTCCTCGATAAGTTTGCGGATGCATGGAACCGGCACGATATCGAGACGATCGTGTCGATGATGACGGTCGACGGCGTCACGAGCGCCGGGCCGCATGCCTTGGGGCGAGGACTGCACGGCCGCGCCGAGTTGCGCGCGGGTATCGCCGACGTTTTCCAGGCGATGCCGGATGCGCGATGGAACGGCGCCAAGCACTTCATTGCCGGTGACCGTGGGGTGACGCAGTGGGTGTTCACCGCGACCCGTCCCGACGGGAGCACGGTCGAGTCGCCCGGCTGTGATGTCTTCACGTTCCGCGACGGCCTCATCGCAGTCAAAGACTCCTTCAGGAAGCAGGCCAACTACTACTGATTGAATAGGCAACGGGCCTGCCCACGCGGTTGCAGGGCAGCGGACGTCCCGAGGGAGGTTACGGTGGCCAATCTCAACCCAGTTGGGCAAGTCCGATCGGTTGCGGCTCCCGACGGCGTGATGATCGAGTATGAGGTGGTCGGAGCGGGCGAGCCGATCGCGCTCCTGCACGGCGGATTTGTCGGGCGGTATGCATTCTCGCGCCAAAGGGCCCTCGCCGAGCGGTTCCGCCTGATCTTGCCCAGCTCGCGCGGGCATGACCGAACGGACGGCAGGCTGCCGCCCCACTTCGGCTTCGGCACGACTGAGGTGGAGGACTTATGCGCGGTGCTGCAAGCCGAGGCTGGCGACCGGGTTCATCTGATCGGGCATTCGAGCGGCGGCGCCGTCGCTTTCGCATTTGCCCGCAGGTTCCCTGAGCGGGTGGATCACTTGGTGCTGATCGAGCCGACGCTCTTGAGTCTCCTGCCTTCGCCCGAACGCGAGCTGGTCACGAAACAGTGGAGCACGGCTATTGAGGCCGGCGAGAGCGAGGGAGACCTTGCGGCGTTGCGCGCGACGATGGAGTACATCGGCGGAGAAGCTTGGCGCCGACTGGACGCGGAAGCAAAATCCTCGCGCCTGCAGGCGCTCGCAAGCATGGCTCACATCACCATCCCGCATCTACGGGGGTTGCTGGACTTCGAGGTGACTGAGGCTGACGTTCGCACCCTAGGCCCACCGACGCTGCTCATCTACGGCAGCGCAAGCTTCGACTTCGAGCCTGCCATCCAGAAGAGATTGTGCGACCTCAGGCCGGACCTGCAATCTCTCGTCATCGAAGGTGCTGGTCACAATTCGCATCGCGAGCGCCCGGAAATTGTAAACGCGATGATCGATCGGTTTCTCGTGACGTGATTGCTCGCCGAGCATCCGGCGGCTCGGCGCGTCACGCCAACCCCTTCGCGCGCGGATCGCGCCGGGCGAGGCGCGCCAGCAGGTAGGCCACCTCCGCGCGGGCGATCGGCGACAGCTTGGAGCCCGGGTTGCGCTGCGCGTCCGACGCGATGGCGCCGCGCTGCTTGAGGATGTGCTTGCGCACCGCCAGCCCGAGGCCGACCTGCTGCTCGTAGCGCAGCAGCGGCAGGTGCGCGTCGAACAGGTCGTGCGCCGCCTCGCGCGCGCCCTCCGCCTGCAGCCGCACCAGGTCGACCAGCATGTCGGGGAAGGCATAGCCCGTCATGGCCCCGTCGGCGCCGCGCTCCATCTCGAAGTCGAGGAACGTGCCGCCGTTGCCGGTGAGGATCGAGACCCGCCGCATCGACCCCTCCTCGATGTAGCGCCGCACCGCGGTGATCTTTTCCAGCCCCGGCCATTCCTCGTGCTTGAGCATGACGCAGGAGGGATGCGCCTCGACGATGCGGCGGATGACCGAGGGCGCCATGACGACGCCGCTGGCCTGCGGGTAGTCCTGGATCACGAACGGGGTGTCCTGGCCGATCGCCTCCACCGCTTGCGCGAAGTAGCCCACGATCTGGTCGTCGGTGCGCACGCTCGCGGGTGGGGCGATCATCACGCCGGCGGCGCCGGCCTCCATCACGCTGCGGGCGAGCGTGCGCATGGAGGCAAAGCCCGGCGCCGACACGCCCACCACCACCGGCAGCCGGCCGGCCCGCTTTACAACTTGGCGCGCGAAGCCGATCGCCTCGCCGGCATCGAGCTTGAGCGCCTCGCCCATGATGCCGAGGATGGTGATGCCGGTGACGCCGCAGCCCAGATAGAAATCGACCACCCGGTCGGTGGACGTCTCATCGAGCCGGCCATCGTCCTGGAAGGGAGTGACCGCGATCACATAGACGCCTGCGGCGGTTGCATCGAGCACGGTCGCATCTCCTGGTGATGGGCGATCCCACGCTGACCATAGCAGGGCCTTGTCAAGCGCGTCATTCCCGCGAGCGCCGCGATAGCGGGAATCCAGCCGCCAACTCCGTCCTAGTGATTGGATTCGCGCTCTGCGCTTCGCTTGGCGGGAATGACGGCGTGCAGACTAGCGCGCGCGCCGCTCCTTGCGCAGGTAGCTGCGGAACGCCTGCAGCGTCGCATTGCTGACGTGGTGCTCGATCCCCTCGGCGTCGGCGTCCGCGGTCTCGGGGTCGACGCCGAGTGCGATCAGGAAATCCCGCACGATGCGGTGGCGCTCGCGCGAGGTTGCCGCCAAGGCTTGGCCCTGATCCGTGAGAAAGATCGAGCGGTAAGGCTTGCAGGTCACCAGTCCGTCGCGCTGCAGCCGCTGGATGGTATTGTTGACCGTCGCGTTGGTGACGCCGAGCCGGCCGGCCAGGTCCACCACGCGGGCCTCGCCCGTCTGCTCGATCAGATCGGCAATCAGCTCGACGTAGTCCTCCGCCAGCTCCGTCTGGTGCGCGTCGCGCACGCGCCGGAACCGCCGCGCGTGCCGCGTGGCCTCCTGCACGTCTTTGTCGGCCGACGTCATTCCTCTCCCCTTCGGCTGCCCGTCCTATCTAAACCAGTTTACCGTTGACAACAAGTTTAGTCATCGCTAATTTTTGGCATGAAACCTAAAGGTCTCAGCATCCGGACCGGACGCCGGCCCGGGGCTGCAGGATTGCCGAACGGACGGGGAGGTCATCGATGAAGGCGCTGCATTTGGTTGCGTGTATGGGGCTGGCAACTGTTGCCGTGTCCGCTGCAGCAGGGCTGATCGCCGTGGCGCAAAGCCCTCCCTCGCAGCCTCCTGCCGCGGCCGTGCGCAATGTGGACGACTGGCTGTTGAACGCGCCGGACGATCAGACTCGCTTTAAGCTGCTTCAGGACCAGCACCGGGGGCTCTCCGCCTCGATGCAGGAGGTCGGGCAGCGGTTCTCGTCCCTGTATGACGCGCTCGGCGACAAGAACTACGAGCTTGCCGCGTATCAGTGGACCAAGATCAAGGATGCGATCGTGACCGGCTACACGAGGCGCCCCAAGCGTCAGACGAACGCGGACGCGATTCTGGTGAGGAAGATCTTCGAGCCCGTGCTCGCCGATATCAAATCCTCCGATCCCGCCAGGGCGTGGCCCGCCTTCGCCCAGGCCCGCGCGGCGTGCACGGCCTGCCATGAGGCGGAGAAGATCGGCTTCATGAACAATCAGCCCCTCTTCCGTCGGACCGAGAAACCCAAACAGTGAAGGCGGCAGTCCAGGACATCATGACTATGAATGAACGGAAGAGATGGCTGCCGAGCCTGGCGGCAAGCGCGACAATCCTCGTGGCGACCACAAGTGTGGCCAGCAGCGCGGACAAGAGCGCGTACTCGCTCGGTAGTCCGACTCCGGATCGCCTGCTGCGCGAGCTGTCGACCGACCGTCCTGATACGACCGAGAGCCCCTTTACCGTCGACGCTGGACGTTTCCAGATCGAATCCAATCTGTTTGCCTATGTGCGGTCGCGCCCCGATTCCGAAGGCGCGGTCACGGACTCGTACAGATTCGCCACCACCAACATCCGGATCGGGGTGACGAGCGCCGCCGAGATCAACGTCGTGCTGCGGCCGCACGAGGTCGTGCACACGCGCCCGCTGGCGCCGGCCGAAGCCTTTCGAAACGCGGGCGTCGGCGGGCTCGACATTCGCGCCAAGTTCAACGTCTGGGGCAACGACAGCTTCGACAAGCCGGGCGCGACCGCGCTGGCGCTGTTGCCCTTCGTCACCCTGCCGACCGACCGGAGCAACGGCGTCAGCCCCGAGCATGCGCTGGGCGGCCTCATCGTACCGTACGCAATCAAGCTCACCGACAAGTTCGGTCTCGGGCTGAATGCCGGCGTCGTGTACCTCAAGGACAGCGCCGCCGCCGGGTACCATGCCGAGTATCTGAGCTCCGCATCGCTCTCCTACGAATGGAGCGAGAAGTTCGGCACCTACTACGAGGTGGCCGGCCTGTTCGGCCGAGAAGACCCGCTCGGCGACATCGTCATCCTCGGCACCGGCTTCACCTACAAGCTGAGCAAAAACATGCAGTTCGACGCCGGCGTGAATGTCGGCGTTACTCGGGCCGCCGATCGTGTCAATCCCTTCCTGGGCATATCGACGCGCTTCTAGCGCGGCCGGGCCGCGTGAACCGCAACTACACCGCATCTCGATCGGAGGCAAATATATGCAGTCGAGTTGGGGCCATCTCGCCCGCAGAGCCATGCTCGCAAGTCTGTTTGCCGGCGTCGTGGCGCTGGCCACGGCCGGAACCTGCGCGGTCACGGGAGCCCAAGCGCAGACGGGCAAGCCGTTCCGCGTCGTGACGACATTCACGGTGATCCAGGACATCGCCCAGAACGTGGCGGGCACCGCAGCCCTCGTCGAGTCGATCACCAAGCCCGGCGCCGAGATCCACGACTACCAGCCGACGCCGCTCGACATCGTCAAGGCGCAGTCGGCCGACCTCGTGCTGTGGAACGGCATGAACCTCGAGCGCTGGTTCGAGAAATTCTTCGAGAACGTCAAGAACGTGTCGAGCGTGGTGGTGACGGAGGCCGTCGAGCCGATGGGCATCAAGGAGGGGCCCTACACCGGCAAGCCGAACCCGCATGCCTGGATGTCGCCCGCCAACGCGCTCATCTATGTGGCGAACATCCGCAAGGCGCTGGTCAAACACGACCCGGCAAACGCCGCGACCTACGACAAGAATGCCGCGAGCTATGCCGCCGAGATCAAGGCGGTCGACGAGCCGCTGCGCAAGCGGCTATCGGCGATCCCGGCTCAACAGCGCTGGCTCGTCACCAGCGAGGGCGCCTTCAGCTATCTGGCGCGCGACTACGGCCTGAAGGAGCTCTATCTCTGGCCGATCAACGCCGACGAGCAGGGCTCGCCGAGCCAGGTCCGCCGCGTAATCGATACCATGCGCAAGGAGAAGATACCTGTCCTGTTCAGCGAGAGCACCATCTCCGACAAGCCGGCAAAGCAGGTCGCCAAGGAGACCGGCGCCCGCTACGGCGGCGTGCTCTATGTCGACAGCCTGAGCGCGGCCAACGGCCCGACGCCCACCTATCTCAAGCTGCTCGAGGTGACCGTCGACACCATCGCCAAGGGTTTCGGAAAATAGATGCAAAGAACGCCGTCGGGTCTGGTCGAGGAAGGCGCCGTGCGCAGCCTGCTGGCGTCGCTGTCGGTGCGCGGCGTGACCGTCGCCTACCCCAGCGGCACCACGGCGCTGCGTGATGCGTCGTTCGAGCTGGGGCCCGGCACGATCTGCGGTCTGGTCGGCGTCAACGGTTCCGGCAAGTCGACCCTGTTCAAGGCGGTGATGGGTTTTCTGACCCCGAACGCCGGCGACATCCGCATCTGCGGAGTTTCCGCGCGCGAGGCGCAAAAGCGCAATCTCGTCGCCTACGTGCCGCAGTCGGAGGACGTCGACTGGAACTTCCCCGTGCTGGTCGACGACGTGGTCATGATGGGCCGCTACGGCCGCATGGGCTTCCTGCGCATCCCCTCGGCGGCCGACCGGCGCAAAGTCGACGAGGCGCTGGAGCGCGTCGGCATGAGCGCGTTCCGTGACCGCCAGATCGGCGAGCTGTCGGGCGGGCAGAGGAAGCGCGTGTTCCTGGCCAGGGCCCTGGCGCAGGAAGCGCTCGTCATCCTGCTCGACGAGCCGTTCACCGGCGTCGACGTCAAGACCGAGACGGCCATCATCGACCTGCTGCGCCAGCTGAAGGCCCAGGGGCACCTGATGCTGGTCTCGACCCACAACCTCGGCAGCGTGCCCGACTTCTGCGATCAGGTGGTGCTCGTGCTGCGCACGGTGCTCGCTGCCGGACCGACGGCGACCACGTTCACGCAGGCCAACCTGGAGCGGGCGTTCGGCGGCGTGCTGCGGCATTTCCGCCTCGAGGGCGACGAGCTGCACGCCGACGACGACCGCCGCACCGTCACGGTCCTCACCGACGACGAGCGTCCCGTCGTGTTCTATGGCGAGCGCACGGCCTCGGACCGGCCGAGGACCCGCAGCGGCGAGGACAAGCCGTCATGACCGAGCGCGCGCACAAGGCTCACCGCGCCCTCGACGTGCAGCCTGTAGGTTGGGTCGAGCGCAGCGATGACCCAACACATCTCTTGTCATCCCGGGATTTATTCCCGGGATCCAGCGCGCCGCGAACTGCCAGCGGTTCGGAACGTGCGGATAGCTGGATGCCGGGGACGAGCCCCGGTATGACAACTAGTGTTGGGTCTGCGCTGACGCTTGACCCAACCTACGACGACTACTCAGCCGCCGGGTTGCCGTCATGAGTGAGCTGCTGGTCCCGTTCGGCTACGACTACATGGTCAAGGCCATGTGGGTATCGGCGCTGGTCGGGGGAACGTGCGCGTTCCTGTCCGCCTTCCTGATGCTGAAGGGCTGGTCGCTGATGGGCGACGCGCTCGCCCACTCCATCGTGCCTGGCGTCGCCGGTGCCTATCTCCTCAAGCTGCCCTATGCGGCCGGCGCGTTCTTTGCCGGACTGCTGGCCGCGCTGGGCATGGCGTTCGTGCGCAGCCAGACGCGGTTGCGCGAGGACGCCATCATCGGCCTCGTGTTCACCTCCTTCTTCGCCGCCGGCCTGCTGATGGTCTCGATCAACCCCACGTCGGTCAACGTGCAGTCGATCGTGCTCGGCAACATTCTCGGCATTTCCGACGATGATGCGCTGCAGGTGGTGATCATCAGCATCGTCACGCTGGCGGTGCTGCTGCTCAAGTGGAAGGACCTGATGGTCGTATTCTTCGACGAGGGCCACGCACGCTCGGTCGGCCTCAATCCCGGCTGGCTCAAGGTGCTGTTTTTCACGCTGCTCTCGGCTGCCGTGGTGGCGGCCCTGCAGACCGTCGGCGCCTGCCTCGTCATCGCCATGGTGGTCACGCCGGGCGCCACGGCCTACCTGCTCACCGATCGGTTCCAGCGCCTGGTGGTGATCGCGGTGGCGATCGGAACCGTCACCAGCTTCGCCGGCGCGTATCTGAGCTTCTTCCTCGACGGGGCGACCGGCGGCGTGATCGTGACGCTGCAGACGCTGATCTTCCTGGCCGCGTTCGTCTTCGCGCCGAAGCACGGCGTGCTGGCCACGCGCCGCAAGGCGTCGACGCTGGAAAGCCCGTGAGCCGGCTCGTCGACTTCATCGCCGTCCCCTTGAGCTACGGCTTCATGCAGCGCGCGCTCGTCGTCGCGGTGCTGGTCGGTGCCGTCTGCGCCGTGCTGTCGTGCTACCTCGTGCTCAAGGGCTGGTCCCTGATGGGCGACGCCATCTCGCACGCCGTGCTGCCGGGTATCGTCATCGCCTTCATGCTGGGGCTGCCGCTGGCCATCGGTGCCTTCGCGGCGGGGCTCGGCTGCGCTTTGGCGACCGGCTATCTCAAGGAGAACAGTCGGGTCAAGGAGGACACGGTGATGGGCATCGTGTTCTCGGGCATGTTCGGCTTCGGCCTGGTGCTTTTCACCAAGGTCGAGACGGACCAGCACCTCAACCACATCCTGTTCGGCAACATGCTGGGCGTCACCGCGGGCGACCTGGTCGAGACCGGCTTGGTCGCTGGCGGCGTACTCGTCGCGGTCCTCGTCAAGCGGCGCGACCTGCTGCTCTACTGCTTCGACCCGCAGCACGCCCGGGCCGTCGGCCTGCCGGTGCGGCTGCTTCACTACGGGCTGCTGGCACTCCTCTCTTTGACCATTGTCGCCTCGCTCAAGGCCGTCGGCATCATCCTCGTTGTCGCCATGCTGATCGCGCCCGGCGCCATCGCCTACCTCGTGAGCAACAGCTTCGAGCGCATGCTCGTGATCGCCACCGTTGTCGCGGTTGGATCGAGCATCGCGGGGACGATCGTGAGCTTCCACATCGACGGCGCGACCGGCCCTTGCATCGTGCTGATCCAGGCCGCGGTCTTCGTGCTCGCCTTCCTGTTCGTGCCGGGCCGCGGTCTGCTGCGCCGAGCAGCAGTGCAGGCGCCGGAGGCATCCGCGGCGCGGGCGCCAACGTCGGGCATCATGTGAGCTTGGAGCGGAAGTCGGGCTTGCGCTTCTCCAGGAAGGCCTTGGCTCCTTCCTTCGACTCCTCGGTTTGGTAGTACAGCGCCAGCGCCTGCATCCCGAGCGCACCGATGCCGCGGATATTCTCGCTGTCGGCGTTGAACGAGCGCTTGGCGATGGCGAGTGCGGTCGGGCTTTTCTCCATCAGTTCCTCGCACCACCTGGCGACCTCGGCGTCGAGCTGGTCGTGCGGCACCACGACATTGCACAGGCCCATAGCCAGCGCCTCCTGCGCCGTGTAGCGCCGGCACAGGTACCAGATCTCGCGTGCTTTCTTCTCGCCCACCACGCGCGCGAGGTAGGCCGTGCCGAAGCCCGGATCGACGGAGCCCATGCGCGGGCCGACCTGGCCGAAGATGGCCTTGTCCGAGGCGATGGTGAGATCGCAGATGGTGGCGAGCACGTTGCCGCCACCGATGGCGTAGCCCGGCACGCGCGCGATCACCGGCTTGGGCACGTCGCGGATCAGCGACTGCAGCTCCTCGATCGGCATGCCGTTGGTGCCGCGGCCGTCGTAGTTGCCGTCGTGGGCGGACTGGTCGCCCCCGGTGCTGAAGGCGCGGTCGCCGATGCCGGTCAGCACGATCACGCCGACCTGCTTGTTCCAGCCGGCCTTGAGGAAGGCCTGGATCAATTCCTCCACCGTGTGCGCCCGGAACGCATTCAGCACCTTGGGGCGGTTGATGGTGATGGTGGCGACGCCTTTTTCCTCGCTGTAGATGAGGTCGGTGAAATTGGTGCTCATGCGCGTCTCCTGCCCTTTCGTCGTGAACTTCTGCCGCCACTCCAGCCCATCGCACGCGCCGCTGCAATCGGCAATTTCGGGTGTCAGACCCTCCGGGTCTGATACCATTGCACCGAACCACCGATGTGTTGGCGATATGGTGTCAGACCCGGAGGGTCTGACACCTACTGAGAGGCCCGCATGATCCTGACCGAAGAACAGCTGCTCATCCAGGAGACGGCCCGCAAGTTCGCCCAGGAGCGCCTCCTCCCCAATTCGGCCGAATGGGAGCAGAAGGCGGCCTTCCCGCCCGGGCTGTTTCAGGAGCTCGGCGCGCTGGGGTTCATGGGCATGACCGTCCCGACCGAGTGGGGCGGGGCCGGCGCCGACCATGTCGCCTACGCCCTGGCGCTGCAGGAGATCGCGGCCGGCGATGGCGCGCTCGCGACCGTGGTGAGCGGCCACAACTCGGTCGGCGTGATGCCGATCCTGAACTACGGCACCGAGGTTCAGAAGCAGCGCTACGTGCGCGATCTGGCGAGCGGCCGTAAGCTCACCGCCTTTTGCCTCACGGAGCCGCAGGGCGGCTCGGACGCGGCCTCCATTCGCACCCGCGCGATGCGCAAGGGCGACAGCTACGTGCTCACCGGCACCAAGCAGTTCATCACCAGCGGCGCCACGGCGGATATCGCCCTCGTCATTGCGGTGACCGCCCCTGAAGCCGGCAAGCGCGGCATCTCAGCCTTCATCGTCGATACCAAGGCGCCGGGCTACACCGTCACCCGCATCGAGAAGAAGATGGGCCAGAACGCCTCCGACACGTGCGAGATCGTGCTGGAGAGCGTGGTCGTCCCCGCCGAGGACCGGCTGGGCGAGGAGGGCCAGGGCTACCGCATCGCGCTCGCTAATCTGGAGGGCGGACGCATCGGCATCGGCTCCCAGAGCGTCGGCCTGGCGCAGGCCGCGCTTGAGATCGCCGTGCGCTATGCGCATGAGCGCCACGCCTTCGGCAAGCCCATCTTCGAGCATCAGGCCGTCGCCTTCCGCCTGGCGGACATGGCGACCAGCCTGGAGGCGGCGCGCCAGCTGGTGCTGCACGCGGCCGCCCTCAAGAGCGCGGGGCGGCCCTGCCTCACCGAGGCTTCCATGGCCAAGCTGTTCGCCTCCGAGACGGCCGAGCGGATCTGCTCGGACGCCATCCAGACGCTCGGCGGTGCCGGCTACATGCGCGACTTCGGCGTCGAGCGCATCTATCGCGCCGTGCGCGGCGCCAAGATCTACGAGGGCACCAACGACATCCAGCGCCTGGTGATCAGCCGCAGTTTGAATTGAGGGAGTTAGGGAGTAGGGAATAGTGAGTAGGGAATAGGGGCGCACTTTCTACTCCCAACTCCCTATTCCCCACTCCCTACTCCCCTTCGAGGAACACAAGATGAGCGAGCTGATCGGGCTGGGAGTTGCGGACCGGATCGCCACGGTGACGCTCGGCCGGGCGCCGGTGAACGCCTTCAATGCCGAGATGTTCGCGACCTTCCACGGTATTCTGGATGGCCTGGCAACGCGCACCGACTGGAGCGTCCTGCACGTGCGCAGCAGCCTCAAGGTGTTTTCGGGCGGCGCCGACCTCGCCGAGATCAGCACGCGCTTTGCGGCCGAGGACAAGATGGACGCGGCGGCCAAGGTCACGCGCCCCTTCCAGGAGCTGTTCCAGCGCATCTCCGACCTGCCGCAGGTCAGCCTCGCCGAGGTCGGCGGGGCGGCCATGGGCGGCGGCTACGAGCTGGCGCTCGCCTGCGATCTGCGCATCGCCGCCAACGAGGCCAAGCTCGGCCTGCCCGAGGTCGGGCTCGGGCTGCTGCCGGGCGGCGGAGGCACGCAGCGCCTCACCTGGATCGCGGGTCCGGCGGTCGCTGCCCGCATCATCCTCGCCGCCGACACGGTCGACGGCAAGACCGGTCGCGAGCTCGGCATGGTGCAGTGGGCGGTGCCGCGCGCCGATCTCGAGGCCGAGGCAAAGAAGCTTGCCCAGCGCGTCGCGGCCCTACCCCCGCTCTCGCTCGCCGCCTGCAAGGTCTGCCTCCGCCTCGCCCGCGATCCGGAGCGCAACGGATTCGCCGCGGAGACGGAGTGGACCGGCCGCCTGCTGGCCACCGAGGAGACCCAGCGCCGGGTCGGCGATTTCCTGTCCGGCGCCAGGCGCTGAGACCAATCCGGGAGGATCAGATGCTGCTGAAACACAAGACGGTGATGATGACGGGCGGCGCCTCGGGCATCGGCCGGGCCACCGTGTTGATGCTGGCCAAGCAGGGCGCACGCGTGATCCTTTGCGACGTCAACGAGGCCGGCGCCAAAGAGACTATCGAAATGGCCGGCGGCGCGCCGGTCGAGTTCGTCGGCGTCGAGCTGACGGATGCCGCGTCCGTCGCCGCCTGCGCCAAGGCGGCGCTGGGCCTCGCCGGCGACAGGATCGACGTGCTCGTCAACGCCGCCGGCTGGGACCGCACGCAGCCGTTCGTGGAGGCGACGCCCGAGTTCATCGACAAGGTGATGGGCATCAACCTGCTGGGGCCGATCCGCCTCACGCGCGCGCTGTTCCCGGCCATGATCCAGGGCGGCGGCGGCAAGATCGTGTTCGTTGCCAGCGACGCCGGCCGCGTCGGCAGCCTCGGCGAGACGCCCTATTCGGCGGCCAAGGGCGGCATCATCGGCTTTACGAAATCGCTGGCGCGCGAGGGCGCGCGGCACAGGATCACCGTCAACTGCGTGTGCCCCGGCCCGACCGACACGCCGCTGTTCCATGCCAACCCCGAGCGCATGAAGGAGGCCCTGCTCAAGGTCATCCCCTTCCGCCGCCTGGCCACCCCCGACGACATCGCCGGCGCCATCGCCTACTTCGCCGGCCCCACCAGCGACTACGTGACGGGGCAGATCCTCAGCGTGAGCGGCGGCCTGACGATGGCGGGGTGAGCAGCAGCTCCGTCGCTATGATCGCCACCCGACGTTTCTCAATTCGCGACTTCACGACCGCTGAGCGGGCGGCGTTCTGCACCTATCATGCGGACCCGCGCTATCGCGCCCTGTTCGAGCCCGCCCGGGCCGAAAGCGGCGGACCGGAGGAGCTGCTGGCACGCTTCGCTGCGTGGGCCGCCGAGGTGCCGCGTCGAAACTACCAGCTTGCGGTCGTTGCGCGCGAGGGCGGGGCCTTGGTCGGGTGCTGCGGACTGCGGCGGGCATCGCTCGACGCCGATGCCGCCGAAATGGGCCTGGAGTTGTCGCCGGACTATTGGGGCCGCTTTGCGTACGCAATCGAGATTTCGGTGAGCCTTATCGAGTTCGGGTTCGCCAAGCTCGGATTGTCGGAAATTGCCGGACGCACGCAAGACGCCAACGCGCGGGCAATGCGTCTTGCCGAATGGTTCGGGGCGACGGTCGCTGTGGAGCGGGCGGGACCGGGCTGGACCGAGGTCGAATGGCGCATCAGCCGCGAGATATGGCGCTGCAGCAGAGTGGGCCCGCGATACAGGTGATCGAGACCGACTGCGGCCACCTCGGCAATCGCCACGATACGTTGTCAGCATGACAAGGGCCGGCTTAGAGTTGGCGCCAAAGCCCTTGCCGCCCCCGGCGCAAGGCGAGGGCGAGGGGAGGAAGCGCAATGGCGTTCGACATCTACCTGCCGGCGAAGCGCGTCGCGGAGTCGCGCGGGCTGTGGCCGGACCGCGTGCCGATCGACGACCTCGACCACGCGGTGCGCAGCGCGCCTGATCGAACCGCGTTCGTGGGGCGCAACAGCACGCTGCGCCAGGAGGTCCGTCTCACCTATGCCGAGCTCGGCGACCGCGTCGACAGGATCGCGGCCGGCCTGCTCGATTTCGGCGTCGCCAAGGGCGATGTGGTCGCCTTCCAGCTGCCCAACTGGTGGCAGTTCATCGCGCTGTTCTATGCCTGCAACCGCATCGGCGCGGTGGCCAATCCGCTGATGCCGATCTTCCGCCAGCGCGAGCTGCGCTTCATGCTGGGCTTCAGCGAGGCCAAGGTCGCGGTCGTGCCCGCCACGTGGCGTGGCTTCGACCATATGGCGATGCTGCGGGACATCCAGCCCGATCTGCCGAAACTGAAGCACGTGCTCGCGGTCGGTGGTGCGGGCGAGCGCTCGTTCGAGAGAGCCTTGCTCGACCGCCCGCCCCTCTCCCTTGCCGAGCGGCAAAAGCTTGCGGCGCTGCGGCCCGAGCCCGACGACGTGGTCGAGCTGATCTACACGTCCGGCACCTCCGGCGAGCCCAAGGCCGTCATGCATACGGCCAACACCGTGCTGGCGCCGGCGCAATGCTTCATCGACGACATCCCGGTCACCGGCAGCGACGTCGTCTTCATGGGCTCGCCCTACGCGCACCAGACCGGCTTCCTCTACGGCATGCTGATGCCGGTGCGGCTCGCCACCACCACGGTCGCGCTCGACGCCTGGTCGGCGGCCGACGCCGTGGGACTGATCGAGCGCGAGGGCGCCACCTTCAGCATGGGATCGACGCCGTTCGTCTCCGACATGGTCAATTTGCCCGAGGAGCCGCGGGCGCGTGTGAGCCGGACGCTGCGCACGTGGGTGTGCGCGGGCGCGCCGATCCCGCGCGTGCTGGTGCAGCGGGCGAAAGCCGAGATGAACCTCGATGTGCTCTCGTGCTGGGGCATGACCGAGAACGCCGGCCTCACCATCACCCGCAGAATCGATCCGCAGGAGAAGGTGTTCGAGACCGACGGCCGCGCGCTGCCCGGCAACGAGGTGCGCGTCGTGGACGACCACAAGCGTCCCCTGCCGGCCGACACGGTCGGGCATCTGCAGGCGCGCGGCATCACCCACTTTGTGGGCTACCTCAAGAAGCCCCAGCTCAATTCGATCGACGCGGACGGCTGGTTCGACACGGGCGACCTCGCGCGCATCGACCGCGATGGCTACATCCGCATCGTCGGACGCACCAAGGACGTCATCATTCGGGGCGGGGAGAACGTCCCGGTCGCCGAGGTCGAGGACGTGATCTACCGGCATCCGCAAGTGGCCGAGTGCGCCGTCGTGGGCGTGCCCGACGAACGGCTGGGCGAACGCGCCTGCGCCTTCGTCGTCACCAAGGCGAGCGCGCCGCTCGGCTTGAGCGAGCTGACGCGATTTCTCGGCGAGCAGGGCATGGCGAAGCCCTACTGGCCCGAGCGGCTGGAGCTGGTGGTCGACATGCCGCGCACGCCATCGGGCAAGATCCAGAAGTTCAAGCTGCGGGAAATGGCGGCAAAAACCGCTCCATGACCGCATGGATGGTCGCAAATGGTTGCCCTCGTCGACGCGCCGACACTGAAGTCCTGGTTGTCCGAAACGGGCGAGATCGCCCTGTTGGACGTGCGCGAGCATGGCCAGTTCGGGGAAGGTCACCTGTTCTTCGCGGTTCCCCTGCCCTACAGCCGGCTCGAGCTGAACCTGGCCGCTCTGGTGCCGAACCCCGACGTGCGAATCGTCCTCTGCGATGCGGGCGACGGGGTGGCGGAGCGCGCGGCGGCCCGGGCCGAGGCGCTCGGCTATCGCAATGTCAACATCCTGACCGGCGGTGTTGCCGCATGGAAGCATGCCGGCTACACGCTCTATGCCGGCGTCAATGTTCCGAGCAAGACCTTCGGCGAGCTCATCGAGTACCAGAAGCATACGCCGCGGGTCACGGCCCAGGCTCTCCAGGCCATGCGGGATGCGAACGAGGATATGGTGATCGTCGACGGCCGCCCGTTCGCCGAATACCGCAAGATGAGCATCCCGGACGGGATCTGCTGCCCGAACGGCGAGCTGGTGCTGCGCATCCGCGACATCGCGCCCGATCCGAGCACCAAGATCGTTATCAACTGCGCCGGCCGCACGCGCTCGATCATCGGCGCCCAGACGCTGATCGATTTCGGCATCCCCAATCCGGTCTATGCGCTCGAGAACGGCACCCAAGGCTGGTTCCTCGCCGGGCTCGACCTGGAGCGCGGCGCCAGCCGGCGCTATCTTGATGCGATCAGCACGGCCGACATCGGCGCGCTCGAGCGGCGCGCACACACGCTAGCGGAAAAGCACGGCGTGGCGTTCGTATCCGCCGCGGACGCACATGCATGGCTCGCCGATACGTCTCGCACGACCTACCTGCTCGATGTGCGCGCGCCCGAGGAATATGCCAAGAGCCCCGTGTCCGGGTTTGCGCACGCACCCGGCGGCCAGCTGATCCAGGCGACGGACCAGTGGGTCGGCGTGAAGGGCGCGCGGCTCGTCCTGATCGACGCGGAGGGCGTACGGGCGCCGGTCGTGGCCGCCTGGCTGCGCCAGCTCGGCCACGAGGCGTGCGTGCTCGACGGCGGCGCCGCGGCGACCGCCGCGCTCGACTGGCGGCGCCCCCCGCGCGCGCCCGGTGCACCCGCTCCAAGACCGATGCCTGTGCGGGAGGCCGCAGACGCGATCAAAACCGGTGCGGTGCAGATCATCGATCTGCGCGCCAGCACGAGCTACCGCCAGGGGCACATACCCCAAGCCGTGTGGTCCATCCGCCCGCGCCTTGCAACCGCGATCGCGGACCCTGGCAAGATCGTGCTGCTCGTGGCCGACGAGTCCGGAATCGCAGCGCTCGCGGCCCTCGAGCTGGCTGAGGCCGGCTGCCGGGACGTGCGCCTGCTCGAAGGCGGCTGTGAGGCCTGGCAAGCTGCCGGCCTGCCCGTCGCGGCGACGCCCGATCGTCCTGCCGACGGGGACTGCCTCGACTTCCTGTTCTTCACCCACGCGCGCCATGACGGCGACGCGAAGGCCGCCGAGGCCGCGCGGCAGTACCTGGCCTGGGAAATCGGCCTGCTCGATCAGCTCGACGCGCAGGAGCGCGGCGCATTCCGCATCTGATGCGTACCGCGCCGCCTATTTTGCCTTGATGTTCGTGCGCTGGACGCGGTCGAGGTTCTTGCCCTCGATGCGGACGAGCTTCACCGGCGCGTCGCGCTTGGGCGAGTGCACGTCGCCGACGTCGTAGAGATGCGCGTCGCCGGGCTTCATGACATAGGTCTTGACCGGCTCCACCAGCGTCGGCTCTGCGCCCTGACCCTTCATCACGATCTTCCAGTCCGTCATCTCGGTGGCGCCGGCGGCCTGCCCATAGATGGCCCAGCTCGAGCCATGGTCGTGCGGTGCGCCGTGCGCCGGGCCATCGTAGACATGGCCGCAGATGCAGAAGCCGAGCTCCGGGTCCTCGTACAGCACCTCGCGCGGGTGCGCGCCAGCAGCGCGGTCCTTCAGGTGGCTGGCGATGAAGGCCTTGTCGGCGAGGGATCGCGAGACGTACCCGCGGATCTTTTCCTTGCCCGCAGGACCGGCATCGCCCTTCAGAGTTTCACGAATATCGGCGGCGAGTTGCGTGAGCGTATAGGCCATCGATCCGTTCCTCCATGTGCCGTTGGTGCAGGATACAACCGTTTGATTTGCTGTACAAAGGCCGTTCGACCAAGATGATCCTGTTGGCGATGGAGTGCACCCCGGCCATGAAGTGTCTGTGCGTCATGCTGCTGTGTTTCCTGGCCGATGGCCCGGTCCACGCCCAGACCTTGTCAGGACACTGGTGCGGCTTCGGCGAGCAGGTCGGGCCCGGCGATCATCGCAGCGCCTGGTCGGCAAGCATCACGCTCAAGGGGGCGCAGGGCCTCGTGGAGTATCCGTCGCTGCAGTGCGGCGGCACGCTGACGTTCGAGCGGGCGGACGGCGACGTTCACTACTACATCGAGCACATAACGCAAGGTCGCGATCGCTGCATCGACGGCAGCATCGTCGGCGTCGAGCTTGTTGGAGGCTCGCTTCGGGTCGAATGGACCGGCGGGGGCGCGCAATCGACGGCCGTGCTGCATCCGCGGTGTGCCAGCCAATCGCCGCATGCCGGCAAGCCGATGAACCGCGTCGCCGTTGCAATCCGCGAGCGTTGAGGGCGGGAGCCATCCGTTGGGCAACGGCCCACGGGCAGTCGACAGGGAAACTGGTCGCCCAAGGCATTTCTGGTTTTCATTTGCCCACCGGCCATGGTGATCTACACTCCCTCCCACTACTGGGAGGAAACAAATGTCAAAAAAGCCGCTGACTGACAGACCCAACTTGCTGCGCCGCTCGATCCTGGTGGGAGGTGCGGCCACTGCTCTCATGCCGCGCGTTGCCCTGGCGCAGGGACAGCAGGTCGTGCGCATCGGCGTGCCGACCAAGACCTACTGGCCGACCATCGTCGCCGAGACGGCGATCCGCCAAAAACTGTTCGAGAGGGAAGGGATCAAGGCCGAGCTGACCATCTATCGCAGCGGAGCGGAAGGCTTCGAGGCGATCGCGGCCGGTGCCGCCGACCTGGTCCTCAATTCGTCCTCCAGCGTCGCCGCCGGCTTGTTGAAGGGCGTCAACGTGCGCTGCGTCGCCAACGGCGCGAACGGCTACTACGGCTGGTACCTGGTGGTGAAGGCGGACTCCAAGATCACCAAGGTCGCCGAGCTCGCGGGCAAGAAGGTGGGCATTACGTCCGCTGGCTCCGGCACGGACATCCTCGCCCGCTGGACCTTGGCCGAGCACAAGCTCGACTTCACGCGCGTTCCGCTCGGCGGCGGCGGCCTGGTGCCCAACCTGCTGACCGGCAACATCGACGCCACCGTGCTCTACTCGCCCCTCACCTACAAGGTGATCGACGAGAAGGTGGCCCGCCCGCTCCTCGACTATGGCGCCGAGGTGCCGCCGCATTCGACAGGAAGCTGGATCGCCAGCGACAAGATCATCAAGGAGCGGCCGCAGGTCGTGCAGAAGGCGCTCAACGCCATATATGGCGGGCTCGCCTTCCTGTGCGCGGACGCCAACCGCGCCGCCGCCGTCAAGCTGATTGCCGAGATCGACGAGATCCCCGAGAGCATCGCCGCGCGCGAGCTCGACGGCAACATCAAGAAGCTCTCGGTCACCGGCGAGATCAAGCTGGAATGGATGGAACGGGCGCTGGACATGGCCCGGCTGATCGGCATGAAGGACCTCGCGCCGGTCAAGGAGATCTTCCTCACGCAGTTCAAGCCCGTCCCGACCATGGCCTGAGCGGGCTTCCCACCAACGTTCCTGCTCGCGGCGCACAGTGGCGAGCGGGAGCGTGCCCCGCATGCCCCTGGCACACGTTGCCTATCTCTCACTGTTCATCGACTGGCTGTTCATCGACTGGAAGGAGACGAGACCTGAGCCCCGGACTGCCATCGTGACCCACTCTCAAATCGTAGCCGCGCGGCTGGCCCTGCTGGCGCTCGTGCTGGGCGCGTGGGAGGTCCTGCCGCGCCACGGTTTGATCAATCCCCTGCTGTTGCCGCCCCTCACCGACGTACTGGCGATGCTCGGCGACCTCCTCGGCCGGCCGACCGTGCACGAGGCGGTGGCGATCACGGCGGCAGAGGTCGTCGTCGCCTTCATCATCGCCGTTCCGCTGGGCGCGGCGGTCGGGATCGTGATCGCCGAAAACGAGTATGTCGGCGATATCTTCAAGCCGATGCTGTTCTACGTTTTCAGCATTCCGAAGTCGATCTTCCTGCCGATGTTCATTCTCGTGTTCGGCATCGGCTTCCAGCAGAAGGTCGCCTACGCCGCCTTCACCACGGCCTTCGTCGTGATGATGAGCGCAACGGCGGCGGTGGAATCCGTGCGGTCCGATCACGTCTTGGTTGCGCGGTCCTATGGCGCGACACCGACCCAGATCCTGTTGCGGGTCTACGTACCCAGCATGATGCCGATCCTGCTGGAGACCCTGCGCATCTCGATGATCTTCAACTTCACCGGTGTGATGATCGCCGAGATGTATGCCTCGCGCACGGGCATCGGCCACCTGATCGCCAATTGGGGAGAGAACTTCCAGATGCCGCAGCTCTTTGCCGGTGTCATCGTGCTGGCCGCCGTGGCCATCCTGTTCAACGAGGCGGTGCGTGCCCTGGAGGCTCGATGCAGCACGTGGCGAACCTGACGGAGGTCCACAGCCGGACCGACGCGGTGGCGATCGAGGTCGAGCGTCTCAGTCACGTCTATGCGGGACCGGAAGGCGGCGTTCCGGCGCTGCAGGACATCTCGATGTCGGTCGGGGTCGGCCGTTTCGTCGTGATCGTCGGCCCCAGCGGCTGCGGCAAGACTTCGCTGCTGATGATGATGGCCGGCCTGCGGCAGCAGACCGAGGGCACGATCCTGTGCTACGGGCGGCCGATACTGGAGCCGGATCCGAAGCGCGTCGGCGTCATCTTCCAGGAAGCGAGCCTGTTCCCGTGGCTCACCACGCTCGACAACATCGAGTTTCCCTTGAGCCTGCGCGGCACGCCGCGCGAGGAGCGCCGGCGCCGGTCCCAAGCCATGCTGACCCTGGTCAGCCTCGAGGGCTTCGGCGAGCGCTACCCGCACGAGCTGTCGGGCGGCATGAAGCAGCGTGTCTCGATCGCGCGCGGCCTGGTGCAGGATCCGCCCGTGCTGCTGATGGACGAGCCCTTCGCGGCCCTCGACGAGCAGACCCGCATGACCATGGGTCACGAGCTGCTGCGCATCTGGTCGACCACGCGCAAGACGGTCGTGTTCATCACGCACAGCCTGACCGAGGCGGTCTATCTCGCCGACGAGGTGCTGGTGATGTCGGCGCGACCAGGCCGGATCATCGATCATATTCACGTCACGCTGCCCCGGCCGCGCACCTACGAGATGATGGCAACCGACGTGTTCGGGCGGCTGCGTGACCGCATCTGGCAGCAGATCCGCAAGGCGGCGTGAGGTTCTCGATGCGACGCCCCGCTCCCGCTACCGTCCGTTGGGCAATCCTGGTCGCGCTCCTGGCCCTATGGGAGTTCGTGCCGACCACCGGTTTGTTGCCCGAGCTGTTCCTGCCGGCGCTGTCGAAGACGCTGGGGGTGCTGTACATCGACCGGCACATCTACTTCGCGGCCCTGCTCGTCACGCTGTACGAGGTCGCCTTCTCGATGCTGATCGCCTGCGGCCTTGGCATCCTGGCCGGCGCGGTGGTGGGCGGCGTGGCCCTGCTGCGCAATCTGCTGCTGCCGATCTTCTCCAGCCTCTACGCGGTGCCGATCGTCATCCTTTATCCGATCTTCACCGCCTGGTTCGGCATCGGCTCGGAATCCAAGATCGCTTTCGCCGGCATCTACGGCTTCTTCCCGGTCATGCTGTCGACGGCGGCGGGGATCCGCACCATCGATCCGCAATTCGTCCTGGCGGCGCGCAGCATGGGCGCAACCCTGCCGCAGCAGATCGTGCGCGTCATCATCCCAGCCTCGCTGCCAACCGTGTTTGCGGGCTTGCGACTGGGCGGCGCGCTGACCATCATCGGCGTGGTCGTGGCCGAGATGCTGACCTCTGCCGCCGGCATCGGCTATCTCGTGACCCTCAACCGCACGATCCTCGACAGCCCGCGTGTGTTTGCCGCCATCCTGGCGATCCTCGTGCTGTCGATCGCCTACTATATGCTGGCGCGCGCGCTCGAGAGCCGCATGGTGGTGTGGCAATCGGCGGGCCGGCGGCAGAAGTCCGCCCCCCTCGGCGGCGCCGCCGGTGTTGCCGCGCCGGCTGCGGCCTAGAATAGTTTGCACAGCAAGGAGCATCGAAGGCCATGCCCCCGCACCTGTTGCCGACCACCGTCGTCGGCAGTTACCCGCAGCCGGACTGGCTGGTGAACCGCGAGATGCTGTCGAAGGTCGTGCCGCGCACGCGCATGACGGAGATCTGGCGCATTCCCGAGCCGTTCCTGGAGCAGGCCCAGGACGACGCCACCATCGTCGCCATCCGCGACCAGGAGCGCGCCGGCGTCGACATCATCACGGACGGCGAGATCCGCCGCGAGAGCTACTCCAACCGCTTCGCCACGGCGCTGAAGGGCCTCGACCTGGACCATCCTGGCGAGGTGCGGACGCGGTCGGGCCAGCTGACGCCGGTCCCGCGCGTGGTCGGCAAGCTGCGTCGCAGCCGCCCAGTCGAGCTGCGCGATATGGAGTTCCTGCGCCGCAACACCGACCGGCCCGCCAAGATCACCCTCCCCGGCCCCTTTACCATGGGGCAGCAGGCCAAGAACGAGTTCTACAAGGACGACGAGGAGATGGCGATGGACTTCGCCGTCGCCGTCAACGAGGAGGCGCACGACTTGCAGAAGGCGGGCGCCGACGTCATCCAACTCGACGAGCCGTGGCTGCGCAATGATCCCGAGGCCGCCTCGCGCTATGCCGTCAAGGTGATCAACCGGGCGCTGCAGGGCTTGAAGGTGCCGACCGTGATCCATCTGTGCTTCGGCTATGCGGCGGTGGTGCCGGGTGCCTCCAAACCCACCGGCTATGCCTACCTGCCGGAGCTGGCGGACACCATCGCCTCGCAGATCTCGATCGAATCGGCGCAGCCCAAGGTCGATCTCGGCGTGCTGAAAGAGCTGTCGGGCAAGAAGATCATGCTCGGCGTTCTGGACCTCGGCGATCTCACGGTCGAGACACCGGAGCGGGTTGCCGAGCGCATCCGGCGCGGCCTGAAATACGTGGCGCCCCAGAACCTGATCGCCGCGCCCGATTGCGGCATGAAGTATCTGCCGCGCGAGGTGGCGTTCGGCAAGCTCAAGGCGATGGTCGACGGCGCCGCGATCGTGCGCAGGGAGCTCTCGTAATCCCGCGCGACGCCAGGTCCGACGTTAGGACACTTCGCATAATAGTTGAATCGCGATCAGTGAGCGTGTGACCGTGTGACTCAGGGTGGCGGGATTCCGCCGTGCTGCGAACAGTCGTACGCGTTCGCATGATCGACAGGCAAGCGATAC
>Ga0247727_10000692_pt1 | contig 82740 bp, 64 predicted proteins | sample WisWelCaveWW1625_FD_202498 | JGI IMG/M metagenome (GOLD analysis project Ga0247727, IMG submission 202498) | Biofilm microbial communities from Wishing Well Cave, Virginia, United States - WW16-25 | ecosystem: Environmental > Aquatic > Deep subsurface > Groundwater > Cave microbial mat | place...
TGCCCGCCGGAATGCGCGACTCGTTCCGCGATCGCCTCGCGAAGCTGCGCGAGGACGGACGTCTCACGCAGGAAGTCCTCGCCAGCCTCCTGATGGAGGCGTTCGCGCGCACGCGCAATCTCGATTGCTTCTCGGTCCTCTACGACCTCTGCCATCGACAGATCCTGCTCGTGATTCTCAAGCGGCTGCGCTTCGCGCATCCCGGCATCGATCCGCGCGACGTGCTGCAGGACGTCTTCCTCTCGATCTATCGCTATCCGCATCGCTTCCGCAACGAGAAGGAGAGCTCGTTCAGGAACTGGTCGTTCTCGATCGTGCGCAACACGCTGCTGAAGCACCTGCGCAGCGTTCCGCGCGCGGAACTCGACCTCGATCCGATCGAGGAGATCGTCGAGGACGAGACGGCCCGCGCGCCCGACGTCGTGCTCGCGGCCGACGAGGAGACGATGCACGCGTCGCAGATGTACGCGCTCTGCCTGCTCGCCTACCGCAGCGTCTTCGAGAGCGAATTGAAAGATCGCGAGAAGAAGGCGCTTCAGTGGATCGAAGTGAAGGGAATGAAGTACAGGAGGGCCGCAGAGAAGCTGGGAGTCCGCCTGGAGAACCTGAAGATGATCGTGTGCCGCGCGCGCAAGAAGCTGCTGCGCGCAATGACGGCGTTGCTGGAGGCTCCGCGCCATGGCTGAGCCGATGTTGCAGGACGAAGCTCGCCGCGCGCAGGCCGCCTGCGCCCGCTTCGAGGCCGACCTCTCGGCCTTCGCGGACGGCGAGCGGACGTCGTTCGACGGGGAAGAGCTCGCGCGCCACGTCGCCTCCTGCGACGGCTGCCGCGCCTACGTGAACTCGCTCGCGGGGTTGTCGCGCCTCCATCTCTTCGGCGCGGCCGAGGACGAGGCCGAGCTGCCGAGCGGAACGGAGCTCTGGGGCGACCTCACGCGCCGGCTCCTCGACGACAACTGCGTGAAGCTCGCGGCGGTGCTCTACGAGCTCGGCAAGTCGCTCGTGGCCGCGGGGCTGCGTCGCAGCTCCGAGCTGCGCGGCGTGCAGGTCTTCGCCCGCGAGCCCGGACCGATCCGGCAGCTCGAGCGCAAAGGCCAGGCGCTCTTCCGCGAGCACCGCGACCTCTCGACGCGCGCCCGCCGTTCCGAAGGCGAGACGCTGCGCGCCGCGCGCGGGCCGTTCGCGCGATCCGAGCCGGTCGCCGCCGACGATCCGGCCGGAGCGTTCGAGGCCGGCCGCGCCTGCCTCGAGCAGTGCCTCCGGCTCGAACCGGGCCGCGACGAGGCGCGCATCTACCTCGCCAAGTACTTCAGCGTGAACGGGCGATTCGACCGAGCACGCCAGCTACTGCGGACGGTGCTCCACGCTCGTCGCGGCTCGACGACGGGCGGAGGCGAGGCGAGCAAGGTCCGGTTCTTCGCGCTGCAGCAGCTCTCGCGCGTCTACTCGATGACGCGGCAGTTCGAGCGCGCGGTCGAGCTCGAGCAGCAGGTGCTCGCGCAGGCCGAGCAGGCGGGCAACTCGCTCTATCAGGCCGCTGCGCTCACGAACCTGGCGATCTACTGCGTGAAGCTCGGCCGGCTCGACGAGGCCGAGTCCGCGATCGAACGACTCACCACCAAGCTGTCGGATCACCTCGACGCAGTGACGGTCCCGGCATTCCGGCGGGCCCGTGATTTCAAGCAGGCTCTCCTGCGGCACAGGAGTTTTCTGGTGCGGCTCCGCGAGCGTTACCCGCGGTTGTTCCCGAGCTAACCCAGGCACGCAAGGTGATGGCCATGATGCGCCGGAACCAGTTCGGATCTCTGATCGTCGCGGGCCTCCTGATCGGGCTCGCAGGAGTGGCGGTCGCGCCGCGGCTCTACGGCGGCGGTGACGAGGGGGTGGACATCCTCCCGAACGTCAACGGACGGTCGTCGCCAACGGGCGGCGGCAGCAGCGCCGGCGACGGCCCGGTGATGATCGGCGTGCACGGGTCGGGATACGTCGCGATCCACGGCAAGAACCTCGACTTGGACACGGTCGATTGGCCGCTCGCGTCGGGGTTCCTCGCCGTCGGACGGACGCGCGCCGACATCTTCCAAGGACTGCCCGGCCAGGAGCCGGGGCCGAACCCGACGGCCGTCGACATCCTCACGAAGGGCACGAGGAAGCTGCAGTTCTCCGACTCGACGCAGCTGCCGGGCGCGAGCGCGGTCTCCTACCTCCACTTCAACGGGCGCTTCGAAGTCGAGGACATCGATCCGAACGACCTGGACGGGCTCGAGATCATGAGCCGCGGTCGCGCGCCCGCGGTCATGAACGTGCTGCTCGGCCACCGGTCGACCCACGCCGGCGGTGTGCCGGGCTCCTTCGCCGTCATCGATCAGGTCGTGAGCGAGAACGTCCCGTCCGGCACCGTCGACCTCAACGCTCGCCGCAGCGCCATGAAGGCGGCGCTCGCCGGAACGGGCTACGACGTCGGGCTGGCGCTCTACGCGACGACGCCGAAGGGCGTCGACGAGGTGTGGGTCGCGTTCAACGTCGACGATCAGAGGGCGGTGTACGACATCGACGTCCGTCTGAAATAGGCGGTGGAGCTGGCGGGCTTCGCCCGCCGCTCACCGCCCGCTCGACGAGACGGCGCGCGGACGCTGGTGAGCGTCCGGACGGTCGACGTGCGCCGCTCGTCTCGCGGCCGCTGGAACCGACGACGCGGGCGATGCCGGCGTCGCGGTTCAACGGACAACGACAAGAAGTGACCGGAAGAGAGCGAATCCTCTTCACGACTCCAGAACGACGACGGCGCTCGCGAACGTCCGGGCATGAGTCAGCGAGACGTGGAACCGCGCGGCGCCCAGCGCGGCGGCGCGGGCGGCGGCGGCGCGGTGGAGGGTGAGGCGGGGAGCGCCGCCGGCGTCGCGGTCGATCTCCACGTCGACGAAGGCGACGCCCTCGGCCCAGCCGGTGCCGAGCGCCTTCATCGCGGCCTCCTTGGCGGCGAAGCGGGCCGCGAGCGTCGAGGCGGCGCCGGCGCCGCTGCCGGCGAGCTCGATCTCGCGCGGCGTGAAGACGCGATCGCGCGCACGCTCGCCGAACTTTCGCACGAGCTCGTCGACGCGCTCGATCTCGACCGAGTCGATGCCGATGCCGACGATCACGCGGAGCTCCTCGATTTCCATGGCCGCAGGGTCACACGGCCACAAGGCCGCAGCTCCGAATGGCCGTGGCCGCGCCGGGCGGTCGAGTCGACGATGCTATTCTCCGGCGATGCGAATGGACGCCCGCGGCGCCGCATGCAGTCGTGCATTCGTCGCGGCGATCGTCGCGCAGGCCTCGTGCGCGCGCGACGGCGAGCTCGAGTCGCACGCGGCCGCGCCCGCCGAGGCGGCGGCCGCCGCCGCTCCGGTCGAAGTCGAGACGCCCCGGCCGGGAGATCCCGCGCGCGCCGCGCCGCACGTCGCGGCCGCTCGCGCGGCGATCGCGGCGGTCGATCGCGCGGGAGCCCGGCGCGAGCTCGACCTGGCGCTCGCGGCCGATCCTGCCTGCGTCGAGGCGCTCGAGCAGCTCGGCTGGTTCCTGCTCGATCCGGCGCCGGGCCAGGATCCGGGCGCGGCGCTCCTCTGCTTCCTCAGGCTCCGGCGGCTCGGCGCGGCCGGGGTGGTCGTCTCCGCCGGCGAGGGGGTCGCTCGCGCCGCGAGCGGCGACGGCGCGGGCGCGCGCCCGCTGCTCGACGCGGCCGCCGGCTCGCCGGAGCTGCAGTCCGATCCGGCCCGTCGCGCGAAGGTCGAGTTCGCGCTCGGCCTTCTCGATGGAGACGACGGCCGCGCCGCCGACGCGATCGTTCACGTCGCGCGCGTCCTCGAGCTCGAGCCGGTTCCGGCATTCCGGGCCGAGCCGCTCGTCGCGCTCGGCGAGCTCCTGATCGGGAGCTCGAAGCCGGAGGAGGGCGAGATGCGGCTGCGCGAGGCGATCGCCGCCGATCCGGAGCACGTCAAGGCGCGCTACGTCCTCTCCCGCCTGCTCCAGCGGCTCGGGCGCGCCGACGAGGCGCAGCGGCAGATGCGGGTCCACGACCTCCTCGAGCGGATCCTCTCGCCGGAACGACGACCCGGGCCGGACGCCGCGGCCGAGCAGGCCGAGATGCGCGCACAGCTCCTCGCCGCCGAGCCCGACTGCCGCGCGTTCCGATCGGGATGGCTGCGGGCCCTGCTCGAGGCGCGCCGCTACGACGAGGCGAGCCGCGAGATCGCGCAGCTCGCGCGGCGAGAGCCGCCGACCGCAGAGCTCGCCTTCCTTCTCGCCCGCGCGCGAGCCGGGCTCGGCGACCTCGCCGGCGCCGAGAAGTCGCGCGCGCTCATGCGCAAGCTCGACCCCAAGGTCCCGGCGACGCTCGACCGCGTGATCCTCGAGGAGTGGCGGCGAGGGGTCCCCGCGGTGAGCGACGACCAGATCGAGGGCGTGCTCCTGCAGTGGAGTCGTCGGTGACGCGACCGATGGCGACCCGGAGATCAAGACTGGCATCGACGGTCGCCGCCTCGCTCGCCGCGCTCCTGCTCCCGAGCTGTGGCGACGAGCCCCGTCCGGCCGGTCTCTTCGCCGACCGCACCGCCGGCTCGGGCGTCGACTTCACCCACCACCACTGCGGCGTCGGCGACAAGCTGATCGTCGAGATCACGGGCGCGGGAGTCTCGCTGCTCGACTACGACGGCGACGGCGACCTCGACCTCTTCTGCGGCCAGGGGGCGGCGCTGCCCGGCTTCGACGCGCGCGGCGTCGACCTGCGCGACCACCTCTATCGCAATGACGGCCGGTTCCGCTTCACCGACGTGACGAGCGAGACCGGCGCGAGCGACGACGAGTACACCTTCGCCGCGATGGCGCCCGACCTCGACGGCGACGGCGACCAGGACCTCTTCCTCTGCAACGAGGGGCGCAACACCCTGTTTCGCAACGACGGCGGGAAGTTCACCGACGTGACGTCGTCGGCAGGCCCGCTCGCGTGCGAGCTCTGGACGACCTCGGCGGCCTTCGTCGACTTCGACGGCGACGGCGACCTCGACTGCTACCTCTGCAACTACCTGCTGCAGGGGCGCGCCGTGAAGAACTGCGGCGACCGGCGCGACGGGACGACCGCCCGCTCCTACTGCCGGCCGGCCTCCTACCCGCCGGCGCCCGACCTGCTGCTGCGCAACGACGGCGGCTCCTTCGTCGACGTCTCGAAGGAGTGCCTGCACGGCGAGGCGCTCGGGAGCGGGCTCGCCGCCGTGCCGTGCGACTTCGACGGCGACGGCGACGTCGACCTCTTCGTGAGCAACGACGGGCTGCCCAACTACCTGTGGCGCAACGACGGCGGCCTGCAGTTCACCGAGATCGCGGCGCAGGCGGGCGTCGCCGTGAACGGCGCCGGGCTCAGCGAGGCGTGCATGGGCGCCGACTTCGCCGACGTCGACCTCGACGGCGACTTCGACCTGCTGGTCGCCAACTTCTCGGGCGAAGGCAACACCTGCTACCGCAACGACGGACAAGGGAGCTTCGACGACGCGAGCGTCGAGACCGGACTCGGGCCGCCGTCGATGCTCTACGTCGGCTTCGGCTGCGAGTTCATCGACTGGGACGACGACGGCGACGACGATCTGCTCGTCGTGAACGGCCACGTCCTCGACGACGCGGCGCGGTCGAACCCGCTCTACACGTTCGAGCAGCCGCCGCTGCTCATGGAAGGCGACGGCCGCGGCCGCTTCAAGACGGTCGAGCCGGCGCGCGCCGGCCCCTTCTTCGCCGAGCGCCGCGTCGCCCGCGGCCTCGCGGTCGGCGATCTCGACGGCGACGGCGACGTCGACGCCGTGGTCGGCGTGAACAACGGCGGGCCGCGGCTGCTCGAGAACCTGACCGGGCAGGACTCGAGCTGGATCGCGTTCCGGCTGAAGGCGCGGGGCGCCGACTCCTTCGCCATGGGGGCGCGCGTGACGATCCGCGTGACGAATCCGCCGCCCGGCGCCGCCGACCCGCGTTCGGCCGAGCGGATGGAGGAGGTCCGCGGCTCGAGCAGCTACGGCGCATGGCAGGAGCTGGCCGTGCGCTTCGGGCTCGGCAACGGAATCGAGCGCGTCGAGTCGGTGCGTGTACGCTGGCCGTCGGGCCGCGTGACCGACTTCGGCCCGAAGGAGGCGCGACGACTGCACCTTCTGGAAGAGCCGGCTCCGTGAACCCCGCTCCCCCCGTTCCCCCCGATCTAATCGTGGACCTCCCCCCGCCGCTCCTCGCCGACCTGAACGACGCGCAGCGCGCCGCCGTCGTCCACGGCGGCGGGCCGCTGCTGATCGTCGCGGGCGCCGGCTCGGGCAAGACGCGCGCGATCACGCGCCGCGTCGCCGCGCTGGTCGCGCGCGGCGTTCCCGAGGAGCGCATCCTCGCCATCACGTTCACGAACAAGGCGGCGCGCGAGATGCGCGACCGCGTCGAGAAGCTGCTGCCCGGCGCGCGCGTCTGGGTCAGCACCTTCCACTCCGCGGCCGCTCGCATGCTGCGCCAGTCGGGCGAGTCGATCGGCCTGCCGCGCGACTTCACGATCTGCGACCGCGAGGACCTCGTCGCGCTCGTGCGCCGGCTGCTCCGCGCGAAGGGCCACGACCCCAAGGAGGTGCGACCCGAGGGCGTCGTCGAGCTCGTCTCGCTCTGGAAGAACAGCGGGCTCACGCCGGAGCAGGCGCGGGCGCTGCCTCAAGAGCCGGGATGGCAGCCCGGCGCGCCGGCGCCCGGCGTGCTCGCCGCGGAGCTCTGGCCCGAGCTCACTGACGCGTTGCGCGCCGCGCGGCTGCTCGACTTCGATGACCTGCTGCTCGAGTGCCGCCGCCTGCTCGTCTCGCCGGGCGCGGGCGAGTCGTGGCGGCTGCGCTTCGAGCACGTGCTGGTCGACGAGTACCAGGACACCAACCGCATCCAGAGCGAGATCGCCGACCTGCTCGCCTCCGGCCACGGCAACCTCACCGCCTGCGGCGACCCCGACCAGAGCATCTACGCGTGGCGCGGCGCCGATCTCACGAACCTCCTCGAGTTCACGCGCCGCAATCCTGGCGCGACGATCGTGCGGCTCGAGAAGAACTACCGCTCGAAAGGCGCGATCCTCGCCGTCGCCTCCGCCGTCATCGAGCACAACGTCCATCGGGTCGAGCGCGGGCTCGTGCCGGTGCTCGACCACGGCGAGCGGCCGCGCCTGCTCTTCGGCTGGGGCGAGCGCGACGAGGCGGAGCTCGTCGTCCGCGAGACGCTGCGGCTGGTCGCCGACCTCGGCCTGCGCTGCCGCGACGTCGCCGTGCTCTACCGCACGAACGCCCTCTCGCGGCCGTTCGAATCGGCGCTCCGCGCGCACGGGATCCCGTACCGGGTGGTCGGCGCGCTCGAGTTCTACGCGCGCAAGGAGATCAAGGACCTGCTCGCCTGGCTGCGGCTCAAAGCCAATCCGCGCGACCCGGAGTCCTTCCTGCGCGTGGTCAACACGCCGCCGCGCGGCATCGGCGAGGTCGCGCAGACGCTGCTCATCGAGAGCGCGCGTGCGGCAGGGCTCGACTTCATCGAGCTGCTCGTCGAGCCGTCACGCCGGCCCAGGCTTCGCGGTACGGCTGCGAAAGGGGCGGAGCGGCTCGCAGCGCTCCTGAGCTGGCTGCGTCAGGCTCCCGACCGTCCGGTGGCCGCGCTGCTGCAGGAGCTGGTCGCGCTGAGCGGCATCGAGCCGTGGCTCGCGGAGGCGTATGGCGGGGCCTCAGGCGCAGAAGGACCGGAGCGCATGGAGAACGTGCGCGCGCTGGTCGCCGACGCCCACGACTTCGACGAGGCGAGCTCGGAAGGCGGCCTCGTCCGCTTCCTCGAGGAGCGGGCGCTCGTGCAGGACGCCGACGACGAGGGCGCCGAGAAGGCCGACGCGGTCTCGCTGATGACGCTCCACAGCGCGAAGGGCCTCGAGTTCCGCGCCGTCTTCCTCGCCGGCCTCGAGGAGACGCGCCTCCCGCATCGCCGCGCCGAGAGCGAGCTCGAGATCGAGGAGGAGCGGCGGCTCTTCTACGTCGGCGTGACCCGAGCCCGCGATCGGCTCTACCTCTCGCACGCCGGCCAGCGCTTCACTTTCGGCCGGATGGAGCCGGCGGTCCCGTCGCGCTTCCTCCACGAGATCCCGCCCGAGCTGCTCGACGGCGCAACGTCCGCCCGCGCCGACGAGACCTTCGACGCAGAGGAGCCCGATCCCGGCACGCAGGTCGTCCTCGACGACGACGTCGCCAGAGAGCTCTCGATCGGCGATCAGGTCGAGCACGAACGGTTCGGCGGCGGCAAGATCGTCGAGGTCGTCGGCCGCGGGCGCACGATGCGCGTGCGCGTCGCGTTCCGCTCCGGCGAGAAGCTGCTCGACGTCTCGCTCGCGCGACTGAGGAAGGTGCGGCACCATGGTTTCTGACCGGGCTCCCGATCGCGAAGGCGACGCCGCGCGCCGCGATCCGCTCAAGCGCCACCTCGCGTCCGTCATCGCCAACTACCGCGCCGAGTTCGGCGGCGGCGGCGACGAGGCGGTCCGCCGCGATCTCGCCGAGCTCCTCGGCGTCGGCGGCGCCAGCCCTGCCGTGCCGCCCGAACCAGGGATCCACGAGAGCGCGGAGGAGGTCCTCGCCCACTTCCCAAAGGTGGTCGCGCGCTGCAAGAAGATGGTCGACCTCTTCCGGCTCGTGCTCAAGGTCGCGCCGACCGACGCGACGGTGCTGATCCAGGGCGAGAGCGGGACCGGCAAGGAGCTGATCGCCCGCTCGATCCACGACCTCAGCCATCGCCGGCAGGGACCCTACGTCGCCGAGAACTGCGCCGCGCTTCCCGAGACGCTGCTCGAGAGCGAGCTCTTCGGCCACAGCAAGGGCGCCTTCACCGGCGCCGACCGGACCACGAAGGGCCGCTTCCAGATGGCGAACCGGGGGACGCTGTTCCTCGACGAGGTCGGCGACATGAGCCCCGGGCTGCAGAAGAAGCTGCTGCGCGCGCTCCAGGAAGGCGAGCTGCGTCCGGTCGGGTCGAGCTCGCCGATCAAGATCGACGTCCGCTTCCTCTCCGCGAGCAACAAGGACCTCGTCGACCTCACGCGCAAGGGCCTCTTCCGCGAGGACCTGTACTACCGCCTGAGCCCGATCCGGATCGAGCTGCCGCCGCTGCGCGAGCGGGGCGACGACCTGCTGCTCCTGCTCGATCGGATCACCGTCGACGCGGCGCGGAAGTGCAACCGCCCCGAGCCGCCCAAGCTCGCGCCGGAGACGCTCGCGGCGATGGGGCGCTATCGCTGGCCCGGCAACGTGCGCGAGCTCCAGAACGAGGTCCAGCGGATGATCGCGCTCGCCGACCCCGGCCGGCCGATCGAGCCGCGCGACCTCTCGCCCGAGATCCGGGCGGCCGGAGGAGCGTAAGATCGCGGCCTTTTTGCCGGACCTCGAGCCCGTTCGAAGCCACCCTGCGGAAGACCTCCCGTGCTCCAACTCCAGCTCATCGACACGACGAGCGGCGCGCGCCGCGCCGTTGCTCTCTCCGATCAGCCGCTCCTGATCGGCGGCGGCGTCGACTGCGACCTGGTGCTGCCGGGTCCAGGCGTCGCCGCGCACCAGTGCCGCATCGAGCCGGCGAGCGACGGCTTGCGCGTCGTCGATCTCGGCAGCGACCACGACACGCTGCTGAACGGGAAGGCGATCGGCCGCGCGCTGATCCACGTCGGCGACGTGCTGCGGCTCGGTGCCTTCCAGATCACGCTCGTACCAGCCAAGGCGCCGGCTCCGCAGGCCGCGCCCGCCGCTCGCGCGGCGCCGGGCGCTCCCGCCCCGGCCGCCGCACGCGCCGCGGCGCCCGCCTCGGCGCTGCCCGAACCGCCGCGCCCGCGCGCGCCGGTGCGTGCCGGCGCCCGCCGCGGCGACGAGGGCCGCGGCCCCGTCCGAAAGCGTCCCGCCTCGGGTTCGCCGGCGGCCGTCTTCGGCGCGCTCGTCCTCGTCGGGCTCGTGATCGGCGGATTCATGTTCTTCGGCGGGGGCGGCGACGGCGGCGAGGACGCCGCGACGAAGGCGCTGCGCGTGAAGCTCGACGAGGCGCGCCAGCTCTCCGACGCCTGCCGCTTCGACGACTCGCTGCGGACCGTGAGCGACGTGCTCGGCTCGGGTGACACTCCGCTGCGGCCGGACGCGCTCGAGCTCGAGACGCAGGTGAAGAGCCGCAAGGAACGCTACGCGCGCGGGATGGCCGAGCTCGCCGAGCTGCGCACGCGCGTCGCCCGCGACATGAAAGGCAACACGGCCGGCGCCGTTAAGCGCTTCCGGGACGCTTACGCCGACCTCCCGCCGCTCTGCGACCAGGTGATCGCGCTCGAGGACGACCTCCAGGCGCGGCTCAGCAAGCCGGCCGTTCCGGTCGACCTCGAGGGGATCACGCTGCCGGAGAACCGCACGGTCGCCGACTGCGTGCGCGAGGGAGAGAAGTGGTCGGCCAAGGGCGAGTTCGGCAAGGCGATCTACGTCCTGAAGAGCGTCGAGGCGAAGGACGACGCCGAGCGCAAGTCGCAGGCGGACGCGGTGGCGAAGGTGAACGTTGACGCCCGCAAGATCGGCGACGAGATCCTGCGCCGCGTGAAGGAGCACCTCGAGCTCGGCCACGTGCTCCAGGCGCTCGGCGAGTTCGACGACGAGAACCTGCGGCCGCTCAAGTACACCGACGTCTGGTACGACCTTCTCGAGAAGGCCGACGAGGTCGAGGACGCGGTCGACGCCAAGATCCCCGAATCGTCGCGGCCGGTCCAGAGGCGCAAGCACGCGCGGCCCCGTCCCGAGGCTGCGCCGGCCGGCGACAAGGAGAAGGAGAAGAAGGCTTCCAAGGCGACGAGCGAGCCGTGGCGCCCGCTCGTGCCGATGCCGCCGCGACCTGCGGATCAGGAGCCCGAGCCGGTGGCGAAGGCGCCGTCGCCGGGCGGCGAGCCCGCCACGCCGAGCGGTGCCGCGCCATCCGGCGCGGCGGCTGCGCTCGACGAGCAGGCGCGCGCCTGTCTTTCTCGCGGCGAGTTCGCGCGCGCGAAGGCGCTGCTCGAGCTCGCGCTCGACGAAGGAGCGCCGCCCGAAGAGAAGAGCCGCATCGCGCGCGACCACGAGCGCGCGGCGCGGCCGCTCGCGCTCGCGGCGCGGATCGTCGAGCTGCTCGCGGCGCGGCCGCTGCAGGGCGCGCCGTTCGTCAAGCTGCTCGATGGCCGGCACGGGAAGCTCGTGAGGTCGGACGGGACGGCGCTGTGGATCGACTTCTCGGGCGAGGAGACGAGCGTCGCGGCGGCCGAGCTCGACCCGCGCTCGCTGCTCGATCTGACCGGCCGCCTGCCGCTCTCGAACGAGGAGTCGCTCGATCGCGCCTTCCTCGCGCTCGCCGGCGGCGACGAGAAGGCCTTCTTCGCCAGCCTCGAGAAGGCGGCCGCCGACGGCGCGCTCCAGGGCTCGATCGACTCCGCGCTGGCCTTCCAGCGCGGACTCGACCGCGTCCCGGGCCGCGGCTTCGTGCGCGTCGGCGAGCGCTGGCTCACCTGGGAGGAGAAGGCGACCGAGGAGCTCGCACGCGAGATCCGCGAGGCGATCGCCGCGGCGCTCGCGCCGCAGGCGGACGCGGCGAAGGGACGGGCGCAGGTCGTCGAGCTCGCGGGCGTGGCGCCGGCGCTGACGATCGAGCAGCTCGAGCGCACGCGCGCCGAGCTCGGCCGCTCGTTCGCCGCCGTGCCCGAGCAGGAGAAGCTGGCGAAGCTGCGCGGCAAGGCGCTCGAGCTGCAGGCCGCGCGCAAGAGCGCGCTCGATCTGATCTTCGACGAGGCGAAGTATTTCTATCCCTACTCGCCGCCCGCCTGCCCGCCCGAGAAAGCGGCGCAGTACGCCGAGGTGCAGCAGGAGGTCGACCGGCTCGTCGGCGCGGTGCGGGCGATCGGGGGGCGCGAGGAGGACGAGCCGGCCGATCCGCACGTCGCGCTCTCGCCGGCGCTGGTCGACGTCGTCCGCCAGCTCAAGCTCGTGCGCGCGCTCCTCTTCGAGCTCGGCGCACCGCGTGACGAGTTGGACGGCGCGCTCTGCGCGGCGTGGTGCCTTCCGGAGGGCGCCCACTCGGTGAACCTGCGGAACTTCGCGCTCGACGAGCACGAGCGCGCGCGGCTCGACCAGGACGCGCGGATCCTCGTGCTCAACGCGACGGCGGCGCCGCAGGACGAGGGGCCGAGCCGCGAGGAGCTCGAGCAGGTCCTCGTCACGAACCGCTACCGCGCTCTGCTCGGACGGTGCGTCCTCGCCTACAACTCGAAGCTCTGGAGCGCGGCGCGCGGCCACAGCGACTGGATGGCGCGCGTCGGCCAGCTCAGCCACTTCGAGGACGACCCGGTGCGGGCGAGCCCCGAGCAGCGCATGAAGCTCGCCGGCTACGACCACGGCGCCGGCGAGAACTGCGCGGCCGGCCGGATGGGGGCGCGCGAGGTGCTCGACGGCTGGTGCCATTCGTCGGGCCACCACCGCAACCTGCTCTACGAGAGCCACACGGAGCTCGGCGCCGGGCAATCGGGCTCGTTCTGGACCCAGTGCTTCGGCGGCGGGCGCGAGTACAAGGGCAACCTGATCCGCGACTGAGGGCCCGTCGCCGCGAGCCGGGCCGTTGCGCGTCCGGCTCGCGTCTCCTACGTTCCTGGGATCGGCGCGGTGCGGTCGGCGGAGCGGCCCGCGCAGCGGAGGACGCCATGGCCTGGTTGACGGTGAAGCTCGCGGACGGCAGGGAACGCAGTCACGAGATCCTCGACGACGTCACCTTCCTCGGGTCGGACATGGAGTGCGAGGTCCGGGTGAAGGATTCGCAGGCGGCGCCGAAGCACTGCCAGGTCCTGAAGAGCGGCGCCAACCTGAAGCTCCTCGATCTCGGCAGCGAGACGGGCACCTTCGTGAACGGCCAGCGCGTCAGGGAGAAGTCGCTGCTCGACGGCGACGTGATCCGGATCGGCGCGGTGCAGGTCGCGTTCAAGTCGGCGGGGGGGAGCGTTTCGCCCGCGAAGCCGCCGGTTGCGGCGGCGGCGGCTCCGAAGCCGGCAGCTCCTGCGCTGCGCCCTTCTGCGCCAGCGGCGCCCGCAGCGCCGCGTCCCGCGCCCGCCGTGGCCCCGACCGCCCGGCGCCATTCGCGGATGTCGGCGGCTTCGGCGCGCAGGCGCGGACGACCCGAGGAAGAGGAGCTCGAGGAGGATGCCGGCAGCCGCGCCGAGCGGCGCTTCTCGCGGTCGAGCTCGGGCACCAGCATCTGGATGAAGCTCGGCATCTCGGCGGTGACGCTCACCGCGCTCGTCTTCGTGCTGCTGCAGGTGCTGAAGGACAACACGCAGTTCGAAAAGACGTTCGCCGAGGCGCAGCGGCTCGCCTTCCTCGGCACGAGGGACCTGGCGCTCGCGAAGTTCGAGGAGGCGATGAAGCTGGTCGAGCCGGGCTCGGCCGACTACGCGTCGGCGAAGACCGAGTACGACCGCATCAAGAAGGAATTCGACGCCGTGGCGGTCGTGCACGACTACAAGGCGTCGTTCGAGTACTTCGAGAGCAACTGCCGCCCCTTCTACGACACGTACATCGACAGCACGTCCAGCAAGTTCAAGGGCAAGGACTATCTCAACGACCCGACGACGGCGCGCTACTTCATCGAGTACCGCCTCAAGTACTACCTGAGGCGCTTCCCGAACGGGGAGGAGACGGGAACGGTCAACGCCTGGATCGAGTCGCTGAAGCGCCGCTACAACGAGGCCGACCCGTTCCCGCGGCCCGATCAGTGGTGGGACACCGAGGTCATCGCCACGTTCGAGGGCAAGCTCGAGCACTACGGCATCGCCTACAAGGTCCGCTCGCAGTTCAAGGCGAACAACCCGAACTACAAGAACATGAAGGACGTCGATCAGGAGATCGCGGACGAGCGAGGACGCGCGGAGCGGCTCGTCGAGATCTACAAGACGGAGGTCGAGCGCGCGCTCGAAGCGAAGCAGTACGCCTCCGCGATGGGCAAGACGCTCAGGGTGCGCAGGCAGGTCGACGGGATGCCGGAGCTCGTCGAGAAGGCGCGGGTGATCGGCCGCAAGGTCGCCGAGGCCGCGAAGACGGCCGGCTTCCCGTTCCGGCCGGAGACGCTCGCGGAGCTCGAGAACGGCGACACGGCGGCCCGAAGCTGACGCACTAGCTCCGCCACGAAACTGTCAAGCGAGGGCGGAAGCGGCAGCAGCCGCTTCCGCCCTCGCGCTTTCACGGCCGCGTCATGTCGCGCGCCGTCCGCCGACCGTGTTACCGAGCGTCGAGCGGGCTATATCCCGGGTCGCCCACGCCGAGAAGCCTGGTGAGACTGGGGAGCTGGAATCGTGCGCAACGCCTGGTTTGCGCAGTCCGCGCCGAAAGGCGTGCGCTGCACGCTTTGTGAGCGGGAATGCCTGCTTCGTGAAGGGGAGCACGGGCCGTGCGGAGTGCGCGAGTGCGCGCACGGCGAGCTCAGGACGACCGCGAGCGAGCGGGTGGCTCGCGCCGCGCCGCGCCGGATCGAGGCGCTCGGCCTCTATCACGTGCTGCCGGGAAGCCGCGTCGTCACGGCCGCTTTCGCGGAGCCGGCGCCTCACGCGCCAGGCGCGGCCGAGGAGCGGGAGTCGGAGCTCCACGGCTACCTGCTCGCGGAGCTCGGCGATCTCGCGCGCCGCGCTAGCTGCCGATCGGTCTCGTTCGGCGGCGCCGAGCCCGCGCTCTTCGTCGAGACGCTCGCGCCGGCGCTCGAGTCGCTGCGTCGGGCGCGTCTCCTCACGATCCTCCAGACGGGAGGAGGGATGACCCCCGGCGTCGCCGGCTTCCTCGCCCCGCGTCTCGATGCCGTGAGCGTCCACGTCTCGACGCTGACCGAGTCGACCGCGCGCCGCCACGGCCACGTCGGGCCTCACGTGCTGCGCGAGAACCTCCAGCTCTTCCGTCGCGCCGGCGTCTGGGTCGAGGTCTCGACGCTGCTCGAGCCCGGCGTCAACGACTCCGCCGCCGAGCTTCTCGAAATCGCGCTCTCGCTGCGGGCGATCGACGCCGCGATCCCGTGGCACGTGCGCTGCATTCCTGGCGACGAGCGGCGGCCCGCTCGCTGGGCCGTGACGGCGGTCGACCGCGCGCTCGACGCCGGCACGCGCGCCGGCCTCGAGTACGTCTACGCGTCGGACGCCCCGTGTCCCGACCGCGAGCTGACCTTCTGCCCGGTCTGCCGCGACGTCCTCCTGATCGAGCGGTTCCGCGGCGAGCCGGTGAACTTCCTCGCCGACGGTCTGCGCTGCCCGCGCTGCCGGACGAAGGCGCAAGGGCTCTTCCAGCCGACCACGCGTACCATCGGCGGTCATGTCGCCGTGGGAGACGCTGCCGCATCCCTCTGACCTGCGCGTGCGCGTGCGGGCGCGCGATCGACGCGAGCTCTTCGAGGAGGCGGCCCGCTCGACGTTTGCGCTCTGCGCGCGGCCGATCGGCGGCTGGCCCGAGAAGCTCGAGACGCGCGAGATCGACGCGCGCGGCGAGGACGAGGTCGGGCTCCTGCACCGGCTGCTCGCCGAGTGCCTCTTCGCCTTCGAGAGCGAGCGCTTCCTCGCGCGCGACGTCGCCGTCGTCCAGTTCAGCCCGCGCGAGTGCCGCCTCCGCCTGCGCGGCGCCTGCTTCGCGCCCGAGGAGCTCGAGGTCGATCACGTCATCAAGGCGGTGACCTGGCACGGACTCTCGATCATCGATGGACCCGAAGGGGTGAGCGCGGAGATCCTGCATGACCTCTGAGCGCGGAAGCGCGAGTGGTATCGAGCGGATCGACCCGTGGCGCGTGCGACTTCCTCGGCAGGGCGCGATGAAGACGGACGGGATCGTCTTCGCCGACGAGGCGCTGCTCGGCGAGCTCGGCGAGGACCAGGCCCTCCAGCAGGTACGAAACGTCGCCACGCTGCCCGGGATCGTCGGCAGCTCGCTCGCCATGCCCGACCTCCACTGGGGCTACGGCTTCCCGATTGGCGGGGTCGCGGCCTTCGACGCCGAGACGGGCGTCATCTCGCCCGGCGGCATCGGCTTCGACATCAACTGCGGCGTGCGCCTCCTGCGGACGCCGTTCTCGGAAGGCGAGGTGCGCCGCCGGCTGCCGGAGCTCGTGCAGGCGGTCGCGCGCGAGATCCCGGCCGGCGTCGGCTCCAAGCGCAACGACGTGCGGCTCGAGGAGAGCGATCTCGAGAGCGCGATGCGGCGCGGCGTCGGTTGGGCGATCGACGCCGGCTTCGGGCTCGCCGGCGACGCCGACCATCTCGAGGCGGGAGGCGTGATCGAGGGAGCCGACCCGGCCAGCGTCTCGCGCCGCGCGCGCGAACGCGGACTGCACCAGATGGGCACGCTCGGCTCCGGCAACCACTTCGTCGAGATCGGCACGGTCGACGAGGTCTACGACGAGCCGGCGGCCGCCGCCTTCGGTCTCGAGCTCGGACGCGTGACCGTGCTGATCCACACCGGCTCGCGCGGGCTCGGCCACCAGGTGTGCGAGGACTTCATCGAGACGTTCCAGAAGAGCAGCCGGCGCCACGGGATCGAGCTCGTCGACCGGCAGCTCGCCTGCGCTCCGCTCGCCTCGCCGGAGGGACGCCGCTACTTCGGCGCGATGAGCGCGGCCGCCAACTTCGCCTTCTGCAACCGCCAGCTCGTCGTCCATTTCGTGCGCGCCGCCTTCTCGCGCGTGGTCGACGCGCGGCCCGAAGACCTGACGGTCGTCTACGACGTCGCGCACAACATCGCCAAGCTCGAGGAGCACCAGGTCGACGGCGCGCCGCGCCGCGTCTGCGTTCATCGCAAAGGCGCGACACGCGCCTTCCCGCCCGGTCATCCGGAGATCCCGGAGGCCTATCGCGCCGTGGGGCAGCCGGTGCTCGTGCCGGGCGACATGGGGCGCTACAGCTTCGTCCTCGCCGGACAGCGCCGCGCGATGGAGGAGACCTTCGGCTCGTGCTGCCACGGCGCCGGCCGGCGGCTCTCGCGCTCCGGCGCGAAGCGCGAGGCGGCCGGCCGCAACGTCGTCGCCGAGCTCGCCGCGAAGGGGATCCTCGTCCACGGCGCGAGCTGGCAGACCGTCGTCGAGGAGATGCCCGAGGCGTACAAGGACGTCGCCGACGTGGTCCACGTCGTGGCCGGCGCGGGGCTGGCGAAGAAGGTCGCGCGGCTGAAGCCGATGGGGGTCGTGAAGGGATGACGAGGCCCTGCGACGCATGATCAGGCTCTGCCTGTGGTCGGGGCCGCGAAACGTCTCGACGGCGCTGATGTACTCCTTCGCTCGGCGCGCCGACACGCGGGTCGTCGACGAGCCGCTCTACGCCCACTACCTGCGCGTGAGCGGCGCCGACCACCCCGGACGCGACGAGGTGCTGCGCGCGATGGAGCAGGACGGCGCGAAGGTGGTGCGCGAGGTCGTGCTCGGCCCGTGCGACCGGCCGGTCCACTTCCAGAAGCACATGGCCCATCACTTGGTCGACCTCGACCGCGGCTTCCTGAAGGAGACGGTCAACGTCCTGCTCGTGCGCGATCCGGCCGAAGTCGTGGTGACGCTGAGCCGGCAGCTTCGGACTCCGACGTTGCGCGACACGGGGCTCAAGATGCAGTGCGAATTGCTGGACGAGCTGCGCGCGCTCGGCCAGGAGCCGCCGGTGCTCGACGCGAAGGAGACGCTGCTCGATCCGGAAGGGGTGCTGCGCGAGCTCTGCCGGCGCGTCGGACTCGCGTGGGATCCGGTGATGCTCTCGTGGCCGGCGGGCCCGCGTCCCTTCGACGGCGTCTGGGCGCCGCACTGGTACCACAACGTCCACCAGTCGACCGGCTTCGAGCGCTACCGTCCGAAGCGCGAGCCGGTCCCGGCGGCGCTCGAGCCTCTGATCGACGAGTGCCGGCCGCGGTACGCGAAGCTGCGTGCGCTGGCGATCGCAGCGCGCCCGGGAGTCGAGCGATGACGCCGGCCGATCCTCGCAATGACTCGATCTGGGTGCACGTCGGCGGCGAGCTCGTCCCGCGCGCGCACGCCAAGGTCTCGGTCTTCGACAGTTCCGTCCAGGGCGGCGACGCGGTGTGGGAGGGGCTGCGGGTCTATCGCGGACGCGTCTTCGCGCTCGACCGCCACATCGATCGGCTGCTCGCCTCGGCGCACGCGCTCGCCTTCGAGCGGGTGCCGTCCCGCGACGCGATCCGCCGCGCCCTCTTCGACTGCCTGAAGAGGAACGGAATGCGCGACGGCGCGCACGTCCGCCTCACGCTCACGCGCGGCGCGAAGGTGACCTCGGGAATGGACCCGCGGAACAACCAATCCGGGCCCTGCCTCATCGTCCTCCCCGAATGGAAGCCGGTCGCCGACCTGCGCGGCCAGCCGCTCGAGGGCCGCGGGCTGAGCCTCGCCACGTCGGCGATCCGCCGCAATCCGCCGAGCTGCCTCGACTCGAAGATCCACCACAACAACCTTCTGAACAACATCCTGGCCAAGATCGAGGCGAACGCCGCGGGAGCCGACGACGCGCTGATGCTCGACCTGCACGGCTTCGTGGCCGAGACCAATTCGGCCAATGTCTTCGTCGTGAAGCGCGGCGCCCTCCTCACGCCGCACGCCGACGCCTGCCTGCCCGGCATCACGCGCGCGATCGTGATCGAGCTCTGCCGCGACCACGCCGTCGCGTGCGCCGAGAAGAACCTCAGCCTGACCGAGATCTGGACCGCGGACGAGCTCTTCACGACCGGCACGCTCGGCGAGCTCGCGCCCGTCGTCGAGGTCGACGGCCGCAGGATCGGCGGCGGCGTCCGCGGCCCGCTCACCGAGCGGCTGCAGCGGCTCTTCGCCGCGAAGACCGCGAGCGAGGGCGAGCCGATCCCGGGTTGACTCGCGGGAAGTTTCTTCGAGACGGTGCGCTCGATCACGAGCACGTGTCGCCGCGCGCGCCTGGAGAACCGATTTCTCCTGCGTCGCTCGTTCGCGCGCTACGGCGAAGACGAGGCGCCGCCCGATCTCACGGACATTCTCCTCCTTCTTGTAGTCGGGGCCCCGGACGGCGCGAGCCGGATGGGGCCTCGGCTATTTCATGGCCGCGCGGACGCCGAGAGCGTCTCGCTATGGATTCGCCCGAGCGGGCGGGGTATGCCTGCTCCATGGCGCTCTCGGATCGAATCGTCGCGGCCGGTCTCACCTTCGACGACCTGCTCCTGCTCCCGGGGCGCAGCGAAGTCCTCCCGACGGCGGTCGACCTCTCCACACGCTTCTCGCGGCGGGTCGAACTGAAGGTTCCGGTCTCGAGCGCCGCGATGGACACGGTGACCGAGGCGAAGCTCGCCATCGCGCTCGCGCGACAGGGCGGCATCGGCGTGGTCCACCGCAACCTCACGGTCGAGGAGCAGGCGCGCCAGGTCGACCAGGTGAAGCGCAGCGCCAACGGCGTGATCCTCGATCCCAAGACGCTGCCGCCCGACGCCGACGTGGCGCGCGCGCGGGAGCTCATGGAGACCCACTCGATCTCCGGCGTCCCCGTGGTCGATGGGGGCCGCGTCGTCGGGATCCTGACGCGCCGCGACCTGAGGTTCCAGGAGGCGGCCGGCTCCAAGGTGAGCGACGTGATGACCCGGACGCCGATCACGGCACCGCCCGGGACGACGCTCGAGCAGGCCAAGCGGATCCTCCATCAGCGGAAGGTCGAGAAGCTGCTCCTCGTCGACGGAGAGGGCCGCCTGCAGGGCCTGATCACGATGAAGGACATCAAGCAGCTCGACGAGTACCCCAACGCCTGCCGCGACTCGCGTGGACGGCTGCGGGTGGCCGCGGCCATCGGCGTCTTCGACGAGGAGCGCGCCGCCGCGCTCGTCCGCGCGGGCGCCGACGTGCTCGTCGTCGACACGGCGCACGGCCACTCCGCCAACGTGCTGAAGACGGTGGCGCTGCTCAAGGGCAAGTTCGACATCGACGTCGTGGCGGGGAACATCGCCACGCGCGAGGCGGCCGAGGAGCTCGTCGCCGCGGGCGCCGACGCGCTCAAGGTCGGGATCGGGCCCGGCTCGATCTGCACCACGCGCATCGTCGCCGGCGTCGGCGTGCCGCAGCTCACCGCGATCGACCAGTGCACCGGTCCGGCGTCGAAGGCGAACGTCCCGGTGATCGCCGACGGCGGCATCCGCCATTCCGGCGACATCGTGAAGGCGCTCGCGGTCGGCGCGTCGTGCGTGATGCTCGGCGCGCTGCTGGCCGGCGTCGACGAATCGCCGGGCGAGACGGCGCTCTACCGCGGCCGCGCCTACAAGGAGGTGCGCGGCATGGGATCGATCGGGGCGATGATGGACGGCTCCGATCGCTACGGGCAGGGCAAGGTGCGGCAGCGCGACAAGCTCGTGCCCGAGGGCGTCGAGGGGCTCGTGCCGCAGCGCGGCCCGCTCTCGAGCTTCGTCTACCAGCTCTGCGGCGGCGTGCGCAGCGGCATGGGCTACGTCGGCGCCGCCACGATCGCCGAACTCTCGCGCAATGCGAGGTTCGTCCAGGTGACGAGCGCCGGCCTGCGCGAGAGCCACGTGCACGACATCAAGATCACGCGCGAGGCGCCCAACTACTTCGCCGCGGACGCGGAGCAGTGACGTGCCCGGATTGAAGGCGCCCGCCGCCGCGACCGTCCGGCAGCGCGTGCTCATCCTCGACTTCGGCTCGCAGTACACCCACCTGATCACGCGGCGCGTGCGCGAGCTCGGCGTCTACGGCGAGGCGCTGCCGTGCTGGGCGCAGGACTCCGAGGCTCCGCGGCGGGAGGACGGCCTCGTCGGGATCATCCTCTCGGGCGGGCCGAACAGCGTCTACGACGCCGGCGCGCCGCAGGTCGCCGACTGGGTGCTCGCCCGCGGCGTCCCGATCCTCGGCGTCTGCTACGGGCTGCACTCGCTCGCCTTCAAGCTCGCGGGCGCCGACGCGGTCGCGCGCGGCTCGCGCGGCGGCGAGTACGGCGACGCGACGATCGAGCGCATCGATGCGGTCGGCTCGGCCGACGAGAGTCCGCTGCTGCGCGGCGTCGCCAGGTCGACGAGCGTCTGGATGAGCCACGGCGACAGCGTGGAGAGGATCCCGGCCGGCTTCCGCCACGTCGCGCGCTCGAGCTCGTGCCCGTTCGCCGCCTTCGAGGATCGGGAGCGCCGGCTCTTCGCGATCCAGTTCCATCCCGAGGTGACGCACACCCGCGAAGGTCGCACGATTCTCGCCAACTTCCTCTTCGCCATCTGCGGCGCGCAGAAGAACTGGGAGATGGCTTCGTTCCTCGAGGAGGCGAAGCGCAAGATCCGGACGCAGGTCGGCGGCGGCCGCGTGATCCTCGGTCTCTCGGGCGGCGTCGATTCCTCGGTGGCGGCCGTCCTGCTGCACGAGGCGATCGGCGACCAGCTCACCTGCGTCTTCGTCGACAGCGGGTTGCTGCGCGCGGGCGAAGCCGAGGAGGTGGTGAAGACCTTCCGCGGCCACTTCCACGTCGACCTGCGAGCCGTCGACGCGAGCGACCGGTTCCTCTCCGCGTTGAAGGGGATCGCCGATCCCGAGCAGAAGCGGCGCACGATCGGCCGCGTCTTCGTCGAGGTCTTCGAGGCCGAGGCGAAGCAGCTCGGCGACGCCCGCTTCCTGGCGCAAGGCACGCTCTATCCCGACGTGATCGAGTCGGTCTCGCCGCGCGGCGGCCCGTCCCACACGATCAAGACCCACCACAACGTGGGCGGCCTGCCGGAGAAGCTCGGCCTCGAGCTCGTCGAGCCGCTGCGCGAGCTCTTCAAGGACGAGGTGCGCGAGCTCGGCCGCCGCCTGCTCGTCCCCGAGCGGATCCTGAAGCGCCATCCGTTCCCGGGCCCCGGCCTCGCCGTGCGCTGCCTCGGCGAGCTCGACCCCGAGAGCCTCTCGCTCCTGCGCGCCGCCGACCGGATCGCGCGCGAGGAGCTCGAGAGCTCCGGCTGGATGGAGAAGACGTCGCAGGCCTTCGTCGTCCTGCTGCCCATCCGAAGCGTCGGCGTGCAGGGCGACATGCGGACCTACGGCCGCGTCGCCGTGCTGCGAGCGGTCGAGACCGAGGACTTCATGACCGCCGGCTGGGCCCGGCTCCCGCACGAGCTCCTCGGCCGCATCGCCGGTCGGATCACCAACGAGGTGCGCGGCATCAACCGCGTCGTCTACGACGTGACGAGCAAGCCGCCCGCGACGATCGAGTGGGAGTGACCGCGGGCCGGGAAGGGGGGCATGGCATGATCCTTCGATCCGCGAGCGCGGCGTCGTGCGCCCTGCTCCTCGCGGCGTGCGGCAGCGAGCCGACGTCGATCGAGGGGCTCGACCGCTGCACCTATTTCCCGGCGATCGAGGCGTCGTGGTCGAAGGCGCCTCCCGAGCTCGAAGGACCGGGCGGGCGGGTGACCGGCGCCCTCGCGCTCGACCTCGCCGCGTGGACCGGGAGCGGCCACGACGCGCTCGAGCTCGATCCATCGGACCACGTCGCCTTCGACGACCGCGACTTCTTCGGGCCGGCGCGCCTCGACCTCGACTGGCGCGTCACCGACGTCACCGTCGCCGGGCGCGCGGGTGGATGGCTCGGCCGACGCCTTCGCGCCGAGGCGATCTTCGGGTTCGAGCTGGAGTCGATCGAGCTCGACGTCGCCGACGTCTCCGACCGCCGGATCGAGGTCGGGCCGTGCCTCGGAGCTCAGGCGACGATCCGGATCTTCGATCGCCTCTCGATCCAGGGGCGCTGGCAGGAGTACCTCTCGCTCTTCGGGAACGGCTGGGACGGAATCGCCGAGGGGCGCGGAGAGCAGTGGCGCGCCGGCCTCGTCTGCGAGGCGACCTCGAGCCTCGAGCTCTTCGGCGGATGGAGCTGGTGGAAGTACGTCCGCGAGGCGCCGTCGAGCGAGTCGGACGTCCGGCTCAAGCTCTCGGGCCCGATGGTCGCGCTGCGCTTCCGTCTCTGACGTGGCTCTGACCCACGCGGGTCAGTGGTCGACGTAGCCGAGGTCGCGCAGCCGCTCGAGCTCTTCTGGCGTCGGGTCGCGCACGCCGATGCCGGCGTCGTGCGGCAGCTTCGCCGCCTCCGCGAGCATCTGGCGCTTCCGTTCCGCGAGCAGCGCCGCGAGCGAGCGCAGCCTTCCGTCGTCCTCGGCGGCGAGGTCGTGCCGCTCGAGCGGATCGTCGTCGATGCGGTAGAGCCGGAACTCGGGACCGCCGTCCCGATTCCAGCGCATGAGCTTCCACGGCCCGGCCACGAGCGCCTCGCGGCTGTCCTGCGTGTCGACGTCGCCGAGCAGGAGCAGCCGCGGCGTCTCCCGATTCGCCTCGGGGTCGGCGCGGAGCTGGTCGCGCGCGAGGACGCGCCAGTCGGGTGCGATCCCGAGCAGCCCGGCGAGCGTCGGGGCGACGTCGGCGAGCTCGACCGGATCGTCGCGGACCGCGGCTCGCGGCACTCCCGGCCCGCGCAGGATCCACGGGACGCGCGTCGACTCGCCGTAGAGCTCCTTTCTGTGGCCGGTCGTCCCGTGCTCCATGTGCTCCTCGCCGTGGTCGGCGACCACGCAGACGACGGTCTTCTTCGCGAGCCCCAGGGCGTCGAGCTCATGGAGCAGCCGGCCGACGAGCCGCTCGTCCGCCTCCGCGAGAGTCGCGGCGTAGAGATTCCGCAGCCGCGCGAGCGCCGCCGCGTCGTGCTCCTCGGAGCGGCGTCCCAGCGCCATCGGCCAGTCGTCGGCGATCCGGCGCGATGGATCGTCGAGCGGCGCGAGGAAGCGCGGCTCGGGGTCGTAGTTGTGGACGACGTAGGTGTGGACGAAGAGCAAGAAGGGCTGGTCGGCGTGGGCGCGCAGCCACGAGAGCGCCGGCTCGAGGTGGTCGACCTCGCCGGCGGCGCGCGCCGCGACCACGTCGGCCTTGTCGTGGCGCAGGCGGGTGAGCTTCACCGGATCGTCGATGCCGTAGCTCTCGAAGCCGAGCCCGAAGCCGTTGCGCGGCTGCATCGGCCCGCCGCCGGTGAAGGCTGCGGTGAACCACCCCTCGTCGCGCAGACGGGCGGCGAGCGGCCGCGACCGCTCCTGATCCATCAGCCGCCGCAGGTTCATCGTCCCGTGGACGATCGGATGCTGCCCGGTCATGAGGCTCATGTGGGCCGGGAGCGTCCACGACGACGGCGAGAGCACGCTGGCGAAGCGCAGCCCCTCCGCCGCGAGCGCGTCGAGGTTCGGCGTGAGGCCGCGCCGGTCGCCGTAGCAGCCGACGTGGTCGGCCCGCAGCGTGTCGAGCGAGATCAGGAGCAGGTTGCGGCGCCCCAATGGCTCGTCAGGCTCGTCGGTGCCGAGAAGCTCCGGCGCGCCGAAGAAGGCGACCACGTCGGACTCCGACCGGGCGGCGAGCGCGACCTCGACGCGGCGGCCCGCGAAGCGCGCGAGGTCGACCTCGAGCGGCGCCACGTCGGCCTTCTCGGCGAGCCGCGCGCCGGCGACGCGCGTGGCCAGCGCCTGCTCGCCATCGACGCGGACGACGAGCTCCGCGGCGTCGCCTGATCGGGCGGCGATGGCGCCGGGCAGGAAGACGAACCGCGGTCGGCGGCGCGGCACGTCGAGCTGCCACGCGACGCTGGCGCCTGCCGGAACGAGCAGCGCCTCGCAGGTGCGGTTCACCAGGTAGACGACGCGCGCGAGCGGATGGGTCGCGCGGTCGATCGCGAGACGCGGCGTGTAGTGGAGCACCGACGCCGTCGAGAGCCGGCGGACTTCGAGACGATCGACGAGGAGCCCGGCGGTCGAGGGGAGGAGCGAGAGGCTGAGGCTCCGTCGTTTCTCGCGCGGCGCGACGTAGGTCCAGAGCTCGATGAAGCGGCCGCCGTGGTCCTCGGGCAGCAGGTCGGCGCGGCTCGAGCGGAGCTCGCCGCTGCTGACCTCGAGCAGCGCCGGCGCGAGCGCGCTCTCTTCCGGGGGTGCGATCTCGTGCGACGCGACCGCGAGCCCGCCGTCTCGTCCGCCTTCCGGCGCGCGGACGCGCGCGACCACGAGCAGCGCCGACTCCGCGTCGGCAGCCACGAAGCGGTGGAGGCCGCCATCGCCCGGCTCGAGACGGACGGCGCGCTCGCCTTCGGCTTCGACGATCGTCGCGCGCGCGTGGCGAGGCGAGGAAGCCTCGTGCTCGAGCTCGTCGATCCAGGCGCCGTCGAACCAGCAGGACGCGGGCGGGTCGTCGAACTCGAAGCGGAAGAGGCGCTCGCTGGCGCCCGGCGCCGCCACGTCGCCGTCGAGCCCGCGCAGGGTGCCGGTCACGGTCGCCTGGTCGGCGAGATCGAAGAGCCGCACGCTCGCCGGCGTCGCTCGAGGCCGCGCCGCACCCGCCGAATCGCCCGGTCCGGAGCAGGAACCGGCGAGCGCGGCCGCGAGCGCGAGCAGCGTCGCCGCCGTCGCGCGCGCGCCGTTCGACGGCTCGCTCGCGCGCCGCCTCATCCGAGGACCGAGTAGCCGTAGGCGCCCGACTGCTTCCGGCCGCGCGCGAAGCGGTCGGGCGCGAAGAAGTCGGCGTCGAGCGGTCCGGGATCGCCGCCGAGGATCCGCGCGGCCACGCCGCGGCCGACGCTCGGCCCGAGTTTGAAGCCGTGGCCGCTGAAGCCGGAGACGACCCAGAGTCCGTCGCGGCCCGGCACCGGGCCGATCAGCGCCTGCGCATCGGGCGTCGTCGTGTAGAGCGCCGAGACGCCGCCCCAGCAGATGGCGTCGGCGTAGTCGGGGATGCGACGAGCGAGCCGCGCGCGGCAGTCGGCGAGGAAGCTGCCGCGCACTCCTTCGTCGTAGCGGTCGGGATCGGCGACGTGGTCGTCGCGGTCGTAGGCGAGATTGCCGACGCGGGTGAAGCCGGTCGCCTCGTCCTTCCAGTAGAGGCCGTTCACGAGGTCGGCCCAGATGCGGCGGCGTTCGCCTGGCCCGAGCGCGGCCGGCGGGACGAAGAAGGCCTGCTCGGGCCGGATTGCCGTCAGCGGGAGTTCGATCCCGGCCTCGCGCAGGAGCGCCGCCGACCACGGCCCGCCGCAGACGATCGCCGTGCGGGTCGCCATGGTCGAGCCGTCGGCGAGCTCCACGCCGGCCACGCGACGCGTGCCATCGAACGTCACAGCCGCGACGCGCGCCCCCTCCTCGAGCACCGCGCCGGCCGCCCGCGCCTGCGCCGCGACCGCGGCGAGCGTCTTTCCCGGCTCGACGAACGACGCCTCGGGCTCGAGCGCGCCGACGAGCGACTCATCGATGAGTGCCCGCGGCTCGAGCTCCCGCAACCCCTTCGCGTCGAGCAGCTCGACCGCGACGCCGCACTGCCGCTGCAGCGCGACGTTCGCCTGGAGCCCGGCGCGCTCGCGCTCGCCGCAGACGAAGGCCATCCCCGGATTCTTGAGCCCGATGCCGCCCGGCGTGCGCGCATGCAGCTCGCCGTACTCGAACAAGCCCGACCGGGCCATGCGGATCAAGGTCGCGTGCGAGTAGTGCTGCCGCAGGATCGCGCCCGACTTCCCCGACTCGCCAGCGCCGAAGCGCCGCTTCTCGAAGAGGACGACGCGTCCGGCGCGCCCCGCCGCGAGCCGCCACGCGACGTAGAGCCCCATGATCCCGCCGCCGATCACCACGACGTCGGCGGTGCGTCTCTCGTCCGGCGCGTTCACCGCGGCATCATCGCACGTCCGGCTCGGACGTAGAATCGCGCCGCGATGACGACGCCCGGCGAACTCCCGGCGGAAGAGCGGCTGCGGATCGCGCTCGAGATGGCCGACCTCGGCATCGCGATGATGCGCGAGAACCTGCGCCGCCGTCACCCCGGCGAGTCGGACGACGAGATCGAGCGGCGCCTCGTCGAGTGGCTCCACACGCGCCCGGGTGCCGAGTTCGGGGACGCGGAGGGGATACCAGGAAACCGCGTGTTCCTCCCGGCAACGCACGAGGAACGACGTCGAGCCGCATCGACGACGGTCACGCCCCGCGGAGCTTCTCGAGCAGGAGCTGCTTGATGAGGTTCGGGTCGCCCTTGCCCTTGGTGGCGCGCATGACGCGGCCGAGCAGCGCGTTGAGGGCCGACTCCTTGCCGCCGCGGTAGTCGGCGACGATCTTCGTCTCCTGCGCGAGCACCTCGGCGACGGCCGCGGCGAGCGCGCCGGGGTCGCGGATCTGCGCGAGGTCGAGCGCCTGCGCGGCGGCGGCGGCGCCTTCGCCGGTCTCGAGCATGCGGCGCACCACTTTCTTCGCCGCCTGGTGCGAGAGCGCGCCGCTCTCCTCCATCTTCACGAGCGCGACGAGGTCGGTGGGGGCGATCCGGAGCCGGTCGATCTCGCCCTTCGTCTCGCCGAGGAAGGCGAGCACCTCGCCCTGGATCCAGTTCGCCGCCGTCTTCGGCGGGAGGCCGGCCGCGACCGCCGACTCGAGGAAGCGGGCGGTCGCCGGCTCCTCGGTGAGGACGCGCGCGTCGTACTCGGAGAGTCCCCACTCCTGCTCGTACCGCGTCCGCTTCGAGAGCCACGGCTCGGGGAGCGCCGCGCGCAGCCGCGCGATGCGCGCCTCGCCGACCTCGAAGAGCGGCAGGTCGGGGTCGGGGAAGTAGCGGTAGTCGTCCGCGTCCTCCTTGCGGCGCATCGAGACCGTCGTCCCTTCCGTGTCGCGGAACGAGCGGGTCTCCTGGACGATCTTCTCGCCGCGCTGCACGAGCTCGCTCTGCCGCGCGATCTCGAAGATCAGCGCGCGCTCGACGTTGCGGAACGAGTTCATGTTCTTGACCTCGACCTTCGTGCCGAGCTTCTCGCTCCCCTTGCGCCGCACCGAGACGTTGGCGTCGCAGCGCAGCGAGCCTTTCTCCATGTCGCACTCGGAGATCCCGGCGAATCGCAGCGTCCGCCGCAGCGACTGCAGGTAGGCGGAGGCCTCGGCCGGCGAGCAAAGGTCGGGCAGGCCGACGATCTCGACCAGCGGGACGCCGGCGCGGTTGAGGTCGACGAGCGAGCTGCTAGCCCCTTCGGGATGGAGCGCCTTGCCGGCGTCCTCCTCCATGTGGACGCGCAGCACGCGGGCGACCTTCGTGCGCCCCTTCTCGGTCTCGAACTCGACTCGGCCGTGCTCGCAGAGCGGTTCGTCATATTGCGAGATCTGGTAGCCCTTCGGCAGGTCGGGATAGAAGTAGTTCTTGCGGTCGAACTTGGTGCGAACCCGGATCTGGCAGCCGAGCGCGAGGCCGGCCTGGATCGCCAGCTCGAGCGCGCTCTCGTTCAGGACCGGCAGCACTCCGGGCTGCGCCGTGCAGACCGGGCAGATGCGCGAGTTCGGGGCGCCGCCGAAGCCCGCCTCGCACGAGCAGAAGAGCTTCGTCTTCGTGGCGAGCTGGCAGTGGACCTCGAGGCCGATCACCGGCTCGAGCTCGATCGCGCCGCCGGCGGCGCTTCCGACCGGGTCAGCCACGAGGCGCCTCCAGCGGCGCGAGGTCGAGCGCGAGCCGCGTCTCGAGCTCGCGCGCGACGGCGAGAAGACGGGCGTCGGAGCCGCTCGGCCCCTGGAGCTGCGCGCCGACCGGCAGCCCCGCCTTCGTCCCGCCGCACGGGATCGAGAGCGCCGGCAGTCCGGCGAGCGGCGCCGGTGCCGTGAAGACGTCGCAGAGGTACATCTGCACCGGGTCGGACGATTTCTCGCCGAGCGGGAAGGCGGCGGTCGGCGCGGTCGGTCCGAGCAGCAGGTCGCACTGCCGGAACGCCGCGTCGAACTCGCGCGCGATGCACTGCCGCACCTGCAGCGCCTTCTTGTAGTAGGCGTCGAAGTAGCCGGCCGAGAGCGCAAAGGTCCCGAGCAGGATCCGTCGCTTCACCTCGTCGCCGAAGCGGGCGCGCGTGGCGGCGTAGGTCGCGGCGAGGTCCAGGGCGGCGTCGCGCGGCCCGTAGCGCACGCCGTCGAAGCGGGCGAGGTTGCTCGACGCCTCGGAAGTGACGACGAGGTAGTAGGTCGGGATCGCGTACTTCGTGAGCGGCAGCGAGAGCGGGACGAGCTTCGCGCCCGCCGCGACGGCGAGCTGCTCGCACTGCTCGACAGCCGTGCGCACCTCGGCGTCGACCCCGCTCGACTTGTACTCGGCCGGGATCCCGACGCGGAGGCCGGCGAGCCCGGAGTTGCCGCTCATGGTCCCGCCGCTTTTCGTGCCGCCGCCATCGCCGCGCGCGAGGTCGCTCCAGCTCGTCCGCCGCGAAGTCGAGTCTCGCGGATCGTGGCCGGCGACGACGTCCATGAGCAGCGTGCAGTCGTCGACGTTGAGCGCCAGCGGGCCGACCTGGTCGAGCGACGACGCGAAGGCGACCAGCCCGTAGCGCGAGACGAGCCCGTAGGTCGGCCGCAGTCCGACGACTCCGCACAGAGCGCCGGGCTGGCGCACCGAGCCGCCGGTGTCGGAGCCGAGCGCGAGCGGCGCGAGCCCGGCCGCCACCGCCGCCGCCGAGCCTCCCGACGAGCCGCCCGGCACGCGCTTCAAGTCGTGAGGATTGTGCGTCGGGAAGAAGCCCGAGTTCTCGGTCGACGCGCCCATCGCGAACTCGTCGAGGTTGGTCTTGCCGAGGACGATGCCGCCCGCGGCGCGAACGCGCTCGACGACCGTCGCGTCGTAGGGCGGCCGGTAGCCCTCGAGGATCCGCGACGCGCAGGTCGTCGGCAGGCCGCGCGTGCAGAGGTTGTCCTTGATCGCGACGGGCACGCCAAGGAGCGCCCCATCGTTCGCGCCGCCCGCGATCCGTCGGTCGACGGCGTCGGCCTGCGCGCGGGCGTCGGCGGGATCGACGTGGAGGAACGCCTTCACCACGCGGTCATGTCGCGCGATGCGGTCGAGGTAGTGGTCGACGACGGCGCGAGCCGTGACGCGGCGCGCGCGCACCGCCTCGGCGATCGCGCGCGCGGACCGGGTGAGCTCGGCGGGGAGGGAGGGGACGGGCACGTCGTCGCTCACTCGAGGATGCGCGGCACGCGGAAGAACTCCGCCTCCGCGCCCTGCGATTCGCGCACGAGCGCCGCGGGCTCGGCAAAGGGAGCGGCCACGTCGGCGCGCAGGGGGCCGCGCAGGTCGGGCGGATGAGAGGCGGGCGGCACGCCGTCGGTCGGGACCTCGCGCAGCTGATCGAAGTATCCGAGGATCGCGGTGAGCTGCGTCGCGACGCGGGCGAGCTCCGCGTCGCTCAGCTTCAAGCGCGCCAGTCGGGCGATCCTCTCCGCTTCCCGGACGTCCATTCGTTCCTCCAGGTCGGCCGACGGTGCCGCCCGATGGGCCGCTCGTCAATCCGCGGCTGAGCAGGTATCGTCCCGCGCCGGCGGTGTCGGGGTCGCAAAGGAGCGGCGCCGCCGGGAAGCCGGGATGCTCGAGAAGCTCAATTTCTCCGTCATCGGCTACGCCCTGAACGTGGTCGGCCTGTTCTTCCTCGCGTCGGCCATCACGTTCAAGAAGCCGCGGCGCCAGATCGAGGAGATCCTCGGCGTCGAGCGCGCCCGCTCGCTGCACGCCGTGCGCGAGCATCTCGTGAACCAGATCCAGACCTACATCGGGTTCATCATGCTCGTGATCGGGTTCGTGCTGCTGATGAGCGAGGCGCTCGGAGGCCGGCCCGCGCCGCTGGAGACGAGCGAGGACCCGAACCTGAAGTGGATCGTCGTGATCCTGCTCGTCTCGACGCTCGGGACGACCGGCGTGCTCAAGTTCGTGCAGCTCGGATACGTGCGCTCGAAGTTCCGCCGTCTGCTGCGGGAGGTCGTGCGCGACTCGCGCTTCAACCTCGAGAAGAACCCGCAGCTCGCGGTGCAGATCGGCGAGCTCCTGAACGTCCCGCAGCAGCCCGACCAGGCCGTCTCCGACTACATCCGGCAGGTGAGGACGGCGCTCGGAGTCGAGCCCTCGCCCGCGGGCGGCGGCGCCGCGGCGACGACTCCCCGGGCGCGCTGACGCGCGCCCTAAGGTCCCCGCGCCCGCTGACGTCACCGCCGCGGCGCGCGAGCGTCTGGTCGGCGCGATGGGTGCGCTCCGGACGGCTCTGCGCTTCCTCGCGGGAGGTGCGCTCGATCTGCTCTATCCGTGGCGCTGCCTCGTCTGCGGCGCGATCGACGATCCCGCGCGAGTTCCCGGCCTCTGCCCGGCCTGCGCGCGCGAGCTGCCGTGGCGCTTCGCGGCGCCTTGCTCTGCGGGCGAGCCCGCGCCCTCGCCGCTCGAGGTCGGCCGCGACCGCTTCGTCGCGGTCGTCCTCGCGTTTCGATTCGCGCCGCCCGTCGATGAGCTCGTCTACCAGCTCAAGTACGGAGGCGAGCGCGCCGCCGCGCTGCCGCTCGCCTTCGCGCTCGCCGAGAGCGCGAAGCTCGCCCGTCTTGCGCAGCGGCCCGACCTCCTGGTCCCGGTGCCGATGCACTGGCTCAAGCGGATCGGGCGCGGGCTCGACCATGCCGAGCTGCTGGCCGAGGGGGTCGGCCGCGCGCTCCGAGTCCCAGTCGCCGCCCGCGCGCTCGCGCGCGTCCGCGCGACGACGGCGCAGGGGCAGGCGCGCTCGGCCGCGGAGCGCGTGGCGCAGGTGCGCAGCGCCTTCCGGCTGCGCCGACGGCGGGCAGTCCGAGGCCGGCACGTCGGCCTGGTCGACGACGTCGTGACTTCGGGAGCGACGGCCGCCGCCTGCGCGCAGGCGCTGCTGCGCGGTGGAGCGCGAGCGGTGACGCTGCTCGCGGCCGCCGGGAACGGTTGAGGTCGGGACGAGCCGGAGCGTCAGGTCGCGCCGCCGCCGCGGACCTCCTCGCGCAGGAGGCGGAGGTCGCGCACGAACTGCGCGATCGCCTTGCGGTCCTCCTCGACGATGTCTCCGAACTCGGCGGTCACCTTCACGCCGTCCTTCGTCTTCTCCACCTTGCGCACCGAGCAGGGGAAGTCGAAGTAGTAGGCGCGCATGAAGAGCGGAAGGCGGAACTTCGCCCGCATCGCCGCGCCGGCGGGGAAGAGGGAGGTCTCGCCGACGCTCGTGAAGGTGATCGAGTTCTCCTCGAGCGACGCCATCTTGGCGACGCCGCCGACCGTGGTGTAGCGCTTCTGCATCGCGGCGTCGTTGAAGCGGACGAGGACGGCGTTCTCGGCCGGGACGTCGATCGTCTCCGGGCCGGTGGCGCGCAGCGCCTTCGCCGCCTCGTCGTCGCTCGGATAGCTGCGGATGAGCTGACCGATCCCGAGGAGGTCGAAAGTCTCCTTCACGCGCACGCTGACCTCCGAGAAGACGAGGTCGCCGCCCAGTCCCCGCAGCCGCTTGCGCGCCTTGATCAGGCTCCCGACCGCGGTCGAGTTGATGAAGAGGACGAGTCGCAGGTTGATGACGACGTTGAGGGTGCCCGCCTGCACGATCGCCTCGACCTGCTCGAGGAAGGGGTTGGCGGCGAAGGCGTCGAAGTCGCCGGTGAGGGCGAGGCAGGCGACGCCCTGATCGAGGACGGTGCGCTGGATCTTCATGGTCTCTCCTGGAGGCGCAGCATTGTGCCCAGGGCCCCGCGCCTCGTCCAGGAAGCGCGCAGTCGACTGCTAAGATCGCCGCGCTCGACCGCCGCACTCGGGAAACTGCCCTGTCACCCTCTCCGTTCAAGAGCCTCTTCTCGCGCCTCGGCAAGAAGGAGCCGGACGCGCAGCCAGCGCCGCCTTCGGCGGTGGGCGAGTCGACGACGTTCTTCGTCGGCGACGATCGGATCGACAGCCGCAACGTCCGGCTGCTCTTCGAGACGATGCAGGACCTCATCTCCGACCACGACGATCCGGGCGGGCTCGTCCGCAAGATCGTCGACCGCACGATCCGCGCGGTGCAGGCGGAGCGCTGCCTCCTCCTGCTCAAGGAGGCCGACGGCCGCCTCCATTCCGTCGTCGCTCATGACGACAAGGGACAGGATCTCGGCGAAAACTTCCGCTACTCGACCTCGCTGGCGCAGAAGGCGCTCGAGCAGCCCGAGTGCCTGATCCGGAGCATCGGCGACTCCGACCAGCCCATCGACCTCTCCTCCTCGATCTACGACCTGAAGCTGCGCGCGGTCATGTGCGTGCGGCTCAGCTTCAAGGACAAGGTGCTCGGCGTGATCTACGTCGACTCGCGCGCCAGCGAACGCACGTTCACGAAGAAGGACTCGCGCTTCTTCGAGGCGTTCGCCCGCTCGATCGCGATCGTCCTCGAGAACGCGCGGCTCCTGCGCGAGGCGCTCGAGCAGGAGCGGTTCCGCCGGTCGATCGAGATCGCCCGCGAGGTCCTCGCCGCGCTGCTCCCGAAGGATCCGACCGACCTCGGGCCCTTCGAGCTGGCCGGCTGCTCGATCCCGGCCGAGACCGCCGCCGGCGACTACTACGACTTCGTCCCCTGCCCCGACGGGCGGCTCGGCATCGTCGTCGGCGACGTCACCGGCCACGGCGTCGGCCCCGCGATGGTGATGACCGGCGCCCGCTCGGCGCTGCGGATCCTGTTCGAGGACGATCGGCTCGACGAGGCGCAGATCCTCGCCCGGATGAACGCCCGTCTCGTCGAGGACCTCGGCGACGGCCGGTTCATGTCGATGGTCGTCGGACGTCTCGATCGGACGCGGAGCGTGCTCACCTACGCGAACGCCGGCCAGACGCCGCCGCTCCTGCTGCGCGCGAGCGGCGAGGCGCAAAGCCTCCCCGGCAGCGGCCTCGCGCTCGGGATCGAGAAGGGGGTGAGCTACCGGCTGCCGCCGGCCGTCGAGCTCGCGCACGGCGACCTCCTCCTCTGGTTCACGGACGGCATCGTCGAGGCGCGCAATACGGCGGGCGATCTGTTCGGGCAGGAACGGCTCGTCGACGTGCTGCGCCGCCATCGGAACGCCGACGCGAAGAAGATCCTCGCTGCGCTCCGGACCGCGGTCGCGGAGTTCGCGGGCTCCGAGCACTTCGAGGACGACGTCACGCTCGTGGTGCTGCGCGTCCGCTGAACGCCGTGCCCCCCGATTTCGACCTCGTCCTGCGCGACGTAGCGGTCCCCGCGGCGGCGCTCGTGCCGGCGGGCGAGACGCCGGCGAAGGCGCCGCGCGGCGCTCCCGGCCGCGACGATGGCTCGGCGCCGACGCGTCTCGACGTCGCGGTGCGAGGCGACACGATCGCCGCCGTCGGCCGCGGACTGGGGCGCGGCCAGGTCGAGGTCGAGGGTCGCGGCGCGCTGCTGCTCCCCGGCATGATCGACAACCACGTCCACTACCGCGAGCCGGGCGCCGCCTGGAAGGAGGGCTACGTCACCGGCACGTCGGCGAGCCTCCGCGGCGGCGCGACCACGATCGGCGAGGTGCAGAACCAGTCGCCGCTCGTCGCCACCGCCGCGCAGTGGCGCTCGAAGGTCGCGTCGCTGCGCGGGCGGGCGCGCTGCCGCGTGCTCGCCTACGGCTGCGCGACGAAGGAGAACGTGCAGGAGCTGCGCGAGCTCGCGCGCGCGGCGCCGGCGGTCAAGCTCTTCCTCGCCGCCGACGCCGCGCTCGAGGTGAGCGACGAGCCGACGCTGCGCGCGATCTTCGAGGAGGTCGCGGCGGCCGACGGGCTCCTCGTCCTCCATGCCGAGTCGGGACCGCTCGTGCGCGCCGGGCTCGAGCGCTTCGGCGAGCGCGCCGCCGACTTCCATCGCGCCCGCTCGGCCGAGGCGGAGCTCGCCGCCGTCGACGTCTGCCTCGCGCTCTGCGCCGCGACCCGCGCGCGGATCCATTTCTTCCACGTGAGCTCGGCGCTCGCCTGCGCGGCGATCCGCGCCGCGAAAGCGCGCGCCCTCCCGGTGAGCGCCGCCGCCTGCGCCCACTACCTGCTCTTCACCGACGAAGACGTGGCCGCGCGCGGCGCGCTCCTCAAGTGCAACCCGTCGATCAAGTCGGCCGCCGACCGCGCCGCGCTGCGCGCCGCCGTGAAGGATGGCACGCTCGACGTGATCCAGAGCGACCACGCGCCCCATCCGCGATCCGAGAAGCAGCGGAGCTTCCGGGAGGCTCCTTCGGGGATCCCGGGCGCCGACCTCCTGCTGCCGCTGTGGCTCGAGCTCGTCGACGATGGGGTGCTGACGCTCGACCTGCTGGTCGAGCGCGGCGCGCTCGGGCCGGCGCGGCTCCATCGGCTCCACGACCGCGGGCGCATCGCCGTCGGTGCCCTCGCCGACCTGGTGCTCATCGACGAGCGGCCCTCCGTCGTGAGCGAGGCCGACTTCGCGTCGAAGGCGAAGCTCTCGCCCTACGTCGGGCGGACGCTGAGGCGGCGCGTGGCGCGGACGTGGGTCGGCGGAAAAGTCGTCTTCGATCCCGCGGTGCCCGAGAACCTCGCGGCGCTCGAGCAGTTTGCTCCGCCGCCGCTCGGCGGCCCCGGCTCCGCATCGCCAGGGTGTTGCTGATGCCAGGGTGTTGCTGATGGTTGAATGGTGCTGCTGATGGCTGACGCGAACTTGAGCGGCGAGTGGAAGCACAAGGGACCTCGCGTCACCGTCGACGCGATCGTGGTCCGCGACGGCATGGTGCTGCTCGTCGAGCGCCGCTGGCCGCCGCCCGGCTTCGCGCTGCCCGGCGGCTTCGTCGACCGCGGCGAGACGGTCGAGCAGGCGGTCTGCCGCGAGACGCTCGAGGAGACCGGGCTCGTCGTGACGCGGCTGCGCCAGCTCCACGCCTACTCCGACCCGCGCCGCGACCCGCGCCAGCACACCGTCGGGATCGTCTTCGAGGTCGAGGCGAGCGGCGAGCCGGTCGCGGGCGACGACGCCGCGGCGTGCCGCTTCTACCCCTTCGACGCGCTGCCGCAGGAGATCGCCTTCGACCACCGACTGGTCCTCGACGACTTCAAGGCGCGGCGCCGTCCGGGCGGCCTCGAACCGGCGCCGCCGCCGCGCAGGGCGCACTGAGCCGCTCGCCCGATCGACGCGCGGTCAGCGGCCGTAGCCAAGCGCGTCGAGCTCGGGATTGGTGACAGAGGCGGCGTTCAGGTCGATGCCGAGCGCAGTCCGTTCAGCCGTGAAGCGCGCGAGGAGAGCGTCGAGCAGCGCGCGCAGCCGTTCGAACTCCGAGGCCCGATCGGGCTCGGCGAGCGGGCCGCCGCCGCCGGGCGCGAGGTTCATCCGCTCGGCGGGATCGCGGCCGAGGTCGAAGAGCGACCCGACGGCGAGCGGCGGCCGGATCGGCGACATCCGTTCGACCACGATCAGCTTGCGGTCGCCCGCGAGGAGCGCGCGCTGCCGGCCGAGGTGGATCTCGTCGAGCTCCGCGAACGTCGCCGGCGCGTCGTCCCCGGCCTCATCGGCGAGCTCGGGCAGGAGGGCGCGGCCGCACCCGCCCGGCAGAGGCTCGAGGTCGGCGAGCCGCAGCAGCGTCGGCGCCACGTCGGCGAGCGTCGCCGCGGCGCTCACGACGCGCGGCGCGACGCCGGGCGCGCGCACGATCAGCGGCACACGCAGCACCTCGTCGAAGAGCGTGCGGCCGTGGCCGAAGCCTCCGTGCTCGCCGAGCTCCTCGCCGTGGTCGGAGGTGACGGCCACGATCGTGCGGTCGAGCAGCCCGAGGTCGCGCAGCGCGCCGACGAGCGTGCCGATCTCGCGGTCGGCGGCGACGACCGTCGCGTCGTAGCGCGGCGCGAGCTCGGCGAGCTCGGCCTCGGTCGGGGTGCGCTCGTCGCTGTCGCCGAGCGGGTCGAAGCGGCCCGACGCAGCGCTCGTCCCGAAGCGAGCCGCGAGGTCGGCGGGCGGCCGATAGTTGTGGACGAGGTAGGTGTGGATGAAGAGGAAGAAGGGCTCGTCGCGGTGGTCGGCGAGCCAGGCGCGGATTGCGGCGCCGTCGCTGCGCTGCCACATGCGGTCGTTGAACGCGGCGCTTCCGCGACGCGGCCGCTGCAGCCGGACCGGGTCGCCCGCCGGCGCGAAAGGGTCGAGCGTCGACCAGCGGTCGAAGCCGTGCCACAGCCCGTGCGGCGCCGCGAGGAAGCCGCCGGCGGTGAATGCGGCCGTCTCCCAGCCGGCGTCGGCGAGGCGCTGCGCGAGGAACGGATGGAGCCCGGCGCGAGCGCACGAGCCGTAGCCCTCGACGCCGTGCACGGCGGGATGGAGGCCGGTCAGCAGCGTCGCGTGCGACGGCAGCGTGTAGGGCGCGAGCGCGCGCGCGTTCGAGAAGAGGACGCTCCCTCGCGCGAGCTCGTCGATCCGCGGCGTCAACGTCGGGACGCCCAGGCGCGGCGACGCTGTCGCCGCGCCGGTGCGGCTCCCGCCGATCGCGCCGACGCGGTCGGCGCGCAGCGTGTCGACGCTCACGAGGACCACGTTCGGCCGCGCCGTCGCGCCGGCGTCGCGCCGCACGAGCCGCGGCTCGCCGAAGAGGGCGACGTCCTCGCAGGGGTGGCCGCTCTCGACGACGGTGGCGAGCGTGAGAGTCGCCGGCCCGCCGTCTCCGTTGCCGTCGTAGCGGCACTCCTGCCAGCCGGCGTCGTCGGGCTCGTCGCGCGCGCGGAGGACGGGACGGGCGAGCGGCAGCTCGACGCTTCCGGCCGCGCTCTCGAGGCGGGCGAAGAAACGGATCGGCTCATGGCCCCAGTCCTCGCGCCGCTCCTCGGCGACGCCGTAGGAGAAGCGCAGCCGGAAGGCGCCGTCGGGCAGGACGAGCTGCACGCGGATCTCGGTCGGCGCGATGGCGACGAGCGCGGGGCGCAGCTCGCCGGCGATCGAGAGGTCGCGGCGCCAGGCGCTCCACGGCGGCGTCGCGTCGTTCGAGCCGGTGGACTCCGCGATCAACGCGCGCGCGAGCGGCAGCTCGAAGAGCGCGAGGTTGTCGAACTCGATGGCGCCGCCGGGTATCGGCTCCGCGCCGCCGGCGTCGCTCCCGTTCCACCAGCCGGCCGTGCCGGCGAAGAGGAGGACGACGACGCTCTGGGTGCGCGGCGAGGTCGTGAGCTCGATCCGCGGGCGCGCGAACGTGGCGAGCTCGGTCAACGGCGGCGAGCGGTGCTGCGAGACCTGCTCATGGAAGAGCTCCGCGAGCGGGAGCAGCGGGATCTGCGCGGGGTGGGTCGAAGGCGCCGGCGCCGCGAGCTCGATCACGACGAGCCGGCCGACGAGCGCACGCTCCTCGGCGTCGGCAGGCGATTCGCCGTCGCGTGGGGTTGGCGCAAGAGCGCGCCGCGCGGCGCAGGAGACGACGACGCTCGCCTCCGGCCGCATCGGCAGCCACCACGCGGCGGCGCCGACCGCGCCGGGGAATCGAAGGCCCCGTTGGCCCGCGGCGGCACCGGCTGCGTCTCTCGTCGGAGCGACGGGAGCGGGCTGAGTGGCGGGCGCGGTGGTCGCGGCGGCAGGGCCGCGCGGCGCGAGGAGCGTGAAGTCGACGTCGGCCTCGCGCTCGAAGCGACGCTCGAAGCGAGCGGCGAGGCCGGCCTCCTTCGGCTCGCGCGTCGCCGGCTGCCAGCGCGAGCGGATCTCGACGTTGGCCCCCGCGCCGAGCAGGCGGTCGACGCGCGCCGGCGCGATCCCACCGCTCGAGCCGCGCTCGTGCGAGCAGGCGGCGGCGACGAGCGCGGCGAGCGCCGAGAGCGTCAATGCGCGTCGAGCCACGTCGCTCCCTCGCCGACGTCGACCTTGAGCGGCACGCGCAGCTTCATCGCCCCTTCCATGCAGCGGCGGGCGAGAGCCCTCACGGCGCCGCTCTCGCCGGGCGCCACGTCGAAGACGAGCTCGTCGTGCACCTGCAGGATCATGCGCGAGTGCAGCTTCTCCGCCGTCACGTCGCGGTCGACGGCGAGCATGGCGAGCTTGATCAGGTCGGCCGCCGACCCCTGCACCGGCGTGTTGACCGCGACGTTGCGCGCGTTGGCCTGGACGCGCGGGTCGGTCGCCTGGATCTCGGGGATCGCGCGGCGGCGCCCGAGCAGCGTGGTCACGAAACCGTCGCGCGCCGCCTGGTCGAGCGTCGCGTCGCGCCACGCGCGCACGCCGGTGAAGACGCCGAAGTAGCGCTCGATGAACTGCTGCGCCTCGACGAAGCTGAGCCCCGTCTCGCGCGAGAGCCGCTGCGCTCCCATGCCGTAGATGATGCCGAAGTTGATCGCCTTGGCGCGCGTGCGCAACACCGGATCGACCGACTCGATCGGCACGCGGAAGACGAGCGAGGCGGTGCGGCGGTGGACGTCCTCGTCGCGCGCGAAGGCTTCCAGGAGCCGCTCGTCCTGCGCCAGGTGGGCGAGGAGGCGCAGCTCGATCTGCGAGTAGTCGGCGGAGACGAGCGTGCCGCCCTCGAAGCTCGACTTGAAGGCGCGGCGGATCTCGCGCCCGAGCGGCGTGCGGATCGGGATGTTCTGGAGGTTGGGATCCTGGCTCGAGAGGCGGCCGGTCGCCGCGACGGTCTGATTGAAGGAAGTGTGGAGCCGCCCGGTGGCCGGATGGACCAGCTTCGGCAGCGTCTCGAGGTAGGTCGAGCGCAGCTTCTCGAGCTGACGGTACTCGAGCACCGCGGCGACGAGCGGATGGGAGTCGAGCTGCTCGAGGAAGTCGGCGTTGGTCGAGAAGCCGGTCTCGGTGCGCGGCACCTTCTTGATGCCGAGCTGCTCGTGGATCTTCAGCTTCTCGTAGAGGATCACGGCGAGCTGCGGCGGCGAGCGGACGTTGAAGGGCTCGCCGGCGAGCTGATGAATCTTCTGCTCGAGCTCTGCGGCGCGCGCCTGGAACTTCACGCCCATCTCGTCGAGCGCCTTGCCGTCGAGCGCGACGCCGGCCGCCTCCATGCGCAGCAGCACGTGGACGAGGGGGAGCTCGAGGCTGTGATAGAGCTCGTCGACGCCGCCGGCGGCGAGCTCGCGCTTCAGCGGCTCGATCGCGCGGAAGGTGAAGTCGGCGTCCTCGCAGGCGTACTCGCAGACCTTCTCGAGCTCCACGCGGTCCATCGTGATCGTCTTGCGGCCGGTGCCGAGCAGGTCGGTCGTCTTGATCTTGACGTGCTGGAAGTACTGGAGCGCGAGCGCGTCGAGCGAGTGGCTCATTGCCGACGGCGCGACGCAGTAGTGGGCGACCATCGTGTCGAAGGCGAGGCCGTCGACCGGCAGGCCGTGGCGGCCGAGGACGTGGAGGTCGTACTTGGCGTTCTGGCCGGCCTTCTTCACGGCAGGGTCGGCGAGGAGCGAGCGCAGGTCGGCGAGCGCCGGGTCTTTCTCGAGGCCGGTGAGCGCGCTCGCTTCGGCGAAGAGGCCGATGCCAGGCTCACGGAACGGCAGGTAGGCGGCGTCGCCCGGCCTGGCGCAGAGCGAGATCCCGACGAGCTCGGCCCGCAGCGGGTCGATGCTCGTCGTCTCCGTGTCGAAGACGAACAGGCCCGATCGGCGGAGCTCCGTCACGAGCGCACGCAGATCGTCGCCGCCACGCACGAGGCGGTAGCGATGGTCGCTCGCGGCCGGCGCGGCCGCACCGTCGTCGGGGACGTGATCGAGCAGCGAGCGGAACTCGTAACGCTGGAAGAGCCGGCGGGTGGCGATCGGGTCGGCGGGGCGGCGCGCGAGATCCTCGAGCTTCGCCCCGACGTCGAGGTCGTACACGAGCGTCACGAGCTCGCGCGAGAGGAGCGCGTCGGCGCGATGGTCGGCGAGGTTCTTCTGGAGGGCGGGCTTCCCGACCTCGTCGAGCCGCGCGTAGAGCTGGTCGAGGCTGCCGAAGCGCGAGAGGAGGTCGGCGGCGGTCTTCTCGCCGACCTTCGGCACGCCCGGGACGTTGTCCGACGCGTCGCCCATCAGCGCGAGGAAGTCGACGACCTGCTCGGGGCGCACGTGGAGCCGGGCCGGCACCTCGTCGGGGCCGACGATCTCCGGATCGCCGTCGCCCTTGCCGGGCGAGTAGAGCCGGATCCGCGGCGTGACGAGCTGGCAGAAGTCCTTGTCGCCCGAGACGATGCGGACCTCGAAGCCTTCGCGCTCGGCCGTCCGCGCGAGCGAGGCGATGACGTCGTCGGCCTCGAACCCGGGGCGCTCGAGCACCCGGATCGCCAGCGCGTCGAGGACCTCGCGGATTCCCGGGAGCTGGGCCACGAGCTCGTCGGGCATCTTCTCGCGCGTCGCCTTGTACTCGGCGTAGCGCGCGTGACGGAAGGTCGGCTCCTTGGTGTCGAAGATTACGGCGACGTGGGTCGGTCGCTCGCGCTCGAGGATGCGCAGGATCGCCGCGGTGAATCCGAAGATCGAGGAGACGATCTCGCCCTGCCGAGTGGTCAGCGGATTCCGGACGAAGGCGAAGTGCGACCGATAGGCCAGCGCCGACCCGTCGACGAGGAAGAGCGTCGGTGCCGCCGCGGCCGTCATGGATCGCTGCCTCCTCGGTTCCGCTTCGGCATCCGGTCGGACGGGCGAGTGTATCGGTGCCCGCATCTCAGGCTCGGCAGGTGTCACCGCGGTCGTGCATCGCGGTATCTGGAGCCGAAGGGGACGAAGCCTGGGAGTGCCAAGACCGCTCCGCGGGACAGGCTTCTCGATGTGCGCCCGGAATTCATCGGAACTTTGCGAATCGCTGCGTCCATCCAAACGTCGCCGGAGGCTCGGTCTTTGCCGAACCGGCAACTCGGAAGAAACGCCGCGCTTCACAGCAGGCGTCGAGCTTGGGGAACCGGGGAGGCGTGAAGGGAGGACGGGAACCACCAACACAGTGATCATGCATCCAGGAGGCGGTTGGCCCGGAGATCCCGGACGACGCCAGGCAACCCAGCGTTGGTGCACCCGCGGCTCGGCGGACAAGGGGAGGCTGCCATGGCGATCGAACTGAAGCGGGGGAGGGGTTCGATGGGGGCGAGCTTTCGGGACTGCTCGTGCAGCATCCTGAACGCGCGTGAAGAGAAGCTCCTCGACGACGAGGGGCAGGTGCAGGTCCGGTTGGTGTGCACGCGCTGCGGCGCCGTCCTCGATTCGGAGATCCGTGCTCCGGTCCGGCGTCGACCGCGGCCCGAAGAGCGCCCGAAAGAGTCGGAAGCCGGCGAGGAGATGTAACGTCGAAGCGAGCCTGTCGCGGCGCTCGGGGATGCCGCGACTTCGAATCGAGCTCGCCGCCTTGCGCAGACCCTTCATCATCGTGTCCGCCATCGTCCTCCTCGGAGTCGGCGGACTGCTCGCCGTGCAGTGGCGCAGCCGCGCGCAGGAATCCGCCGAGCTGCTCGCGAGCGTCGCGCGTGCAATGGCGCTCGCTCAGTCGGAGGAGGGTCTCTCGGACGCGGCCGTCGAGCTCGAAAACGTACTCAAGCGCTCCCCCGATTTCGTCCCGGCGCTGCTCGCGCGCGGCGAGGTCTGCCTGCGCCTCTCGCGGTGGAATGACGCCATCGAGCCGCTTCGCCACGCCTCGGAGCTCACCGGCGGCAGCGAGTCCGAGGGCCGCGACCACGCGCGAGCGCAGCTCCTGCTCGGCCGGGCGCTCGCGGAGCGCTACCGAGGCACGAGCGACGACGGCGACTTTCGCGGCGCCCGCTTCGCCTTCCAGGACGCGCGCAAGGCGCCGGAGTTCGAGGCCGACGCGATCCAGGGCTACGCCATGCTCTACCTGCAGAAGGGTCGCCATCGCGACTTCAAGAAGGTGCTCGCCAGCTTCGACGAGCTGCTCCAGAAACATCCCGACTATCCCGACGCGCCGTCGATTCGCGAGCGCGTCGACGACCTGCGCGCCAAGTACTCCGTCGGCGAGTGAGCCGCCCTTTCTTGCGCCGTCTCGCGGGCGCTCCTACCATCCCGCGCGTTCGTCGCTCGCGGAGTCAGACGTGCCACAACTCGGCGTCGCGCTCGTCCTGCTCGCGCTCGTCCTCGTCTCCCTGTGGCTCGTGGTCTGGCGGCTCGCCCGCGTCGAGCGGCGCGTCGACGGGCTCGCGCGCAGCGACGACGTCCAGAAGATCGTCGAAGCGGCCGGGTCCGACGCTCGCTTCCGCCCGCTCGAAGAGGGGATCCGCCGGGTCGCCGACTCGCTCGGCCGGCTGCCGACGCCGCTCGAGGCGAAGGACCTCGTCCCTCTGCAGGAGCGCCTCGAGTTGCTCGCGCGCGTGACCGACGAGCTCCGCCACCACGTCGACGAGCTGCGCTCCCGTGACCCGATCGCCGCCGCCGAGCTCGGGCCGGGAGCCCGCGTGCTGCGCACGCTCGAGCAGCGAGGCTTCGACTCGATCCGCATCCTCGCCCAGGTCTTAGAGGACGAGGCCGGCGAAGCGGCGCGGATCCCCGTCGAGGCGCACCGTGCCGGCATGTCCTACAAGGGATTCGTCACGCTGGAGGACGGGCGGGTCGCCGAGGTCGCCCTCAAGCCCGTGACCGAAGTCTTCCCGTGAGCCGGCGCCGCCCGGCTCCACCCGTCCCATCGCCGGAGCAGACCGCCCCATGGGGAGCGATCCAACCGCCGCGCCCGTCGTGACCGCCGACCGCCTGCCGAACCACGTCGGCGAGAAGGTCGAGGTCCGCGGCTGGCTCTACAACCGCCGTTCGAGCGGCAAGCTGCACTTCCTCGAGATCCGCGACGGCACGTCGATCGTGCAGGCGGTCGCCTTCGCGCCGGAGATGGAGCCCGCCCACCCCGGGCTCTTCGAGAAGCTCGGCGCGCTGCCGCAGGAGAGCTCGCTGATCGTGCGCGGCACGGTGAAAGCGGCGCCGCGCCAGGCGCTCGGCGTCGAGATCGGGATCGAGTCGGCCGAGATCGTCGCGGTCGCCGAGCCCTACCCGATCACGAAGAAGGAGCACTCGCCCGAGTTCCTGCTCGAGCGACGCCACCTCTGGATCCGCTCGAAGAAACAGCACGCGACGCTGCGCGTGCGCGCGCGGATCATCCGGGCGATCCGCGACTTCTTCGACGAGCGCGGCTTCCTCTGCGTCGACTCGCCGATCTTCACGCCGTCGGCGTGCGAGGGGACGACGACACTCTTCGAAGTGCCCTACTTCGAGGACGAGAAGGCCTACCTCAGCCAGAGCGGGCAGCTCTACGCCGAGGCCTCGGCCATGGCGTTCGGCAAGGTCTACTGCTTCGGCCCGACCTTCCGCGCCGAGAAGAGCAAGACGCGCCGCCATCTCACCGAGTTCTGGATGGTCGAGCCGGAGATGGCCTTCGCCACGCTCGACGACGCCATGCTCCTCATGGAAGACCTCGTCGCCCACATCGTCGAGTGCGTGCTGAAGGACCGGCGCCCCGAGCTGCTCGTGCTCGAGCGCGACGTCTCGAAGCTCGAGAAGGTGACGAAGCCCTTCCCGCGCATGAGCTACAGCGAGGCGGTCGACCTCCTGAACAGGAACGGCCACCCCTTCGAGTGGGGCGGCGATTTCGGAGCCCCCGACGAGGCGGAGATCAGCGGCCGATTCGAGAAGCCGCTCCTCGTCCATCGCTTCCCGGCCGCGGTCAAGGCGTTCTACGCGAAGCGCGACCCGCAGGACGATCGAGTCGCGCTCGGCTGCGACTGCCTCGCGCCCGAGGGCTACGGCGAGATCATCGGCGGCGGCGAGCGCGCCACCGACCTCGACTTCCTCCTGACGCAGATCGAAGCGCACAAGCTCCCGAAGGCGGCGTTCGACTGGTACCTCGACCTGCGCCGCTACGGCAGCGTGCCGCACGCCGGCTTCGGGCTCGGCGTCGAGCGGACGACCGCGTGGATCTGCGGCACGCACCACGTCCGCGAGTGCATCCCCTTCCCGCGGATGCTCTACCGCATCGTGCCGTGATCGCATCGTGATGCGCGTCGCGATCGCTGACGTGCGATCCTCCGAGCCTTGCGCGATCGCCGGCCGCGTCGTCGAGTCGATCCGCGGCGAGCGGAGAGCACGGCTGCGCGACGCCTCGGGCGAGATCGAACTCGCATTCGAGCACGCGGTCTCCGTGCCGCCGCTCGGCGCAATCCTCCGTGTGCAGGGACGGCGGGGGTCGGACGGACGCTTCGCGGTCGAGCAGATGCTCGTCGACGCCCTGTCTGCGCTCCCCCCGGACCAGCTCGGCGAGTGGGCCATGCCCGGCTGGACGCGCAAGCGCGGAGAGCTGCGCGCGCGCGACACGTTGCTGAGGGCTTTGCGCGCTTGGTTCCACGATCAGGGCTTCCTCGAGGTCGAAACGCCGACGCTGCTCGCGGCTCCCGGCCAGGAGCCCCATCTCCTTCCGTTCGCGACCGCCTTTCACGGTCGCGACGCCGTGACGCCGCTCTGGCTCGCAACCTCGCCCGAGTACGCGATGAAGCGGCTGCTCGCCGTCGGTTTCGAGAAGATCTTCCAGCTCGGCCGCAGCTTCCGCGACGGCCGCGACGAGCACGCGCCGCTCCACACGCCCGAGTTCACGCTCGTCGAGTGGTACCGCGCGTGGGAGGCTCTCGGCGCGATCGGGCGCGACGTCGGCGCGCTCGTGGAAGCCGCCGCCGCGGCCGTGCGCGGCTCTGCCCGGATCGAGCGCGGCGGCCGGTCGTGCGAGCTCGACGGACGCGTCGCCTGGCTCTCGGTCGAGCAGGCGTTCCACGAGTTCGCCGACGTCGACCTCGAGCCCTACCTCGACGGCGCCGACGCCGCCTTCGTCGCCAGCCTGCCGTCGTCGATCGCGCGCGTCGGCGAGACGGCGCGCGAGCAGGCCGACTCCGCCTTCTTCCGAATGTTGATCGAGCGCGTCGAGCCGGAGCTCGGCAGCGACCGGCCGCTGCTCCTCTGCCGCTATCCGGCGCGCCACGCCGCGCTGAGCGAGCTCTGTGCCGACGATCCGCGCGTCGCCGAACGGTTCGAGCTCTACGTGCTCGGGATCGAGCTGGCGAACGCCTTCCAGGAGCTGCGCGATCCCGACGAGCAGGAACGCCGGCTGCGCGCCGAGCAGCGTGAGCGCGCGAGGTCGGGGCGCCCGCCCCTGCCGCTCTCCGAGCCCTTCCTGCGCGCGCTGCGCTCGGGGTTGCCGCCCTGCGCCGGGATCGCGCTCGGCGTCGACCGGCTGCACTTGCTGCTCACCGGCGCGGCGCAGATCGACGACGTCCAGCCGTTCCCGTTCTCCGCCTGATCGACGCCCGCGTCACCACCGCCGCCGGCGATCGACTCCTCCGCCCATCGGCGCAGCCGCGGCGGCGGCGCCACTTCTTGTCCCGGCCGCTCGCGCGGCCGGGTGGCTTCCCGGGCGCGTCGGCGTCCGGCCAGGATGGAGAACGTCTCATGGCTCGTTCGTTCGCAGGGCGCCGGTCGGTCGGGCTCGCCCGCCTCGTCGGTGTCATCGGCCTCTTCGGGATTTGCGGCGGCATCGCTGCCGCGCAGGAGTCGGTGATCTTCTCGCTCTCGTCGTCGGCGACCGCCGGTTTCGGCACGCTCGAGGACACCGAGCTCGCGATCTACGACGACGCGGCGGGCGTCATCCGGCCCTGGCTGATGGCGCCGACGGCCGCCTACTACGCCGGCGACGTCGACGGCGACGGCCTGACCGACGCCTGGAAGGACGTCGACGCCCTCTACGTCGAGCAGGCGGGCAAGCGCGTGACCGGCGTGCAGGTCTCGTTCAACACTTCGTTCGGCCCGTTCCTCGACGGCGACCTTGTCGGGCTCGGCTCGACGGGAGTCCTCGAGCTGGTCCACAGCGAGGCCGAGATCGTGGCGGCGCTCGGGATCAACGACGGCAACATGGACGTCGACGCCCTGCACGTCGGGTCGAACGGCCGCATCTACCTGAGCTTCGGCGACGACGAGAACTCGGCCATCCTCTCGACCGACAGCCCCGGCGTGATCACCGACGGCTCGATCGTCTGGTGGGACCCGGTGAACCAGACCGTCGGCGTCGAGCTCATCGAAGGCCAGGTCGACGCCTTCGTGAGCCAGGCGCTCAACAAGACGACGAAGACGGCCGACACGCTCGGCGTGACGATCGACTCGAACGGCGTGATCTGCTTCTCCGTGCAGAGCCCCTCGAGCGACGACGGCGCGGTCTTCTCCGCGGCCAACGGCGGCGAGTACGTCCACCGCGAGGCCGACCTCGGCTTCTCGGTCACGGTGGAGATCGACGCGCTTGATCTTCAGTCGGCGCCGATCGGCTTCCTCGCCGCGCGCGCGACGCCGCGCATCGTCCCCGGGAACGCGGTCACCACGGTCGACGTCGACCGAAATCCCGCGGCGCATCCGTTCCTGCTCCTGCTCTCGACGGCGCGCGCCGACACGAAGCTCTTCCCGTTCAAGGGCTTCTTCGGTCTGGGGCTCGATCCCGCCGATCCGCTCTTCTCGGCGTCGATCGCCGATCTGCCGTGGGCCTACGGAGTCACCGACGTGGCGGGCCACGGCACCATCGTCTTCCCGGCCGCTCCGGTCGGAGTCGTGCTCACCCTCTTCTGCCAGCCCTACGACTTCGGCGACCACTCCTACGGGACGCCGATCGCGATCGAGCTGACCGGCTGACCGGTCCGATGGCGGCGAGGGCGGCGCAGGCGCGTCCGCCCTCGCCGCACCCCTCCGGCGCACGCGGGCGGCCCGATTCTCCCGGGCGCGTGTTTGCCACGGGCCAAACCGGGACTACATTGCTTCGTGATGTCTCGATTTGGTCGGCGACGGCAGCAGAGTTCGATCGCGCTGCGCTCCACAGTGTTCGCAGCCTGCGCCGCGTTTGCAGCCGCGGCGCCGCTGCTCGCGCGCGACGACTTCCTGCGCGCCACCAGCGGCGATCTGACCGCACGCGAGAAGCAGGCGCTCGAGGCGCGCATCGCCGAGCTCGGCCATCCCGACCACGTGGTCCGCAACAAGGCGGTCCGGCGGATCGCGGCGATGGGGAAGTACGCGCTGCCCGCGCTGCTCGAGACGCTCAAGCGCAGCTCCGATCCTGCGCTCCTGCGCAACGTCTGCTTCGCGCTCGGGGCGCTCGGCGACGCCCGATCGCTCGCGCTGCTCGAGCGCTGGTTCCTCGCGGAGCTTCCGGGCGAGGAGGCGGCGCGCGCGGCGCTGCTCGCGCTCGCACGCGGCCGCTCGCCGCCGACGCCCGAGCTCTCGGAGCGGCTCCGCAAGCTCGTCCTCGATGCGCCGCTCGCGACGATCCGCGAGTGCGCGCTGCTGTGCGCCGGAGCGCGCCGCGTCGTCGGGCTTCCCGAGATCCTGAAGGGACCGATCCAGAGCGAGCGGAGCGCCCGGATCCGCGGCTGCATGCTGATCGCGCTCGCCGAGTCGGAGGGCACGTCGGCGGCGCCGCTGATCGCGCCCTTCCTCGACCCGCGCCGCGTGCGCGACGTGAACCTGCGCCGCGCCGCGCTCTACGCGACGGCGCGGCTCGCCGATCCGGCGCTGCTCGTGCCGCTCCTCAAGTTCGAGCCCGATCCGCGGTACGAGGTGGCCGCTTACGCCGTCGCGCTCGGCGCCTTCGCCGATCCGCTGGCGATCGAGCGGCTCGGGAAGCTGCTCGTGCGCGAGCGCGAGCGTGCGGCCGTCGCCGTCTTCTCGCTCGCGAACGCCGCGACGCCCGAGGCCAAGGGTTGGCTGCTGCGCGCGCTCGGAGGCGACTTCTCCGACAAGAAGGTGCGGGCCGCCGCGGCGCTCGCCGTCGTCGGCCTGACCGACCAGCAGCGCTTCCTCCCGCGGCTGCGCGAGCTCGCCATGGCCGCGAGTACCGACCCCGGGAAGTCGGCGGCGCTGCTCGCGCTCGCGCGCATCGGCGACGCCGAGGCGGCCGCCGCGGTCGCCGAGGCGCTCCCGCTGTGGCGCGACCGCGAGCTCCTCGAGCGCGGGCTGCTCCTCTGTTCAACGACGCTCGACCGTCCGCTCGCCGAGCTGCTCTCGCAGGAGCGCAGCGCGCCGGTGGCCGAGCTCTGGACCGAGATCGGCCAGATCCAGGCGTCGCGCCGCGATCCTCGGCTGCTGCACGAGAGGATCGCCGCGGCGCTCACGGCGGCGCGGGCCCACTGGACGCTCGCGCGCGACGACCTGCGCATGGCGGTGCTCCGCGACCTGCTCGAGCTCGACAAGGTCGTCCGCGACGATGCCGATGAAGGCCCCGGCGAAGACAACGACGTCGACAGCGGCTTCGACGCGATGCCGAAGCCCGGCGAGCAGCCCGATCCTCCGAAAGACGACGCTCCTCCTCCTCCTGACAGCGGAGGAGACGACGGCGGGGACGACGGCGGCGGTGCCCCTGCCCCGCCGAAACAGGGCGGGAGCGAGGCCGGCGCCGGGCTGCAGGCGCGACGCGGACGGCCGGAGATGGCGCGAATCGAAGTCGACCTGCGTCAGTGGCTGATCGACTACCCGCCCTTCGAGGTCGCCGACCCCTTCGCCCGTTGAGGCCGCGCGAGGCTCGACCCGCCGGCGGATCGCTAACGTCTCCCAGCGTTCCAGGGAAGGAGCCCGGATGGCAGCCACGAAGCGGCAGCTCTACTGCACCTTTCCGAAGGAGCAGATCGGCGAGCCGATCCTCTACGTGCTCGGCCAGAAGTTCCGCGTGGTCCCGAACATCCGCGGCGCGACGATCAACGACCAGATGGGGATCGTCTTCCTCGAGCTCGAAGGCGACGAGCCGGAGATCGAGAAGGCGGTCGCCTACCTGCGCGAGCGCAAGGTCCGCGTCGACACGGTGCAGACGAAGGCGGGCTGATCGGACGGCCGGGCCGCGGCGTCACTCCCCTTCGGTCGCCTTGCCCTTGTTCGCCTTCTTCTGCTCGTACTTGTCGAGGAGCGCCTGCCAGCGCAGCGGGTCCTTCACCTGCGCCTTCCAGTAGTCGAGCATGCTGTTGAGCACCTTGCAGTTGCGCGTGATCTCGGCGGAATCGGTCGACGGGTCGCCGTGATAGGGGATGAGGATCGTCTCGGCCGTCAGGTCGTTCTGGATGAAGACCACGACGTCGTTGCCGTCGAGCCACTGCTTCGCGTCCGTGAGATCGAGGCCGTTCAGGGTGTTCACGACCACCGGCACGGCCTTGATGCCGAAGGGCAGGAGCTTCTTCATCACACGCTTGCGCCCCTTGCCGCTCTCCGCCTTGAGCTTCTCGCCGATCTCCTGCATCTGCTTCCACTCGTCGTCCGACGTCCCCGGCGCCTTGTCGAGCGCCTCGAACTCGAACTTCGACTGGACCGGTCCCGCGTCGGCCGGGTCCGGGGCGGCTTTGCTCGGGGAATCGCCGGCAGACGGCGTCGGCGAAGGCGTCGGTTCTGACGGCGAAGCAGCCGGCGACGGATTCGTCGGAGCGCCGCTCGGAGCGGCGTCGGGCGGCTTGGTCGGCTCCGTCGCGTTCGCGGGAGGCGAAGTGGTCGCGGCGCCGCTCGCTCCGGCGGCCGCGGCCGGATCGGGGGTCTTGGCCGCGACTTCGGGCGACGAAGGAGTCGGCGTCTTCGTCCCGTCGTCGTCGTCGCTGCCGCCGAAGACGAGGAAGCCGATTCCGCCGCCGACGATCAGGACGCCGGCGATCACGCCGACGAGCAGCTTGGGATCGGCCTTCTTCTTCTCGCCCGCGCCGCGGCGGCCGCGTCGTTCCTCGGCCGCGTCGGCGCCGCGTCCGTGCCAACGCGCCGCAGCGGAGGCGCGCTCGGGGCGTGCTCCGCGTTCGGGGCGTTCCGGTCGCTCCGCGCGCGGCGCCGGGGCCATGATCTCGGTCTTGGCTTCCGGCGCGGCCGAAGTCGCCGGCGGGATCGTGATCACGCCGCCGCACTTCCGGCACTTCGCGCTCGTCCCGGCGAAGGTCTCCGGAATCTTGAAACGCGCCCCGCATCCCGCGCAGACGCCAATCCTCTCCGACATGGCTCCTCCGATCTCGCGCTTGGCTTACTTGTCCTCGGGCGCTTTCGGGCCTGTCCAGCTCTTCTTGTGGTCGCGCCACCACCCGAACCAGCGCATCAGCGCGTCGACGTTCTCTTTCTTGATGTCGCCCGACATCGTTCCGCCGATCCCGCCCGGCGCGTAGCCGAGGTCCTCCTGGGTGATGTCCTTCAGCACGGCGACCGCGTTGTTGACGATCATCTGATCGTCCTTCGTGGCGAGCTCCTCGTGGCCCACGATCAGGTTCAGGAGCGCCGGGATCGCCGGCTTTCCCAGGTTGGCGAGCTCGCGCTTCGCCTTGGTCGCCTCCTTGGTTTGCGAGAGGTCGGCGAGCTTCGAGCACAGCCCTTCGATCTTGCTCTTCACGTCGGCCGGCGTGTCGGCGAGGAACTCCTGCTTCTCGATCGGCGCCAGGTCGCGGTTCGCCCGCTTCGACCTCTCCGTCGCGCGCACCGTGTCGGCGACCGCCTTCATCGACTCGGGCGTCTCGATCGCGCTCGCCGTCATGCCAACGAGAAACCAGACGCCGTCGAGCCTGGCGAGCTCGAAGTTGCGCTCCTGCTCCCGCTTGGTCTCGATCAGGTGCTGCTGGATGACCAGGATCTCGGCGCTCGTCGCGTCCTGCTTCTTCGCCACGTAGCTGCGGACCGTCGACTGGCGCATGAACTCGCGCGTCGGCTCGTCGGCGATCAGCGACTCGCAGATCTTCTGGCGGGCGAGGGTCTGCCCGAGGGAGTCGAGCTCGACCCAGCGCTTCTCCGTCTTCCCCTGCTGCGCGAGCGTGTCGTTCCAGCGCGGGAAGTTGATGCTCCGCGAGAGGACGTCGCGGTCGCCTTCCTGGATGGCGAGCAGCAGCTCGAGGATGCGCGCCTTGACCGGATCGTTCTCGGTCGACGAGCTCGGCGTGCCAGCCGTCGAAGCGGCCTTGGGAGCCATCGCCGAATCCGCGGCGTTCGCCTCGCCGCCGCCCCTGCCTGCCGCGCCTTTGTCGCCCCCCTTCATCAGCGCGAAGGTGACGGCGATGACCAGGACCCCGACGAGACCGATGACGACGTAGAGGAGCTTCTGCTGCGTCTTGTTCTCGTTCTTGCGTTCCGCGAACTCGACGCGGCGCGTCGAGCGGGTCGAGGGACGTGGCATCGATGCTCTCTCTAGGCGCCGGAAGGTCGCGTCCGGCAGCGCCGAGCCGCGCGCGGGTCGGGAAGGATAGTGGGGGGGGCCTCGCGGTCAACGGCGCCCGGTTCCGGGCCGTTCGCGCGCCTTGCCGCTCCCCGGGCGGCCTCTATCATTCGGCGCCGTCGCTGGTTTCGCGGAGGTGGTGCGCCATGAGCGTTCGCCCGGTGCGGTGGGCCTCGCTGCTCGCAGTCACGCTGGTCGTCGGAGGCCTCGGGCGAGCTCAGGAGTCGCGCGGCGCGCGATCGCAGCCTCGCCTCCTCTCGGGCGACGGGCGCGGCATGGCGACCTTCGGCGACCGCGGCCTGACGTCATTCGGCGACCGCTTCCGCGAAGGATTCGGCAGCCGCGGGCTCACGAGCTTCGGCGAGACGCCGCTCGCTCCGATGGGCGGCCTCGTCACGAGGGACGCGCGCGCGCCGAGCGCGCGCCACGGCACGGCACGGCGCTCCGGCGGCCTCGCGCGCCAGGAGACGACGCGCAGGACGAGGCGCTCGATCGCCACGATCCACGGCGTCGCCATCGCCCACGCCGCGTTCACCGCCACGGTCGTCGAGCTCCCGCGCGTCGAGCTCCCGGTCGTGACGCTCGACCACCGGCCCGCGCTCTCGGCGCTCGCCTCCGAACTCGAAGCGGAGCTCGAGCGCGTCCGCCGGCGCGGCGACCTCGACCTCGCCCGCTCGCTTTCGGCGGCGCTCGAACGCTGAGCCGCGACCGCTTCCGGCTCGTCTCCGACTTCCGGCCGTGCGGCGACCAGCCGCGCGCGATCGAGTCGCTCGTGCGCGGCATCGAGCGCAACGAGCGCCATCAGGTGCTGCTCGGCATCACCGGCTCGGGCAAGACCTTCACGATGGCCTCGGTCGTCGAGCGGGTGCAGCGGCCGACGCTCGTGCTCGCGCACAACAAGACTCTCGCGGCGCAGCTCTACTCCGAGTTCCGCAGCCTCTTCCCCGACAACGCCGTCGAGTACTTCGTCTCCTACTACGACTACTACCAGCCCGAGGCCTACGTCCCGCGCACCGACACCTACATCGAGAAGGACGCCGCGATCAACCAGCAGATCGAGCGGATGCGCAACTCGGCGACGCGCTCGCTGCTCGAGCGGCGCGACGTGCTGATCGTCGCGTCGGTCTCCTGCATCTACGGGCTCGGCTCGCCCGGCGCCTACGAGGAGATGTCGGTCGAGATCGACAAGAGCCGGCGCATCGAGCGCGACGCGCTCCTGCGCCGGCTCACGGCCATCCAGTACCAGCGCAACAACTTCGAGTTCCAGCGCGGCAGCTTCCGCGTGCGCGGCGACGTCGTCGAGATCTTCCCGGCCTACGAGGAGAGCAAGGCGGTGCGCGTCGAGCTCTTCGACGACCAGATCGAGGCGCTCGTCGTCGTCGACCCGCTGACCGGCGAGGTGCTCGAGGAGCCGGCCTCGATCACGATCTGGCCGGCGAGCCACTACGTGACGCCGCACGAGCAGCTGCAGAAGGCGATCGGGACGATCGAGGCCGAGCTCGCCCTGCGCCTCGTCGAGCTCAAGGGCGAGGGCAAGCTCCTCGAGGCGCAGCGGCTCGAGCAGCGCACGAAGTTCGACCTCGAGATGCTGCAGGAGACCGGCACCTGCCCCGGCATCGAGAACTACTCGCGCCACCTCGACGGCCGCGCCGTCGGCGAGCCGCCCGCCACGCTGCTCAACTACTTCCCCGAGGACTTCCTGCTCGTCGTCGACGAGTCGCACCAGTCGATCCCTCAGGTGGGCGGCATGTATCGCGGCGACCGCGCTCGAAAGGAGACGCTCGTCTCCTACGGCTTCCGCCTGCCGAGCGCGCTCGACAACCGGCCGCTGCGCTTCGACGAGTTCGAGAAGCTCGTCAAGCAGGTCACCTACGTCTCGGCCACGCCGGCCGAGTACGAACGGGAGAAATCGGGCGCCAACGTCGTCGAGCAGGTCCTCCGGCCGACCGGTCTGTTGGATCCAAGGGTCGACGTGAGGCCGGCGCGCGGCCAGGTCGACGACCTGCACGGCGAGATCCTGAAGGCCGTCGCCGCGGGCGAGCGCGTGCTCGTCACGACGCTCACCAAGCGGATGGCCGAGGAGCTCACCGACTACTACCGCGGACTCGGCGTGAAGGTGAAGTACCTCCACAGCGACATCGAGACGATCGAGCGCACCGAGCTGCTCGAGGAGCTGCGCGCCGGCGTCTTCGACGTGCTGGTCGGGATCAACCTGCTGCGCGAAGGGCTCGACCTGCCCGAGGTCGCGCTGGTCGCCATCCTCGACGCCGACAAGGAGGGATTCCTGCGCAGCACGACGTCGCTGATCCAGAGCTTCGGCCGAGCGGCGCGCAACGTGAACGGGCGGGCGATCCTCTACGCGGAGAAGGAGACCGATTCGATCCGGGCCGCGCTCGCCGAGGTCGAGCGGCGCCGCGCGATCCAGGAGCGGCACAACCGCGAGAACGGCATCACGCCGGAGACGATCAAGAAGAACCTGCGCTCGATCCTCGACCTCGCGGAGCGCGAGGAGCACGCGGTCCTCGACACGCCGGCGCCGCCGAAGAAGAGAGCGCGCAAGGACCGCGAGGCGCTGCGCGGCGAGATCGCGGAGCTGCGGCAGAAGATGTTCGCCGCGGCCGAGAAGCTCGAGTTCGAGAAGGCCGCGGAGCTGCGCGACCGGCTGCAGGAGCTCGAGCTCGACGACCTGAGGCTCGGATGAGCGCAGGCCAGGAGAGCCGCGCGACGACCCGCAAGCGCCTCCTGGCGAAGGTGGAGGCGCTGCCGCGAGGGCCTGGCGTCTACCTCTTCAAGGGTGCCGCCGATCCCGGCGCCGGCGAGGGCGCCGGCCCCGGCGCCGCTTCCGGCGCCATGGAGGTCCTCTACGTCGGCAAGGCGAAGTCGCTGCGCGAGCGGGTGCGCGGCTACTTCGGCGAGCGCGGCGACGGCCGCCCGTTCGTCCGCTTCATCGAGCAGCGAGTCGCCGACGTCGACGTGCTCGTGACCCGTTCCGAGAAGGAGGCGTTCCTCCTCGAGAACAACCTGATCAAGCAGCACAAGCCCCGCTACAACATCCGGCTCAAGGACGACAAGTCCTTCCTCCACCTGCGCGTCGCCGCGGACCACCCGTTTCCCGCGATCGTGCCGATGCGCCGGCCGCGCAAGGACGGCGCGCGCTACTTCGGGCCCTACGCCTCGGCGCAGGCGATCCGGACCACGCTGCGGCTTCTGCGCACCGTCTTCCCGCTGCGCGACTGCAGCGACTCGGAGTTCGCCAACCGGACGCGCCCCTGCCTCAAGCACCAGATCCACCTCTGCTCCGCGCCTTGCGTCGGGCTGGTCACGAGGCAGCAGTACGCCGAGCTCCTGGAGGGCGCGCTGCGCGTGCTGCAGGGGCGCACCGGCGAGCTCGTGGAGCGCCTGCAGGCCGACATGAGCGCTGCGGCCGCGAAGCTCGAGTACGAGCGCGCCTCGGTGCTGCGCGACCGCATCGCCTTCCTGCGCACGTCGACCGAGGCGCAGGCGGTCGAGCAGAGCCGCTTCCTCGACCGCGACGCGATCGGCTTCCGCCGCCGCGGGCGCAAGGCCGAGTTCTGCGTGCTCGAGTTCCGCGGCGGCAAGCTTCTCTCGAGCCACCCTTTCTCGTTCACCACCGACCTGCCCGACGACGAGGCGCTCTCGACCTTCCTCGGCGAGTACTACTCGGGCGGGCGGCCGGTCCCCGACGAGGTGTTGCTGCCGTGCGCGGCCTACGCGGCCGACACCTTCTGCGAGCTCCTGACCGAACGGCGCGGCAAGCCGGTGCGCCTGCACGAGCCGCGCGGCGGCGACGGCGCTCGCGCGATCGAGATGGCGAACCGCAACGCCGAGCTCGCGCTCAAGACGGCACGCGACCAGGAGTCGATCGAGCTGCGCGTTCTCGAGGACGTGAAGCGGCGCCTCGGCCTGCCGCGCGCCCCGCGCCGCATCGAGTGCATCGACGTCTCCCACCTGCAGGGCGGCCAGCCGGTCGCGTCGCTCGTGGCGTTCACCGAGGGTCGACCCGACCAGGCGCGCTACCGCCGCTACCGCATCCACACGGCGGGCAATGACGACTTCGCGGCGATGCGCGAGGTGATCGGGCGACGCTTCGGGCCGGGGAGTGCCAGACACGGGACCGTCGAGCCGCCCGACCTGCTGCTGATCGACGGCGGCCGGCCGCAGGTCAACGCGGTGACCGAGCGGCTCGCGGCGCTGCAGGTCAAGCTGCCGGTCGCGGGCCTCGTGAAGCCCGACCGCCGCGGGCGCGGACTCGCCCTGCGGGCCGACGAGGTCGATCACGTCGTCCTGCCCGGACGAGCCGAGCCGGTGGCGCTGCCGCCCGACGACGAGGCGTGCTTCCTGCTCCAGCGCGTCCGCGACGAGGCGCACCGCTTCGCCATCGCCTACCACCGGCGGCTGCGCTCGCGCGAGGCGCTCACGAGCGAGCTCGCCGCCATCGACGGGCTCGGACCCAAGCGGGTCTCCGCGCTCCTGCGCGGGCTCGGCGGACTCTCGGGGGTCAAGGCGGCGTCGCAGGAGCAGATCGCGGCGGTCGCCGGGCTCGGCGCCGAGCTCGCGCGCCGCGTCTGGGAACGACTCCATCAAGCTCGCGGATGAAAGCGGCGGTGGGCGGCGCGCAGCCGCTCGACGTCGACGTGGGTGTAGATCTGCGTCGTCTGCAGGCTTGCGTGGCCGAGCAGCTCCTGCACGACGCGCAGGTCGGCGCCGCCCTCGAGCAGGTGGGTGGCGAACGAGTGGCGGAGGACGTGCGGGCTCAGCTTCGCGGTCACGCCGGCGAGCCGTGCGCGCCGCTTGACGATCCGCAGCAGCCGCACGCGGTCGAGCGGCCGGCCGGAGCGCGAGAGCAGCAGGTGGTCGTCGGAGTCGGGTCGCGCGAGGCGGGGGCGGCCGCGATCGAGGTACTCCTTCAGCGCGGCGGCGGCCGGAACGTTGAGCAGCAGCATGCGTTCCTTCCCGCCCTTGCCGACGCAACGAGCGACGCTCAGCTCGAGGTCGAGGTCGGGTAGGCGCATTTCGACGAGCTCGGAGACGCGGCAGCCGGTGCCGTAGAGCCACTCGACGACGAGGCGGTCGCGCAGCTCGAGCGACCCCTCGCGCCGACGGAGCTCGAGCAGCCGTTGCAGCTCGGGTCGGCCCAGCACTCTCGGCAGCGGCGAGCGCACGATCGGCTGCGGGATGCCGTGCGTCGGGTCGCGCGCCAGGTCGCCCTCGCTTCCGAGGAAGCGATAGAGCATGCGCAGCGCCGTCAGCCGTCGCGCCGTCGTGCGCGCGTTCTTTCCGCTCGCCTGCTGCGCCGCGAGGAAGGCGCGGATGTTCGCGGGCGTGACTCGATCGAACGAGAGCGACGGCGTGAGCTCGGTCGTGAACGCTCGCAGGTCGCGGCGGTAGGCCTCGACGGTCTGCGGCGCGAGACCGGCTTCGATGCGAGCCCAGTGCGTGAATCGGGCGATCGTCTCGCTCGCGGTCTCGCGCGTCGCCATCGCTCCCTTTTCCCTTGACTGCCCGCGACACGCTTCTAGAGTCTCCGCCCTTCCGCGCAGGGCGCGGCCTCGACGTAACCTCTTATCTGACAAATGGCAAAGGCGAAAAAGCAGGCCAAGGACAAGGGGCGATCCGAGGGCGGAGCGGCGGTCCGTTCGTCGAGCCGGCCGGGCGCCAGGGGCGCGGTCGCCACCCTGCAGCCGCCGCCGAAATCGGCTGCGAAGCCCCCATCGAGCAACCGGGAGAAGCCCACCGTGAAGGATGGCGCGACGAAGGTGATCCCGACCAAGGTGATCCCGAAGTCGCGAGCGGTCGCCGACGCCGCGCGCGCGGCCCGCAAGGGCGATCGTCTCGTTCCGGGGAAGGCCGGCGCGAAGGGCGCGCTCCTTGGCAAGCCCGGCAAGCCCGGCAAGCCCGGCAAGGACGGGAAGAAGGGATCCGTTCCCCCGCCGCCGCCGCGCAAGATCAAGGTTGTGCAGCTCACCACGCTCAAGCCCGGCGCTCGCGGCAGCAAGGCGTCGGTCGCCCGCCAGCCGGCGAACGCCGAGGCGCGGGAGCAGCAGGAGGCGACGACGCGCAAGCGCCGCTCGGCCGAGCTCACGCGCCAGCAGCTCGACCACTTCCGCGAGCTCCTGGTCCAGCGCCGCTCGCGCCTCAGCAGCGACCTGAGCCTCATGCAGGACGAGGCGCTCAAGGTCACCGCGCAGGACAACTCCTCCGACAGCGTCGCCGACACCGGCACCGACAACTACGAGCAGGACTTCACGCTCGGCCTGATCGAGAGTGAAGAAGCACTCGCACGTGAAGTCGACCAGGCGCTGTTGCGCATCGAACAGAACACCTTCGGAGTCTGCGAGTCGTGCCAGACACCGGTCCCGCTCGCGCGCCTCGAGATCCTGCCGTTCGCCCGCCACTGCGTGGAGTGCCAGCAGAAGCGGGAGGGCAAGGACTGAACCGCTCGGCGCGCCGCGCCGCGCTCTTCTGGATCGCCGCCGCCGCCATCCTCGTCCTCGACCTTTGGACGAAGCAGGCGGTGTTCGAGCGGCTCGGCGTCGATCCTTCGACGATCGAGTCGATCGACGTCAGCGGCCCGCCGAAGCGCATCGCGCTGCTCGGCCAGCGCGTCTCGTTCGTCGCGCTGCTCAACCCCGGAATGATGTGGGGCGCGTTCCGGAATCATCCGACGCTGCTCAAGGTCGTGCGGCCGCTCGCGGTGCTCGTGATCTTCCTGCTCCTGTCGAGCCTTCCCGCGGCGCAGTGGAGGTCGCGCGTGGCGCTCGGCGCGATCCTCGGCGGCGCGCTCGGCAACATCTACGACTCGTTCAAGTTCGTCGGCGTGCGCGACTTCCTCGAGGTCGACCTCGACTTCCCGGTCTTCGATCCCTTCCCCGCCTTCAACGTCGCCGACTCGGCGATCTGCGTGGGCGTCGCCGTCCTCGCGCTTGGCATGATGCTCGGCTCGAAGGAGCCGAGCTCGTGTCCACGCTCGACATCGACGTCGCCGGACTGAAGCTCAAGAACCCCGTCCTCACCGCGTCCGGCACCTTCGGCCACGAGGACGAGATGGCCTCGTGGATCGACCTGCGCGAGCCGGGCGCCGTCGTCCTCAAGACGGTCACGCTCCACCCGCGGCGCGGCAACCCGCCGCCGCGCATCGTCGAGGTCGCCGGCGGGATCCTCAACTCGATCGGCCTGCCCAACGAAGGGATCGACCACCTGATCTCGGCCACGCTGCCGCGCATGCGCGGCCGCTGCTCGGCGCTCGTCGTGAACGTGGCCGGCGAGCGGCTCCCCGAGTTCGGCGAGATCGGCGCGAAGCTCGCGGCCGCCCATCGCGCCCACCCCGAGGACTTCCAGGCCGTCGAGCTCAACCTGAGCTGCCCCAACGTGGAGTCGGGCTTCCCCTTCGCCAAGAGCCCCGAGATGGCGCGCGAGTGCGTCCGCCTCGTGCGAGAGCAGCTCCCGAAGCTGCCGCTGCTCGCCAAGCTCTCGCCCAACGTCGCCGACGTCGGCGAGATCGCGCTCGCGTGCAAGGAGGGCGGCGCCGACGCGCTCACCCTCGGCAACACGGCGCTCGGCATGGCGCTCGACTGGAAGACCGGAGCGCCGAAGCTCGGCGCCGGCCACGGCGGCTTCTCCGGGCCGGCGCTCAAGCCGCAGGCGGTCTACCTGGTCCACACGGCGTTCCGCCGCACGGCGATGCCGATCGTCGCCGCGGGCGGGATCGAGACGGCGGAGGACGTGATGGAGTTCCTCGCCGCCGGCGCGCGCGCCGTGCAGGTCGGCACGGCCACCTTCAAGAACCCCCACGTCCTGCGCGAGATCGCCGGCCGGCTGCCGCAGCTCCTGGATCAGGTCGGCGCCCGATCGGTCGCCGACCACGTCGGCGTCGCCCACCGGCCTGCCGGTAGAACGTCGGCGTGAAGCTCTCCGAGTTCCAGGCCGACGACCTCAAGCGCGCGATCGAGCTCTACCTCGAGCTCGCCTACGGCAGCGGCGCCGGCGCGCGCATGCCGAAGCTCCCCGAGACGGCGGGCCGGCCCGTCGAGGCGCTCCTGCCGCCGGCGTTCAAGCTCTTCGAGCACCAGGAGCCCGCGCGGCTCGAGCCGCCCAAGCCGGGCGAGCCGATCGTCCCGAAGGACGACGCCGAGCGCCAGAAGCTGCGCAAGCGGCTGGTCGATCAGTACGCGCTGCGGCTCGGCAACCCGCGCTACGCCTTCATGAAGCTCGTGCTGGGCGAGCACCTGATCGTCGGCGAGTACTTCCTCTCGGTCGACACCCACGAGTGGATGCTCTCGGCCGATCCCGCCAATCCGAAGGAGGTGGCCGAGTTCGCCGAGCTGCGCGCCTTCAACGGCGAGCTCAAGCGGCGCATCGAGGAGCGCTGGAACGAGGCGAAGCTCCCGACGCTTCGCGACCTCCAGACCTACCTCTCGAACTCGCAGGTCTGCGCCCTCAAGCCGCGCGGCCAGCGCATCCTCGTCGTCGACGACGACGAGATCGCGGCCGAGACGCTCGCCGCCTTCCTCGGCTCGCGCGGCTTCGAGGTCGAGCTGGCGCGCGACGGCGTGGAGGCGGTGGAGCGCGCCGACGCGAGCCGCCACCACCTGCTGATCCTCGACGTCGACATGCCGCGCAAGGACGGGCTCGCCGCCTGCGCCGAGCTCAAGGCCGACCCGGCGCGCCGACGGCTCCCGGTCCTGCTCTCGAGTCTGCGCCCGCTCGGCGACCAGCCGCCGGCCGGCGCCAACGCCTTTCTCGTGAAGCCGTTCCAGGCCGACGCACTGCTCTACTTCATCGAGAGCCTGCTCCCGCGCTGAGGGCCCGCGGTAAATTGGCCCGCCTTCACGGTCGATCGGCGCGCGGCGTCGGCCGGATCGCGGGCGGGCTCCAGGACGGTTCATGGGCGACACGGAACGGGTCGGCAAGGACGTCGAGTTCATCGAGCGGATCGGCCGCTGGATCGGCGAGCGGCTCGAGGAGCTCGGCGAGCGCTCGGGCGGGATCCTGCGCCGAGTCTTCCGGTCGCGCAACGCGCGGCTCCTCGACGGCTATCGCGCCATCGTCGCCCGCATCAGCGCACTCGAGCCGCAGATCGAAAAGCTCGCTCAAGAGCAGATGCGGGCGAAGACGGCGGCCTGGAAGGAGCGGCTGAAGGGCCAGGCGCGCGACGAGCAGGTCAAGGTGCTCGCCGAGATCCTGCCTGAGGCCTTCGCGCTCGTCCGCGAGGCGAGCCGCCGCACGATCGGGCTGCGCCACTTCGACGTGCAGCTCCTCGGCGGCATCGTCCTGCACGAGGGGAAGATCGCCGAGATGTCGACCGGCGAGGGCAAGACTCTCGTCGCCACCTGCCCCTGCTACCTGAACGCGCTCGCCGGCCGCGGCTGCTACGTCGTCACGGTCAACGACTACCTCGCGCGCCGCGACCGCGACTGGATGGGTCCCATCCACGAGTACCTCGGCCTCACGGTCGGCTGCATCCAGTCGACGATGGACCCGTCTTCACGACAACCTGAGTACGCGGCCGACGTCACCTACGGGACGAACAACGAGTTCGGCTTCGACTACCTGCGCGACAACATGAAGTCGCGCGCCGAGCTGCAGGTCCAGAAGCACCTGCACTACGCGATCGTCGACGAGGTCGACTCGATCCTGATCGACGAGGCGCGCACGCCGCTGATCATCTCGGGCATGCCCGAGCAGTCGACGCGCAAGTACTACGTCGCCGACGGCGTCGCTCGCCGCCTGAAGAAGGAGACGCACTTCGAGGTCAAGGAGAAGGAGCACACCGTCATCCTCACGGAAGAGGGGATCGAGGAGGCGCAGCGGCTCGTCGGCGTGCCGACCTTCTACGACGGGCCCCACATGGACTGGCCGCACCACATTGAGAGCGCGCTTCGAGCTCACGCGCTCTACAAGATCGACAAGGAGTACGTGAAGCGGCCGGGCGAGGACGGCGCGCCCGAGATCATCATCGTCGACGAGTTCACCGGCCGCATGATGCCGGGCCGGCGCTGGAGCGACGGGCTGCACCAGGCGGTCGAGGCGAAGGAAGGGATCCGCATCCGCGAGGAGAACCAGACCCTCGCCACCATCACCTTCCAGAACTACTTCAAGCTCTACTGGAAGATCGCCGGCATGACCGGCACCGCCATCACCGAGGCGGCGGAGTTCAGCAAGATCTACAGCCTCGACGTCGTCCAGATCCCGACCAACAAGCCCAACGTCCGCGTCGACGAAGAGGACGTCATCTATCGCTCCCAGCGCGAGAAGTTCCCCTTCGTCGTTCAGGAGATCGTCGAGCGCCACAAGAAAGGGACGCCGATGCTGGTCGGGACGGCAAGCATCGAGAAGTCGGAGCTGCTCTCGCGCTACCTGACCGACCCCGCGCTCATGACCGACGTGGTCGCGCGGCGTGCGAAGCACGCCGAGGGGTCGCTCGACAAGGCGAAGCTGCCGGACGAGCTCAAAGAGGAGCTGAAGGAGGCGCTCGCGCGGCCGGCGCGGCTCGAGGGAGCGAAGGCGCGCGAGCTCGCCGACAAGGTCGCCGAGCTCGCGCCGAAGGCCGACCTCGCTTTCTGGATCGAGGGAGTGGCGAAGGCGGCCGAGGCGCTCGCGGTCGTGAAGCAGGGCATCCCGCACAACGTGCTCAACGCCAAGCAGCACGAGCGCGAGGCGGAGTTCGTCGCGCAGGCGGGACGGCTCGGCGGCGTGACGATCGCCACCAACATGGCCGGCCGCGGCACCGACATCCTGCTCGGCGGCAATCCCGAGTTCCTCGCGCGCGCCGAGCAGAAGAAGAGCGGCGCGGCCGGCGGCCCCGAGCTCTACCTGCAGCTCCTCGCGAGATTCAAGGCGCAGTGCGAGGAGGAGAAGAAGAAGGTCCTCGAGGCGGGCGGACTGCACGTGCTCGGCACCGAGCGACATGAAGCCCGCCGCATCGACAACCAGCTCCGCGGCCGCTGCGCGCGCCAGGGCGACCCGGGCAGCTCGCGCTTCTTCCTCTCCCTCGAAGACGACCTGATGCGGATCTTCGCGAACGACCGCGTGCAGCGGATCCTCGAGTTCGTCGGCATGACCGAGGACGTCGACATCCAGAGCGGCATGGTCTCGCGCTCGATCCGCCGCGCTCAGAAGCGGGTCGAGGCGCGCAACTTCGACATCCGCAAGAGCCTGCTCGATTACGACGAGGTGATGGACAAGCAGCGCCGGACGGTCTACGGCCTGCGACAGGAGGTGCTCGAGGGCAGCGACGTCCAGCAGCGCGTCCTCGACATGATCGCCGACGACGTCGAGCGGATCGCCACGATCTACGTGGACGAGAAGCCGGAGAAGTCGCAGTACGAGGAGGCGGCAAAGGCGATCAACGCCAAGTTCTCCTCGAAGGTGGACGGCGGCGCGCTCTTCGGACAGGAGCGCGACGAGCTCGTGAAGGCGTGCGCCGACGCGGTCCGGGCCGTCTACGACGAGCGCGAGAAGGAGCTCGGCGCCGACACGATGCGCCGGCTCGAGCGCTACCTGATGCTCAACGTGATCGACACCAAGTGGAAGGACCACCTGATCAACATCGACGCGCTGCGCTCGGGCATCGGGCTGCGAAGCTGGGGGCAGATCGACCCGAAGAACGAGTTCAAGAAGGAGGGCTTCAGGCACTTCGAGGAGATGCTCGCGTCGATCGGCGACGAGGTGCTCTCGCTGCTCTACCGCATGCGGCCGCAGGCGCCGCCGCAGGCGCCGCCGGCCGAGGGAACGGCAGGTCTTCCGGCGCCGCTCCCGCCGAAGGCGCCGGCCGGTCCGACCGCCGCCAACGGCCCGATGCCCTCGCTCGCCCGCCCCGCGATCGTTCCTCCGCGGCCGCTGGCGATGCCGGCGGCGACGGTCGGCCAGGCGTTCAAGCCCGCGGCGCCGAGCGTCTTCGGTGCGGCGGTGCCGGCCCACCAGGAGACGCGCCGCGGGCTCGACGCGGCGGCGGCGCGCGCGGGAGGCGGCGCGGCCGCTCCGATCCAGCGATCGACCCCCAAGGTCGGCCGCAACGACGACTGCCCGTGCGGCAGCGGCCGCAAGTACAAGAAATGCCACGGCAAGGCGCAGGGCCCCTGATCGGGGCGGCCTGAAGCGCGGAGCGATCCTCTTGGGCGCCGCCCGTCGCTCGCCGCTCGCTCTTGGCCTGCTGCACGCCTTCTACGACGGGCTCTTCGTCCTCTTCCTCCTGGTCACGCTGCCCTACTTCGCGGTGCGCGCGCTGCGCGACCGCGGGATCCGGGAGTCGCTCGGCGGCCGCCTCGGACGCGGGCCGAGCCGCGCGGGCGGACGGCGCTGCGTCTGGGTGCACGGCGTCTCGGTGGGAGAGCTCAAGGCGGCGCGCCTGCTCGTCGAGCGGCTCGCAGCCGCACGTCCCGACCACGACGTCGTCGTGAGCTCGACGACGTCGGCCGGCTTCGCGCTCGCGCGGCGCCTCTTCCCGCGCGACCTCGTGATCCAGTTCCCGCTCGACCTCGGCTTCATCATGCGCCGCGTGCTCGACCGGGTGCGTCCCGACCTGATCGTGCTGGTCGAGCTCGAGATCTGGCCCAACCTCCTGCGCGAGGCGCACCGGCGCGGGATCCCGGTGGTCGTCGTCAACGGCCGCGTCTCGGCGCGCTCGTTCAACGGCTACCGGCTGCTCTCGCGCCTCCTGCCGCAGTTCGAGCTCATCGCCCGCTACGCCGTGCAGAACGACGAGTACGCCGGCCGGCTGCGCGTGCTCGGCGTGCCCGAGGCGCAGATCCAGGTGACCGGCAACCTGAAGTACGACACGCTGCGCGGCGAGCTTCCGGCCGGGCAACTCGCCGCCGCGCGCTGCGAGCTGGGACTCGCGGCCGGCGCGAAGCTCCTCGTCGCGGGCAGCACCCACGCCGGCGAGGAGGAGCAGCTCCTGGCGCTGCTCCCGGAGCTCGAGCGGCGCTTCCCCGACCTGCGCCTCCTGCTCGCGCCGCGCCACGTCGAGCGCGCCGCGGAGGTCGTCCGGACGATCGAGCGCGCGCGCCGCGGCGTCTCGCAGGTCACGCGGCTGCGCGGCGGCCAGCCGGCGCCGCCCGGCGCGGTGGTGGTCGCCGACACGATCGGCGAGCTCGAGACCTTCTACGGCCTCGCCGACGTCGTCTTCGTCGGAGGGAGCCTCGTCCCGCGCGGCGGCCACAACATGCTCGAGCCGGCGGCGCTCGGGAAGCCGACGCTCTTCGGCCCGTCGACCGAGAACTTCGCCGAGGAGGTGCGGCTCCTCTGCGGCCGCGGCGGCGGCGTGCAGGTCGCCGACGGCGCGGCGCTCGGGCGGGAGGTCGCGCGGCTGCTCGACGATCGGGGCGCGGCGCGCGAGCTCGGCGAGCGCGGGCGCGCCGCCGTCGCCTCGGTTCGCGGCGGCACGGAGAGGACCCTCGAGCTCGTGCTCTCTTTGCTCGATCGCCGCTGATTCCGCGACGGGACCTTTCGCCCGCGCGATCGGACGGCAGAATCGCGGCTTCCGACTCGACTCGCGGCGCTTCGCGCCGCTCCGGCGGCACGGAGACCAGGCAGGCTCATGGGCAAGCGGACGCTCTTCACTTCCGAGTCGGTGGCGATGGGCCATCCCGACAAGCTCGCCGACCAGATCTCGGACTCGATCCTCGACGCCTGCCTCGCGCAGGATCCCTACTCGCGCGTCGCGGTCGAGACGCTGCTCACGACCGGACAGGTGGTGGTCGCCGGCGAGCTCACGTCGTCGGCGAAGGTCGACTACGCCGAGGTGGCGCGCGCGGCGCTGAACAAGGTCGGCTACACCGACGACCGCTACGGCATCTGCGGCGACACCTGCGGCGTGCTGGTCGCCATCCACAACCAGTCGCCCGACATCGCCCAGGGCGTGGCGTCGGAGCGCAAGGTCCACCTCGATCAAGGGGCGGGCGACCAAGGCCTCATGTTCGGCTACGCGTGCGACGAGACGCCCGAGCTCATGCCGGCGCCGATCATGCTCGCCCACCGGCTGATGATGCGGCTCGCGCAGCTGCGCTTCGACAAGAAGCTCGACTACTTGAGGCCCGATGCGAAGAGCCAGGTGACCGTCGAGTACGACGGCACGCAGCCGGTGCGCGTCGAGGCCGTGGTCGTCTCGACGCAGCACGAGCCCGACGCCGACCAGGCGCGCATCCGCGCCGACATGATCGAGCTGGTGATCAAGAAGGAGATCCCGGCCAAGCTGCTCGACGCGAACACGAAGATCCACGTCAACCCGACCGGCCGCTTCGTGATCGGCGGGCCGCAGGGCGACACCGGCGTCACCGGCCGCAAGATCATCGTCGACTCCTACGGCGGCATGGGGCGCCACGGCGGCGGCGCCTTCTCGGGCAAGGACCCGAGCAAGGTCGATCGCTCGGCTGCGTACGCCGCGCGCTGGGTGGCGAAGAACGTGGTGGCGGCGGGGCTCGCGGGGCGGTGCGAGCTGCAGCTCGCCTACGCGATCGGCGTCGCGCGGCCGGTCTCCGTGCGCGTCGACACCTTCGGCACGGCGAAGGCGGACGAGGAGCGGATCGAGGCGGCGATCACGAAGCTCTTCGACCTCCGGCCCGGCGCGATCATCCGCGACCTCGACCTCCTGAAGCCGATCTACTTCGAGACGGCGCGCCACGGCCACTTCGGCCGCAGCCAGTTCACCTGGGAGAAGACCGACCGGGCCGAGGCGCTGCGCAGCGAGTGCGGCCTGCGGCACTAGACTGCGGCGCCAGACTGGCGCGCCGCGCGGTTACCGGGGGCAGTCGCCGCCGGTAGATCCCGCAGCCGCGGAGGGATTCGAGATGGACCGTGATGCCGTGGAGCGCCGACGGGCCGGCTTCACGCTCGTCGAGCTGCTCGCCGTGATGGCGATCCTGAGCCTCCTGGTCGGGCTCACGCTCACGATCGTGAGCAAGGCGCGCGCGTCGGGGAACCTGAACGCGTGCAAGCTGCAGCTGCGCGACATCGCGCTCAACCTGCAGCTCTACGTCGACGAGCGCAAGGGCGGCAAGTGGCCCAAGGAGCGCGGCATCAAGTTCCTCCTCATGATGGTGAAGGACGGCTTCCTCCGCGGCGAGGACCTGAAGAAGTTCGCCTGTCCCGGCACCAACGACGACACGCGGCGCACCGAGGGCGAGGCGGCCGGCTCGGGGATCAGCAACTGGGACGAGCTCGACCCCGACTGCATCTCCTACGCGGGCCGCGACAACACCGGGCAGTTCGCGCTGCGGAAGGACCGGCTGAGCGAGGAGATCATCGCCTCCGACGACAACTGGCAGGGCGGCGCCGGCCGCGCCAACCACGGCGGGATCACCAACATCGTCTTCGCCGACGGCCACACCGACATCGTCGAGACGTCGAAGTACTCCTCCGACCTGGCCGAGGGGCAGGAGTGGCTCCCCGTGGGCCCCGACTCCCCGGACGAAAACCTGAAGAAGCTGGTGGTCGACTGAACCGATCGCCTTGACACGCCTCGGCGGCCGGGGCTGAATGCTCCGCTTTCCTGCCGCCTCCTGTCGCCGCTTCATGTAAAGGACGCGCCCATGCGATTCGCGCTGCTCGTCGCCGCACACCTCTCCCTCGCCGCGCCGCTGCGCGCGGAGGTCCGCTGGCAGCTCGACTGCAAGCCGGGCTCGATCGGAACGGTGACGACCAAGGGCGTCGAGGGGGCCGGCAACTACGCCTACGTGGTCCTCACGGTCAGCAACAAGACCGGACGCGAAGTGCCGGTGAGCCTCGGCGTCTGGGCCGAGACCGACGTCCCCGGCCGCGCCTATCGCGGGACGATCGACCCGATCGTGCAGGCTGCGGTCGAGCGGCGGACCGGCAAGTCGTACAAGACGCTCACCGAGGCGCGCGAAGCGCCGCTCGCCGACGGCGCGTCGATCGACCTCCTCGTGAGCCTCGGCAAGATCGACCCGAGCGTCGACGTGCTCGACGTCCACGTCCTCGGACTGCTCGACCGCGTCTACCGCGACCGCCGCAAGTCCCTGGTCGAGGACCGGGCGCTCGTCCTCCACGTGACGCGCAACGGCGACGAGTTCACGCGCCAGCACGACCTGCTGCGCCTCGAGCGGACGACGTGGGCGACGCTCGCGCCGGCCCAGGAAATCAAGCGCAAGTAGTTCTCGCGCCCTCTCCCCGACGCTAGCGTCGTCGCCCAATTCGCTCCGATCGACGACGATCGGGCTTCGGGGAGAAAGGGATGATTCGCGGTCGACGAGCTCTCGCGTTTCCGTCGTTGCTCGGCCTTTTCGCGCTCCTGCTCCTGGTCTTCCGGACGCCGGGAGCCGCGCCGCCGCAGGTGGCCGGCGGGACGGGCTCGACGACGAGCGAGTCGATCCCCGACGGCTTCACCGCGTCGGGTCCGATGCACCGACTGATCTTCCAACCCGACAGTCCGCTCCTGCCGAATCTCGCGTCGAGCGACGCGATCGTCCGCTCGGAGGAGTACGGCTCCTTCGTCTTCGCCAAGGTCGACGTGCGGCGCACGGGCGGCCTCGCCCCGCTGCTGGCGAACGGCGCGCAGCTCGCCGACGAGCAGACGCTCGTCAACCTGAACGGGTGGCTGCTCGACGGCGCCGATGACCGCGCGACGCGCGCCCGGCTCGCCTCGATCCCGGCCGATCTCCTCGGGCCGACGCTCCCGCCCGCCGACGGCGAGCGGCGGCTCAGGATCGTCCAGTTCGACGGCCCGGTGAAGGAGGCGTGGCTCGACGCGCTGCACGCGACCGGCGCGTTCGTCGTGACCTACGTCGCCAACAACGCCTACGTCGTCGTCGCCGACCCGCTCGCCGAGGGGCAGCTCGACCGACTGCGCGACGAGCCGTTCGTCCTCTCGATCCGCACCTACGAGCCGGCGTTCAAGCTGCGTCCCGAGCTGCGCCCGCCCCTGCTGCTCGAGAACGCGCTCTACCGGCTGATCGTCCAGGTGATCGCCGACTCGGAGGGCGAGGCGTTCGTCCGCGACCTTCTCACTCGCGCGACGCCGATCGCGGAGCCGTGGAACGTCCTCGACTACACCAACGTCGAGATCTACGCGAGCGGCGCGACCGCGCTCGCGCTCGCGCGCGATAGCCACGTCTTCGCCGTCGAGCCGAAGCTCGACGCCGTGCTGCTGGACGAGGCGCAGGGCCAGATCATGGCCGGCAACCTGAACGGCGCCGGCACGCAGCCGAGCGGGCCGGGCTACCTCTCGTGGCTCCAGACGAAGGGCTTCCCGGGCGCCAACCCGTTCAGCTTCGCGGTCGACGTGGTGGACGACGGCGTCGATCGCGGCAGCACGACGGACGTCAACGTCGAGTACCGCGTCGACGGCCTCTCGACCGGCGCGAGCCGCGTCTCCTACAACAACAACTACTCGGGCGATGCCGTCGCGGACAGCCAGGCCGGCCACGGCAACATCAACGCCTCGATCATCGGCGGCTACAACTCGTCGACCGGCGCCGCCTACGAGGACGCCAACGGATTCAACTACGGGCTGGGCGTCGCGCCCTGGGTCCTGATCGGCAACTCGAAGGTCTTCAACAACGCCGGCTCGGGCGTCTTCAACCAGCCGACCCCGACGCGCATGGCCAACGCCTGGAACGGCGGCGCGCGCATCTCCTCGAACTCGTGGGGCTACACGAGCGGCAGCAACTACAACAGCGACAGCCAGGCGCACGACGCCGCGGTGCGCGACGCAGTCAGCGGCACGGCCGGCAACCAGTCGATGACGATCGTCTTCGCCGCCGGCAACGACGGCTCGGGCGCGTCGACGATCCACCCGCCCGGCACGGCGAAGAACGTCATCACGGTCGGCGCCGGCGAGAACTGGCGGATGACCGGCACCGACGGCTGCGCGATCGGCAACAGCGGCGCCGACAACGCGCTCGACGTCATCAGCTTCTCGTCGCGCGGGCCGTGCTCCGACTCGCGCAAGAAGCCCGAGATCATGGCGCCCGGCACCCACATCGAGGGCGCGGCGAGCCGCGCGACCGGCTACACCGGCGCGGGCGTCTGCAACCAGTACTGGCCGACCGGCCAGACCCTCTACGCCTGGTCGTCGGGCACGAGCCACTCGACGCCGGCGATCGCCGGCGCCGCCGCGCTCGTGCGCCAGTACTTCGCCAACAACGCGCTCTCGGCCCCGAGCCCCGCGATGGTCAAGGCCTGCCTCTCGTCCGCGACCACCTACATGACGGGAGTCGGCGCCAACGACACGCTCTGGTCGAACAGCCAGGGCATGGGGCGGGTGAATATCGGGCGCACCTTCGACGGCCTCGCGCGCATCCTCGTCGACGAGACGCAGGTGCTCGGCGCGACCGGCGCGACCTACACCGTGACCGGCAACGTCAGCAGCACGGCGCAGCCGTTCCGCGTGGCGCTCGCCTGGACCGACGCTCCCGGCCCGACGACCGGCAACGCCTACGTCAACAACCTCGACCTCGAGGTGACGGTCAACGGCACGCTCTACCGCGGCAACGTCTTCTCCGGCTCGAGCTCGATCACCGGCGGCACCGCCGATGTCCGCAACAACCTCGAGAGCGTCTTCCTTCCGGCCGGCGTGAGCGGCTCGTTCTCCGTGACCGTGAAGGCGACCAACATCGCGGGCGACGGAGTGCCGGGCAACGCCGACACGACCGACCAGGACTTCGCGCTCGTCGTCTACAACGGCACGGCCGGCGCGCCGTCGCCCGACTTCTCGCTCGGCGCCACGCCGAGCTCGCAGACGGTGACGGCCGGCAACTCGACCACCTACACGGTGACGAGCACGCCGAGCAACGGCTTCGCCGGCAACGTCTCGCTCGCCGCGACTCCCGCCATCTCGGGCGTGAGCTACGGCTTCGTCCCCAACCCGATCGGCCCGAGCGGCTCGTCGACGCTCACCGTGAGCACGACCACGAGCGCGGCGCCCGGGACCTACACGCTGACGCTGACCGGGACGAGCGGGAGCCTGGTCCACTCGACCACGGTGCAGCTCGTGATCAGCTCCACGGGCGGCAACCCGGTGAAGACCTTCTCGGCCTCGCCCAACCTGGCGATCCCGGACAACAATTCGACGGGGGTGTCGAACGGGATCAGCGTCGCCAACAGCCTGACCATCTCGTCGATCGCGGTCTCGACGACGATCACGCACACCTACAAGGGCGACCTCGTCGTGACGCTGACCGGCCCCGACGGCACGAGCGCGATCCTGCACAACCGGACTGGCGGCTCGACCGACAACGTCACGACGACCTTCGCGGTGGCGACGGCCCCCGCGCAGAGCCTTGCCGCCTTCAGCGGCAAGAACAGTGCGGGCACCTGGACGCTCAAGGTGCAGGACCTCGCGGCGATCGACACCGGGACCTTCAACTCGTGGTCGATCACGTTCAACGGCGAGAAGTCGCTCTCGCCGAACCTGGCGATCCCCGACAACAACACGACCGGCGTCTCGAGCCCGACGACCTACTCGCAGACCGGGACCGTGGCGAGCGTGAAGGTCGCCGTGAAGGTCACGCACACCTACAAGGGCGACCTCGAGATCTCGCTCATCGGCCCCGACGGGACGACGGTCCTGCTGCACAATCGGACCGGCGGCTCGACCGACAACGTCATCACCGAGTACCCCGACCTGACGGCGCCCGCCCAGTCGCTCTCCACCTTCACGGGCAAGAGCATCACCGGCACGTGGACGCTCAAGGTCCGCGATCTCGCGTCGCTCGACACGGGGACGCTCAACAGCTGGACGCTGTCGCTCACGGCGCAGTGACGCGGCGGCGCCGCACGATGGCGCGGGAATGACCGACCGGCGCCGGGGCTCGACCAGCTCCCGGCGCCGGTCGCTCGTTGCGTGCCTCGGCGCGCGGCCCTACCATGCCGCGTCCTTTTTTTCGGACGGCGCGCGCGAGGATCGTTCGGAGGCTCGGAGGACGGAATGGGCCACAAGGTGACGCTGATCCGCGGCGACGGGATCGGTCCGGAGGTCGCCGAGGCGACCCGCCGGGTCGTCGACGCGACCGGCGTGAAGATCGACTGGGACCCTCAGGACGCGGGGGTCGAGGTCAACGAGCGCGAAGGGACGCCGCTCCCGGAGCGCGTGCTCGACTCGATGCGGCGGACGAAGGTCTGCCTCAAGGCGCCGATCACCACGCCGGTCGGGACCGGATTCCGGTCGGTGAACGTCGCCCTGCGCAAGGAGTTCGACCTCTACGCCTGCCTGCGCCCCTGCCGGACCTACGCCGGCGTGCGCTCGCGGTTCGACAAGATCGACCTCGTCATCGTGCGCGAGAACACCGAGGATCTCTACGCCGGCATCGAGTTCCAGCGCGACACCTCCGACTGCGCACGCATCGTCGAGGTGATCAAGGAGCTGCAGCCCAAGGCGCGCATCCGCGAGCACGCCGGCATCTCGATCAAGCCGATCTCGGTCGAGGGGACGCGCCGCATCGTCGAGTTCGCCTTCGACCACGCCGAGAAGAGCGGCCGGCGCAAGGTCACCGCCGTCCACAAGGCGAACATCATGAAGTACACGGACGGCCTCTTCCTCGAGGTCGCCCGCGAGGTGGCGGCCCGCCACCCGAAGATCGGCTTCGACGACCGCATCGTCGACAACATGTGCATGCAGCTCGTGCAGCGGCCCGAGGACTACGACGTCCTGGTCCTGCCGAACCTCTACGGCGACATTCTCTCGGACCTCTGCGCCGGGCTGATCGGCGGGCTCGGCGTCGCGCCGGGCGCGAACGTCGGCACCAACGGCGCCATGTTCGAGGCGGTCCACGGCAGCGCCCCGAAGTACAAGGGGATGAACAAGGTCAACCCGACCGCGCTGATCCTGTCGGCGGCGCTGATGCTCAAGTACCTCGGCGAGACGCAGGCCGCCGCGCGCGTCGAGAAGTCGACCGCCGCGGTCATCGCCGAAGGCAGGAGCGTCACCTACGACCTCCGCGTCGCCGGCGATCCGCGGCCGGTCGTCGGCACCAGGGAGATGGCGGACGCGATCGCGGCCCGCCTCTGATCAGGGAGCAGCTTCGAACATGGCGAAGGTGACCGTCGTCGGATCGGGCTTCGTGGGGATGACCACGGCCCAGCGCATCGTCGAGGACGACCTGGCCGACGTCTGCCTCATCGACGTGATCGAGGGCAAGCCGCAGGGAATCGCCCTCGACCTCCTTCAGTCGGCTCCGGTGCGCGGCTATTCATCGCGCGTGGTCGGCACCAACGATCCGAAGGAGACCTCAGGCTCCGACCTCGTGATCGTGACGGCCGGCGTCCCGCGCAAGCCGGGGATGGACCGCAGCGACCTGCTCGGCGTCAACGGCAAGATCGTGAACGCGGTCGCCGACTACGTGCGCACCGGCTCGCCCGGCGCCATCGTGCTCGTCGTCACGAATCCCCTCGACACGATGGTCTTTCAGATGCGCGCGCGGCTCGGCTTCGAGCCGCAGCGCGTGATCGGCATGGCCGGCGTGCTCGACTCGGCGCGCCTGCGCGCCTTCATCGCGCTCGAGCTCGGCATCAGCTTCGAGTGCGTGCACGCCATGGTGCTCGGCGGCCACGGCGACTCGATGGTCCCGCTCCCGCGCTACAGCACCGTCTCGGGCATCTCGATCGAGGAGCTCCTCTCGAAGGAGGCGATCGCCCGCCTGGTCGAGCGCACGCGCAACGGCGGCGCCGAGATCGTGAACCTGCTCAAGACCGGCTCGGCCTACTACGCGCCGGCCGCGTCGGTGGTCGAGATGGCCACCTCGATCCTGCGCGACCAGAAGCGGCTCCTGCCGTGCGCCGCGTGGCTCAACGGCCAGTACGGCATCACCGACCTCTACCTCGGCGTGCCGTGCGTGCTCGGCCGCAAGGGGGTCGAGCGGATCCTCGAGCTCAAGCTCTCCGAAGCCGACCTCGCGTCGCTGAAGAAGTCGGCCGACTCGATCCGCAAGGACCTCGCGCTTCTCCGGCAGCAGGGGCTGCTGACCTGAGGCGGCGCGCGTGAAGATCCACGAGCACCAGGCCAAGGAGCTGCTCGCGTGCTTCGGCGTGCCGGTGCTGCGCGGCCGCCTCGCGCACGACGCGGAGGGCGCCGCGAAGGCCTTTGACGAGCTTGCGGCCGGCGTTGCGGTCGTCAAGGCGCAGGTCCACGCCGGCGGCCGCGGCAAGGCGGGCGGCGTGAAGCTCGTGAGGTCGGCGGCGGAGGCGCGCGCCGCCGCGGCCACGATGTTCGCCAGGCCGCTCGTCACGCCGCAGACCGGCGGCGCGGGCGCGAAGGTGCGCCGCGTCTGGGTCGAAGAGGGCTGCGAGATCGCGCGCGAGCTCTACCTCGGCGTCGTGCTCGACCGCGCGCAGCGTCGTCCGGTGGTCATGGCGAGCGCCGAGGGCGGCGTCGAGATCGAGGAGGTCGCCGCCCGCTCGCCCGAGAAGATCGTGCGCGAGTGGTTCGACCCGCTCGCCGGGCTCCACGCCTTCCAGGCGCGCCGCGTCGCCTTCGCGCTCGGCCTCTCCGGCGACGCCTTCAAGGCGGCGGTGCCGCTCTTCCAGGGCGTCGCCCGCTGCTTCGTCGAGAAGGACGCGTCGATGGTCGAGGTCAACCCGCTGGTCGTGACGAAGGCGGGCCGCGTGTTCGCGCTCGACGCGAAGATGGCGTTCGACGGCAACGCCCTCTTCCGGCAGAAGGACGTCGTCGCCCTGCGCGACCGCGACGAGGAGGACGCGCGCGAGCTCGCCGCGAGCGAGCACGGCCTCTCGTGGGTCTCCCTCGACGGCGACGTCGGCTGCATGGTCAACGGCGCCGGTCTGGCGATGGCGACGATGGACGCCATCAAGCTCGCCGGCGGCACCCCCGCCAACTTCCTCGACGTCGGCGGCGGCGCCACGCAGGAGCAGGTGAGCGCAGCCTTCAAGCTGATCCTGAAGGACGCGAGCGTCCGCGCGGTCCTCGTCAACATCTTCGGCGGCATCGCCAAGTGCGACGTGATCGCCGGCGGAATCCTCGCGGCCGCGGCCGAGGTCCATCTCGCCGTCCCGCTGGTGGTGAGGCTTGAGGGAACGAACGTCGAGCTCGGCCGGCGGATGCTCGACGAGAGCGGCATGAAGATCGTGACCGCCGCGACGATCGACGAGGCCGCGACGCGGGCCGTCGAGCTCGCCCGCAGGGGCGCGACGAGACGGACGGCGCCGTGAGCATCCTCGTCCACGCCGGCACGCGCGTCCTCTGCCAGGGCATCACGGGCGAGGCCGGCCGCTTCCACGCGCAGAAGGCGCTCGAGTACGGCACGAACGTCGTCGGCGGCGTGACGCCCGGCAAGGGCGGGACGACGATCGACCTCGGCGCCGCCCGCGTCCCCGTCTTCGACACGGTCTCGCAGGCGGTCGCCGCCACCGGCGCCGACGCGACGATGATCTATGTCCCGGCGCCGTTCGCGGCCGACGCGATCCTCGAGGCGATCGACGCCAAGGTCGCGCTCGCCGTCTGCATCACCGAAGGAATCCCCGCGCTCGACATGGCGCGCGTCCATCCCGAGCTCGCGCGCAGCAGGACGCGGCTCATCGGGCCCAACTGCCCCGGCATCATCACGCCGGGCGATCCGGCGGGCGGCCGCGCCGGCGGCGGCTGCAAGATCGGGATCATGCCGGGCTACATCCACCGTCCCGGTTCGATCGGCGTCGTCTCGCGCAGCGGCACGCTCACCTACGAAGCGGTCTGGCAGCTCACGCAGCTCTCGCTCGGCCAGTCGACCTGCGTCGGCATCGGCGGCGATCCGATTCCCGGGACATCGTTCGTGGACGTGTTGAGCTTGTTCCAGGACGATGCGGCGACGCACGGCATCGTGATGATCGGCGAGATCGGCGGAGCGGCGGAGGAGGAGGCGGCGAGCTTCATCCGCGAGCACGTGTCGAAGCCGGTCGTCGGCTTCATCGCCGGAAGGTCGGCGCCTCCGGGCAAGCGGATGGGCCACGCCGGGGCGATCATCGCCGGCGGAAAGGGCACGGCCGGCGAGAAGGTGGAGGCGCTCGAGGCGGCGGGCGTGAAGGTCGTCGCCAACCCCTCGCACCTCGGCGCCGTCATGAAGGAGCTGCTCGCGCCGGCGGTCTGACCGGGCGGTATCATCCGCCGGCGGTCGGCTCTCCCGACCCCTGCGAGGTGCGCGTGAGCCTGCTCCTCTTCGGACCGATCGGTACCCCCGAGCTCGTGATCATCGGGGTCATCATCCTGCTGCTCTTCGGGTCGCGGCTCCCCAACGTCATGCGCAACCTCGGCCGCGGCGTGACCAACTTCAAGCAGGGGCTGAAAGAGGGGAAGGACGAGGACGACGACGACTCGAAGAAGGTGGAGGGCGGCGCGTGAGCGTCGCGGCGCGAGGCGACGTCCTCGTCGTGCTGGCGGGCGGCCGCTCGCGCCGCTTCGGGTCGGACAAGGCGGTCGCGCCGTTCGACAGCGAACCGCTCGCGCTGAGAGCCCTTCGGCGCCTGTCGACCGTCGCGCCGCGTCGGGTCGTCGTGCGCGCGGCTCCGCTCGCCGGGCTCCCGGCCGACGTGGTCCAGGTCGCCGACCCGCATCCGGGCGAGGGGCCGCTCCAGGCGCTCGCAGCCGCGTTCGCGGCGGCGCCGGCGCCGCGCTGGTTCGTGGCGCCCTGCGACCTGCCGTGGCTCGACGATTCGATCCACGCGCGGCTCGCGGCCGAGATCGGCGGCTCCGCCGTCGCCGCGGCGCGCGCGCCCGACGGCCTCGAGCCGCTCGTCTCGCTCTGGACGCCGCCGGCGGCCGAGCGCCTCTCCGGGTGGCTCGCCTTCGAGCCGCAGCTCGCGGCGCACGCGGCGCTCGAGCGGCTCGGCGCGGCCGAAGTCGAGTTCGCCGAACCGAGGCCGTTCCTCAACGTCAACACGCGCGAGGAGCTAGAGCTCGCGCTTGCCGTCGCCCGGCCCGAGCCGGCGCCGCTTGCCGCCGGCGCCGCGGTGGCTCCGCGGTGAACGGGCCCGCTCGAGGCGGCGCCGCGGCGGCGGCGGCGCGTCCCGACGCCCGCACGCTGCTCGAGCCGATCCAGGACGAGCTCAAGCGGGTCGACGCCCTCTATCACGAGTCGCTCCGTTCCGAGTCGCCGCACGTCCGGGCGCTCGTCGACCACGCGGCGCTCTTCAGCGGCAAGCGGCTGCGTCCCGCGCTCGTCCTGCTCGCGGGGCGCGCGAGCGGCCGGCTCACCGACGCCCACGTCTTGATCGGCGCCGTCGTCGAGATGATCCACACGGCGACGCTGCTCCACGACGACGTGCTCGACCATGCGACGACGCGGCGCGACGTGCCGTGCGTGAACGCGCTCCACGGCAACGAGATCCCGATCCTCCTCGGCGACTTCATCTACGCCGAGGCCTTCGCGCTGCTGAGCCGCATCGAGGACCGCTCGGCGATCGCCGAGCTGGCGAAGACGACGCGCCGGCTCTGCACCGGCGAGATCGACCAGAACTGCGCGCGCGGGCGGTTCGACCTCACGATCGACGAGTACCTGCGGATCATCGAGGACAAGACGGCGGCGCTCTACGCCTCGAGCGCGCGGCTCGGCGCCCACTACGCCGGCGCCACCGCGGCGCAGGTGGCGGCGCTCGCCGAGTACGGACGCCTCCTCGGCATCGCCTTCCAGATCGTCGACGACTGCCTCGACCTCGCGGGCGACGAGAAGAGCGCCGGCAAGTCGCTCGGCACCGACCTCTCGGAGCGCAAGCTCACGCTGCCGGTGATCCGGCTGATCGAGCGCGTCGACGCCCGCAAGGCCGAGGAGGTTCGCCGCCTGCTCGCCGCCGACGGGGGCGACGACCCGCGCGCGGCGCTGCGCGCGCTCGTCGACTTCGCGCCCGACGTGGCGAGCGCCCGCTCGACGGCCGCCCGCTACCTCCGCGAGGCGGTCGCCTGCCTCGACGCGCTGCCTGCCTCGCCCGCCCGCGTCAGCCTCGCCGACGTCGCCGGCTTCGTGCTCGACCGCGAGCGGTGAATCAGCGCGCCGCCGGATCGGCGCGGGAGGCCGGCCCGTCCGCGAACGCCGGCTCGATCGGCAGTCCGGCGAGCATCCGCGCGGCCATGACGACGTTGTGGACGAGCATGGCGACGGTCACCGGGCCGACGCCGCCGGGGACCGGCGTGATCCACCCGGCCACCTCCTTCGCCGACGCGAAGTCGACGTCGCCCGCGAGGCGGTAGAGCGGATGGCCATCCTCGCCGCGCATCGGCGCGCCCACGGGGTCGAGCTGCGCGACCTGCCGGATGCCGATGTCGATCACGACCGCCCCGGGCTTGAGCATCGCGCCGGTCAGCAGCCCCGGCTTCCCGACCGCCGTGAAGACGACGTCGGCGTGGCGCGTCTTCGTGGCGAGGTCGTGGGTCGCCACGTGGCAGATCGTGCAGGTGGCGAACTCGTTCAGCATCAGGAAGGCGATCGGCTTCCCGACCACCTCGCTGTGGCCGATCATCACGACGTCGGCGCCGCGGAGCGGGATCCCCGTCGATCGCATGCAGCGCACGGCCGCGAGCGCGGTGCACGGGACGAGCTTGGGCATCCCGTAGACGATCGAGCCGATGTTGGCCGGGTTGAGCCCCTCGACGTCCTTGTCGGGCAGGATCTTCGACTGCGCGCGGAGCTGGCGGATCTGGGGCGGGAGCGGGCGCTGGAGCAGGATGCCGGTGACGCTCTCGTCGGCGTTGAGCGCCTGGATGTGGTCGACGAGCTCGCCCTCGCTCGTGGCGGGGGGGAGGTGGTCGAGGTCGAAGCGGATCTCCATCCGCTCGCACGAGCGGCGCTGGTTGCGGATGTAGATCGCCGAGGCGGGATCGTCGCCGACGTAGATCGAGACGAGCCGCGGCGTGACCCGGCCGAGCGCGGCGCGCTGGAGCCGGACGCGCTCGAGGATTCCCGCCGCCAGCGCCTTGCCGTCGATCAGTCGCGCGCCCATCGGCCCTAACATACCGGGCCGCGGCGATCCGAAGACGGTGCGAGGGGCCTGGGGAGCGCGATGACCTGGCGGCCGGAATGGGACGAGGCGCCGCAGCGGCGGTTCGGCTTCGGGGGCGGCGGCTCGTTCTTCGCGGTCGCGCCGCTGACGCGCACGATCGTCCTGCTCTGCGTCGCGGTCTGGCTGCTCTCGAGCGTGTCGGTCCACTGGTTCGGGCTCTCCTCCGAGCTGTCGAACCGCCTGGCTCTCTCGCTCGACAACGCGATGTGGGTCTACCCGTTCTTCACCTACGTCCTGCCGCACTCGATCTACGCGCCGCTCCACGTCGTGCTCAACATGGTGATGCTCTGGTACCTCGGGCAGGAGCTCGAGGTCCGGCTGGGAAGGGCGCGCTTCGCGACGCTCTTCTTCGGCGCGGCGGCGCTCGGCGGGCTCGCCCATCTGGTGCTCGCGCTCGTGACCCGGTCGGCGGGGGGCGACCTCATGGGAGCGTCGGGCGGCATCTTCGCCCTGATCTTCTTCATCGCGCGCGAGTCGCCGGGGCGGCCTTTCTTCTTCTACTTCGTCGCGGTGCCGGCGCGGGTGCTCGCCTTCCTGCTCGTGGTCCTCGAGGTCTTCCCGCTCTTCACCGGCTCCTTCGCCGACGGCGTCGCGCACGCCTGCCATCTCTCCGGCGCCGCCTTCGGCTGGGTCTTCCAGCGCCATCCCTTCGACGCCTTCGCCCTGCTCGCTCGGGCGCGCGAGGCCGCGGCCGAACGGTCGCGGGCGAGCGAGCAGCGGCACGCCGAGGCGGACGAGCAGGAGATGGATCGACTGCTGAAGAAGATCCATGAGCAGGGGATGCCGAGCCTCACCGCGAGCGAGCGCCGCTTCCTCGAGGAGCGCAGCCGCCGGTCGCGCGCCGGCCGCCGCTGACGCCCGCTCGGCGCTCGGTTGACACCCCTTTCGGGGCCACCTAAGGTCCGATCCCCCTTGCACTTCCGAGCGGCGCAGCGCGCCGCCGGAGAAGGAATCGGACCATGCGTCGCCGGCTCTTCGCTCTCGTCCTCGCCTTCGGACTCTCGACCCCAGCGCACGCGCAGGAGCTCTCCGCCCGCGCGAAGGAGCTCTTCACCTCCTACAAGAGCCTGGTCGAGCTGCAGGACCTTCGCGGCATCACCCAGCTCGTCGCCAAGGACATGCGCAACGCGAAGTCCGGCACCTCGACCGAGGAGATCCTCGACCAGTACACCTTCAAGTTCGTGCGCGGCGGCGACCCGGCCGCGCTCGACGAGGTGCGGCTGCTGGCGACGGCGGCGGACGAGTTCGAGCAGGCGACGCGATTCACGAAGCGGTTCGAGCTCGTGACGGCGTTCTCGGAGGAGCAGCGCACCAAGTGGCTCGCGGCGCGGCTCGCCTGGAACGCGGCGATCGTCGCCTTCCAGGCGGCCAACGGCAAGAAGGACCAGCCGGGCTACCGCCGCTCGATCGGCGAGCTCGACGACGTGGCGGCGCAGGCCGCGGCCGTGAAGGATCTCGAGATGGAGAGCCTCGCGCTCTACCACATCGGCATCTGCCGCGAGGAGCTCGGCGAGTACCCCGAGGTCGTGACGACCTACGACAAGGCGATGGACGACTGGCTCGCGGCCGGCCGGCCGAAGGACGCCTTCTACCAGCACATGGTCGACAAGCGCCGCGAGCTCATCGAGAAGGGGCACGATCCCCTGCAGAGGGACAAGCCGGCGGAGGGCGCCGCGAAGAAGAACAGCACGACCTCCTACCGCGAGGGCACGGACTGGCAGGAGTGGACCACCGACTACCACGAGATGAAGGAGCCGCAGCAGTTCCCGTCGAGCTCGCCGTGGTGCATCGACTTCCCGCTCCTGTGGCGCGAGTTCAGCTGGAGCGAGGGAGCCCACGCCTTCGGCGCGCTGACGCCGTCGTCGCCGTTCGGCAAGCAGCTCAGCCTCGTGCGCGACGGGTCGAAGGGCTACTTCGACCTCGACGGCGACAAGAAGGAGGGCAAGAGCGACTCGCCCTGCAAGATCATCGACGGCAAGGCGACGCTCAACGTCGTGAAGAGCGGCGAAGGCAAGGAGGCCGAGACCTACGCCTACTTCCTCTTCTCCGGCGGCCAGGGCCAGACGTGGTTCCAGACGACGATGAACTACACCGGGAGCGGGCGCTTCCGGGTCGGCTGCTACCGCGAGGGGAAGGTCCTCGGCGAGACCGTCGTGCTGCTCGACGACAACGGCAGCGGCTCCTTCGGCGATCCGAACGAGGTGCGCGACAACATCCTGCGCGACAACCCGTCATTCATCGACAACGACGCAATCATCGTCGGCAAGGGCCGGCTGGTCCCGTGGAGCGACGTGGTCCAGATCGGCGACAAGTGGCACCACGTCAAGGTGGTCGACCCGCACGGGAAGAAGCTCCGCACGCGCGAGCTCGACGTAGAGACCGGGCAGGTCGTCCTCAAGTGGAACGGGCCGGTCGCCCCGAAGATGCTCGTCCTCGCCGAGGTGCGCGACTTCAAGGGGTCGTTCTTCGACGTCGCCGGGGGCAAGCCGGTGACGGTGCCGGCCGGGCGGTACGAGATCGCCTACGGCCGCATCGAGACCGGCAAGGGCGCGCAGGCGAAGCAGGCGTGGATCTTCAAGGGCAAGTGCGAGCCGGTCGAGGTCAAGGCCGGCGAGACGGTGACGCTCGACCTCGGGGCGCCCTACACGATCGACTTCGAGACCGACTCCAAGTCGAAGAGCGTCGTCGTCAGGGGCAAGTCGCTCGTCGTGTCGGACAAATCCGGAGCGATCGTCGGCCGGATCTACGACGAGCTGCCGTTCCCCGAAGTCTCGGCGCGCCTGAAGGGCGGCGGTGCGCTGGGCAAGCCCAAGGAGATGGCGAAGATCTCGACCGAGACGTTGAACAAGGACAACGCCGCGGCGTGGTTCCCGGGCGACCTGACGATCGACAAAAGCGAGAAACAGATCGTGGAAGTTCAGCTCTCGCTCAAGAAACACGGGCTGCTGGGCGGACCGTTCACCAGCGAATGGAAGTAGGGTGGAGGGAAGTCGTGCTCGGGCGATGCAGCGGGCGCGACTGATGCGGGACGGCGAGCTCGGGGAGTGGACGCGCGCCGCTGATCGCACTCGCACGACATTCCAGCGAGTAGCGGAACGGGTGTGACGCGCGGCAGCCATGGGCGATCGTCGCACGGAAGTAGATGGTTGAGGGGGAGAGATGCTCGACATCAAGTTCGTGCGCGAGAACGCGGAGGTGGTGAAGGCGGCGGCGAAGAAGAAGCGGATGAACGTCGACGTCGACCGCGTGCTGGAGCTCGACCGGCAGCGGAGAGAGCTGGTGACGCGGCTCGACGCGGATCGCGCGGAGCAGAACCGGCTCAGCAAGTCGATCGGGGCGCTGCCGGCCGCGGAGCGCGCGGGCGCGGCGGAGAAGGTGAAGGAGCTCAAGACGCGGCTCAAGGATCAGGAGGAGCGCGAGCGCGCGCTCGACGTCGAGCTGCGCGCGGGGATGCTCCGGCTGCCGAATCCGCCGTCGCCCGACGTGCCCGACGGCGAGAGCGACCGGGACAACGTCGAGGTTCGGCGGGTCGGGACTCCGCGGACGTTCGACTTTCCGACGCTCGACCACGTCGAGCTCGGCACGCGGCTCGGGATCCTCGACCAGGAGCGGGCGGGACGGATCGCGGGCGCGCGGCAGTACGTCCTGCTCGGCGACGGCTGCCTGCTCGAGCACGCGCTGCTGAAGCTCGCGTTCGACCACATGCTCGCCGCGGGATTCACGCCGGTGCAGCCGCCGCTGATGGTGCGCTACGAGGCGATGGAAGGGACGGCCTACTTTCCCGGAGGCGAGGAGCAGGCCTACAAGCTGGCGAAGGACGACCTCTACCTGATCGGCACGGCCGAGGTGCCGGTGACGTCGCTCCACGCCGGCGAGATCCTCGACGCGGCCGAGCTCCC
>Ga0247727_10000693_pt1 | contig 82630 bp, 50 predicted proteins | sample WisWelCaveWW1625_FD_202498 | JGI IMG/M metagenome (GOLD analysis project Ga0247727, IMG submission 202498) | Biofilm microbial communities from Wishing Well Cave, Virginia, United States - WW16-25 | ecosystem: Environmental > Aquatic > Deep subsurface > Groundwater > Cave microbial mat | place...
CGTCAAACAGTATCTTGATCTCATTCCGCCTGACGACTGATGGCACGTTTTTCTCTGGTATCTAAAACCAGCCTACACCTGGTATCATATGATACTATTTCATTAACAGCAGCTTGTTTGTCGCTTGATATACTTGCTTACCTAATTCATCCTTCACCATGATCTGAGCATAGTAGACACCGCTTTCTAAGTTGCTGGCATCAAAGGTAATAGACTTATATCCTGCTGTTTCAACTCCATCAACAAGCGTTGCTATAACTTGACCAAGCAGGTTATATACTCTGAGTGTGACGTATGAATTCTCAGGAAGACTATACGTAATTCGCGTGAACGGATTAAATGGATTAGGGTAGTTACCTACAAGTGCATATTCGGTCGGGGATACCGCTGCCTTTTCTTCATCAGTGTTATTGTGGCGTGCTTTTTCTTGGTAACCACCGTCTCTCCAGAACCATTTCTTATTAGAAATTGCAGATGTTTGACCGTAGTAATCCGTTGCAGTAGCATAATACCACATAGTCGTCGGGTCAAATTTATTTCCCACAATAATGGACAAATCGGTGTAAGACAAACTGGTTCCTGTATATCTCAATGACCCTACTCCATTGCAATCCACTGAACCCTCACATTCATATCGATATACTTTATATGTCATATTTGAGCCGACTGATGGCCAACTCAGTGCAGGATGCGTATTGGAAATTGTTCCGGATAGAACAGGCGCAACAGGAGGTCCAGGAGGTGCGGTTGGTGGATTCGGATCAGTTGACGAAGGTGCAGGAGCCGTACTCGACGATGTCAAATTATACGTAAGATATCCATTACCACTTACTTTAACCCAGTATCCTTTGCCAGATATGAGAACACGATCAATAGGATTAGGTAGATCGTCAACGCTAAAATATGCAGTAGTATAACCAAAGTACTTCGACTGTCGGCTTATTCCACGTGATGGGAAAATCTTTTGATATGAGACATTTTGGGATTCAGAGCCGATCATGTTCCATCCTGTGTTCACAGTTGTCCACATGATATCAAACGGTATGCCTGTGTAGGTGATATTTTGATCGGACTGGAACTTCAACCAGTAGCCTGGGCCGTTTGAAAGTGGGTCCTGAGACATATAACCTGTCGGGGTATATTTGAACGCATTTGAAATGGCAGTTGGATAGACTGAGCCCTTTGAAAAATTTGATACAACGTTTGGCACGCCCGCTATGTTCCAGCCTGAGACCACGCCTGCAGAAATAGTAGTAGTGGTACTGTACACCACTGTGTTGAATGAATATGTAGGAGACCCAGAAGTTGACATTGTTACATTTGTGGGAATAAGTACGAAATAGTCTACCCCAGACTTATGTATTTTAGCTGTCGAGGTTTGCTGGTTTACAAGTCCCAACTCAGCTTCAAATGGAACAGCACCTGACCGAACACCAATAATAGACGTCCGCCACTGCCACGAAGCAGTTCCAGCAAACTGAACCTGGAATACAGATGGTATTGGGTTTTGAGCCGTTCCCCTTAACTCAATAAAATTTGCACCACCCGCTGCAACAGGAAAATAACTTCCTTGACTACCAGACCCAGGTATCTCTTTGACCTGTAGTGGTGGAATTGTAGTCGATGATTGGAATTGATAATCTTCCGCCTCTTCAAAATGATAACCGTCATCTCTTCCACCTTGAGTAGTATTACCAGTAAAATACCGCCAAATCGCATAAACTCTTAATGCTGATGATAAATCTGAGGCAAAATTTGTCGTTAATGCTGTATTCATTGCAGTCAAATACTCATAATTATAGGTTGATCTTTTACCTATTTCTTCCCAAATTTTTTCCAAAACAGCACTTCCATAATATTCATGTAGGAATAGAGGCCATAACGCTCCCGTAAACCTAAATTGACCGTGATTAATTTGTAGGTGAGGGTATTCTATCGGATTCCACGTACCTGAATTATCTGTCAACCAATGTTTAGATAGAGTATTTATATTATCGTAAACAAGATCTTCAATTGCAGTCCCTGTTTGCTCCATAAACCACAAATCAGTTGGTAGTCCTCCTTCATTTTCATCAGGAGCTCTACTGTAATAGTTTTGGATTGTATGGTAAATTTCATGTGCAACAACTGCATATACTAAGTCACTCGCTGGTACACCAGGTAAGTTTGGCATATTATTAGTCATTTCTATATAACTTGCTCGCCCATGTGGATATAAAGAACTAGGCGTATAATCTTCCCAATATGTAACACCTTGTGCCTGGGAGCCCCGTCGTATAACCAAATTGCCAATAAATATATCTAGTGTATTATCCGGATTTAACCCACCTGTTCCGTTATCAGAAGGTGGCTCTGGCCAACCTAGTTCAAGTAGTTTTGTCCGGGATCCTTCAGCAATAGAAAGAACTTGTAATGCAAAAGTTTCCGTCGTTTGATCTGTACCACTGGTTGTATAATGAATTCTAAAGTGATCATTAATTGTGGGAACTAAAGGAATCACTATCTCAGTACCTGTAAGAACTGCCCTAGGTCTATGTGTCGAGGCTGATTGCTCTGGCGTCACAAGACCACATATCTCAGTTTGTTGCGCCATAATGTCCACCAATATCCCAAAACCAATTATCATGGATATCAGGAATCTAAGCAGTACAAAATAAATTGAGTTTCTCATAATTTTCTTCTCCTACGATCAAATACTGCAAGAAACAAAAATTATTTCCTTCGCTTGAACTTTAATGCTGTACTTTCTACTCCTCCAGTTTCTATGTCAAGCGTATCTAAACAAATGAAGGTTACAATAAATGTGCCTCCAAAGCCTTCACGATCCTGCTGACCAATATACAGGAGATTTATGGTGTCATTTCCAGTAGGCTTAACAAAAACAGTATCTCTAACAAATCTATATGAAGTCTGGAGATCTAGAGTATCATTTATATATCTAAAGAAGACACCAGTACTATCAAATATGTAAGCAATGGTATAACCAGCTATTTCAGGAGTCAATTCAATATATCCACCCCTAGATCCAAACCAATCCCACGTTCCCATTATGCTTGGTTCCTCTGATGGTAGTATTATCACCTTTATTATTTCCTCTTTACAGCCAAAAGAAATAGTAAGCAAAGCCATCGCAAACAATACAAATACTTTTTTCATTCGTGGTCTCCCCTCGAAAACATCGACACATCATCACAATAAAAACATAAAAACCCGCTGCTTCTCTTAAAATAGAAACATCCGGGCTTGTTGTAGATAATATTTAATATTTGCGGCATAGTATTATATGCCTTGGTTGTTAGGTCTTTTATGTTAAGTCTTCACAGCGTACTAAGTCTAAGTAATGAAAAAGAATTGAAACACCTCAAGAGAATGAACTGCAACAATATAAGCAAAAGAAACTGCGTTGTCAAGTCTACAAGAAAAATCAATACCCAACCGCCACACCACCTTCTCGCGGGTCAGGCGCGCCGTAGATGATGCCTGTCTTTGGATCGATATAGATTGCTTCGAGTTGTCCGGTGGCGCCGGATTTCTGTCTCAGGATATGTCCTCTCGCTTCAAGATTTTGTAGGACATCGGAAGGGAAACAATATTTTTCATAGATCAGCGTGTCGGGCAGCCATTGATGGTGAAACCGGGGCTGATCGATGGCTTCTTGTCCTTTCATGCCGAAATCTACTACGTTGACAATTGCTTCAAAGACAGATGTAATAATCCTCGAACCGCCGCGAGCACCGAGCATCATCACTGGCTTATTATCTTTGAGAAGGATTGTTGGCGACATCGAGCTGAGCATGCGTTTGTTCGGTGCAATCGCATTGGCGAAGCCGCCGATGAGTCCGTACACATTCGGCACACCGGGCTTTGAGCTGAAATCATCCATCTCGTCATTGAGGAAAAATCCTACTCCATCTACCACTACTTTGCTGCCGAAGAGATCGTTCAACGTATATGTCACGGCAACGACATTACCTTCTTTATCGATAACATTGTAATGCGTTGTGTTATCGCTTTCCTCGTACTGGAGATTGCCATAGTGCACGATATCGGAACGTGTTGCGGATAGCGTATCAATTTCTTTGCGCCGAAACTCGGCATACTTCTTCGAAATAAGACGATCAACGGGTATATCGACAACGTCGGGGTCACCCATGTACTCTGCACGATCTGCATAGACACGCTTCATTGCTTCAGTCATTACATGAACTGAGCGCGAGGAATGAAACCCCATTGACGATAGATCATACCCTTCGACAATGTTGAACAGCTCCGCCAAACACAAGCCACCGGAACTTGGAGGAGGCATGGAAAGAATTTCGTAGCCACGGTAGGTACATTGCAACGGTTTGCGTACAATGGCTTCGTAATCCTCAAGGTCGTCGAGCGTGATGATGCCACCACCCCGCTGCATTTCTTCCACAATAAGACGAGCTGTTACGCCTTCGTAGAATCCATCTTTGCCTTCTCGCTGAATACGATGCAACGTCAAAGCAAGCTCAGCCTGTTGAAGAGTATCACCTTCAACATATAATTGCCCGTTCTTTGTAAATGCTTTTACAGTGGAAGGAAAGGTGAGGAGAATGTCTTTGTAGTCATCAAACGCTTCTGCAAGACGGTAATCAACTACGAACCCTTTTTCAGCATAGTCAATGGCTGGCTGGAGGATATCTTCAAGCTTCATTGTTCCGTAATCTTCCAACGCCTTCACCATCCCGGCAACGGTTCCGGGAACGCCGACCGAGAGATGTCCATCGACGCTTTTGTCAGAGACGTTGCCCAGACTATCTAAGTACATCTTTTCGAACGCACCGCGCGGAGCCTTCTCACGAAAGTCAATCGTGACTGCCTCACCATCATGCTTGCGAATCAGCATAAAGCCGCCTCCGCCGATATTTCCTGCTTCAGGATATACAACGGCAAGTGCAAATCCAACAGCTACGGCGGCATCTACTGCATTGCCGCCGCGCTGTAAAATATCGACGCCAATTTGCGACGCCAAGCGATCAGCAGAGACAACCATACCATGCTTCGCTCGTACTTGCGAACGAGATGCAGCCCAACACCAGTACCCGCTAACAAGAACTGTGAGTGTTACAACAATGCTATAGCGGTACTTGTGCGGTGCCAACACGTTGATTGATAAAGTGTAGATTAGAAAGGTAAATCTTCTTTTTCAGGCTCGTGAGATTCTTCCACCGCAACCGGCGACGAACCTTCAGCCGCTCCCATACCTTTTGCATCTAACATGATGAGATCGTCAGCGATAACTTCTGTGGTGTATCGTTTGACGCCAGTATTCTTATCATCCCATGAACGTGTCTGAAGCTTACCTTCGAGATACACTTTACTGCCCTTCTTCAGATACTGTCCGCAGATCTCCGCAAGCTTGCGCCATGCGACGATATTATGCCACTCGGTGCGTTCCTGCACATTGCCTTCCTGATCTTTCCAACGCTCATTGGTAGCAATAGAAAATTTTGCAACTGCAACTCCCGACGCAGTATAGCTGAGCTCCGGTTCTTTTCCAAGATTTCCGATGAGCGTGACTTTATTGAGACTTTTTCCCGGCATGGTAATTCCTCCTATAGAGTTATGATTGAATGATGATTATTGTTGGTTAACTTTCTGATGATTGGACTTGAATAACACCTCACTATCAATAATATATATCGAGTGTTCCGTAAGAATATAACACTTCCCCTTAAGAACCGCAAGGTCTACAATCTGCTGAGGTTTATCGCCAAATAATGAGCAAATTTCTCCGGATACCGCCGTTACTGTTCCACGTTCATGTATTTTAATGAGCTTACAGCTATCTAATGCGTATATAGTGTCTCCCACAACCGTAAACGTCGTCAGGTTATTGAAAAGGTCACTGTTGCTTTTACGCAGGTAATTACCAAAGCGATCGAACGTAACTATTGCATTGCCGTCTTGGACAAATACAAGCTCATTATCACTCATGCGCACGCACGACGGATGACGAAGACGACCGCTTGCGGCATCTATTCCTCCGAACGTACGCTGGCTTCCGTCTATATCGACTTTGAGAACCCGATTGTTCTCTCCATCAGTAATATATAACGCACCACTGTTTGATACCGCCACACTGCGTGGGTAGCCAAAACTTCTGCTGCCAACTTCATTATCTTTCGTAGGAAACGAGGAAAAAAAGTTTAAATTTCTATCAAACCGTTGTATACGGTGATTGCCATAGTCAGCAACATAGACATCTAAGCCATTGGGCGCGATAATATCACGAGGTGCATCGAACGTAGATTGTGTCCAGCCAAATCCTCCGGTGCGTAATTGTACGTTGTAGGCTGAATCAAATTTAATGATCTCATTCGAACCGCCATCTAAAACATAAATGGTGCCGCTGATATCTACTGAAATGGCATATGCATGTTTGAAATCACCGAACTCTATTCCATGGTGAGCTGCACTTCTCTGAGGTGAGAATGATGCATACCATATCGTCAACGCACTAAAGGCGGATACTAACCAGAGAATGATAAACACTTTAGTTGATAGAAAATGAAACGAACCGTTGTTACCTACAATATATCAATACGACATAAGGTTAGCAAGCAGTCGAAATGCTCCTCCATGAATATTCATTAACTGCGGCTGAAGCGCCAAATCGACGTATGTTTTCCTGCCTCGTCCAATTGCTTCTGTCACTAATAGTGGAAATCCGCTTTCGCGATCAATAATCGGAGTTTCTGTTTCAATGTTTGAGCCGATAGTTACTTCATTGTAAGCTTTCTGGAAAATCCATCCATCGAAGTCATGTTCAGTTAGCTCATTTGGCGTACGAAGTAATTGGTGAGTGGTGTCCAGCATGATTGAACAACGTTCGTCGAATGAGCGAGTTTTACGCAATGAGATGCCATCGAATAGTGGCGTTTTATTCCAAACCTCCGCATCTTGAGACATCATGATGAGGTGACCCCCAAGCTGTACAAAATCATCAAGGACCATCTGTGGCATATGAGAATCCTGCAATAACGATAGTGCTCGATGATCGATAATAAGAACATCAAGATATTTTACAATTTGTCCTATTGCAACGAGATCTATATTTTCTGCTGTAACATCAAGCCTGCGTAGAGCAGAACTCAAAGGACTATCTTTCAAACCCGGAACATACCCAACACGCTTAGTAGAATCGCGTTTTACATCAAATGCCCTTGCGGCAAATCTGCCAACGACATTCTCACCAATGCGAATTGGAACAAGATAATCACCCTCCGGCAGATTCTCCCTCCACTGCAACGCTAATGTAGCAGATGTTGTTGCGCCTTTGTATGACAATCGAAAAGGTTGCGGCAACGAAACGACATCGGAATCAACGACACTAACAGTATCGGCTACACCATCCCGGGAATTATTCGTTAATCGAATAATGATCTGCTCTCCTTGATTAGCTCGTACAATCGGAGTTAATATCTCAACAGTAAATCGCGGTGCAAGAGATAGCGGTATTATTTCACGCAAGCTGAAACTTCGTTCTCTCGAGCTTGCGCGATGATTAAGAAAGAACATGAATGGTTCACGGACAAATGATGTTTGGAGTCCATACATTGCCGCCGGATAATTATACGTTATATTCAGTGGAGAGACAAGGCGATAAGGCACTCCCCGCGTTAGTGGTACAGTGGGCTTAAAATCCTCATTGAGAATCCAGCCGCGATTAACAGAAGGAATGTAGAGTTGTGTGGAACCTTTCGGATCAGCTCCTATCAGGGAATCTATCGTTAATTCTGTCAGTTGTCCTCCGGTTACAACGGATTCGCTGATGTTGAAAACAGCCCTCACACCAAGAAGAGTACGGCGCAGACTCTCGAGCGTTTCCTTCCAATGGAGAACAGCACGTTGTTCATACGATGTCAGCTCTAACCTCCGTGCAATACGATAGTCGACAGAATCAAGAATATGAGAAACATGCATAAGCAGCTTCTGTCCTTGTCCTTTTGATTCCAACAGTGTTAATCTACCTTGCATGACAGACATTGCAAGTTGCTTAATCTCGCGATGCATTGGTGCTAATAATGGGCCCAGAGGTTCAAGTATCTCAGATTCAATTTTAAGTGGTTGGCGTTTAGCGATGGGAAAGATTTGGACATATGATGAGTTCCGCAGCTTCGACCAGAGTGTCATTTGACGACTGAGAGAATAATATTTATTTTGAGCTTCGTCAGCTATAACCTGATACGATTTCATCCGCATTGGATGAATCTTTGTCATAGGAAATCGTACTCCTTTACTCTTGTGGTCATTAATAATAACGCGCTGGACGTCCCACGGAATATATTGAAGTTTGCTGCTGTGCTGCTGCGCAGAAGAATCAAGCATCATTCGACGAACGGCAACAACGACATCTGATACAAGGACGCTGTGTAATACGCTGTTCCCTTCAACAGCACGATCACGCGAGATCATGATCATATCCGGTTGTACATCAGCAATAAGCTTCATTAAGCGCAGTCGTACAGAATCGGCAGGCCAAACAAGGCGCACTACATCAGTATCTCTTGCAGCAGCTACATCGGGGAACGAAAGAAAATACGTCTCTCCTCCTATAGTGCCTATTGATTGAACAGCTTCTTCGCGTCTTGTTGCAGCAAGATATGATGGATATTGTGCAACAATGTCATGCTCATCAAATTCTCCATTTGTCAAATATGCGCTGACAATACTTGCACCCTTGGCGAGACGAAAATACGTAAGTGCATCGATATCTTCATACCCCGGTTTTAATGCAATGTTGAGTATGCGTAGGTTACTCTGTAAATCGAGTGCATGTTGATAGAGTGCAGATGGTCCGGTTTTAGGAATGTACGTTTGTGCGCCAAGCTGATTGAGCTTGGGAAACAACAACAGGATGCAAAGAATAATGAATCTGATGATCATATTGTGATTGTAGAAATAAAAAAAGGCTGCCCACAATGTGGACAGCCTTCTCGTAGCTGTTAACGACAAATAAAACTGTTAAAATCCAAGTTTCAATGAAATGATATTGTTGCTATCAAAAAAGTCGACTTGCCGATACGCATAATCGACGGTAATATTGACGCCCTCTGCTTTATACCCAACACCAACGCCAAGAGTAACTCCATAGATCTGCGCATCATCATCGGCCTGAGGTAAGAATGCATAGCCACCTCTTCCGAATAACTGAACATCCTTAAAGAAATAGCCTACCTCGCCGCCGAGGCGATACTCATCAAGGTAAAGATTATTGTTTGTGAACGAACTATTCAAACTCCACATCATGTTATTTTCAACTTTTTTTGTATAGGAAAATCCAATCTCAACAAGTGACGGCAACTCAAAACTTGCTGCATCGCTCTTAAAGTTTTGCTCGGGCCGACGTCCGTCAATAACAGTTGCAACATGATAGAGCCCGGAACCATCAAACTTCATTTGCGGACCAATATTCTTTACCGCCACGCCAAGTTGAAGTCCATCAACTCCAGCAATTCTGTGATATTGCACTCCAACGTCTATGGCAATACCTGTCGCAGAAACACGGTCAATCGACTCTGAGATAACCTTAAATGTACCGCCTGCGGAAATTGCATCGGTGAGAAGACGTCCATAGGAAAACCCAAGCACAAAGTATGTTGGGGAGAAAAACCGTCCACCATCACCATCAGGATCCGCATCGGTTGTCAGAGGAATGTCACCAAAACTTAACGATTTGACACTCAAACCCACTACACCAAAATTGCCAAACTTGCTTGCCACCGCACCATAGCTTACACCGATATCAGCTATATATGACATCGAAGAAAACATACCTTCAGCATCATAACTTATTCGCCCTAGTCCCGCTGGATTCCAATGAATAGACTCGACACCGCTACTGTTAGCAAGTGAAGATCCCCCTAATGCAAGATCTCGCGCCCCGACCGGAATAAGAAGCTCTGGCGCAGCCGAACTTCCGCTCCGTTGGTTCTGCGCTTCTACGGTGTTGATCATTAACACCAGTGCCACGCAGAAACATAGTGTAATGTAGAATACTCGATACTTCATAGCATAATCTCCTTTGTAAATTTGATAGACCATGAGTGCACACTGCGTAACATCAAAATACATCAGGTACTTCTTGTTCTTGAATGACAGCAATCTTCAAGATCTTCGTTGCTGTGGATCCATCCGATAATGTCATTTCAAGGTGTGCGATATACATACCACTTGCAACTGGGAAATTGTCAGAGTTATTCAAATCCCATCTCAAGAATTGGGAATTGTCATCTTTATCAAGTGTTCTGACAAGTTGCCCTGCAAGGTTAAAGATTCGTACTTTAGCTTTCGGCGGTAAATTATTTATTGTAACAAAGCGTACAAACCGATTCGTCTCTGCTGGGTTAAAAGCATAATAAGGATTCGGAAAAACAGTAACACGTTCGACGCTTGTTTTTTCCAGAGCCGTAGACTGTGATGCAGCATAGGACGATGTATTAAAGCTAAAGATGTCTAACGTCGTGTTCGGCTTCGTACCAATGATACGAAATACCGTACCGTTCTCCGGTCTTGTCTGTGGAAGATTTGCCGGGAATGAAGGATCCGTTGCGTCTCCGCCGTTCCAGAATGCGAGCACCATTCTCGCCATTGATTCTGCATGGTCATTTCCATTGCCATCTGTTCCATCATAGGCTGTTCCGCGATTGACAAATTCATTCATATACCCTGATTGGCCAGGAGATCTGTCAGTTGGCAGATACCAATAAATCCAATCTGTTTCAGGATCATTCGTACCACCGGAGATCGGGTGATCACTGGCAGCAATATTCCACTGGTCATTCGCATCAATATCGTTAAACCATGGAATAGCCCTGTAATCATCGCTCGGATCATTGGGTGTATTGATACCGATATTCCAAATTTCGAATGGAACATCAACAAAAGCACCAGTAGTAAATGCAGCCCAACCCTTACCACCAGCGGCAGTAAAGCGTATTTCCCAATCATAAGGAATAAACTCTGCAAAGTTGCCACCGTTTCGAAATACACGAGCTTTAAACCGATCAAAGCTGAAATCTCCGGCTATTCCACCTGCACCCGTGTGAATACCCCAGCCCTGAGATGTCCCAAGTCCGCCCGTCGATTGCTGACGACTACCTGTCGGACGATCGGCAGTAGTCGGGTGTGGGAATTCCGAATCATTAAATGCAAAGGCACCATATTCCGGCGGATCCAAAGCTCCTGCACCGTTGGCAGTAGTTAAGAAATCCTTAACGTCGTCCGGGGCGCCAAACACCTTCACTTGAACACCATCGACAATTGGGCTTCCATCGTCGCCATCTTGATTACTTTGATCTGTCAAAACGGTATCTCCCGTTGTCGTGTTCACTAAGAACCACGTGCCGCCAGAAGAATTAAACCTAATCTCGTATGAATCACTACTTAACTGCGTCGAGCTAATGACTAGAGCAGTTGCACCACCATCACTTGGACCTTGAACACGAGATACTGCAATAGTATCGCGGAAGTTGCTTTGTGTAGCAGTCCCATAAGGTTTCTGTGGTCTCACTACATAAACTATAGGCGATGATTCCAGTGCAGCAGCAAAACCGGGGTCTGTAGAGCGGGAATATGCTGTAACTGCCACGTAATATTCTTGACCATTATATAGCTTATCAATATCACGTACATGGTCACGACTCAATTCGAAATATCGCCGAACACCTGAATTAGTTCCGAATTGTACTGCTCTCGGTAGGAATTGCCCCGCAGTGATATCAAATTCAGTTTCCAGAATGACACCCGTTGAATTATCCACGTCATAGGTAGCTATTCTCTTAACTCCATTATCTGTAAGTTGAGAGCTCGGAGTTGGTAACTGATAAATATTGTATCCTTCGAAGACATAAGAGCCCGGTTGTGATACAGTATTTTCGGTTTGGTTTACTCTACCAAGATTACTACCCCATTCGAGTATCACTCTGCCATTCAACTCAGTAGCAGACACCAACGGTGAGGCAGGGGGCTGTGACACCTGGAATAACAAATCATACGTCGTTTGAATTGCTCTGTCATTTGCTTTCATGATAGCAACGCTCGATAAGCGATCACCACCTAAACCGGCGACAACGCCAACAACGACTTCCTGTGTATCACCAGGTGCTAATGAGAATGGTCCGGTATTATGAACAATTCTCCTGTCACCAGGTGCAAAGGAATAGGATGTCCCCAAGCCGTCGAGAAAACCTGTACCTGCAAAAGGGTCCCCTGATAATGGGAATACAGTTTCTGTAACTCCCGGTGGATGAGGATACAGTCTCAATGGTGCCGTCGATTCATCGGGCACATATCCTTGCAGCATTCTCCACCATCGTAATGCACCTTCATATGAAAATGGCGGATCAGCGATGCCGCTGCCTGCAGAGAAATATGCAAATGAAGTTAATGGTAAATTCTTATATCCAGGTTTCTTCTTGAGATCAAAAACAGCCGTATCAGTTACAGCTCCTGGGACTGCAGGACCAGCTAAAAAGTCATAACCTACGGCAGGAGGTGGAAGATTGAATCTTGAAAAGTTAGCATCGTCGGCATTACCATTATAGACGAATCCCATACTGATGGCAGGATCACATCCGGAAATATCATCTCCAAATGAGCCTAAATCAGGATCTGACCATTGAGAGACGTACATGCTGTCAAGATACAGCGAGCCCCTGTTCCCTCCTCCGATGTCAGCACCTCCCTTATTAATAATCTTGATCCTCTTGAAATATCCGTTGCCAAGTGCATCCGACCGTTTATATCCCCATAACGTCAATTGCATCTCCAGTCCCATCGGTTCAGATCCTGCAAATCCAATCATGTTCCCACGATTGAGATCATTAAATACAGTCCACACTACTTGATTAGCAGGAGAATTGGGATCAATACCAGCTAAACCCGGTTCATCGTAGTTACCGGCAATCAGTGACTCCACTGTGAAGTTTGGTCCGAATGCAGGAGGTTTTTGATATCCAGGGATACTATTGCGTTCGATGTACGGTGCGCCAAGATCGACAGGCCACTCATCCCAATCTGTCCTATATTGTGCAACAACAGCATCGATATCGGAACTGCTTACTTGATTTGTTAGTACGAGATTATTTTCTGCAGCATCTCGTGTAAGCTCTTGTACAGACATTGTAGTGTAATCGCGTCGTATCCTGTAAATACGTGCTCTTGAATCAGATTGGCTAATTGCCTGAGCGCCTGAACCTGTGCCTTCAATCCACCCTATCTGATTTCCAACGTTATATGTATTGCCACCTACACGGATGACTTGTACCGGAGCCGGTTGTGTATGGGCGGCATCGAGATAGCACTTTGTACCCCAAACAAATCCGTCGGCAAATAGTACAAATGATGTTCCACGGGGGAATATTCCTCCATCACCTTGAAGACTTGGAGGACCGTATTGCCCCTGTCCATCACCACGCTGCCACGTTGTAATATTATTGATGTTCAGAATCGCTGCATTTTTCGTTTGCGCAATTCCAAAAGGTGTCTGTTTGTTGTCGTACTTTGTTTTATCAGGCCTCTCTGCCAATGCTGAAGACATGAATAGCGCTATCGCTAAGAGTAAAAGTACGAGGTGATACTTTAAAGGATTTTTCACCATGGTTAATGACTCCTTTATTGAAATGTTGAGATTCATAACAACTTGTTTCGTTTAATGGAATACGTTCAACTAAAAATCAACTTGTAGTCCCAAGCGTACCTGTCTCGGCGTACCATACATCTCGTTTCCGGTAGCGCTCTGATACGCCCACTGATTTTGCAAATTAATAGCTCTATAAAATTCATTATAATTAGGAATACTAGAAAATCCAGATGCCAACGGGCTCTGCAGCCAGCCGTCATCCTGTGGAGTTCCTGTCGATGGATACACGTTGAGCACATGTTTCGTATTCAGGAGATTGAGAACATTGATAAAGAACTCAACACCTAAGTTGCTTATAGAGACTCCCTTGCTGATGCTCAAATCAATGTTAAACACCCAAGGGGTTGTGGAAGCATTAATAGGTTCAGCTGGAAAGCTGGATCTCGCGTCTAACAAAGGTCTGATGCCAACATCCCACGGATTTGCCTGTCCGAGTTCTTTTGGCTCTTTAGTCTTCGTATATGCATGCCCGCTATTAAATGTGAGAAGGGCGTTTATTCCAAAACCTTGCAGGACAGGTCCGCCATCATCCTTTCCAAATCTGTAATCAAGTAGAATCGTGCCCTTATGTGTTTGGTTAAAGTCAAGAGGATTGATAAAATTCGTCGGTCGTCCGATATTTTGCTCAATGGCTCCAAATGCAGACTGCGAATTTGAGCCAGTACCTCGTGCATCGGACATCGTGTAGTTCACTTTTGCTGCAAATCGATTCGTCCGACGAAGCTCTAATGTTAATTCCAATCCCTTTACAGTGCCAAAGTCTTCATTGAGATATGCAGTAAAGAGCTTATTCCCTGTCGCATCAACATACGATCGAACTGCAAGCTGATCTTTCAGATCCTTATAAAAACCACTCATTGTAAACGCAAAGTTGTCAGACAATGTTTGACGGAATCCCATTTCATATTGTGTCGTTCTCTCGGGCTTTAATAAAAAGCCCACAGGTGTAAGAAATGCATTTCCTCGTGAGGCGGGGCTGACCGTTCTGCTCAACACGGTGTTTCCAACATATAATTGATTGAGAGAGGGAAGTTGTGCATACCTGCCATACATTGCATAGAACACAGTATTATTTGTCACAGGAAATGAGAAGCTCATTCTCGGAAGGACTAAATTGAACGCTTGAGCATCTACCAACTTGCTCGGATCTAAGATGTCAAGCCCTAAATTAAACGCAGAATCCGGATAATTTGCGTCGGTAAATGTTTTTCCTTTCGTATCGTATCGCTCGAAGCGTAACCCAAAATTCACGATAAGATCGCGGTACTCCAATTTATTCTGTATGTAGGCAGATGCAAAAAATGGATTCTTTGTACCATCGATATCGGTATCAATTTCATTTCCAAAGACATCATAACCATAATGATCGATATTCCCTACCGATGTCTTGGCTAAGTTTACACGCAAATCCTCTTCATCAGTAAAGGTTTTTGGCGAGTTTCCATCCTCTCCGTACAAGAAGCGCATTGCCTGTGATATATTATTCACAGTATAATTTCTCACCTTCCAGATATCTAATTTTCCGCCTACCTTTAACTCATAATTGGAATATACCTGAGAGGTAACATCAGCACTAAAGCCGAATGCACGCTGATTTCGTTTTGAATAACTATTGTTCGGTGAATTAGGATGTCTAAATATTGACGGCGTCGTGATAGCTACAAAAGCTTCAGGACCAATATATCTTGTTCTAAATCCTGAATACCCTAATGACTCGTTTGCAATACTGTCAGAATATGAATTCCAATTATCGGCAAAAGTAGGTGTGTATGCTGACCCGTCAACTGTCAATGCGAGAGGAGCAGGCGAGCTGACCGCATCAAAACCCGGATCATAGGTACGCTGTGAAATATTCTGCCACGAAGCACCGACTTCATAGAACGTATTCGTATTGATAACGTGGTTAAATCTTACCTCTGCAAATGTTGTTTTACGACTAAATTCCAGTAACCGAGATTGTCTAAAAATATTTGCAAGAGCATCGGGCCATGTACTACCAAAATCTAGAGCACCAATGCTCGAGACAGGCCGATTATCAGCTGAATAGGTGCCTGAAAATCGTAATTTGTATGGAGAGAAGTCGTATGAGACGGTACCCTGTAACGTATTCGCTTCGCTATAGTTTTTGGGAACATAATTCTCTTTGAACTCGACAGGACCAGGAAGAAGCATTTGTTGGTTTGCCGGGAGGTTAGGATCAAATCGTGGATCGCCCACAACAACTCTAAGGCTATCAAATTTGAACGGGACAACAAATCGTTGGCCTCTATCGCGTAAGTAATTATGCTGACCCGCAAGGAAGAATCTAAAATTATCAGCACCGAGAGGACCACTTAAGGTAAACACTGCGTTACGGAATCCAAAAGCCGTTGAACCTAAAAATTCTTCCCCGGGTTTTGCAAAATCGTCTGTCCTAAAACCAAACGAGCCATGATAATCTTGTTGACCAGTACGCAACGTCGTTCTAAGGATTGCGGAGTTTCCGCCGCCAAATTCAGCTGTATATCCTCCGGCTTGCAGTTGAAGCTCTTCGATTGCTTCCTGAATGACGCCAACAGTTTGCGTGTTTGTCAGAGGGCTTGTTGTGTTGACACCATCGAGATAAAATGCTACTTCGCCTGCCCTGCCGCCGCGTATATACAATGTACCGTTCTGCTGAACGACACCTGCTTCAAGTGCAATAATATTCTGCACACCACGAATTGGCAAATTCTCGATGTCTTCTTGCGTTGTCAGACGAACGGTGTTTGTTGTATTCCGTTGTATTAATGGACGCTCTGCGACGATATCAACAGCCGGAACTTCAACTGCATCACTTACAAGTTGAATATCCTGAGTTGTTGTAATACTCATACTAATACGAATATTTGATACAGTCGATGCCTTATATCCGATATAAGAAGCTTTTACTGTATGAACACCTATTGGGATGTTCAACACAATATACTCTCCATTGATATCGGTGGAAGCGCCGAGAGAGGTTCCCTGCAGAGAAACAGTGGCACCAACTAATGGTTCGCCAGATTCTTTATCAGTTACCTTACCTCGCAATTTGCCATCTTGAGCCAAACCAAATGTTTGGATCATCACAACAAGAGCTGCTATACTGAGTACTTTGCGGATCATAGTCTACCTCCTTTGGTAGATAAAAAAGTTACTTAGGTGAAATTGTATTATCAACAGTTAGTTCGAACAACTTTAGTCTTAATAATAAATAACATTTTTTATTGACACAACATACTAATGCCACTGACGAGAGGAAAATTAGAAAAGTATTATCAAGTTATTGGTTTCTTCTCCTTATATAAATTAAAAATGATCTTAAGTTCATGGTGAATATAATGAATGGATATTACGTTGTCAAGTTTTTCTTTAAAAAAAATTGGTAGTTTCAGTGAAGGAAGGAATTTCTCCCTTAAAGCACTGCTCTTCTTACTTCCGTAACTCCAGCTAAGGTTGAAATTTCCTTCAAAATAGCGTCAGAAAGGGTATTATCTGTAGATATTATCGTTAAGGCTTCCTTACCCGCACCGTATCGCCCAAGTGAAAGCCGGGCGATATTAATGTCGGCTTTAGCTAATAGGTTACTAACACTTGCCAGCATACCTGGTTTGTCGATGTTTGAGTAGAAGAGCAAATTCCCTTCCGGTCTCATCTCTACAAAAAATCCATCCATCTCTACAATTCTAATATCTTCATTTCCAAACACAGTTCCAGAAAAATATTTAGTCTCCTTGTCAGTTGTATATGATACTTTCAACACGTGCGAATATGTTGGATGATTTTCTTGTGTGCGAAATTCGAGATCAATTCCTCGTTCCCTTGCAATGGGTGATGCGTTAAGATAATTAACGGATTCAAACAATGTCTTCTCAAATAATCCTTTCAAAACAGCAGAGCCTAGTGCTGCAAATGAATCTTTAAGTAATAGACCACTAACCGAAACTTCGATTGTTTTCAATTTGCCAAGTTTGAGCTGAGCAAGCAGAGAACCTATTTTTTCAGCGAGCGTCATATACGGTTTGAGTTCGGTTCTCTGTGTCATCCGAATAATATCTGCATTCACTGAGCCCATAATTCCTCGATCATGAAGCAGGTCGGCAATTTGCTGCGCAATTTGAATTGCTACTTTTTCTTGCGCCTCTTCTGTCGAAGCACCAAGATGAGGCGTAACGACAACATTCGGATGATGGAGCAGTGGAGAATTCGTTGGAGGTTCTTCTTCAAATACGTCGAGTGCAGCACCGGCAATATGTCCGCTGTTAAGCAAGTTCAACAAAGCCCGCTCATCTATTATTCCACCACGGGCGCAGTTGATAATACGAACGCCTTGTTTGCATAGGGCAAGTGATTTGTCGTTCAGCAGATTCTTCGTCTCTGCTGTGAGCGGCGAATGAATCGTAATAAAATCAGACCTTCGATAGATATCCTGTAATTCCACAAGCTCAATCCCTAACTTTGAAGCAGCCTCTTCAGATTGTAAGGGATCGAATGCAATCACTGTCATCTCGAATACACGAGCTCGTCTTCCCACTTCGGTACCGACTTTCCCTAATCCGATAATACCAAGCGTTTTGTCGTGGAGTTCGGTGCCCATAAATTTCTTTCGTTCCCATTTACCATCTTTCAAACTCTGATCTGCCTGTGGAATATTTCGAGCAAGTGCCATCATCATCGATATGGTATGCTCTGCGGTAGAGATTGTATTTCCCCCCGGAGTATTCATGACAATAATCCCGCGACGCGTCGCTGCATCGACGTCGATATTATCTACTCCTGCACCCGCTCTTCCAACGACCTTCAGCATCTTGCCCGCCTCAAGGATATCTGCAGTGATCTTCGTCTGGCCACGTACGATAAGACCGGTTGCTGCTGCAATTACATTTTTTATTTCATCTACGTTAATCCCGGGTTTATAATCAACCTCGAACCCTTCCGATTGCAATATAGAACAACAACGAGGATCAACTTGATCTGTTATGAGAATTTTTTCAGGCATCATGATATCACGATGTTGTTAAATAACTTTGCTGAACTGCTTTGACACCTGCCCCTGCTTCACATTTCCAACCACAATCAACTAATGCTCGTTCAATGGCTGCTATGACACCAACCATATCAACTTCATCATAGTAGCCGAGATGAGAAATGCGAAAGATTTTTCCTGTATAATCATCCTGACCGCCTGCAACGGTAACTCCGTAATCATTTTTGAGCTTTGTATTGAATTTTTTCCAATCTATACCTTCCGGGATCCAAACTGGAGTCACGGCAAACGAAGGTTGATCTGAAAACAGCCTCAGTCCCATCGCACGTATGCCCGCACGAATGGCATGTGCCATACGTTCGTGCCGTTTCCAGACGTTTTCTATCCCTTCAGCACGGATCATTTCCAAAGCAACGTCGACTCCCATGATAAGTGATGCGGCTGGTGTCCATGGCGTATCATTCTTTTCATACGATTTGATTGCTTTGCGAAGGTCAAAATAGAATTTCGGGAGCGCAGAAGTTTCCATCGCATCTATTGCACGTTTGCTTATCGCAACAAATGCTAACCCCGGCGGAATCATCAGTCCTTTTTGTGAACCGGTCACACACACATCTATTCCCCATTCGTCAAAGCGCAGTTCATGTGCACCAATTGCCGTTATCCCATCGACACATACTAATGCGTTGGAAAGGTCTCGAATTATTCTCGATAATAATTTTACATCCGTTGCGGTTCCTGTGGAAGTTTCACTGTGAGTAAGGTATACAGCTTTTGCGCTTGGATGTTGTCGTAAAACATCCTGTATCTGTGTCGGCGTCGGAGACTTTCCCCAATCAACTTTGACCTCGACAGCATTCAAGCCGAATGTTTTCGGCATCTTGACCCAGCGCTCGCCAAACTTGCCTCCATTGACTGAGATTATTGTGTCGCCCGGCGAAAACAAACTTACGAATGTTGCTTCTACTCCACCAGTTCCTGAACACGTCAACGTGAGAACAGGCTGAGTGGTCTGGAACAGGTACTGCAAGTTCTTGTTGACACGAGTGAATATCTCATTGAACTCCGGGCTTCGATGATGAATGATCGGCTCAGCCATCTTCAGCATGACTTTTTCCGGAACAGGTGTTGGTCCGGGTGTGAATAATCGACGTTTAAACATATCTAAGATTTCAGATTGTAGATTGCAGATTTATACTAATAACTTCGGATGAAAACATCCTACTGTGCTATTGGTGATTTCTTGTAAACAACTTTACCGGCTACAAGCGTCATTTCAACATCAGTGGTTAGAATATCTCTTGCAGGTACTTGCATGATATCCTTTGAAAGAATAGTCAGGTCAGCCCACTTGCCGGTCTCGATGGTGCCTTTCATATTTTCTTCGAAAGAACCATAAGCTGCCCAACTTGTAAAACTACGAACGGCCTCTTCACGTGTCATTTTTTGTTGTGAGTACCAGCCATCCTCTGGGTATCCGGACTTATCGCTACGGGTTGCTGCAGCATAAATTCCCCACAATGGGTTCACACCTTCTACAGGAAAATCTGAACCACCAACAATAATCGAACCATGTTGCAGTAACGATCTCCACGCATAGGCACCTTTCACTCGTTCCCGCCCAAGTCTTACCTCAGCCCAATACATATCGGATGTTGCATGGGTCGGCTGCATACTTGGAATAACGTCTAACCGTGCAAACCTTGAAATATCCTCAGGTGCCAAGACCTGCACATGCTCAACCCGCCAGCGAGGTGATGTTGCATGAGCATAAGATTGTAACACTTTTTCATAGACATTGAGGACAATGTTATTTCCTCTGTCTCCGATTGCATGAATACTCACTTGAAATCCATTTTCAGCAGCCTGACGGCAAATCGTTTCAAGATCTGATTCGCTGCTCACTGTTAATCCTCTATTGCCGGGATCATCACTGTACGAATCGATGAGGGCTGCACCGCGTGAACCGAGCGCACCATCAGCGTAGAGCTTCACTGCGCGCACAGTCAACAGACCATTACCGTAACCGATTTCTTTTCCAATCTTGAGATAGGTGTTCCATGTTTCTGCAGGCACATCGGTTCCTGATTCTATATACGCTTTCCCCGTTTCTCTCGGTCCACCAATCACGGCGTAGACTCTGATAGGGCATTCTCCATTATCAATAAGTTTTTTATAGATGCGGATTGTCTGTAAATCGACTCCCATGTCGTGAACTTCGGTAAGTCCGAGCTTTACACATTCATTGAAAGCAAGCTTTAACCGTTGCTCTACATCTTCATCGGTGAGTTGAGGAATAGCTTTCGCTATGAGATCAACTGCATTATCGACAAATACGCCTGTCGGTTTGCCTTGCGCATCACGAAGTATTTTACCGCCTTCAGGATCCGGAGTTTCTGGAATAATTCCGGCAAGATCCATTGCTTTGGAATTTACCCACACTGCATGACCATCAATCCGCGTAAGATAGACGGGATTGTCAGGTGCAACACGATCAAGCAATATGTTGTCTGGAAATTCCTTCACATCCCAATCGTTTTGGTCCCATCCTCTGCCATACATCCATTGCCCTGATTGAAATTCCTGAACACGCTTTCGAACTATCTCTGCTACATCGTCGGCTGAGCCCGTTCCGACGAGATCAATATTATGCAGCGCACTTCCTTCTCCTAAGACGTGGCAATGTCCATCGATGAGGCCCGGTATTATTGTTTTGCCTTGGAGGTCAATGATGTTGTCTGAAATGAAGTGCGAGGTGATTTCATCATTTGTCCCTACACCAACGATGCGATTGCCACTTATGGCAACAGCTTGAGCAACGGTATTATTGGCGTCAAGTGTATAGACAATGCCATTAATGAACAGCATCATTGCCTCGCGCGAAGTTGAATGCATGATATAATATCCTGCGGCAATTGCGAAGAGTATGAACAAAACTCCTAATTTTCCTTGAGTCACCTGATTTCCTGTTATGAGTTGATGATGACGAAATGCGTGGAAATATAGATATTTTCTTGAATGATACCAAATATGAAATTCGAAATCTCGACGAGTCGATCTACGATCCCGTAGGGAGTCGTCGACCGAATATCTAAACCCTAAACAAATCGGAAATTCTAATGTTCAAAAACCCAAACTCTGGTATTGACAACAGTTTAACATTTGGAATTTTGGGAATTGGAATTTGTTTCGAATTTAGTGTTTCGTGTGAGCGCCTTTGGCGCCATGGCGCTCTGCGCCACTTCGAATTTTTCTGATGACTATATCATGGTGTTGCTTCTCAATCATTATTTTTCTAAGTTTTATCACACGATAAAGGACCAATCTGATGGAACAAGAATTTATCAAATTTGTAGAAATCACAAAGCGCCTTCGCAACGAATGCCCGTGGGATAAGGAGCAAACCCATGCTTCTATCCGCCACAGCTTGATAGAAGAAGCGTACGAAGTTGTAGAATCAATTGATCACAATAACCTCGATGAACTCAAAAAAGAATTAGGCGATCTTCTCTTACATGTCGTCTTCCATGCAAATATTGCTGAAGAAACAAATGAATTCACGTTAAAGGAGGTTATTGATGGCATTACAGAAAAACTCATCAGACGTCACCCTCATATCTTCAGCGATACAAAAGTAAGCGGGACACATGAAGTAAAGCAGAACTGGGAAAAGCTCAAGATGCAGGAAGGCAGGGAATCACTTATGGATGGCGTGCCGAAGCATCTGCCAGCCCTCCTTCGAGCCCATCGACTTACTGACAAAGCATCTAAAGTCGGTTTCGATTGGGAGAAGAAGGAAGATGCCTGGAAAAAAGTAGACGAAGAAATTGAAGAGCTCCATCATGTTCTTGACGCAGGGAAACCCGAACAGGTTGAAGAAGAATTCGGCGACCTGCTTTTCGCTCTAGTAAATTACTCGCGATTTATTGAGGTTAACCCGGAAAATGCCTTGAGGAGAACAATTGATAAATTCATTACACGTTTTCAGTATATCGAACGCAGACTCAAGGAATTAAATAAGGATATACATTCTTCGTCGCTTGAAGAAATGGACGGGCTGTGGGAGGAGGCAAAGGAATCTTAAAAGCAAAAAGGTATTGGCGAGTTCACCAATACCTTTACATGATAGGAGAATTCATTAACAAACCGATTCTTATCCATCAATTCCTAAATTCTCAATTTACTTGAGGAACAGCATCTTTCTCACATCACTAAACTTCGCTCCACCTGATTGCACGTCGAGCCTGTAAAAATATACACCACTCGGTAATCCACTCGCATCCCACGTTTTCTTGTACGTTCCTGCAGGCAAACTCTCGTTCGTAATCGTCGTAATTTCTTCGCCAAGCGCATTGTAAACTGTCAGACGCACATATCCTGCATCCTCAATCCTGAATTCGATATTCGTCGTTGGATTGAATGGATTCGGCGAATTATTGAGAAGACTGGACAATGTTCTGCGCTCGCCTGAAGGCTTCGATGCCAATGATTTTGAAAGAGAATACTTCGCAACGTAATCAGGAGTAACTGAAAAGACCGATGACCTCATGAACAAGCAAAGGAATCCATCTTCAGAGTTCGCCGCTGTTGCAAACCTTACAATACGGTCAGTAAAGGTAAACACTGTTGCCAGTATTTCTCCCGATGTCGAAAAGACCCTCATTGTTCTCGATCCGAAGCGAACAAGGAGACCTACCAAATGATCGAACCGCAGTTGCCCTGCCGGACTGTCCGGAAGTATGTTCGTCCAACCAGTTTTCTTAGTTCGAAGATTGTAACTCATAATTACACCGTCGGCGCGTATCGTGCCTCCTTCATTATCTTTACGAGCGATAGAACCAGAAAAATAGAGCGTTCCGTAATCTCCCATACCGATATCTGATAATGCATTCTGCCACTCATCGGTGCGTGTTACAACCCCCGGTCTATATACCAGAATAACGCCTTTGCCTCCAAATGTAAATCTGGTCACCTTGTCTCCTTCATCAACAAGCATTACACGCCATTCACTATGTTCTTCGAAATTTCCCCCTCGTGGAGTACTAACACTTTTCGTCACAAGGGCTGTACCCCCTATAATTAAATGATCGCCGCTCACCTGAAAGATCGAGAACAGGGGCCACTGTACCTCATAGTAGATTGCTTGATTCTTTGCTGTGGTTGTCAGCGATGATTGCCGCTCGTGCAAAACTTTAACCTGCCTTAGTAACGATCCCGTCTTGTCATCGAATTGGAACGCGTAAACAAATCCGTCGCTAACTTCATTTGGAAAATTTTCACGTCCCCTCAACTTCAACGTTCGAGCTTGGAAGACAACCCAAATTCGACCTTGCTTGTCGATAAGAGGCGACGAGTATGCTTCTTCCTCAACATTTGGAACAATCGTCGTAGGTATGGGAACCTGAAAAACAAGTTTTCCGAATGATGAGATCTTTTGAAGGGTGGGACTGGGGGATGGTACGACAAGTAGCAGATTTCCTGCTTCGTCTGTTGCATACCAAACGACGAAGCGCGGGAGTCCAGAGAGCGTATACACCCATTGTCTATTGCCAAATGCATCGTAGTAAACGATACTATCGTGTGATCGATCTCTCGTAAAGATCACATATACCCCTTGAGCAGTGGGAGCAAGTGCAGTAACCGGGTCGACCTCCTTCGCGAAGAGAACATCGCCGTTCTTAGCAACTTTCTTGATCGTATCAGGAAAGACTGCTCCACCTCGCGCAAGGTAGGTGTTTCCTTCTTGATCAGCCGCAGCCGTTGCACGTGGACGCGATCGTGTCGAGTAATCAGTCATACGCCACAGCTCAGTTTGTGCAGTCGACTCGCTTAATGCAACAGCAAATATGATTCCCAAGAATACAAGTGTTTTCATAGAGAAATTCTCCTTTCGAGAGTTTGTATTATTCAACGTAACAGCACCATCTTCTTCACATTCGTGTAGAACAAGATACCATCTTGTCCTACGGCTGAGAGGCGATAGAAGTACACCCCGCTCACAATGCTACCGGCATCCCATGTCCTTGTATAGGTTCCCAGCGGTAATTCCTCATGCACAATTGTCGCCACTTCTCTTCCTAACACATCATACACTTTCAGCGTAACCAATCCGTAATCCCCGCCCGAACGACTAATGTCGTTCAGTCGGGCGGGCGCAATCTGAAATCTAAAATCTGTCGTCGGGTTGAACGGATTCGGATAATTCTGCTCCAAGAAAAATTCACTTGGGATTGTTGGATGATGGGAACGCTTTGCTCCGTCTGGCGGTGAGGGCGGCTGTTCACTTGTCGGAATAATCCTGATGCGGTTCATTGCGCTGATAATTTCAGAAGATGACAGGATTAATTGCCCCGCCTGACTCACCTTTACCCAATATGCCTTGCCCGGTTCTATCGTGGTACTCGTATAGTACGCTCCGTTGTACCCGAAAAACTGCGATGTCACGATTCCTGATGGTATCGATGAAATCGTTGAAACATTTATTGTGCTTGCAATCGATCCCATCAGATTCCATCCCTCGCTTACATCGATGGTATCTGCCGTGAGCGGTGGTCCGTTCGTCGGGATCGGGTCTAATCCCGGTGAATATTTTAGCCAGTAACCTGTTCCCATTGCAAGCTCTGATGCAGTTTGATATCCACTTGCCGGATTGTACGAGAATGCCTGTGAGATAGCGCTCGGGAAGTTGGCTGTCACCTGCTTGTTGCTCACATCATACGGCAGAGAGATCATCTGCCAGCTCTTGATATGGTCTTGCGGTAACAGCGGATTGTGCGTGATGATGAGAACGTAGTTCACCGTCGGGTCGGTGATGGTGCGGCTGTTCTGTGTTTTCATGTCTGTGCTATTGTTATATCTATCGATCATCGTCACCGCTCCGCTGTAGGAGGCATTGATTTCGGTTGTTGACCATGAGAGCGTGAACGAGTACGCCTCGCTCGATGGATTACCGGGACGGAAACTCACCTTGTAGCTATCGACCTGACTCACCGATGTAAAGCCTCTCATATCGATCCATGAGCCGAGACCAAACTGGTTATTAAACGATTTCGGTGTAACAAAGCGTGCTTCAAAGGTATTGGAGAGAGGCGGAAGCTCGGCTTCTCCCTCAGAGTAATCGTAGTTTGTCGTTGCTGCATCGACACCCCAGATGCCGAACGTGGTACCGGGATGCTGACCGAACCATATATCGCGTTGAATTGGCGTGATATTATCCTGCACGGTCAGCGTTAATTTAATTCGTTCAGGAATCTTGTGAATAGCGAAGTTTACACCTGTGGGATGCTGGTCGTAGTCATTGAAGTTGACATTATTCGGTGCATTAAATCTCGGAGATATTTGTTCCCATGTCGGCTGAATCTCCGTACTCAGTGTGTAAGTTCCCAAGACTAAAGGATAGAAGTTGTACTGACCGAGTGAGTCAGTATATGTAGAATCTGCGCTGATGCCGCCACGTACAATTTTCCAGTTCGGTAAACCCTCTTCCCAGCTCTCCTTGATGCCGTTGTCATTACGGTCGTTGAAGACGATACCTCCTGCAGAGTTCCAGGGGAAGTAGCCGCCAAAGATGTTGTCCGATGCAGTATCGCTTGCACCGAGCGTGATATTGTATGAAGCTGACTGAGGCGTACTGACGACCCATGATGCAGGGAACAATGCTTCAACGGTATACTGACCCGGAGCAAGTCCCCACAACGAGAACGCGCCGTTCACATCTGTAACAACTGAGCCCATTGCACCACCTGTAATATTCACGTCTCTTCCTGAAAGATTTTGTTCTCCATTATTCTGTATCCCATCTCTATTGAGGTCCTCAAACACCGAGCCGTTGATGACACTCTTTGCCATCGTGAAGCTCCATGTATCGGACCAATTGGTGAGAGTGCTGTCGATAAACATAATTCGCACGCGCCAGTAATATGTCATACCTGAAATGAAGTTTGTATGCGCGAGTGATGTATTGATAAGTGAGCTGTTGAGTGCGACATTAGTATCTGCGATGAGCGTACCGCCAAACGTTGAGTCCAGCGCTACCTGCACATGAGAACTTACAACAGTCACCAACGGCAGGCAATCCCATTCGAGTGTCAACAATGAAGATGAGACGGCATTAAAGACTTGTTGTGTTACTCCATTAGAAGGTAAGACTACTGAGATTGGAGGATACGGCGAACAATTGTCAGATCGTTGAACAATTATACCCTTACCGCTACTTCCATCATAACCTACGAAAACGGGACTGTTAATATTCTTGGTTGGGAAAGCAACATCTACAAATACATGACTTGGTACGGGATATTGTACTTCTTGCCAAGTTGAACCGGCATTCGTAGTACTAAAAACGCCCCCACCTACAATCATTCCATCATTGATATCGGCAAAGACTATGTTTGCAAGCTCCTCGGCGTTGATATCTTGCTCTGTCCACATCATTCCAGCGTTTGTAGTCTTTAGCGTAGTTCCATAACGATCTATGAGTATCCCGCTGGTTGAATCGAAGAACCATGCGCCTGTATAAAAATAAGGAAATGGCTGATGATCAACAGAAAGATCAGTCCATGTTGCACCAGCATCCGTAGTGCGAAGGATTTTTCCACCACTTGAAGCAATAAATGCTGTATTAGAGTTAACGCAGTATCCGGTCGTTATATTGTGTACGGCACCGCTTTCCTTACTTGTCCACGTATCTCCACCGTTTGTTGTCCAAAGTATTGTAAAGGGACCAACAAGCATCCCAACATTAAGATTTGCAAAGGAAACTGCATATAGATACGTTGCGTTGGTAGTTTGCTGACTCCAAGTCTTACCGTCGTCGGTTGTATGAAAAAGTATTGGTTGCCAAGGGAAAAAACTTGTATCGTTCCCTACTGCAAATCCTATATTGGGGCTAGCGAAAGATACATCCCTATAGAGTATTCCTGGCACACTACCCGTTTTGCGTTGCCAATATTTTCCTCCATCTGTAGTGTGTAGAATAGTTCCTGCTGCACCTACCGCAGTGCCCGTTAGAGAATCTGAAAAGTATATCCCTAGAAGAGAATGACTATCATTGCTTTTCCTGTAAACCCAGCAACTTTGTGCTAAGGATTGATCTGTATACACCACTAAAAGAATTAGCAGGTATATTAAAAGCATCCATAGCATCTTATACTTAATTTTCATATAAATTGCTATAATACTAAAGAACCCAGACAATGTAATACATTGCCTGGGTATTTAGTATGTTACATTATACTATTGTATGCAGAAGGTTGCACATGGATTACTGCCACAAGTGTATATTTGGCCATTACAAACGCAGCGTACTTCCATACAAAGTGGATCATCTGGACAATTCTGCGCGTTACATGCACCAACTGCATACGCCTCTTCATGGAACAACTGTACCAAGCCCATGATCGCCACGGCAAATCCTACAACGAGGATGAGCCATTCGACACGAAAACGTTTCATGGTATTTCTCCTTATATAATATAGTTGTCTGCTTTGTCCTCGGAAACAATTTCATGGAAATGTTTTTGCTCTAAAATAATCAAGCCCATCCCCCTTAAAGAAGCGCCAACTGAATTATTTATTAAGGGAGATGGGCCGGGACACATTACTTACTCTCTCTACGAGAGCAAATAATAGAGTTACTCTACGAGGTAGAATAACTACGTGAATCTAATATAAAGATACGAATAGTACAATACGGCATACACCGTATTTTTATAGGGAAAACACCGTATGCCCTTTCTTTGTGTTAACACTACCCTACCTATTGAACTGTGTCATCGAAGACTGAAATACCGCAGGATACTATTTGAGAAGGAGCATTTTCTTGATTTGTGTAAATCTTCCTGCCGTGAGTTTATAGAAATAGAGCCCGCTTGGCAATTCCTGAGATACAAACTCTGCTCGCTTTTCCCCCGCATCCTGCATTTCATTCACAAGTGTCGCTACCTCCGCACCGAGGAGGTTATAGACCTTCAGTGTTACATGAGATTGTACGGGCAGATCATATCGAATAACCGTCGTCGGGTTGAACGGGTTAGGATGATTCTGATATAAGCTAAACACTTTGGGAATCTGTTTGTTCTCGGCGATAAGTTGTAATGTCGCCAAATGCTCAGAGCTCATTTCAATTACAAAACGTCCTTGTTTTGCAAGACGAGTGATACGTCCCGATTCATCTACAAGGCTATAGCGCATGATCTCGTTATCTTGCATCGTCCACTCTACTGTAACTTGCGACGCATGTGATCGAACATGAAGAGCATGTTCTTTAACATCATCAGTAAACTCTGCAAACATCCGATTCGTACCGAATCGCGCATCGAAACTTCCTTCCGGTGCGGTCGGCGGAAGAAGGAATGAAGTGCCGGAATTATCTTCCCCTCTCTCTCTGCCAAAGTACAACGTTTGGCTCGAACCGTTGGGGCTGCTAAGGCGGATGGAGTTAACTTCCGATAGCTTTTGAATTGCTCTTGCTTTCGGCACTGCCTTTGATTCTGCGTTCAGCACCAGTTGTCCTGATTGATTGGTATAAATCCAGTATCCTTGACCGGGCATAATACTATCAGCGACATAATAGCTGCCATTATACCCGAAGAATTCCGAGTTAACGATGTTTGATGGAATACTACCGATTGTTGACACTGCTATTGCTTCTGAAAGTGAGCCAACAATATTCCACCCTTCATCAACATTGATCGTATCCACGATGTATGTGTATCCATCGATAGGAATGAGCTGACTGCCATTAAATTTCATCCAGAATCCTTCGCCATTCCTCAACGTATCCCGAATAACGTAGTTACCATCAAACCCATACGCAGGGCTCACAGCAGTCGGGTAGAGAAACGTCTTCAGATTGGTAAATGGCTCGACTGGTAATGAAACCATGTTCCATTTGTCCGATACTTGTGCGTAATAGATATTCCGGGTTCCGACATGGAGAATAACAGGAATCGTGACTTCACCTGTCAGCGAATCGGTACTTGAAATATGAAGGACAGTCGTGTAATTGCCCTCGAGCTCATTGGAACTGTTGAGTGTGAGAACTATCAACGCACTATCCCCTACAGAAATTGTGCCTGTATCAGGACTGAGCGAAAGCCACGCTGGAAATGCTGACGAGTCATCAGTGATCGAAAAATGCATCGGCATATATCCGTTATTGCGAATGAAGAGCGTATCCATACCAACTTCTCCCGAATCGACACCAACAGAAACAAAGTTCGGTTCAGTAACAATCAGAGGTCCCAATGTTTGGAGCGTCACAGGTACAGAGAACGGAGTTTGATCAGAATCATTCGTATTGAGAATTAGAGTTCCGTTGTATGTCGACCATTGGCTGAGTGACTCTGCATCTACAGAAAATTGAATATACTCAGAGCCGAGCGATGCCACATTTCCGGAATCGGCATGTACATAAGAAAGCCAGCCGCCGGCCAATGGTGATACGGAAAGTTCGTATACCAGCGAAGTATCACCTGAGTTTGAAACAAGAAATGAATCCGAGTCAGTAGCGCCAGGGATGAGGGAAAAATAAAAACTGTCGGGCTGAACACTCATGATGGGTCCGATAGAGGGTACATTTCCGCTCACCATTAAGGAAACATATTGTTGTCCGCCAGCCAACGACCCTTTATGTGTAATTCTCACTGTGTATTCCGCCCTCTCGGTAGATGGAATATACACTTGTTCGACATTATCTCTTGTGTTATCACCTGTCGTCGCTCCTGATGAAGGAGAAAAAGGATTCAGTATCCATGGTTCATAGGTTGTGAGGTCTTTTTTCTTAATGATGCGAACATCAATGTCATTTCTCAGCATCAGCGTAGTTGGGTCCAATGATGCTGCAGGTGTTGTACCGGCAGGGTCAGTCCAGCAGATCGTCGCTTTCAGTGGTACTAATCCTTGACTGCTAATATCGATATTGATCGTATTGCCTGTCGTGAGAAGGACTTCTCTGATGTGACTTGTAGGACCTTCTGTCGAATCCAGTGACATAAGCTGAACTGCTTTGAGCGTGTTCATCAACCCCCAGCCATAAATATAGTCAGGACCATTAACACCACCAGCCTCATCTGCAGTATGGATGACAATACCTTTGAGCGTTGACGATCGTAAGAGAGTAGACCCGTGTAAATTGGATTGATGGTGAAGCAATATCCCAAGCGAACCTGCTACATTTGGTGACGCCATAGATGTTCCGCTTAGCGAACCATATGCATTATCTGCTGTTTCTAACGATGAGGTTAAACTGACTCCATTTGCTACAATGTCTGGTTTGATTCTTCCATCATCTGTAGGACCCCAGCAACTGAACGACGACATTACGACACTGCTTGGAGTAGAGTAGCCACTGGCTATATCATTTATCGCTCCGACAGTAAGAATATTTTTACTGATGCCTGAACCATTAATACAATCGAATCCACTATTACCATCTCGATTACGCGCGACGGTTTGCAGCACCCAGCTTCCACCACTAAAAACCCAATGTTCTACGGTGCCGCTAGGTCCTTCATTGCGATCGTTGCCTGCCGATTTGCAAATCAAATAATATGGTGCGTTTGCTGCAATGAAATCCCAATTTCCTGCTTCAGAGTCATAAAATCCAAAACGATAGTCTTCTACAGTATTCACAGAAGGATCACCAAACCATGCCCACTTACTATCACTAAAGTAATTAAAATACCAGCCTGTAATTGAGCCGTAGGAATGGTTTGACACCCGCAATCCGCCAGCTGCCTGTGCTGCCATCTCCGATTCGTCTGAATTCCAATCAAATGCCGAAAGAGTTGCCTGATATGACATACCGATTGCAGATGCATTGACACCGGCAGCGACCATGGTACCCGCCACATGCGTCGAATGGAAGTTATTTGTCCCTTGTGTTGAAGTTACTCTGCCGCCAAATTCTTGGTGCGTCGTTCTTACCTTCCCGGCATCCCATTCACCAAGTGTAATTCCGATACCTGTCAAGAAAAATCCTCCACTTCCATCGGGCCATGCTTTATTCGTAGATATAGTTTTTGCAGCATTGAGATTATGCGTCTGATAATATCGCGGCACACCATGCTCAAAACGCTGTAACTCAATGGTAGAGCCATCACTCTTTTCGACACGGATAGGCATATTGTGCATAACTGCGATAGACTCTGCATGCGCACGCTCAAGCATCCATAGTCGCTGCTTCGATTGAATTTGTTGTGCTGTGTTGTCTTGAGTAAACACTGTGGTAACACACAAACTACTTAATACAATTATACTTTTGAGTTTTCTTGAGAAAGTAATCATTGAGCGATCTCCGATGCTTAAACATTACGTTGGATGGACTTATTTAATCTACTAAATTCTCTCTATTGATTCAAGGATTTTCTACTATTAAATCGTAAAATGTACTATTCATTGAATAAAAAATCCTGCATAATGCAGGATTTTGAATACATCGGATAATATTATCGTACTAACCAACTACTTTTTCCCAGTATTTGTCTTCCCGTCATTCCCTTGCTTTCCATTACTATGGAACTTATCATAAGCATCAATAATATCCTTTACTAACTTATGACGGACGACATCATTCCTGTCAAAGTAGACAAACTGAATACCGTCAATGTGTTGTAAGATATCTTGAATTTGAACAAGTCCCGATATAGTTTTTATAGGTAAATCAATTTGTGTGATGTCGCCTGTAATGATTGCATTAGAATTTGCACCAAGCCGCGTGAGAAACATCTTCATTTGCATGCTTGAAGCATTTTGTGCTTCGTCGAGAATAACAAAAGAGTTATTAAGTGTTCTCCCGCGCATGTACGCCAGAGGAACAACTTCTATAACACGCCGTTCAATATACGTTTTTAGTTTCTCAGGAGGAATCATATCATCGAGTGCGTCATATAACGGGCGCAGATACGGATCAACTTTTTCTTTCAAATCACCAGGGAGAAATCCTAAACTTTCTCCTGCCTCAACTGCTGGTCGAGCAAGGATAATCTTGACAACGTCGCGATTCTTCAACGCAGCAACAGCCATTGCGACTGCAAGATATGTTTTCCCGGTACCGGCAGGACCTACTGCAAAAACGATGTCGTTCTTTTTGATCTGACGAATGTATTCCTTTTGTCCCGATGTCTTTGCGCGAATGATACCATTGCGTGTAAAAAGGACAACACTATCCATCTCTTCATTGGTCATTTGCGCAGTAATATTCTTTGGGAGTGCCGAATCTCCATTCAAAGAGACGAGATCAATAACCGTTTCTACATCATTCGCTGAAATATTACTATTTTTATTGAGAATATAGATGAGTTCTTTGAAGATTTTCTCAATTTTATCTACTTCGATTTGCTCTCCCCGAAATGTCATATAGTCCCCCCGTATTGTAATACTTGCATCGAACCGATCTTCGACCATATGCAGGTTAGCATCGTTCAGACCAAGTAACCGAACCATATCGATACCTTCTGCCCTAAATTTTTTTTCTGCCAATGAAGTTCTATTCTCCTTTAGTAAAAATAAGAAACCCTTCTCATCTCAAAATTTCTCGAGATGAAAAAGGGTTTAAATGATATTGTTGTTTACTAACCAATGTTAAATTTGAGTCTAACTCCTTACTCGGAAGCAGGCGATGAAGCCTTATTTCGATAATAAGAATTTGCTGCTGATTTCTCTGCCTTTGATAGCTCATTTCCTTCCGGTATTTTTAAGACCCATTTCGGTTTAATAACATCCGGGTCTTTGATTTTATCACGATTGCCCTGCCAAATTTTGGGCCACATCCATGCGTTCGCATAGACGTCTTTTTTCTTGGCTATATTCCAGAGGCAATCTCTATCTCTCGACCATGTTCCAACGGTATATGTTTTTTCCCGTTGTAAACTCTTCATAAGTCCGTCAACTTTTTCTTGCAATGACTGTACACGAGCACCATAACGCGGAATCATAGCTATGTTACTTTTTGCCATCTCACCAAGACGAGCATTCATCCGCTCAATCTCATCGCGATGGTTCAATAATTCAGCATCTGACATCCGCTGAAGCTCAACAACTCTAATTTCCATATCGGTAAGCTCTTTATCAAATGCTTCAACATCAGCACGAGTCACACCAAGCATGGCATATAAGGCATCTTCACAAGCTAGTACCTCTGCATCAAGCTTATCTGACTGTACCTTAAGTGCATCGTTTTCAGCAGTGAGCTTAGTTATTTGTGCCTGAATATCGGCTACCTTTTGTGTATATGTCGCCATCTCCGACTGCCATTCGTCTTTCGACATTTTTTCTTGAGCAAACACCGAACTACAAGTGATTGCGATAAACACTAAAATAAACAGATTGTTTCTCATCGTTTTCATTATTTACCCAACGCTTTCTTGACCACTTCCTGGTCAGATTGGCATTGCTGTAACTTTCCATTCTTTTCTGCAATTAGCTTCTCCATGTTTGCCTTATCACGCTGCATCTGAGTAAGTTTCCCTTGAAGTTGCGAAGCTTGCGACTTCAGATCGTTCAATTGACGTATCTCCTCATCGGATGGTGAACTTGAGCAACCTGACAAAGCTAACCCAACCGTTATGCACAAGGCAAACAGAAGGGGTTTCAATGATAATTTCATGCTTGTCTCCTCAAAATTTTTCTAATGTTATTCAAAATACTCATTGTTTGAGACGAAAAATAAGAAATTAATGTATCTTTGTCAAGCAAAATCTTAACTCTTGTGTTTAATTTTAAGAAAACTCAAATAAGCCCTCTTTCTGCAAAACTCGTAAACGCTGATGGTGTAACAATAATATGGTCTTGCACAGGAATTCCAATGATTTTGCCCGCTTCTACGATTTGCCTGGTAACCTGAAGGTCTTCTGAGCTTGGTTCAGGGTTACCGCTTGGATGATTATGCAGAAGAATTACACTCGCAGCCGGCTCTTTGATCGCAGGCTTAAATACCTCGCGGGGATGTACGAGTGAACTATTGAGGATTCCAGATGTGATGTCAATATCTCGAATGAGATGATTAGCACTGTCCAACAATAACACTTTGAATATCTCATGTTGAAGATCTCGCATTAAAGGCTGAAATCTTTTTACAACATCTTCAGGCGAGTTAACTTGGAATTTCTCCGAACGACTGACCGAGCTTGTTCTTCTCCCCAATTCAAAGGCTGCAAGTAACGTTGCAGATTTTGCTTCACCTAAACCGTGGTATACTCTGAGGTCCTGTGAATCACAAGTAGCGAGCTTTTCCAATGATACAAAATCAACAAGCAGTTTCTTTGCAAGGTCAACTGCAGTAATTTTACCCGAACCAGCACGAATGAGTATAGCAAGAAGTTCAGCATCAGACAATGATGTACTTCCATGACTTATTAATTTCTCCCGCGGTCGCTCATCCTTAGGCCATGCGGTGATCTTCGTATGATATAATGAAGGTTCACTTACCTTCTTGACAAACTTTGGCATCATTATCCTCCTCGTGCTATTCTACATTGATTTCTGTAACGATATTAATGTTATTATTCTGAAATTTCAAAATATAGACGTTTGAATTAACCCTTCCATGATGTAATGATATAGTTCCATGAACGCCTTTATAATCCTTTATATTGGCTAAGGCAATCGCAAGTTGTTCCCGTGTCGTAACTCCATGTTCAAATTGAGTAAGCAGGAGCTTCATCGTATCATAGCCAAATAGCGTATTTCTTGTTGGCAGCCTTTTTTTAACACGGATAAACGATTGTTCAAATGCAGCGTATTGAGGATATAGTTTATCTATATAACTGTCAGAAAGAAAGAGAACACCATCTACATATCGTTTGTTTGCTTCTAGCTGGCTTTGATCATTCCACTCGCCGCTGCCTAAGAGCTGTGCTTTGATATTAAAATATGACATCTGAGGTGCAATCACTCCAATGTCTTCACTTTCCGTAATTGCTACGAAAATGCCTTGCACTCCTGTCACAGGAATTTCAATGTTAAAGGTTTCACCAAGGGAGTTGACTACAGGAAGATGCAGAGAGTCTGCAATATGTTTGCCTCGAGGACCAAAAAGTTTTGTAGCCAAGATAGTTTCTTTTTTTCTACGAACTTCATCAAGAAGCACAGGATCAGCACCTGCACGAATCATGTTCCTAAGCTGGATGCGTGTAAATGTCTTCGTAAAGGATATACTTGGCTCATCAGTTGCACCTGCTTCTCGAATCCGCATAAATTGCTCTCGTAAGTCTGTCGAATCTTTATTATATGACTCATACGCTACGATTATAGCACCCAATCTTTTTGCTTCTTGAATAAACTCATCAGCAAGAATTCTTGATTGCTGATTATCAGAAGTAATCACCGCAAGTTTTGTAAAACCCAACGTACGAACAGCATACTGTGCCATTGCTTTTCCGCGGGTACTGACATCAGGATTTGTCTGAAAAACATATCTACTCTTCGCGGCTATGCCATTTGCATTGGCTGTCGGCGATATCATTGGAATTCTCTCAGCTTCTGCTACTGGAGCATAGGTAAAGGCATGATTACTGAAAAGCGGACCCACGATGCCAATGACATCGTCAGATAAAGTCAATGCCTTTACTTGTTCAACGGAGGAAACATCACCATTGATATTCTTAACTTCCAGTGAGATACTAACTCCTGAGCGATTGTTTGAAATATAGTCTTCGAGAGCATATTGTATACCATCAAGCACTTCATTTGTAATCGTCGAAACAGGATCTGCGGAAGAAGCTGATATCAAAGGTAAGAGCACACCGATTTTCAGTGACCCCTTCTCGATAAGATGTTGTGCAATCTTTTGTACACGTCTACTAAAAGAACCATCATGATTATCTCTCGAAATTAATGCAAGCATCTCTTTAGCCTTAACTCCATCGCCTATTCCATAATACCGTTCTGCCAATTTCAAAGTTAGAAGGTCTTTCTCAAAACGATCGCTGTTCTCATTGCGGAGCTTTGTGAGAGACAGAATTGTAACCCGATCAGAAGCAACCAACTCGAAGTATTTCATTGCTTCTTCAACAAGGAGGGAGTCTTTGGCAGACGCACGAACAGATAAAAAACTTCGCAGAGCCTCTTCATATCGCTGCTGCATCATAGCACTCAACCCGAGGATATAATATACATCTGCACGGTAGGAGGTCGGCGGAAATGCATTTAGGAGTTCCCAAGCAACAGCAGAGGAAACAGCGTATTCTTTGAGCTGAAAACGGGACTTCGATAACATGATATATGAAGCAGTCGTTCTTTGATGAATTGGCTTGAGTTTGATCAATTGATCAAATACTTCAGCCGCCTTGCTGAAATTCCCTTCCTGAAAGCTTAGCAGCCCTGTTGCAAAGCTACGTTCAGCATTTGCATTATATTGATAATGCTCTTGAGCAAATGAGGATGTTCTGCTCAAGAAAATAAACATAAGTATAAAGAGAATGCTTCGAATGATCATCATTCTTTCGAGTTATATAACTACCAAAACAATGTTAATAGCTTTAGGCTTAATTATTAGAAATTTCTGAGGAGAATACGTTACTATTCCCTACAGTCACAGAAACATACTGAAAATTGCTCAGAATTTCAATCGCATTAAAAATCGCGCTTGAGTGTTTTCAATCCTAAAACTATGGAGATTAATGATATCGCCATCGAAACGATAACAAACGCCCCAACCGAAAACCATAACGTCTGAGAATGATATTCTCCTCCTTTGAGTGCATGAAAGAAGTATAAATGCAGAGGCACGTACATCACAGCAACAAGAATTGTCAAATACACAATGCTAATAAGAAATGTTAACGTTGCACTTTGAGAAGAGGCAACCTTGATAGGATTTTTCTCCCGAAAGTTACTGAAGTAAGCGCCTGCTGTAAGATTCAAGCTCACTAATGCAAATGCAACACAGCACATAATGACCGAAGCAACGAGCGGCAGAACAGGATGATCTTGCAGTGACCAGTGCGAAAACATCGCCAACACTAAGCTGATTACACTCAAAGGAAGTAGTGCACTATAGAATTTTACAAGGTAGATTTTTGCCCTGTGCAGCGGCGCACTCAGCATCGTCCAGAAACCTTCACCCTCTATGCTCATCATTGGGTAAACAAAACGCAGTGCTATCGATGCAATGAGAAATGCGTTAAATATTAACAGTACTAAATACGACGCAGTAAGATAAAATGGTAATTGCGTTTCAAACGTCAGTTTTGATACGCTGACCACAAACGTTATCACGAGAAGAAAAATCACACCGAAATGAATCCACTGGCTTGGCTCACGAATAAACTGCCAAAACTCTTTCCTAATCAGCACGCTTGTCTGAGGCTCTAGGCGTGAAGGCCGTATTAACGAAAACGGTTCAAAGAGAGATGATTCAGCTTCCGATGTGCGGCGCAGCGTCAGCGATGAAAGCCAGCTCGTGTAGAACACTTTATTCGCCGTGAATACCATACTCAAAAAGCATACTCCTGCAATGCTCAGGGTGAATAATGTATGCATTGTCGCGAGTGATTGATTTCCCCTCATTGTCCAATATAACGACTCTGCTACCCAATGATTAGGAAGAAATTTTATAAATGGGGGATCAAGATAGGATAAGTATTGATCAACATGCGGATAGTTTTGCATAACCGTTTCAACCAACTGCATCGGATTTGTTGATCTAAAATAGACAAATAATGATCCAACATAACATACTAACAATATTCCTATGAGATACCAAACGCCAATCCGCGATGCGATGCGCATTAACACCATGAGCATCATCACTGCAATACATCCCGCAATCAGCATAAACGGAATAAACTGGAATACTATCGTCTGTACATAAAACTGGAATGACATCTGAAAATACGATCCATAGCCCAAAAGAACCGACACAACTATTATAAACAGCACTGTTGAGCTATAAAAGAAATTATCTAAAAATTTTATGATAAAAACGTTGAGGTAAGATATAGGCTTCGTAAGAAAGTACTCAGTTTCTTTCGAGCGATAGAATGTCGCATATGATACAATCATATTGCCGACATTTACCGACAAGAAAAAAACAAATAGCAACATTGAAAGAAATCGGTGTAGGAGAAACAATCCTAAATGTGCCCTATCGAGAAGATATTCTGTAAGCACCCGTGCGAAGACAAAAGCGCCTATAGCAAATCCGCCAAATACTATCAACGAACTAACGTGCTTAACAATGCTTTTCGTATTTAGTTCGGAGGAGAGCTTAAAAAAAATCCGAATCTTAAAAAATAGAATGTGGAAAAGCACTGCCAAAACGGATCCTATTTTGTGAGTTCTAAAAATAGCGATTCAAACTTACCATTATGTCCTTCTTTAAGCCTGTGCAATGAATCGATTGAATCCTCAAAAATCAATTTGCCCTGTTTTAAGATTCCAACTCTGTCGCATAACTCCTCAACAACAGGCAAACTATGTGTAGACATGAAAATAGCCACCCCCTCTTTCGACTTTTGTTTCAAAACATTTTTCACAACATGGGCGCTCCGAGGATCAAGCCCAACCATCGGCTCATCAATGATGAGCGCTTTGGGATCATGCAATAATCCAGAGGCAATAACAATACGCTGGCGCATGCCTTGCGAGTAATGTTCAGTTCGTCGATCTATCCATGATTCGATTTCAAAGACCTGTGCAAGCTGCGCTATTTTTTCGGTCGTTACAGCATGGTCAAGCTTGTAGAGTCCCGCGCTAAAGTAGAGAAACTCTCTGCCTGTAAGTTTTTCATAGAGAAAAGGCTGATCTGGGATATAACCTGTGCATTGCTTTGCTTCGGTAGGTTGCCGTTGAATATCGAAATTGTTAATCGTAATTGTACCAGATGTCGGGTTAAAGAGTCCCGTCATCATTTTTATTGTTGTCGTTTTGCCTGCGCCATTCGGACCAAGAATACCATAAAATTCGCCCGCCTTAATTTCGATAGTTAACGAGTCAACGGCCGTGAAGCTGCCAAATTGCTTTGTCAAATTAACTATGTTAATCATCTTTTCAACATGTTGTTGTTTTAGTTGAAATAATGTTCGAAATAATTCATTGATAATCAATAGTTAATGTGATAAATAACTGATTAATTCATGATTGTATATCTTGGTTCATTTTAGTATATTGGAAAACTTCTATGTTATTTCTCATTCAAAGATTGCTGAAGTGGCGGAACTGGCAGACGCGCTGGACTCAAAATCCAGTCCGGCTTACCCCGGGTGTGGGTTCAACTCCCACCTTCAGTACAAAATACATGATGAGATAAACAATACCGTAAATGTAGATTACCCACTCGGTCCAATGCTGCTGTATTTGAACTCTCTCCAAAGGCGAATAAACTAAATCCAGTCCGACTTACCCTCTACGAGTCGTAGACCGGGTGTGGTTTCTTCATGCACCTCTGGTGCAAACTCCCACCTTCAGCACACTAAGCAGTTTTATTAATATCATCTACTACAAAAAAAAACGCCAAGTGCACTGCGCTTGGCGTTTTAGTTTAATTCTAAAACTATCAGGGCTTACTTTCCTGGCTAAACCATCCCGGAATAGGATCTTTCGTCATATAGAATGATTTAATTGTGCTCTGCTGATTCTCCGGTAAATTTCCAGCATCATTTGCAAAACGTGCGATTGACCAGCCATCCGGCAGGAAATCAAGCGGCTCGTTATTGGGGAACGGATCGGGCGATGGTCTGTAGTTACCGTACCGTATCATATCGAGCACTTTCGTTTCCACACCTAATACTTGTCCGGTAGCAAAACTAAATCTTCCTGATCTCTTCTCTAATCTGATTTCACCGGAAGAGAGTAAGCTCCAAAGAATAGGATTTCTTGGCTCTATAAATTGTGGCGCCCCGGAAAAGATAACGGTGTCGTATGCTATAGAGTAATTAATAATGTCGGCTGAACCGGGTCCTAACTTAAAATGATCTTTAAACTTTGTACTGTCATTATTGACAATAGTGAATCCCTGATATGGCACACTGTTATCACCTCGGATTAAGAAGTTGACTATACCTGTATCAGTCTTAACAATGAAATCAAAGTTAACAATGCCGGAAACAGGATCAACAAAGAAATGCCGCTTTTGCGCCAGCATCGTTAACTGATAGTAACTCAGAACAGCGCTCCGTGGCGGAAATATAAACGCACTTGCAAAAAGATTTTCGGATGTATTACTCGTTTGCGATTGCCATTGCTCGCCGCCATTCGTTGTGTTAAGAATGGTTCCATTATTACCAAACGCCCATCCTTTCAAGCTGTCGACAAATTGAATTGCATTAAGCTGCGCTGTTGTAGTGCTGTTTTGCGGATACCAGTTAACCCCATTATTATCCGTCCGCCATATCGTGCCATTATCACCACAGACCCATACCCTACCCTGCATGAAGAAAAATGCTGTTGTTGTAGAATATCCTGAGAACACCGATCGGAGTGTTACCGGTGCACCGGTCGTTTGCGCAGACCACGATGTGCCACCATTACCTGACCTTAGGATCGTTCCATTATCACCGACGACCCAGCCCGTATCATCTGCGAAGTGAACACCACGGAAAACAGTCGACGCAAATGTAATAGGAATAGTTTGTTTTTCCCATAAAGACGCACTAATGCGTCTAATAACTGTACCAGAATCTCCACAAGCCCAAATATGGTTAGCAAAATCAACTTGAAACAAGGAATGAAGATTCTGCGTCGTTTGAACACCTGTTTGTTGTGTCCAGTTAATTCCACGATTTATTGATCTCATCACAACTCCACGATCGCCAACAAGAAATCCTGTCTTAGATTGTAAAAGAAAATTAATTGAGTTAATACTTCTTGTCGTCGGGCTCGGAAGGTTTTCAGAAACGAGTGAACCTGCATTATCTCGGTATACTCTCTTGATAATACCTTTGGTTCCATCATAACCTGCATAATATCCAGTATCTGCATGTGGATATGTGACCGAATGAAACGTTTCATTTGAGGAGCCAGGATTCAAGACAGCCCATGTCTGACCATCGAGGAACGTTTGAACTGCAACGCCCGAGGAACCCACAGCAAACCCCTCTGACGGGAATGCTACACTGAACCAATCTATGGGTTTTTTGGTAGGATTAAACAATTCTATCCAAGTGAACGCGTAATACTTATCGGGCGAGAGTGTATAAAGCTCATTAATCACCAGATCAGTACCGTACGGAAATGTCCGCTTCTGATCGGGTTCGTCGGTAATTAACTCGCATCCCGAAGAGAGCAGTATCAATAAAATTACTAAACTACATAACAAAAAATAAAACGACGATTTCATTACGTTCTCCAAAATAATATCGCAGAGTAAATGTTAGAATTGAACTTCAAGTGTAAACGAATGCGTGCCCGGTAAAAATGTAAAATTATTATACCCATAATCAACCGAGCTATTTAAGCCAAGAGAATTCAGCTTCACACCGAATCCTCCGGTAAAATTCTCCTGATCATACGAGAATTTGTAACCTGCGCGAGCGGCAAACATATTGTTCAGAACATACTCCGATCCCACATTGTACTGTTCATCTGCATCGTTCAGACGTGTGATCTGTAATGTACTGATCCATTGTTGGCTATCTTCTTTTAGAAGATCGACAACAACGCCAAAGCGCAAGGCTGTTGGTAGCGAGTAGGTTTCGTTAATAAATTTCATATCTTTGCCGATATTTGTTAACGATACACCGATATGGCTTCTTAGGATAGGTACATCATATAACGTACCAATATCAAATGCAAAGGATGATGCCCCAAGTTCAGAATCGAATAAGTATGATTTAATTATCTTCGTGCTAATACCAACACGAAATTGTTCAGTAACTTGTCTGGCAAATGCTAAGCTAAATGCATAATCACTTGCCTTAAACGTACGCCCCGTCCCTTCAGGAAATTGCGGCGTCGTCTCAATCATTTCATCTGTTGAGAGCACTACAACGCTTGCACCAACAGCACCAACACCTGGGATATTTTTCACAATACCAATGAATTCGTGGTTAATATTAGCAAACCACGAAGTATACGTAGCAGCAAAACCATAGTTGTTCACTGCCATAATCCCGGCTGGGTTGTAGGCAAGAGATGATGTTCCCTCAGCTATTGCAACCTGTGCGCCACCCATAGCGATAGCACGAGCGCTCGTGCCTATTTTCAAGAACTGCCCTGTTACTGTCCCTGAACGATTTCCGGCTTTAACGTGCAATACACAGACGAAGATAAACATCGTAAGTGCAACAAAACTCATAATTTTTTTCATGATCATTATTCTCCTTTTTCCCGAATCAACGTATCAATACAAATTTACCGATTTGAGAACCAATCTTATTTAGTCCTATCTCCTCACCGGTGTTTGGGCTAATGATTTTTTCGAATGCATCTACGGTGAAAATATACACGCCACTTGCAAGGGCACGATTACTTTCACTTAACAAGTTCCATTCGATTTCTCCTCGAGTAGGATCATCGTGATCAAGTTCAGCGATCAGATCACCGACAAGCGAGAAGATTTTAATCTTACATCTGTTCGGCAAATGAATAAACTTAATTAAACGCTTATTTTCGTTCCATACGCTTGCCCTTCCCTCCCATCCGCCCGACTCAAATGTATAGTCTTGATCAACACGATATGGATTGGGCACGGCAAGCACTTCACCTGCATTCGTTGCAACCGAAAATGTAAGATCAACGCGCTTAGGATCCTCACCAACGTCAGATTCTATTCCTGAGGATTTGATTGAATCGAATCCTCCTCCTGGGCGTGGATTTAATACAAGAGAAGGAATACCGAACGACGTCACGGCATACCAATAACGCTTACCTCTTACCAAATTTGTATCCACAAAGGTCGATTCAATCCCGACATTATAGTTAAAATTATCGTCAGCATAATCAACTTCTCTTAGCAATGTCCAATTCTTTGAATTTGGGGTTGAGTTTGCCGGATCTTCCGATCTGTAAACACGAAAGCCCTCATGGACTCGTCCGCCCGGAAGATAGCCGCCGGATGTACAGGCATGTCCTTGTGAACACGACGAACTTCCTGGAGGGTCGCACGGCGGGTTAATCCTCCGCCAATGGTCTGGCGGAAACGATTCAGCATACTTGTTTGAATCGTCCCAAACAGTTGCAGGTCCCGGACCACCATCCCGGCCTTTGCTTGGATACCATCTTAATGTTACTTTTTTAAAACCCTCTTCAGGTTTATCAAACAAAGGTGCGGGTAGCTTCGCAGTTTGCTTATATCCGCTTCTATACAACCCCAGCACATACTGGGCATTTTCTCGAAGGCTATGAACACCGCTCTCAATACCCTCAGCTCCTACTACAGCCATAGATATTTTAAGTGTATCACCGATAGCTAAGGTATCGAACGGCCCGAATGAATAGAACAATCTAGTATCCGTAGGAGCTGCAGGGGTCTGGCATGACTTAATTAACTGGCCCGGAAATGCTTCTCCACTCAGCCAGCTATAATGGATCGAATCATTGGTGCCATAATCACCACTATTATACCACTGAAAAATATATTGAAGTTGATCAAGTGGCTTGGGTGCATTCAGAACTGTTAACCCCAACGGCGTTGACCCTCGATCTTGAGCATTATTGACATAGGCTGTATACAGATCCGGAATATAGCACGAATAGTTATTCTGAAAATAACTTGTAACGTTTACAGGTCCAACATCAAAATCAGCTACAAAACCTACATAAACATCTCTAATTGCGTTATTTCCAACGTTCACAAAATAATAATCCATTGGCAAAATACCTTCACCAAAAGCACCTCGCCAAGCATACGATTTCTGAATAATCTTAATACCCATAGGCACATGGTTACCAGGAGCATTTGTCGTTACCATGTCCGTAACAGAAAAATACAGATCATTCTCTGAGATAGCCGCATAGTCCTCATCAACATGCGGTTCTCCATGATCTGGAAGAAAGTTCTTTTCCGTATATTTATTTTTATCGTTCTTTACGGGAAGCTGACCTGTATTGGGATCCGGACGACATTTATCACGCTTTGTAGGCTCATAATTATCACCTGCAGGATCAGGATTAGTAACCGGATCATATGCCTTCCCGTCGCAGCCAATTTCAGCAGTATCTGCGACGCCATCAGAACCAATATCATCAGTGAGCTGGACCCAATCGCCGTCATTATCGAGACCATCGAGATCATCTTCATCGACCTTCCCATCTTCATCATCATCACAATCTCTTTGATTAGCTTTCTGCAAAAGTAATCGTGTCGGATCAAAATTATAATCAATTGGGTCACCTTCAATAGTGCGCCATATCTTGTCGCGCAATGTATCTCGAAGTGACGGGATAAATTCTTCTCGGGCATCTTCAGAATTATATGCTTCAGATACGTAGCGCCTTCCATTAATAATCCCACCAATAATGGGACCAGCACCGAAGAGATGCTCGACACATGAGGACGTGCCTGCTGGATACTCACATCCGATACCGACTGTGCAATCTTCAATCGGCAAATCATCGGCACCACCACCAACTGCAAGTATTCCCATTACAGCTTGATTATTGAGCCACATTTTCATACTAAACCCTTGTCTATATTTTTTAGACCAGGAAACCGGGGCGGCTGTTTTTCGCAAACCAATACCCGATTTTTTCCTATCAACGCCCTTTCCGGATGCCATCAGAGAAAACATTAACATTAGCATCAACAAAACAAACATCCTTTTCATAAACAAAAATCCTCTTGTCATAGTAGTCGTCTTCTTATTCCCAATTGAGCTTTACGCCAAAAATAATCTGTCGTGGTGCATCAAATTGCGTCGGATCTAACCTGCTCTCTGTTCGCCGCCAGGGAAAGATTGTATTGATATCACCAGTAGTAACATCACCGAATTTAAACGGTTCGCCGGTATAGTTGAAAATACTCCTAACATTCCTACGATCGAGTAAGTTAATAACATCGAGCGTAAGCGATAAATTAAGGCGATCCATCAACAAAAAGCCCTTTTGAACAGTAACATTAATTGTTGATGTGTACGGCTGTGTCTCATTATTAACAAGATACACGTTACGAGCAGTTGTTCTTGGCGTATAGGGCGTATAGGGAAATCCGCTGCCAAAGCTCCACGTGATTGAGATACTATAATTATTTACAAAGGGGAGTCCAAAAAACTTTCCAGGCTCTCTTGAACCAACGCTGTATGTTGTCAAGATGTTTGCCGTATGGTTTTGATCCCAATCAAGACGTGTTTCGCGTGGAAGCTGGAACTGAGGGTTGAACAGCGATGCCAGCGGATTCGAGGCACGACCCTTCGCTAACTGATATGAATAACTAAGAAACGTTCTAAAATTACCGGTAAATGCCTGATTGAATTTTATCTCGAATCCTCTTACACTCGCATAATCGAGATTAATAAAAAAGTTATTTGTCCCACGCGCAATTGTCGTAGGATAATCAAAATAATCTTTGTAGAAAGCGTTGACGCCAATCGCCATATCATCGGTAAATTGGTCTTCAAATCCTGCTTCATACGCTACTGTGCGCTGTGGTTTTAAACTCGGGTTACCAACCAAGTTACCGTCCTGTCCCTGACCAAATGGATCACGATAAAAGTTATCACGATCAGGGAATTGAAGGAAGTGTCCATAGTTAAAATAAAACACAATGCGATCAGTAACAGGATAACCTATAGAAAGACGCGGACTAAAATAGCCATGAGTTAAAAAGTACCAGAAACGTGTACCATCAGATAAACCGCGCAATGTAACCTGTCCGTTCTCATCTTTTTGGTAGCCATCTTTTTCAAGCTGTTCGATCCAATCAGGATTTGCTTGCCCTTGAATCTCAGGCTTCCAATCGTAGGCTAATTTCCACTTCGTGAGCCAATCATCATAGTACACTTGACGACCAATATCAAAATAATCGTATCGAACACCAATATGGAGATTCAAACCGGAGAACTCAATATTATCCTGAATGTAAGCACTACCGCGGCTAGGATAGGTAGTTGTTGCCCAACGATAAACACCATACCCCGGGAATTCACCACGATTGCGTTCAAAGGATGCAGGAAATGGTGGGTCAATAAGTGTTCCGGTTGAGTCAGGTTGACGGACTGTTGGGCGAGCAATATCCGTCGATTGAATCTCCTCGTAGTAAAACTCAAAGCCTGTTTTAAAAAGATGAAGTTCATGCACCTGGCTGTTGAAATCGACACGTGCAGACCAAACTTTAGTCAACGAATGAGACCACCCTTGATCTGTGCCTAAATCGAAGAAACCATCATCGTCGGGATCACGATCTTGCCATGCAGACGAATAGTCAGTTGGCTTGATGCCAGCAACATCGTTGCCATTCTCAGTTTCCAACTTTCCCATGTTCACTCGAAGAAACGAATTGCTCGAGAAGAAGTGGGTCCATGTTAACACATTCTGGATACCAAGACTTGCCCCTAAACCGGAGGAGTCGCCGCGATATTTCCAAGCATTACTATAGTTGTGTGTTGATGAGAGACTGGCGCGATAGCCGTACGAAAATTGATCTGTGCTGCTCATGTCATATCTCAGCTTGGAGTTGAATGTAAACGAATTCTTCTGGTTATCGCGAAATCGAAAACCAAGTCCATTCAATAAGCCGCCAAGAAAGCCACTGAGCTGAACCTTGCGCTCTATGGGATTAAAAAACTGATTCTCTACATAGTTATAAGGACCGTCGCTGCGGTTAATATCCGTGCTTAAGAAAAACGTCAGATTACCCGGGATGTTTACTCCCATATTCGGCAGAAGATATTTTGTTAATGGTTCAGGACCTCCGAACGTGAACGAAGAATAATTCTCGTTTTGATTTTTGCCTGAAATCTTATCCGTTCGGAACTGTAGCGAGGTGGAGTATTTATCGGATCCTGACTTGGTAACAATATTCACTACACCGGACTGCGCATTACCAAGATCAGCATCGAAACCGCTGGTCTGCACACTGACAGAAGCTATCGCGTTTGAAGAAACTGCAAGACTGCCCGACCCACCGCCGATAGTTCCATTGCTCACCCCCGAATAATATTTTTGCAGCTCCTCGTTCGTGCCTGTTGTTGATGTGCCAGTGCCGCCAAGCACGTTATTCGTAGGAATTCCATCGACGAGGTATTGAACTTCGTTCGCACGACCTCCGCGCAGAAATAAATTGTCACCTTTTTTCACAACACCTGCCTGAAGTTTGAGCACATCTTCGACAGTCTTGACATTGGGGATGCTTTCAATAGTTTTCTGGCCTGTTGTAATTTCATTGGATGTTTTCAAGGAATTAACTAGTTGATCTGCTGTAACAATGAATTCTCTCTGTTCAATAGGCGTAGAGCTCATCTCATAATTTAGCTGAGTAGTGACATCCGCTCCAATAGTAACATTTGTTTTATACACTGAATTATAACCCACCGCACGCGCCTGCACAGTGTATGTGCCAATAGGAATGCCGATGATTTGATATTTGCCATCAGGATCTGTTGAAGCACCACGTGTTGTTCCCAAAACAATAATTGTTGCGCCGGGAAGAGGTTGCTTATTTTCATCAAGCACTCGCCCGACAATTTTACCTGTATTGCCGGCAAATACAGTCGAACTCAAGATGAGGAGAGTTAGACAAATTACACTCACAACGAATAGACGAGATTTCATTAGTGTTTTCCTTTCCGCTTAATAACCAATTTCTTGAAATGCTTTTATCAATATTTGTAAGACTACTGGTTTCTCACAGTAATAGAGCGGGAAACCAAAATAAATGACTTGGTATGTTAATCCTATATAGCGAACACCCACAGTTCTGCCCTCGTATGATCCTCCGGGTCCGCCATTGTCATGCCATCGGTAAATGATCTCACCAAAACCACTTGGTCTGCCAGCATACATATTTCTAAGACCAAGAGGAAACCCCGGGTTATGCCATGATGTATCGATCTTCGTGTAATCCAACGAAATATCCGGATACCCCTTATCGCCTGTCGCACCAATAAATGCGTATGACGTCCCCCCAGCCCTAATACGATTTTCATCAATATGCGGTACATATCGCATGAATGATTCTCCATAGGCATCTGCTGGCATAGCATAGGCAGTGATCACCATCTTACCGCCAACATCAACATACCGCTGTAAAGTGGCGCTGCCTTCAAGATTTCCAGTAAAACCATGCGTCTGTCGAATGACGTCTCCCATAAAGTAAACTGTACTATATTTACCCAGAATACCCAAGCCTGGAAAATACTGTGGATCTCCAGTTGCCTTCACAAAGTCATATTTTCCGTTTCTACCCATCGCATCGAAGATAGAACGGTAAAAATTCTCAAGCGTATCCTTATTGGGGTAAATATAACCGACCGAGTCTTTGTAATTATACGATGCATTCAGTAAAAGTGTACGTCTCTCAAAATTAGGCTTCAAGAATTCCGGATACAGGGTGTTAAAATTCCACTCAGAATATGTTGTATCAATAGAACCAAACTCATTTCTTGATCGTAAATACATAGTATGCTTTGTTGCATAAAGCGATTCTGGTGGAAATACGCTTCCCGTAATACTCGCCGACGCGGTCTGAGTAAATTCGGACCACGGAACAGTCCGTCCGGGTTGAGATGCCCAAACATCTTTATCTACTACCCACGAATAATCGATTGTCCGGCTATTAGGATCAACACCACGAAACGTGAAGGGAATACCTATAAACGAATCAGTTGCATTAAGCCTTACAAGAACAGTATCTGTAGGTGCAGGACCTGAAACGATAGTTGCATTGGGAGGATCAACTTGTGGAGTAGAGAAATTCAGCTTTGCAGGTTCATCGTCTAATTCTCCGGTGTTATCAATAGCAGCGACCTCAAATGTATGCGGATTGAGGATGTCTTGTGAATCAAAGATGAATGTACCACTGTTTGGATTTTGATGCACAGGATAGCGAACACCCGAAGGGTTCGAAGCCCAAACAGAAGAACCTTCAATGGTTAACATCAGGCCTGCATCTAATTTATTAGCACTATCTGGATCAAGACCTTCCGGAGGAAGTGTTGCAAAGTAATGATAGACAGCAGGAAGGTTCTCAGGTGTTGCATTCGTCATGAGTGCGAAGTTTTCTGTGCCCTCTTTAATAATTCCGATATTCAAGATTGTCGAATATGGTTTTTTTGCTATACTATCTGGACTAAAGACATAAGTCCATGTGTATCGGAAACCTATCACAAATCCGTCAGGATCATCGCCAACCCAATATAATGTTAACCGAGGGTTATCAGAAATAAAACCCTCAGGAGGGACATTTGCCAAACGGGTAATAGGTAGTATATTACCGGAGGGTTCTCCCCCTCCCTTACACCCAAAAAATAAAATACTAAATGAAGACAATGCTAATAGAATAAATATTAATCGAACAAAAACTTTTGTGCTCATAAAATTATACTAATTAATTAGAGGAATATTGAATCGACGATACGTAATATGATAAGCGTCTGCCGACAATGCGGACATCATCCAGACGTATATCTGATTGTTCACCGGTACCGGTTACCATCAATCGAAAATATGCATTCGAAAACGCAATTTTCGGTGAAGATAATTTTTTTAAACTCCACTCGGAGTGACCGGGTGAACTTAATAAACCATTTGGGTACGAGGAAAAGGAAGAACCGTCCAGTGAATACTGAGCATTCAAACGTATTTGATTTGAACTGCCATTGGAAAACCTTACACCAAACCACATATCGACGTAATCCATATTTGAAATATTTACAATAGGAGACGTAATCCATGAACCAGTCGATCCTGTATAAGATGTATAACAGTTATTCCCCGACGATGCATCGGTATAGCCTGAACTACTTTGATCGCTCCGAACTCCCCATGCCCCGCTGGCAGAGTCATTACCAGCAATGTTACGATCCCATCCCAAGGGCAAGTCTCCCATCGCGGTGCTTGGACCTGCATTTATTGTATCAAAGTTTTCGTAGAATAACGGATAATCTCGAATAAGTTTAAAGTAATAATTATTTGCTCCCTTTAAGAGAGCATTATCTAAGTCTATCGTTACAACTATCTTTGTCGTGACACCTTCTTCTATCCTAAAGTTCTGTCGAAAAGCAACTAACGCATCGAAATCTGGAGGATTACTTACAGAAATAATTCTGTACCCATCAAGCACAACATTAGTGCCTGGTTCCACAAGCAGGTTCACACCAATATAATCTCCTGGTGGTAGGAACGCCTCACCCATAACAATATTTGAATCCCGCGCACGAACATCAAGAGCATTATATGTGTTTGTCGTTCGACCAATGGCTTTTGTATCTTCAAGCACAACTGCGCGAGCGCCATCACTGCGAACAGCTTCAACGGCTGTCACTTTGAGCGCAAAATTATTTAAAGGACTGAATTCAATATTGTCAGACTTGGAATGAAGCCGGATGCTAATAACTCCTGGGAGTGGCGTGCTGTAATCATATTGACATCCATTTTGAAAAATAATAGCAGTAAGTGTCAATATTAAACAAAAACTAAAAACGAATGTATTCCGTTTTTTCATAAAAGAGTGTAAAAAATGTGGAAATTGTTGAACTAACTACTGTAGAAATGCAGCAATTGAAAAACAGTATAGTAAAAAAAATCGTTTCTGTCAAGTTTTTAAACAAAATAATTAACTAAAATCAAGGTCCTATCATACATATTGGCAATGCATCAAACCTAAGAAAATTCTCGACAGTTCGTAATTAGCCCTCATTCCCTCCTCGACCCGTCATTGCTCGTTATATCTTAAAACCTAACAGATCAGTAATACACGGATCGGGAGGGAAAAGAGCATGCATAGGAAGAAATGCATCAAGTCGAGATAGTTATTTCTACTACCACCAATCCACCATAACATCAATCAATCTCCTACCTTACCGACCGCTATTACCTATCCTTCCATTGCTATTGTAGTTATGATGCCGAACAGGCAGAAATAGTTTGAATTAGGAAAATTAAAATTCGCTTTGTGAAGAAATCAATAGACTTGACTAAAACTGAATACATAATATTTGCTATATGCTTTGATATAGCGAAACATTTTTGTATTTTTAGCGTTACATTTCGAAAAGAAACCACATTCAATTATTAATACCACTATGCTTAGATTAATAAGAAGATATACTTATATTATTATTGGTTTTTCTGCGTTATTATATTCCGGATGTAGTAACGAAACCCCCACCGCACCTCCGTTAGGTCCGGAATGGATAGTGTATACTCATGATAACAGCCGACTTGCCGGTAACCGCATCCGATGTATACATATCGATTCCGATGGAAGTCTTTGGTTTGGTACTGATAGCGGTGCATCACGTTTCACCCCACGTACCAATAGCTGGACAAATCTGAAAGACTCATTGCGAACATCGGGCGGCTCAATTGCACAAGTCTCTGCTATCACACAAGCCAAAGATAGAAGCGTCTGGTTCGGGACAATTGGTGCTGGAGTCATACGCTTTAATTCACAATCACAAACAGGCAGAGCCTGGACTCGTTTTATAGATCGGGGCGATGGACCTACTGTAGTAACAGGAATCACTGCCTATAAACTCGATCCAGGAGGTTATGGAGAAATTTGGGTAGCATCAAACAGCGGCATTGACCGCTATGACCAAACTGATGTTGACCAGGGAACCTGGACATATTATGACCCCTCTATCACAGTTTCGCTTCCTACAAGGAATATTGTTTCTGCATTTACCAATCCCATTGATGACCACCTTTGGTTCGGTGCTGCAACAGGTGGTGCAGTAGAAGCGTATTACGATGCTAATTTACTTTGGGATAAATTCGAATCACCTTTAGAAAAGTATCAAGTAAATACGATAGCATTTGATGTTGTAAATTTTGAAACAAATAATGTATGGTTCGGGAAAGAAGTTGGAGCATCAAAACTCAACCTGATGTCAGGAAAATGGACATATTATACACCCGACAGCACAAACGGGCAATTCCCCGGTGGGGCAGTAAATGCAATTGAAACTAACTATCTTACAACACGGTGGTTCGGGATGGATTCCGGACTTGTCCTTTTAGATGATACAGTCTACTCTCGATTTACACAAGATAATTCTCAACTGCCTAATAATAGAGTAACTGCACTTAAACTTGATATGCGAGGAAATCTCTGGATTGGAACTCGGTTTGGTTTGGCAGTTTATAAAAAAGGTGGGACGCAGTTTTAAGAAATATCTTGTAGTGCATAAGATGCCTTCTTAGCCTACTCGGGAGGACAACTCATCAGGTCATTTCAGTAGCCGCTTTATAAACTGGATTTGCCCCGCATGGTACAAATCATGTGCAGAGATACCAAAGATGATCGCGCGATTATTAAACTTGCTGCCTTTGGGCGATTTCTTTAGATCGGAGGACTTAAGTTTTGCTATCGAATCAACCATCAATCGATGCATATCATCGAGAAGTCGAATATCTTTCTTCCATCCTGCTTCAGTCAGCTCAGTTGGCCTTTTGAACCAGTTACTGCCTTTCAATGGAAACGACCCACGCTTCTCGCCCGTGATACGCCGGCGAACGATGTATTTCCAATAAGCACAGTGAACAACAATCTCCCAAATGTTATGTCGATGGTTACTGAGCCGCCACGCAGCTTCTTTCGCACTTAATCCACGAATTGCGCCACGAAGATTGGAACCATGCCATGCTCTCTTCTCATAACCCTCATTGATACCATCCAAAAGAAGTTTAATTTCAGACGATTGCCTCATGACTTTACCTTTCATGCCGACTAAAAGTAGGTCTTAGATTATCGTGGCCTACGGAAATCTCGAAAAATGGCTTTCCATTCCAAAAGCCCTGGGTCCATGGTCAAACGTGGCCCATTCTTGATATACTTCTCACCATTTGCCATCTTCTCAAAATGAAATTTACCCGGGAGCTGACTTGCCATTTCTACACTGGTCAAGTTTGGTGCAAATCGAGTATCAAAATCTTCGCGCTTGAACGAGACAGTCCACGCTTTGGTATCAAGCGTTTCAACCAACAAACTCACTCTCCCCCATCGTGTTGGAGAATATGTGAGTGCCAATGGCTTACGTGGCGACAAATCATCAATGGTGATTCCATCCAATACGCGTAATCTCTCTCCATCTTCCAAGACCATCATGTGTCGCAAATATCTAATGCATTCGGCACTTGCCCAGATATCAGGCATATCTCCGCTGTACATATTGAGTGTAGATCCAACCAAAGGTTGTTCTGTTCTCCATGCATACATTGGAGAGGCGTGGTTAAGAAATCCGATAAATGTCTTTCTTGCTAATTCTGGCATGCCAAGCCAGAGATATACTTGTGCGAGAATAGCAGCATTACATGACCACACAGCATCTTTCGTGAACGAACCTGTTTCAATAGGTATATTTTCATTGGTGACTGCTTTCATTAATTCAACATGTCCTGTAACAACGCCATGGTTAGTCGCAAAGAGGTATCCCGGATAGATTGCTTGCGATAAATATATCTGGGCAGATTGCAATCGTGGCTGCTTTTGAACATCTGCTTCTGACCATTGCGGATCATCTCTCATCAGCATTGGTAAATATGAAAAGCCATTAGGATGGTTTCGCATTTCTTTAGCTACTGCTGCTCTCATATCTTGGCGAAAAGTCTCAAAAAATTCAGCAACCTCTTGACGTCGTGGTAAAGCAAACCTTTTGGCTAATGCATTTAGATGATTGATCGCTAGCAATGCCCACATCGTATTTGTAAATTCAGAACGAATTCCTCCTTCAATTCCACTACCAGCATAACCTTGAGGTAACAGTTTATAGGTGCCATTGGCAGTACCATTATTCACCATTTTATCACGCAAGTCCTTCAAATAGTACATGGCTTTGACAGCATCAGGATATAATTGTCTGAAATAATCCCAATTCTGTGTCAGCTCGGCTTGTCGTACCAAGGCGTAAATCGGTGCAGCAGTGTCTTTCCAATTCGAAATATTTGTACTAGTAGAAAATGAACCATCACTTTGTTGGCGATTCCACATAGTCTCCAGACCTGCCTGCGCTTCCTTATCAAAACCGGCATAGCTTGCTGCCTCAAGAAGAAACGTTCCTGTTACAAGCGGGAATTTTCGACCTAACGTATGACTTAGTTGAAATTGTGGTTTACTTATTATTTCTCTCGACTGTACGATATCCCTCACGCTTGCGTTATAAAAATTACCGTACTCATCGGGTAAATTCCATTGCACTTTCCCTCTGTTGGTATTCTGAGCCCTCCAAAATACGCGTACTTCGTCAAGCAATTCCTGTGCATCCTTCAACGTTAATCTATCTTCAATATCATCAAAGCTTTGACCGGATTGAGGAAATCTTACAAAGTGTTCGAAGGGCTTAACCAGAGTCGTTACACCTCCTTTTAATTCATAGCGTCGTGTTGGGGTAGAGCTGTTCTCCATCAATGGTGACTTTACTGCAAAAAAGAGCTTACCGGATTCATTATCGTAACGCAGTTCACTCTCTTGTTCGCCAGATTTCAGCCAGAATTCATTCTTCGATGTAATTATTATTTCGGGCGTACACTCGACTTGTTCTTTTTCTTTCGATAAGATTCGAATGATAAGATTATCCACTCTTCCTTCATCTTTATGATTAGTAGCAAAACAGGTGAGGGTAACAAAACAATCTACAAATTCTAGTTTGGTCGTAACAACAGGAATACCCGGCGATTCCATTTTTTGTTCAATATATTTTGCTTCTCCACCATCTTTGATGCCGACTGTAACAATCAGTGGAAAATTATCCACCTCTGCGCCGACGCCGGGATGACTGTACAAAAGATCGCCATACTTCCCGACGAGACTTTTATGCGGGTCATCCGGAAAACAGTATGTGGATTGCCACGTTGTGGGAGCGTATCGAAAATCAACAATGTCTTTTTCTACCGGAGGAGCTTGTCTAGACGGCAGTTTTATTCCCGCCTTTTGTTGAAAAGGTGGAAGGGCACGTACAAGTTCACTACTCAACGAGAGTGCACTGACAGTTAATCCGAGATCAGTTAAAAATTTACGACGTGATTTATTACTCATTATGATTCCTAGTCTTGATATAATTGTTTACCTAATAACAACAAACTTTCCTATTTGTGTTCCAAAATCCGACTCAACAGAGAAGACGTAAACGCCGCTTGCAATCGGACGACCACTCTCACTAAACAATTTCCATTCTTCCTGACCTACCCAATGACCAGCAGCAGTTCTCTGTACATCGTTATGTTCTATAGTGGCAATGATATCCCCCACCAAACTATAAATTCGTATAGTAGCTTTCTCCGGCAGATCTATAAACCAAATGACTCGTTTTGTATCATTCCAGTCCAACTCCGATCCCTCAAATCCATTGCCATCGGTATAGTATACATTACCAAAATATGGATTAGGCACAACTTTGACCTCACCGTAACGCTGAGATGGACCAAAGTTGAGTCTAACCTGCGTCGCATTTTGCTTTATATCAGATTCGACATAGTAATTGGTTACAATCGTGTCCTTCGCTAGACCCCCTACAGAGTCCGGCTTATAATAAAATAGTACCTCTGGAATAGAGTACGATGTTACAGCATACCAATACTGGTTGCCTTGTCTCAAATTAGAATCTGCATAGGTAAATCGCAAGCCAGATTGAAAACCGAATCCAAGGTCGTCATCCATGTCATATTGTGCAATAAGGGTAAAGCTGTTTGTATCAAGTGTTTGAGATTCGCTCCTCCATATTTTGAATCCCTCAAAATTCCGCCCACCTGATAGTCCTTTGTTTGATTGTCTTCGTGGATGTTCGCTCGGCAGTCCGTTAAGAAAATCATTGTTAGCATCCCATACATCCAGAGGATTAGGTCTCAAGTCTCCTTCTCGCCACTGCCAATCAAGAACAACTTTGTTTTTTTCGGTTGTTATGTGAAGAGGGGGAGAAGGTGGAATTGGAGGTGGAACAAAGTTGCGACGATAAAACGAAAGGGCTTTTTCTGCACTTTGCATTATACTGTATGGTCCCTCTGATAAATTATCTCCAGAAATAAAAGCTGTTGTTACAGTGAGGGTATCTCCAGGCCTCATAGCCTCGAAAGGTCCAATAGCATAAAGCAGTCTTTTGTCTTCTAATACATATGATGACGTGTCCGGAATAGTGCAGTTGCCACCAACCTGGCAGGATAATAACCAAAAGAGACAGGAATCACTACACACATCTAAATCTATATCTCTGAGAATATACTGAATTGAGTTTCTTTCGATACTCCCATCCGATGTTCCCAAAAACATGACGCCTGCAGGTGTAGAGCCTCGATCCAAAGGATTGTGTACGTACACCGTTCGAAGGTTTGGATAAATGCCAATATAATTATTTCTAAAGTAGGTAGAAACGTTGATGGGACCTACATCAAAATCTGCCATAATCCCGATATAAACATCTTTGAGTGTATTATGTCCAATGTTGATGATATTGTATTCTATAGGGATGAAAGGATCTTTTACTAATGACTTCCAAGCAAATGAACGTTGTGTTACCTTGAGTCCGAGGGGACGATAACTTGGAGGCATTAAGGTCCTAAATGTGTCTGCGTATGAAACATAAAGATCATTATCTGAGACCGCACCAAAGTCTTCATCTACTCTCCCATCGTTATCGTCATCGACGCCGTTGAGTTCATCTTCATCAATCTTACCGTCCGCATCATCATCATAGAATCGCCGATTCGGTGCGTTGATGCTATCTGTACTCGTTCGCCAAAAAAGTGAATCAATGGAGAAAACTTCGCTTGTGCCTGTGGTCACGTTATATCCTTCCATTACTGCCCTGTAATTGTTAGGTTCTCCTAGTGTTGTTGAATCAACGACTATTGCTCCAACTATGATTCCCGCCGCAAAAAGATGGTCGATCATTGCTCCAGGTGGATACTCAAGTGAAATACAGGGTCCATACAATCCCTGTTGAGGAGGGCAACGAAGTGCACCATGGTTATTCATCAAGAGTGTCATATTATATCCCTGACGAGTGTACACTGTTTTGACAGAAGATTGATCATACACATCGTATTTCTTCTTAAGTTGCGGCTGTGCCACAATTTCACACCAACTAATTAGTATAATTCCAATTAATAATCTAAGTTTCATTTTATCTCTCCTCACAAACACCATCAGATATTAAATCGATAAGTACACATATATTATCACCTGATTAGCGAATCACAACAAACTTTCCTATCTGTGTTCCAAAATCAGATTCTACAGAAAAGACATAGACGCCGCTTGCAATCGCTCTGCCGCTATCGCTTAAGAGGTTCCATTCTTCTTGACCCTCAGGCATATTTCCACTTACCCGATGCGCATCATCATGATGAAGAGTCGCTACGATATCGCCACTTATGCTGAAGATCCGCACCACTGCTTTTGATGGAAGATGCGTAAACCAAATGACCCTGCGATCCTCTGTCCACAAACGACTCAACCCTTCCCACCCGCCTTGCTCATGCGTATAATCAGCATCGGTACGATAGGGATTCGGAACAACTTTAACTTCACCCAGTGCTGATGACGGATGAAATGGCAGTTGTACGAGCGTTGCGTTTTCTCCAATATCTGATTCTGCGTAGGGCGTCGTTACTGTATCGATGCGCGGCGGACCTCCATTGGGATCAGGAATATTCACCAGCGTTAATCGCGGAATGGAAAACGAGGTGACTGCGTACCAATATGTTTTCCCTACTTTGAGATTCGAATCTACAAACTCATATTCGATGCCCGTATCATATTCGAAATGTAATTCATCATCGATATCGACTTGCTTGAGCAACGAAAAGGAACCGGGTGAAAAATCCGGCGCTTCACTTCTCCACAGCTTAAATCCCTCAAATACTCTGCCGCCTCGAGTTTTTCCATCGGGAGGATTTTGCCTCCGCCAATGTGAAGGAGGTAATGTCTCAACGAGTTTATCTGAGTCGTCCCATGTTTCGATCGGATCAAATTGTGGATCACCAAGACGCCATTGCCAATTCAGCGTAACTGATTTATCGCTTTTCACTACATGAAGGGGCGGTGACGGTGGAACTACCGGAAGCTGATAGCCACTGCTGAATAACGCCAATGCTTTACCTGCATTCGTTATCATAGGGCTCTCTCCTACCTCAACACCATCGCCGGTAACTAACGCGACAGTAATTCTTAATGCATCGCCGGGTCCCATCGATTCAAACGGACCGAATGCAAATAAGAACTGGGTATCCAAACCCGAAGTCACCGGCTGATCCGGTTTTATGAGCCCGCTCGACATTCTCTGATAATGTTCAGCATCTGTCCCCGGATTATCTTCAAACCGATTCCAGCTAAAGGTATATCGTAATGATTCAAGCGGTCTTGGCGTACCTAAAACTGTAACACCGATAGGGGTCGATGGTTTATCAAACGCATTATTCGCATATCCTGTTCTCAAATCTGGGAAATACGCAACATACTTATGCTGTGTAAGTTCAGGAGCGTTAAAGGGACCAACAAGCGGGTCAACAAAAAATCCGATGTACACACTGTCAAGTCGTTTTGTACCAATATTGCTGATTGTATATTCCATGATAATGAACGGCTCTTTGATATATCTTCTCCATGCATAGGATTTCTGAAATACTTTTAATCCTAATGGTAAATGGCCCGACACAGAAGGATCTTGAAAAACATCTTTGTAAGAAACATAAATGTCACTCTCTGATACTGCACCATAATCTTCATCAACTCGCGGTTCACCGTGATCAGGAATGCCATTTTTTTCAGTATAACGATCCTTGATATTCTTGCGCACTAGCGCTCCCGTATTCGGGTCTGGATGGCACGAATCGAAGCGCAATGGCTGATAATTGTCATACGCAGGATCTGGATTTCTTACAGGATCGAATGAACCAAAACAGCCAATCTCTAATGAGTCGGGAATACCGTCGGCACCGATATCATCAGTAAGAGGATTCCAATCACCATCGTTATCATAGCCGTCGAGCTCATCTTCATCAACATTTGAATCGTGATCGTCATCGATACCTCGACGATTAGGAACGTCGGAAAGTAGGATACTCGTATGAAAAAACGAATCGCGTTCCACTTGATGCCCATACATCTCATGCCGCGGACCTTGCGCTCCCCAATCATAACCTGTCGTCACTGCCGGAATCGTTTGTGTTGAACCCCCGCTCCCTGTATCAACCAAAGCACCAATCCATACACCAGCGCCATAAAGGTGTTCAATCTGGGAATTAACGGGGTACTCGCAACCGATATTATTGGGTGGAATACCATCTACAAATGCTCGTTGACCAACCGTAGCATTTGTACCTAACCAAACACGGAAGTTATAACCCTGGATCGTCTGCAAATCTACTGTTGCTACAGCAGTTGTCGTATTTCGATATCCACCGCGCTTGCTGAACTCAAATCTCGATTGCCCTACACCTTCCGACACGCAGCAACACAACATAATATACAGTATAAAAAAAGATCGATACATCACTCATCATCTTCGTCATCTTCCTTTGTACTATCGGCATCATCACCCATCTGCTCCATGCTCTCCTTGAGTTGTTTCATCATCTTTTCAAGATCATCTTTACTCATTGAACGAGTGTTTCCATCATTCAAACCCTTCATCATTTTGCCCATATCAAAATCTAATGCTTGTTTCTTGTAGCCTGCCGGAGGTTCAAATAATGCAGTAGCAAGAGATCGTTGCTCAACCTTCGTTACTTCCTGTGTTTCAGTAATTTCATCTCGTTCTTTTGTAACGGTTTTCATCGGGAAGATACGTTTTTCAATAAGTTCATGCTGCCAGCCCTCCGAATCACGATCGAGTTGATTACCGCCCCATTGCGCTAACGCCTTTGTAAATCCTTCATAGACATTGCCAAGTTTCGTAGTACCCAAAATGGTTGTAAGCTCTTCTTCGTCTTCAGCAACCCATTCATCGCATGTATATCCGGCAATCGTCATACTCTTGCCAGTTTTGCGTATGGAAGATTTACCTTTTGATTTCTGCTCTGGCTTTTTTTTACTTTTGTCCTTCGATGTCATCATTTCTTTATCCGGTACGATTTCCAGATACGTCTTGTCCTTCGGATTTACTATCCAAAGAAGATTTTTATCTGAGCGGAAGATGATATTTCCTCCTTTGTCCATACTACCTTCTTCCTTAACGGTAAATGCCAGCATACCTTGTTTAATTAATATCGCCATCTGTGTTTCTCGTTGCGTATCACCGTTGACATGAGCGATCTTCATATCGATTTGACCTTCGAACTGTGCATGTGCTACACCTACAAACAGCATGAAGCATAGAAGAACTATGTTCTTTTTCATGATAAATATCCTTTCTTGTGGTTACGATGATGAGATATACATCTATGTTTCCAGAAACTACAAAAGAAACGACTTTTTTCCAAATATACGGCTATGGTTTTGGCTGTGGTGGCAACAATGTATAAGCAGTTACTTCTGATTGAAAATTGACTTTCTTATGTGTGCTATCGCAGAACGGTTTGTTAGCACTTTGACCGCAACGGCACAGCGATATTGCCGTTCTCCCAGCGAGATCGTACTTGCTGCCGTTTTGATCATAGATTTCAAAATCACCCTCAACACGGATTGAGCCGTTGTTTTTAATTATAATTTTTGTAGACATCAGGATTGCCTTTCTCTTTATTTAAGTAATAACATTTTTTGAATAACCATTGAATTATTTGTAAGAAGTCGATAATAATATACCCCGCTTGGGAAATTGCCTCCATCCCAAGTAATCTTGTATCTTCCCATAGGCTGTGGTTCATCGACGAGCACTGCTATTTGCCGCCCAAAGATATCTAATACCTTCAGAGAAACAAACCCGATGCTTGATGTTTGATATTCGATGTTCGTAGTGGGATTGAAGGGATTTGGATAATTTTGTGCAAGAGTGATCGAAGTTGGAATCACAGGGGAATACTCCACTCCTGTCATCAAATCATTGCGATAGAAATGTAATCCCCCTTTGGATGATCCAACAAACAAATCGAGATCGCCATCTGTATCGATATCGGCAAACGCTGGCGAAGCTTCGCGCAGGGGATCAGTATCGGCAAAATGAGTATCCCGTAAAGTGAAGACAGGTATGTTTCGTGGACCGACGAATTCATAACGGGCAATGCCCCCATCACTATTCCCAACAAAAAAATCCGGGTCACCGTCGTTATCAATATCGGCGAATGCAGGCTTAGAGTTATCACCAACATCAACTCCAATAAAATTTGCCTCAATAAAAACAGGCTGAAAATTCACAGCATCTCCATTATTCACATAAAAACTAATTTGACCATTTGCCTTGCCGACAAACAAATCCATATCGCCATCGCCTTCATAATCAACAAATGTTGGAACGGCATTTTGCAACACATTGATCGTATCAACAGGTGATGCTACAGCTATAAACTGAGGAGGCGTTGAAGAGCCATCATTGCGATAAAATTTGATCCTGCCATCAAATCTTCCAACGAATAAGTCTTTATCACTATCAGCATCAATGTCAACAAACACAGGTGCGTAGGTGTAATTGCCTGAAATTCCTGCGAACATCGTATCGACAATGTCGAACGATGGCATTGATGGTGTTCCCACATTCTTGAAGTACCATAACGCGCCATCGAGCGAGCCAATGAACATATCGAGCGTTCCGTTGCTGTCGATATCAACAAGGGCAGGTTGAGCATTAGCGCCAACATCGATTGTTGAGAGATAATCTTTTGTGACAAATTGAAAGCTTGGCAATGAAGGCGTTCCATTATTTCGGTAAAACCAGAATCCGCGGCGGTCCATGTTGTTCAACACACCCACAAACAGGTCAAGATCACCATCATCGTCAATATCTTTTAAGCTCGGTTGGTTAAACCCGATCGTTTCCAACGACGGGTCGGGATAACGATTTGTGTTACACACAAGGTTTGGCTCTGTTGACGTTCCTGTATTCTGCATAAAGAACACGCCATGAGAAAAGAGATCGCCGTAGAACATGTCGTTTGTTCCATTCCCATCAACATCAGCAAAATGCAGAGCCCCCGCGCCGTGCAAAGCTTTCTTCTGCAATCCTAACGATATACAAGTGTCACCGATGACTGTGATACCTTCGAATGATCCCGTGACGAATTTGAAGAGCGGTGATGATGTTGTTCCGATATTTTTGTAGAAGTTTACTGAGCCGTCGAGTGAATTGCTCGAAAGAAAATCAATCAGACTATCGCCATCGATATCGACAAAATCTGGAATACTGGAAAAACCGGCATTCATAGGGTTACCAGCCGAATCGAGCATCCGAGAAATTTCCAAAGTAAAATTCTGATTTTGTACTGTGCCGTCATTACGATAATAGCGTACACCGTTCGTCGAATCATCAGTACAAAGATCGAGTTTGCCATCGCCATTCAAATCGACAAACAAAAACCAAAAAAGGAATGGCGGTAGTGTAATGCAATTTCGACATAATTTGAAGTCGGCTGTTTGCGATGTCCCGTCATTACGGTAGTAATCGATATTATTGTCGTTGTCGGCAATGAATAGGTCGAGATCACCATCACTGTCGATGTCTGCAAACTCATGTTTTGGCGCATTGACTCCACCGGCGAACGGCTGGCTCACAGCGACACCACCAATCGTTACAGGTATAGCATCTATCTGGCGCGTGAATGGCTGTGCATAGCATAACGATGCAGTGCAAAGCAAAGTAAAAATATTACGCAGTGCTATCAACAAGCTGTTCCTGTTCTACTATGGGATAAATGAAAGATTCTACTGATAGCTTCTTCAACGACATTTCGATAAGTGCAGGAATATCGAGCTGCTGTTCTGCGTTTCGTACTTCATCGAGGTTTGCCCATGTTGCTGGCTTACGAGGTGCAAGGAACGAGCAACAATCATCGTATGGCTCTTTAGAGATATCGTATGTTCCTATCTTTCGAGCGAGCGACATTGTCTCTTCCTTGTCGGAGCCGGAAAGTGGACGCAGGATCGGCAATGTAGCAGCTTCATCAATTGCTCTAATGTTCCGAAGCGTTTGTGAAGCCACCTGACCCACCGCTTCACCTGTCACCAATGCCTCAGCTTTCTCTCGCACGGCGATTGCTTCAGCAATGCGAACCATCATACGCCGATACATAATAACGCGCAAAGGTGCCGGAGTTTTCTGTACGATATCCTGCTGAACATCAGCAAATGGGATCAAGCATAATTTCGATTGGAATTGATATTTCGTAAGAACTTCGGTCAATTGTTTAACTTGGTCGATCGAGTTCTGCGAAGTATAGGGCATACTATGAAAGTGCACAAAGATGACATTCGCCCCCCGCTTCATCAATTGCCAGCACGCGACCGGAGAATCAAAACCCGCAGAGAGCAATCCAACTACTCTTCCACTTACTCCGACAGGCAAACCGCCAGCCCCCTGTACTTTCGAACGATAGACATACGCCGTGCTATCGACAATGCTGATGTAGATCGTTACATCAGGCGCGGTCATATTTCCACGCACGTTGAATCGTTTACAGAGATATTCACCGACCTGCGCATTTACTTCCATCGACCTGATGGGGAAATTCTTATCTGCCCTTCTCGTCTCGACTCTTATTGTTTTGAATTGTTGATCATGAAGAAGCATGTCAGACGCATGACAAAACGCTTCGACGTCCTGCTCAACTTGAACACCTGAGCATACATTCGCCACACCAAAGACACGCTGAAGTCGTTGTACGATGAGATCGTGATCTAGAACTTCATTCAATGTTACAACAAACCTACCATATCCACCCCTCACTGCGGAAGGTTGTAAAAGACCTGCCAGAGTTTTCTGAACATTTTTTAGAAGCTGTCGCTCAAAGAATCCGCGATTATCGCCTTTGAGGATAATTTCGTGATGATGAAGAATAATGACAGGTTTCATACTAAAAAGATAGGATATTACGGAGGGAAAAGCAATGAGACTTGAACCGAGGGTTCCGAGGGTCTACGACTCGTAGAGAGTTACACTGCCGAGTACTCTCTTGAGTTATGAGGGAGTTATACTCCCGAAGCTCTTCTTACTCAGGAGCATAGCTCTCAACGAGTCGTAGACCTTCATAACTAGTGCAATCATCCGCAGGTCCTAAAGCTGTGGGTGGTGTGATATTATGAACTATAAACCCTATTCAGTAAACTCACCGGATGCATCACCTCCATCTTCAATCCAAGTTTCTTGATACCGTACTGGAGTTGTAAATGACATCCGGGATTTGCTGTCACGACGATATCGGCATTTGTAGAAGCGAGATTCTTCATCTTGCGTTCAAGGAGTTGCATGGAGTCATCGAAGCGTACAACATTATAAATGCCCGCACTGCCGCAGCACCAAGTTGCCTCAGGAAGTTCAACAAACTCTATACCCGGTATGGATTGAATTAATGAACGAGGCTGTTGACTGATCTTCTGTGTATGTACTAGATGACATGCCTCGTGATAGGTTACCCTCTTGTTCAACGATTTCTTCGAAGCTTCAAAACCAACCTCAGCCAGAAATTCAGTGATGTCTTTTGTCTTACGGGCTAGTGCCTCTGCCTTATCGGCATAGACTTCGTCATAAGCAAAAAGTTTTCCGTATTCCTTGAGAAACGCACCGCATCCCGCAGAATCGACAATAAGGTAGTTGCAATTATATTGTTCAAAGACATCGATATTCGTTCGCGCTAATGTTTTAGCGTTCTTCACATCGCCGTTGTGACCATGCAACGAGCCGCAGCATACTTGCTGTTTAGGAATGACAACCTCGAAATCATTAGCCAGCAACACTGCAACTGCATCCCGATGAACATCAGCAAAGGCGACATTCATGACACAGCCCGAAAGAAAGGCGACGCGACCTCGTGGCTTCCCTGTCGGTTGCAACACTTCCGGAGTTACTTCATCAAAAAACATATCCGATATCTTCGGCAGCATGGCATGTTTCTCATGCAACTGTTCGGAGAATACACTGAGAATGTTTGATCGCTCGACAGCTTCAAATAATCCACAGTGTTGATAAAATCGCAACAGCTTTGCCGCCCATTTAGTACGAACCGGAGATGACAATACTCCTTTCAAAAATACGAGCTTCAAGATGCGCAGTGAGAATGGTTCATGACCTGTCTCGGCAATGACTCTCCGTGCATCTTCGACCAGCGTTCCATACTGTACACCTGCAGGGCAAGCTGTCTGGCATGCTTGACAGTCCAGGCAGAAATACATCTCATCGACAAATGTATCGCTCAGTTCTAATGAGCCTTCATGCAGTGATCGCATCAGCCGTATTCTTCCGCGCGGTGACGACTGCTCTTGATGCGTCATTTCATACGTCGGACACACGGGCAAGCACATGCCGCAGTGAATACAGTGATGCAACACGTCGTCAATATGTTTCAACATCGTCATAATGTTTTCGCTTTTGAAGGAACGAGAATGCAAATACTCCTACAGCAAACCCTCCAATGTGTGCCCACCACGCAACGCCGCCGGCATCTGCACCTATGCCAAGCGACATTACGCCGCTGAAGATTTGCATGAGAAACCAGATTCCTAAAAATAAAAATGCAGGCAGCTGCACAACTTGATAAAAAACAATAAAAGGAATCAACGTGGTGATCTTTGCCTTTGGAAACATAAAGACATACGCGCCAAGTATTCCCGCAATTGCGCCACTCGCACCAACCATCGGTATTTCAGACGAAGAATTAATGAAGACTTGCGTAGCGGCGGCAGCTACACCGGCAAGCAAATAAAAGAATATGTATCGTACATGACCGAATTTGTCTTCTACATTATCACCGAAGACATAGAGGAATAACATATTGCCGATGAGATGCCACCAGCCGCCATGCAAAAACATCGACGAGAAGAATGGCAAGAACGTGCCTACATGGAGTTCCACCGAGGCGACCTGATCAAGGAAGCGCACAGGAACGACGCCAAAATAAAAAATAAACTCATCGAGATTCCTGCCAAGTGATTGTTCGAAGAGAAATGCAATTACATTTAAACCAATGATCACATAGTTCACAAATGGCACTGTGCGTGAGGGGTTAGTATCGCGAAGAGGAATCATTTGTGATTGCGGACTGTAGATTTTTGATTGCGGATTTCATATTTGTGTAGATAACCATTTCATCATGCCGTTCAAGTTTTCTTCATTGATTTGATGTCCCATATCGTACTCATGATACGATACTGTGGCTTGCGCTTGTACGAGCAATTCCTTTGCGCGCCTGCCGAGCGAAACAGGAATAATCGGATCATACGTGCCGTGAGTAACGAAGAAGGGCTTGCCTTTCATTTTGTCCCATTGAAACTTGAGGCCCGTTTCCTCAGGCACATACCCGCTGTTGGCAATGACGCCTGCAATTGCATCGGGATACGTGAGCGCTAATGCGTACGACATCATCGTCCCCATGCTGAAGCCAAAGAGGAATATTTTCGCATGGTCGATCGGGTAGCCCTTTTTCACTTCATCAAAAAATTGTACCAGCTTGCTATAACTCTCGGCGAACATTGCCGCCTCAGGTCTGCCGATTTCGAGAATATCGTACCACGTGTAGCCGGTACCGAATTGAAAATCAAATGGCGCCCGTGCGCTGATGATGAACAGCCGTTCATCGAGATATTCCGCTAATCCCAGCAAATCATCCTCATCCGCCCCACGACCATGGAGAAGAATCAGTGCAGGAGGATTTCCTTCACTTTTCTTTCGGGGAGGAAGAATTTTATGGATTAACGATGATTGAATTAAGTTCATGTGATATTATGTTTTCTCACAAAAGCGCTGTGAACGGTTGATGGTGAACATACTTGACTCTGCATCAAGGTAGTCGCAGACTTGTAAATTCGTCATTGCGACCCTGAGCGAAGCGAAGAGGAAGCAATCCTCTTTATCCCTTGTCTATACTCAATCCCGTTACTTCTCATACAACCCCAATATCTTTGTTAGGTATAATGCTGAATTTTAATTTAGGGATTTCAGTTTTAATTTTACTTGTTGCCTCCATATCTATATCATGAAAAAAGTAAAGTGATACTTTTTCTTTCTTATAGTGGCTCCACCGACTCATCAAAATGTTGTGAATCAGTGAGCTACAAATCATAATCATGTTGTAATCTCTTTCATAATCAAAAGCCTTAATTTCTTGAGCAATGCCTCCATTTTCGAGTTTAAGCAGGATGACAGCTTCCTTCATAGAAAAAGATACAATTTCTTTTTGTTCCTCATGGCTTATAATTTCTAATTTACTATCACCTTGTGGAATAAAACGCAAAGCATGTTTATAAGCGTTATATTCATCACGATCACTAAAATCTTTTGCACAATATACCAAGAATCTTTTTACATTTTCAATACTTTTCTTTAACGAGATATCATTTGCATCGGGCTTCAATCCAAAATAAATCACATAATGAATAAATGGAACCTCTAATTTTTCACCTGCTGTTACAGGCGAATCAAAGAACGTTGCCTTGTTTTCAGCGATTTCTTGAATCGTTTTATACAAAATTTTTACGTTTTGTGATTTTGACAAAGACACAAGATACTTCCACAGTTGCGCATTGTCGATATTCTTTCTACTGAATGCTAAAATCATACTGAACAGTGTTTCAACGATCTGATAGTAGGTAAAGTGTAATTCTAGCTTTAATCCCGAAAGGCATTCCTGGTCGTTGAGTTCATCCAAGCCTTCAAATGCTTCCATCTTTAACTTGTCGAACTTCTTTATGGTGTTAAGCAACAGCGTTGCTTTATTCTTCCAGAAATTCTTGGGGTATGCACGACAAAAGTCTTCTGGATGTTGAAAATCGATCATTTGGTAATTACATTCTAATTTTTGTTACCTGATAACACATGTTCCACATTATCATCCTTTTTCTTTATCAATCTCACTCCATCTCCAACCCCAACTGTCCCTTCTTATGCTTCCCTTTATGTTGTGCTGCTTTGAACGTAATATTCACCGTCGGTAGTTTTGGACGTTTGCCTTTGAAATAATCTTTCAGCGTTACGATCTGTACTTTGGGATACTCGAAACCCGGGACGTTTACAAAGCCCGATTTGGCAACAGCGTCGAGCATCGGCTTCGTCGGCTCTGCGGCTGTGAGGAACACGCCGAGTTCGCACTTATGTTTTGCCATTGCACCGATGAGTGCGTCGATATCTTTCGATTGCACGTTCTCACCACCCTTTACCTGAAACGCTGCCCGCACGGTTGCTCCTTTGGCATCCACGGCATACAACCCGATACCATCCACGCCTTGGTCTGCTCCTTTGGTGCCGTACGTGGAGGAGAACACCTCGAACTCGCTAATCCACCAATCCTGAAATGCAAACGGATTTTCTTTTGCAAGTTTAAGAGCCGACCCTTCATCCGTCGGGATGCCACGCATCTCAAACTCCGAGAGACCTTTCTTGTACGTGCTCTGCAAGCGGCGCTTGATAAGAGAGACTGCTATCGGTGAGACGTCGATACCGATCCATTTCCTGTGCAAACCCTCTGCGGCGTCGATGGTAGTGCCGCATCCGCAAAACGCATCCAGCACAACGTCCCCTTCATTACTGCTCGCTTTGATAATGCGGTCTAAGAGTGCTTTTGGCTTTTGTGTTGGATAGCCGAGACGTTCTTGTGCTTGAGAATTGATTGGCGGATATCAATCCAAATGCTTGTCAAGGGAACTCCTGGCATATCGTCAAGATATTGTTTAAGTCTTGGTGTGCCTTTATTGGTGTAGTACAACCTCTTTTCTCTTTCATATTTCTCCATTGTTTCTTCAGGGCAACGCCAAATTCTTTTAACCCCTTTCCAGACATATTCATATCCTCCTCCTGAAAGCCCCCCAGCTGTCAAATCACGATCAAGAAAAACTTTCCCGTTTTCTTCTCGATGTTTGTAATATTTTTCTATGTAATCCTCAGAATACGGTTGATACTGTGTCTCAAAAGTAAATTCATCTGATTTTGAATAGAAGAGAATTATATCTGAAACGTTTGCAAAAGATTTTGCATCGCTGTGCGCTGAGGTTCTCATCCAAGTTATTTCAGTTCTGTAGTTCTCTTTACTAAAAATTATATCACAAACTGTTTTCAAATAATGACTCATCGTCGGATCGCAGTGGAGATAAAAACTCCCTGTCGGCTTCAACACGCGGTGTAGCTCAACAAGTCTCAGCGACATCATCGTAAGATACGGGAAGGCATGTGGCGCAACCTTTTGGTACGTGAGTAAGAGGTAATAGAGATACTCTGTCTTCATTGTGTGCAGTTCGACAAGAGAATCCTGGATGTTTTTCAGCGTCCATGTATCCTCAAACGCTATCCGCTGAGATTGTATTTCCTTATCATCGAAGAAAATATTGTAATCCCGCTTGCTGTTAAATGGCGGGTCGATGTAAATCAGGTCAACGCTCTCATCGGGAATATTCTCCCGAAGAACGTACAGGCAATCGCCGAGGTAAAGTGTGTTCATAAGTGTATTAATCCTTCCAGAAGCATTGTCTGAATCTCCAAAAAGTTTTGGTAATATTCAACTTTGTATTATTATCACTATATCCACGCCACATCCTCGAACTTCTTAATCTGCTCGCGATCGCGCGGCAAGGGACCTTCACACTTCGGCTTGAGGTCGAAGACTTTCCCGGGGTTGAGGATGTTGTTCGGATCCATCATTTGTTTGAGCGTTCGCATCATCTGGATCGAAGGCGAGCCGACCATTTTCTCCAGCAAACGCTTCTTGTAAAGTCCCACGCCATGCTCGCCGGTTATCGTGCCGCCGAGCTCAATTGCCGCTTCCTCAACTTCAAACACGGTTTTCTCTGCGCGGGCAAACTCTGCCGCGTCACGCTCGTTGGTGAGATAGTTGGGATGCAGATTGCCGTCGCCGGCATGGCCGAAGTTGCCAATCTGCACGTCGTTCTTCTTCCCTATCTCACGTATCCGCTCGACTAACTTTGGCAAGAGCGCACGCGGCACACCTACGTCTTCCATAATCGTCGTCGGCTTAACGCGAGCGAGTGAAGTAAAAGCAGAACGCCGCGCTATTTTAAGCTTCACCGATTCTTGTTCACTCTGAGCTACCTTTATCGATGTTGCATTGTGTTTCTTGCAAATCTCTGTAATCAGGACTGCGTCCTCCTCCACAACAGATTTTCTTCCATCAACCTCAATTAACAGCATCGCCTCGGCATCGGTTGGCAATCCTAAATGCGTGTAGTCTTCGACACACCTGATCGTTGTATTATCGAGAAACTCAAGCATTGCCGGTGTTATCTTTGCCGCAATAATAGCAGAGACTGTTTTCGCCGCATCGTCCATCGAGGAATAAAACGCCAACATTGTCTTGTACGTCTCGGGCTTCGGAATCATCTTCAATAAAATTTTTGTGAAAATACCCAGCGTTCCCTCAGAGCCAATCAGTACATCTTTGAGGTTGTAGCCCGCAACATCTTTCACTGACTTCCCGCCAGTGTTGAGAATCTCCCCTGTTGGCAACACGACTTCCAAACCAAGCACGTAATTCTTGGTCACGCCGTATTTGAGACCTCGCAATCCGCCGGAGTTTTCAGCGACATTGCCGCCGATCGTGCAAATGCTGGAACTGCCCGGGTCGGGAGGGTATAAGAATCCCAGCTTCTCCACTGCCTGATGTATGTTTGCCGTAATCACTCCCGGCTCGACAAGCACCGTAAGATTCTCCTCATCAATTTCAAGGATGCGGTTCCAGTGATTCGTGAGAAGCACAAGAGAGTTTTCAGAAGGCAGAGCGCCGCCGCTTAAGCCCGTGCCAGAGCCACGCGGCACAATAGCAATGCGTTCATCATTAGCCATCTTGACAATTCGAGAGATCTCCTCTGCTGAGGATGGACGGATTGCGGCTAATGGCAGCTGTGGTTTCATTGCTGTTGCATCATAGGAATATGCAATCCTCGCTTCATGAGAATCTAAAACATTCTCACTGCCGACGATCTCTTTAAGCTTACTTATAATAGAGGATGTCATCATAGTTGCAGAAGCAACGTAATGAATTCATGATATAAAATCAACCACTTGAGATGTTACTTGAACATCAACTACCTTTTACCCACTTTATTTCACCAATGTGAGGCACGCCCTTGTTAAACTATACGCCTTTTTGTATTTTTCGTACAGATAATCTTTGTTTTCCATCCAATTTTTCTTATTTCGAGGGCAATATGAAAAACTATCGTTTATTGTTTTTCTTACTTTTCACGTTATTATTTACCACAATCGGATTTGCGCAAATTCCGCGCATGCTTTCCTACCAAGGAGTGCTCACCGATAGTGCGGATAATCCAAAGCCTGACGGTTCATATCCGATGACATTTGCGCTTTATACTGCTTCATCGGGTGGTTCCGCACTATGGGTTGAATCGAAAACGGTCGACGTTCAGCGCGGATTGTTCTACACAATTCTCGGTGATCTCACAGCGTTTAGTAATTCAATAAAATTCGATAAACAGTATTGGCTGGGAATTCAAGTCGAGAGCCAGCCAGAACTGACTCCTCGCATTCAATTGACCTCTGTTGCTTATAGTTTTTCTGCGATACGATCAGACACGGCAAAGTATGCATACAATGTTCCGTCGCAATCGTATGCCGACAGCGCAAGGATAGCCGGTACAATTCCAAGTAACTCGGTGACGAACACGAAGATTGTGGATGGAACAATTCTTCGCGCAGATGTTGCCGGCAACTTCAAAGCGCCGTATGCCGACACGGCTGATTTTGCTAAGGCAACTTCATTGAGCGGTAATGCCGGAGGTGACCTCACGGGAACATATCCTAATCCAGCAATAGCTGCCAACGCCGTCACGAGTACAAAAATAGCAAATGGAACGATACAACGAGTTGATGTGGACGCTAACTTCATCGCACCGTACGCAGATACAGCTTCATATGCATTCGTAGCGCTTCAAGGCGGTGTAGTTGATAGTGCAAGGATCGCAGGTACAATTCCAAACAATACAGTGACAAGCACAAAGATCATTGATGGAACGATTCAACGTACTGATGTGGGAGGAAACTTTAAATCTCCGTATGCTGATACTTCTGATTATGCTAAGTCAGCACCTCCCGGTGGAAATGCCGGTGGCGATTTAACTGGAACATATCCTAATCCTTCTATTGCGAACAATGCAATATCCACGACAAAGATTTTGGATGAATCGATTCAACGCGTAGATGTTGCGACGAATTTCAAGTCACCTTATGCTGATACAGCCGATTATGCCAAGGAAGCACCACCCGGTGGAAACGCCGGTGGTGATTTAACCGGCTCATATCCCAATCCTACAATCACCAACGATGCTATCACGACGTCGAAAATTTTTGATGGAACTATTCAGCGCGAAGATGTACAATTGAATTTCAAAGCGCCATATGCAGACACGGCAGATTATGCTAACTCAGCGCCACCTGGTGGAAATGCTGGAGGCGATCTTACAGGTACTTATCCGAATCCAACAATAACTAACAATGCCGTAACAACAACGAAGATAAACAACGATGCAGTCACAACATCCAAAATACTCGATGGCACTATTCAGCGGGAAGATGTACAATCGAATTTCAAAGCTCCCTTTTCAGACACGTCTGATTATGCAAAAGCCGCTCCACCGGTTGGCGGTGCAAGCGGAGATCTGACAGCAAATTATCCAAATCCTGTTATTGTCAACAATGCAGTGACGAACGCAAAAATAGCAGACGCGGCAATCACAAGCTCAAAGATCAGCACAAGTCAGGTTGTAAAAAGCTTGAACGGATTAAAAGATACCATTACAATTTCCGGAGCGGATGGTACAACAGTCACTACTGTTAATGATACTATCTACATCAACTCCCCTGGCGGCGGAGGCGGAGGCGCTGTTGCAGGTATTCAGAACACCAATAGCACGTTGGATGTCATTAATCCAAATGGTCCTACGACTACTATCAATGTCAAAAACGGCGGCATCACTGATGTCCAAATCGCAAATAATACAATCAGCTCTTCCAAGATTGTGGATGGAACAGTTGTACGTGCAGATGCTGCGTCAAACTTTAAAGCACCTTATGCAGATACTGCTGATTACGCTAAAGGTGCTGCGCCAACAGGAAATGCTGGAGGAGATTTGACCGGAACATATCCAAGTCCATCAATAGGCAGCAGTGCTGTAACTTCATCCAAGATCTCTGATGGTACAATTCAGCGCGTTGATGTGCAATCAAGTTTCAAGGCACCATATTCGGACACTGCCGATTATGCCAAATCTGCGCCCCCCGGCGGCGGTGCAGGCGGTGATCTCACCGGAACCTATCCGAATCCTACAGTTGCTAGCAACGCAATCACAGCATCGAAGATCATTGATGCAGCAATTACATCATCAAAGATAGCCCCGAGTGCAATCGACAGTACTAAACTCGCGACCGGTTCAGTCACCAGCACAAAGATTCTTGACGGATCTGTGAACACGGGTGATCTCGCAAACAATTCTGTGACAACAGCTAAGATTTTAAACAATGCAGTCGATAACACAAAACTTGCAACTGGGGCAGTAACATCGACAAGTATCCTCGATGCCACGATTCTGCGTGCAGATGCTGTCGCCAACTTCAAGGCTCCCTACGCTGATACTGCTGATTATGCTAAGTCAGCCCCGCCAGGAGGCAGTGCAGGCGGTGATCTCACGGGCACATATCCAAATCCTGTTCTTTCGAATACAGGGGTAATTGCTGGCAGCTACGGTACCGGAACATCCGTAGCTTCATTCGCTGTAGATGCTAAAGGACGTCTCACTCTAGCATCGAATGTACCAATCACCGGTGCACCACCGACAGGTGCGGCGGGAGGAGATTTGACCGGGACGTACCCCAACCCCACAATTGCCTCAAGTGCTGTCACTACAACGAAGATTGCTGCGAGTGCAATCGATAGCACGAAGATTGCAACAAACGCGGTTACAAGTACAAAGATTCTTGATGGATCGGTGAACACTGCAGATCTCGCCAACAGTTCGGTGACAACAGCTAAGATAGCCGCAAGTGCTATTGATAGTACAAAGCTCGCAACAAGCTCAGTCACCAGCACAAAGATTCTTGATGCATCGGTGAACACAGCAGATCTTGCCAACAGTTCAGTGACTACAGCCAAGATTGCGAATAGTGCAATTGATAACACGAAACTTGCGACAGGGGCAGTGACATCAACGAGCATCCTTGACGCAACCATACAACGCACCGATGCTGTTTCGAACTTCAAGGCACCATACGCAGATACGGCGGACTATGCGAAAGCATCGCCACCAACAGGCAATGCAGGAGGTGATTTAATCGGAACGTATCCTAATCCGACGATTGCATCAAGTGCAGTGACGACAACTAAGATAGCTGCAAATGCAATAACTGTTCCGAAAGTCGCCCACGGGAATCTTGTGAAAAGCCTGAACGGATTAAAGGATACCATCACGATCTCGGGCACCAATGGCACCACGGTATCGACAAGTAACGATACTATTTACATCAACTCACCCGGAGGAGGTGGAGGCGGCAGTATCACTGGTATTCAAAATACCAATAACACGCTCGATGTCATTAATCCAAATGGTCCGACGACAACTATCAATATCAAGAATCTTGGAGTCGGCACGAGCCAGCTTGCTGATAATGCTGTAACATCATTGAAGATCGTCGATGGCACGATTGTCCGCGCTGACGCCGCATCGAACTTTAAAGCTCCATACGCTGATACAGCAGATTATGCCAAAGCCGCGCCCCCCGGTGGCAGTGCCGGCGGTGATTTAACAGGAACATATCCAAACCCGACTATTGCATCAAATGCAGTGATAACTGCAAAGATAGCTGCAAGTGCAATCGATAGCACGAAACTCGCGACCGGTTCTGTTACCAGCACTAAACTTCTTGATGGAACAGTAAATAGCGCAGACCTTGCAAACACTTCGGTGACTACCTCAAAAATCAGCTCCAGCGGTGCGACAAACGGACAAGCGCTGATGTACAACGGTTCGAGCGTTACATGGGGTAATCCGACTGCGAGTAATTTGACTTTGCCCTTCACGGGAAGCGCAAGTTCAAGCAACCCGGTTTTCTCAATGACAAATACAGGCACCGTTGCAAATAGTTCTGCACTCTACGGGCAAACAAACAGTACGTTCGATTCAGCTCGTGCTATCCATGGAGTTATTACCGGCGGCTCATTGCAAGCATTCTGTAGCGCGGTACGTGGTGAAAATAAAGGTGGTCAAGTAGATCAGTATGGCGTGTGGGGTTCTGCAAACGGTTTAGGATATGGAGTGTATGGAACGAGTACAACAGGATATGGTGTCTATGGTCGTGCAAGCAATGGTGATGGCGGTGTACTCGGTCAGTCCGTTAAACTAAACGGCAGCGGCGTCATCGGTATCGCTGATCAGGGCTCAACCGCGTATGGTGTGTGGGGACAAAATGCTGATACTGGTGCAGGAGTTTATGGTTATAGCTTTAAAGGTGTTGGTATATATGGAACGAGTATCAGTGGGTTTGCCGGAAAATTCGTCGGTAACGTACAGGTAACGGGAACGCTCTCGAAAGGCGCGGGCTCATTTAAGATCGATCATCCACTCGATCCCGCGAATAAATACCTCTACCACTCCTTCGTCGAATCTCCGGACATGAAAAATATCTATGACGGTGTTGCCGTACTCAATCAAGCTGGTGAAGCAACTGTGCAGATGCCGGAGTGGTTCGATGCACTGAATCGCGACTTCCGCTACCAGCTCACTGCTATTGGAGCGCCGGGACCGAATCTTTACATCGCTCAAGAAATCTCTAACAATGTCTTTAAGATAGCAGGCGGTACTTCAGGTATGAAAGTCTCATGGCAAGTTACGGGCACCAGACACGACGTGTATGCCGAACAGCATCGCATTCCCATAGAACAAAACAAAGTCGGCGATGAACGGGGCCGTTACCTCTATCCTGAGGGCTTCGGGATGTCTGATGAAATGAACGTCAACTATTCTGCCGAGATGAAGAGCAAGAGAGAGAAACTCGAAAAAGCCGTGAAATCCAAGAGCGAGAATAAGTAATGGACTTCACGATGATGAAGCGATTTGGTTGCTGGGTAGTAGCAGGCGGCATGTTCGCCCTCGGACAGTGCTGTCTCTACGCCCAGCAATCTAATATTTCATGGTCATCGATGAATGCCGGCTTCGCCGTACATTCCTCAAACAGCATAACAATGAAATCTGCCGTGGGCCAAATGGCAGTAGGCGCAACCGGCAATGCAAGCCTGCGCATTCAAAGCGGGTTCCTTGCAGATACGACATTGCGAGGACTCATTCTTGCGGTAAAGGATGAGATTGGGCTGCCATACTCGTACTCGCTTGACCAAAATTTTCCCAATCCCTTCAACCCTGCCACAACCATACGCTACGAGCTGCCAAAAGCTGCGCACATTACTATTACGGTATTTGACATTCTTGGAAAGTCTATCATAACGTTAAAAGATGAGTTTCAGGAACCGGGCGAACATACTGTAATGTGGGATGCGAGAAATGCACCTAGTGGTGTATATTTCTGTCGTTTCCATGCTGGTAAATTTATTCAAGTTAGAAAAATGATATTAATGAAATAGTACTCTGGTTTCTATACTTAGAATCCCGATTTTTTGTTAGTAACTTGACAAAGACTAATGTTTTCGGCATTTTCAAATATTAAAGAAAATCGTACTTAGAGTAAATAGCCAGAAAAAATATTAAATTAAATAAAGGTAATTTCTGTCTCTCAGACATATTGGCGCATGATAAAAGATGCAAATCCTATACGATTATATAACGACGAGGTTTCGCTGGTTCACATTTTCCCTCCTTGCCTCTGTTTTTCTTCTAATACCTCACATCGTATATAGCCAACCTGCCGATCTTCAATTCGAACACCTTACAACACACGATGGTCTTTCGCAGGATATTATTACCTGTGTTTACCGAGACCGATTCGGATTTCTCTGGATTGGAACTGAAGATGGGCTTAACCGATACGACGGTTATTCCATAGCCACATACAAGCATAATCCTCGCGACAGCAATACCCTGCGAAACAATCGTATCACAGGCATTTGTGATTATGGCAGTGAAGATATGCTTGTGACAACCGATGGTGGCTTTAGCATTTATCACAGAGCAAGAAATACTTTTACCAAACCAGACGGTAAGTTGGGTAAGTACGCTGCAATGGTATCGGCTAAACCATTGCGCGATAAAGCTGGGTGGTATTGGATTGTTGTAAACGGCAGGAAGCTACTTCGGTATGACCCGGTGAGAGACTCAATAGCATTCTTCGATCCCCTTTCATTGCCACAAGATCAGGTAAAAGATATGATGATTGATAACGAAGACTCTCTCTGGGTCACATCGGAGAACGCGGTTTCTGTTTTTCAAGGTGATGCCGCCGGTTTCCTGCATTATAAGATTAAACATCAACAAGGAAGCGCACACAGGCAAATTGTTAACGCGTTTACTCAGAAAGACGCAGACGGCAACCTTTGGATAGGAACGAATGCAGGACTTTATCGATATAATCGTAACACTGACGTTACCATGTTTGTCCCGCTTTCGTTCACGATCGGGACATCTGTGGTCGATCACGATAACATTGTCGGCGGATTATGCTGGGACCTTCGCGGCCGTCTTTGGCTTGGAGGATTTAACGGACTGTATTGTTTCAATCCAAAAACGAATACGACAAGTCGCTATGCCCACTATCCGAATAACCCGATGTCGTTGCAAAGCAATCGCGTGTATAACGTTTCGCTTGATGCTTCAAATGTTCTCTGGGTAGGAACATGGTGGGGCAGGGTAAGTAAAGCAGATCTCAAGAAAGAACGATTCGGTCATGTTCGTCACTCTACAACCACTCCATTAGCGCGTGAATCAAACGATGTCACCGCGATCTACGAGTATCCAGATGGAACATTTGGTTTGGTAGCCAGTATGGCGGGGTTACGCGCATTAATTTTAGAATCGGTGAATATAAACAATTTCCTAACGATCCGGGTAATAAATTCAATCTCTGCTCCGGTGAAGTCACATCCATTGCAGGAGACACATCGGGAAATATCTGGGTTGCGGTACACGAGAACGTAGCATGGTATCATCCAAAGACTGGAACATTTTCTGTTCTGACCATCCCTGCAAATAAAGACCGGAATTTACATATCCAAATAGTGTATGTTGACAGGAATGGATACCTTTGGATGGGCATTGAACAGTTAGGTATTGTTAGGTATAATCCGAAAAAAAATACATTCACCTACTTTACATCTCAACTTACAGAAGCCGATTCCAATCGTATTACCGGTGCGTGGATGTTTTTTGAAGACCTGAATGGAAATCTTTGGGCTGGCGGGTGGGGAGGAAATCATACGTTGTTCCGCTATGATAAAGAATCAAACCAATTTAATAGGGTTTCAAGAAATGAACTTCAAAGCAGCCGAACAGCGGTTCAAGACGCGAAAGGAAATCTTTGGATCGGCACCTGGGGACTTGGGATGAGCCGTTTCAACCCTCAAACCGGAGAACTCCGACAATACCTCGAGCAAGATGGGTTACCGAGCAATTTCGTCAAGGGTATACTCATTGATGACAGAGAGAATCTTTGGATAAGCACGGAAAAGGGACTGTCGCGTTTCATCCCTTCAACACAGATATTTCGAAATTACTCCACGAGCGACGGGCTGCAGGGAAATTTCTTTTATACTGGTTCATGTCTCAAGGGAAGCGATGGCAGGCTCTATTTTGGAGGAGTCAATGGATTTAATGCTTTTTATCCTGATAGTATTAAAGAGGAACAATACAGCCCTCCTGTTCTTCTCACAGACTTTCGTGTGTTTGATAAGCCCCGTATATTTGACCGCACGCTCTCCTTGATGGAACAAATAACACTACTAAACGGTGAGGATATGTTTTCGTTCGAGTATGTCTCGTTGGATTTCAGCTCTCCAAACCGTAATCTTTATGCCTACCAATTAGAGGGGTATGATAACGACTGGATTCAAGCAGGAACCCGCCGTTATGCCTCCTACACACATCTTGACCCGGGAGAATATGTCTTTAAGGTGAAAGGAACCAATAGCGATGGAGTGTGGAGCTCAAACATTGCTTTGATGCATGTCGAGGTTTTACCGGCATACTGGCAAACATGGTGGTTTCGCCTATCAGTTGTTGTGTTTCTCATGAGCATCTTATATGCACTCTATCGTTATCGTATCAATAAGCTTCTTGAACTTGAGCGTACGCGCTCAGCAATAGCTACCGACCTTCACGATGATATCGGAACGAGCTTGACAAATATTGCACTGTTTAGCGACCTCGCCCAACGGGACGTTGCAATTGGGTCATCTGAGGTGACTCACCGTCTCGAAAAGATTTCTCATACTTCACGATCGCTTCTCGACTCTATGAACGATATCGTGTGGTCGATCAAGCCGGAAAATGACGCTCTTGAGCAAACAATATTACGCATGGAGGATTATGCTGTTAACTTACTTGAAGAAAACAGTATCGATCTTCACGTGCAGATTCCCAATCAATTAAAAACTTTGAAGCTTCCGATGACGTTGCGGAGAAATCTATTCTTAATCTTTAAGGAAGCAATTGGCAATATCTTAAAACACGCCAATGCAACACACGTCGATGTCACCATCGGATCAACAGCATCGAATAAACACGTATCTGTTTTACAGGTTTCCATTGCAGATAATGGAAGAGGATTCGATTCTTCTGCACAAAAACATGGCAATGGATTAAAGAACATGGAATTACGGGCGAGCAATCTCGGTGGTACCATCATGGTGCGATCTGCTGTAGAAAAAGGGACTACAGTCGAAATTCTCCTCCCTCTAAAATCACCAATCTAAGGGATAGACTTTCACAGATGAATGTTGTATCTATAAATATGACTGTAAAGGTTGGCATAATTGAAGATGACCATTCGATCCGTGAGAGTGTTACATCGTTCATCAATACTACTGAGGGATTCTCCTGTAACGAGAGTTTTGATTCTGTTGAATCAGCATTAGAACACATTTCTGATCCCCCGCCGGATGTGTTACTTATGGACATTAATCTCGGAGGTATGTCCGGCATCGAGGGGGTGAAGAAGTTTAAGTCGATTTTTCCCCAGATGAATATCCTTATGCTTACAGTCTTTGAGGAAAACGATAAGATTTTTCAATCGCTATGTGCAGGTGCATCAGGCTATTTACTGAAAAGGACCCCACCTTCCAAAATTCTTGAAGCGATCACGGAAGTTCACAACGGCGGCGCCCCGATGACGGCAAGTGTTGCCCGAAAAGTGCTGAATCTTTTTACCAGCGTTGCACCGCCTACACTTCCGGAGGTTCATCTTACGGCACGTGAAGCCGAAATCCTTCAACATCTTGTCTCCGGATCGAGTTACAAGAAAATCAGCAAAGATCTCTTCATCAGCTTCGATACCGTAAACAGCCATATAAAGAATATCTATGAAAAGCTTCAGGTTCATTCCAAAACAGAAGCCGTAACCAAAGCGCTGAAGCACAAATTAGTCTAAGATTTCCCCGTTTTTCTCCTTCCTCATCTCAAAATCACTAATCTAAGTGATTGAAAGTCAGTTCTCCATTGGGTTACTTAGTAATACACATTATTTCCCAATACGGTATTCGTTGTTCTAAGATTAGACTAAAGGAAAAATACGCATGAAGACTTTATGTTTCTCCCTGTTCCTGCTCATCGTGGTAAGTGGATTGTTCACTTCAACCGCTTTATCCCAGGTCTATGAGCTTACAGACCTTGGGACGTTTACTCCGCAAAGTATTAATGATTCGGGTCAGGTTGTCGGTTATTATTGGGCTGGCGGTGATTATCAGCGGGCATACCTATGGGAAAATGGCAGCACACGTGACATCGGGGTTCCACCTTCCGGCGGATATTCGTACGGCACAGCAATCAACAATTCAGGAAGGATCGTTGGTAGGTTTTGGCCCCAAAACAATTATTCTCAGGCACATGCTTTTTTCTGGGAGAATGGGATTATGACCGACCTTGGTACTTTTGGCGGCTCATCGTCAACAGCACTTGGGATTAATGACTCAAACAAGGTCGTCGGAGTGGCATATTTTTTAGGTGATACCATCAATCACGGCTTTCTTTGGCAGAGCGGTGTCATGACTGATCTAGGCACATTAGGGGGAGATCATTCAAATGCCTACTCGGTAAATGATTCAGACCAGGTTGTCGGTTATGGTACGTTGCTGCCGACAAACGATTCCCCTGTACATGCCTTCATTTGGGAGGACGGAGTGATGTCCGACCTTGGCACCTTAGGTGGAAAGACATCTCTTGCTACAGCAATCAATGATTATGGACATGTAATCGGTTACTCCTCTACAAGCTCGTTTGGAGCTGAAGGCTTCATCTGGCAGAACGGCGGCATGACGAGTCTTGGCGCAATTGATCCCCCGCCCGGTTCCCCCGTTGGTACTGCAATTCCCTCTGACATCAATGATTCAGATATTGTCGTCGGATCATCCACATGGAACAACCCTCCGGGCACTGAATACACTCATGCTTTCGTGTGGGAAAATGGAACAATGACCGATTTGAATGCCGTAACGGACACCAGTGGCGGCTGGAGACTTATTCGCGGCTCGGGCATAAACAATCACGGCGATATCGTCGGCCTGGCTTTCCACAATGGCCAGCAACAAGGATTCCTGCTTAAGAAAAAAGGTATTCTCCTCACTAATCCTAAGGGCGGAGAGTTCTGGATTAGCGGAGAGAATAATACGATCCGTTGGAAATCCGGACTCCCGCCGGGAGCGAACATCGTGCTTGAGTTGAGTCTTGACAGCGGCAAAACGTGGAAGTTCCTTGC
>Ga0247727_10000694_pt1 | contig 82582 bp, 75 predicted proteins | sample WisWelCaveWW1625_FD_202498 | JGI IMG/M metagenome (GOLD analysis project Ga0247727, IMG submission 202498) | Biofilm microbial communities from Wishing Well Cave, Virginia, United States - WW16-25 | ecosystem: Environmental > Aquatic > Deep subsurface > Groundwater > Cave microbial mat | place...
GCCTAACTGACTTGGATGCAAGACGCTTGCTTAACAGATCGTGATTCATAAACGATACCCTCGGTAATGTGATAGTCAAAAATACTCATTTTTACCTTGGTATCATTTGATACAATCCATAAGTAATGAAGGACTCTACTATGCGAACTTCGCAGGTATGCCTGCTTGCCTTCATTCTTAGTCTGCAAATCTCTGCCCAGCAGAAAAGAGAAGTTCCCAAGCACTACGAGCCACTCGAGCGTTCTCTTGAGACGCGGCTTCCACAAGCAAAGCGAAACTTCGTCCCGCCAAGCCTTAACTCACCTACGGGTTTTTCAAATATCAAAGTCAATCAGTTCACAACAATCGAACCGCAGAATGAGCCCTCAATAGCAGTGAATCCCAAGAATAAGAATAATATGGTTGCCGCGTACCGCGATTTCCGGCTCGGCTCCAATCCAGCAATACGCAATGTAGGTATCTCGACCACAACCGATGGCGGTGTAACTTGGTCAGAGACATTAGCGCTGTATGGAGATCATGATAGGTTCAGTGATCCCGGAGTCGCGGTCGATACTGCCGGAAACTTCTACGTGGTCACGCTCGATTACAATTACGACAGTCTCTATGTCGCTAATAAGGGGAACTACCTGACGCTACGTACCTCGACCGATAACGGGTTTACATGGCTCGAGACGTCCGTGGCGCATTCGCCCGAGCCGGGGTTCTATGACAAAGAAATGATCTGGGTGGATAAAAGTCCGACGAGTCCATTCTGTGGCCATGTGTATGTTGCATGGAGTGGATGCTGTGGTGATTTCAACTTCGCTTCCGCACCAGGGCTATTCACTCCTTTCACGATAAAGAACGCCGGTGATTTCGCCTATCCCACACCAACGACAGGGCCGAATGGTGAATTGTATATTTTTGGCACAGCAACCGTAGCCTCTGGAGACAGCTTTCTCACCGTCATCGTTATGTACAAGTCTACTGATGGTGGCACTATATTCGCCGATAGTGCAATCGCCTCTGATGCAAACTCTCCTGATTATGCTATTGTGAGTGATGTCGTCAGCGTGGTTCCAGTCACTGCCGCAGCAGTTGACAACAGTTTTTCTGTCCATCGTGGGACCGCGTATGCAACATGGGTAAGTAACGTACACGGCGACTTAGATGTGTATTGTAGTCGCTCGACAGACGGCGGTGGAACATGGCAGCTATCGGTACGAGTCAACGATGATCCAATCAGTAATGGGCAGAACCAGTTTTTCCCCGGAATCGTCGTCGATGATAGTGGTTGGGTAAGTATTGTCTTTCTCGATAGCAGAAATGATTCGTCCCATATCCTGGCCGATGCGTACCTAGGGCACTCTCGTGATGGAGGAAAAACGTTCAAGAACTTCCGTCTCACCTCTCAGAATTTTGATCCACGCATCAATTATAATGGTGATGTAAGATTTGGAGATTATATGGGGATTGCTTCGAGCCAAGGGCGTATCGTCCCTATCTGGACTGACTCACATCTTGGTAATCAGGACGTATTCATCACTCTGATCGATTCGTTGTCGTTTGAGAAAACGCAGATTGTGGTGCAACAACTTTGGAACATGGTTTCTGTGCCTATTAGTGTCGGCGACTATCGGAAGAGCGTTCTCTTCCCCAGCGCCATCTCAAACGCCTTCGCATACATTGGTAGTTATGAAGTGCGGGATACACTGAAAAACGGTGTGGGGTACTGGCTGAAGTTTGCTTCGCAGGATACCCTGGAGATGTTGGGAGACAACATCCTCGAAGATACAATTACCGTGAATGCTGGCTGGAACATGATTGGTTCGATCTCCGAACCGATAGCAACAGCACAGATTATGTCGATACCACCGGGGATAGTAACATCGGAGTTCTTTGGCTACAATGGAAGTTACGTTACTGCATCAATCATCGAGTTAGGCAAAGCGTATTGGGTGAAAGTGAGTCAGGATGGAGAATTGATTCTCTCGTCGTCAAGTAATGCAAGTGCATCGAATCGGATCAGTATTGTGCCGACTGCAGAATTTCCTCCACCGCCGCCCGACGACAAGCTAGAGCTCAACGTTCCTGTTGGATTTGCTCTTGAGCAGAGTTATCCGAATCCATTCAATCCATTAACTGTTATCCGTTATCAGTTACCGATTGAGTCCCAGGTTACGTTGAAAGTGTACAACACATTAGGACAAGAAGTCGCGACGCTGGTTGATGAGATGCGAGATGCGGGATTCAAGTCGGTAGAGTTTGATGCATCGAAATTATCGAGTGGGGTGTATTTTTACAAGCTAACTGCAGCTACGTTCGTGGGTGTCAAGAGAATGCTTCTCATGCGATGATACCCCATAACATTACTGTAGGTGTCGAGCCGACTCAGTTGCCGCGAGTCGGCTCGTTTGCATCTTAGCCTGTAAATCCTTAGATTCTTGCCATAATAATCCTCGTATTGTTCCATCTCAACTCAAGGAATTCAGCTATGAAGCGTTACTTCATACCTCTCGTTGTTGGACTTGCTGTTGCTCTGCCCACATTCGGACAAATCAACATCAAGTTCGAACAATATCAATTGCCTAACGGCTTAACAGTACTTCTCCATGAAGATCATTCCGCACCAGTTGCTGCGGTCGTGGTCATGTATCATGTCGGCTCGAAGAATGAAAAAGTGAAGCGCACGGGCTTCGCACATTTGTTCGAGCACATGATGTTCCAAGGGTCTGCGAATGTCGCCGATGAGGAGCATTTCAAATTGTTGCAAGAAGTCGGCGCGAACATTAACGGCTCTACAAGTGAAGACGTTACAAATTATTTTGAAATAGTGCCAAGCAATTACATAGAGCTTGCGTTGTATCTCGAATCAGATCGGATGGGATTCCTGCTTCCTGCAATGACACAGGAGAAGCTTGATAACCAGCGCGATGTGGTGAAGAACGAACGTCGCCAGCGCGTAGACAACGTCCCGTACGGCACTGCAGATGAGAAAATAGCCAAGGCGATATATACCGATACCCATCCTTACAGTTGGCCCGTGATCGGGTACATGGAAGACTTAACGGCGGCGAAGATGGATGATGTGCAAGACTTCTTCCGTTTATACTATGCCCCGAATAATGCCGTGCTCTCTATTGCAGGTGATTTCAATCCCGCAGAGGTAAAACAATTAATCGAAAAGTATTTTGGATCCATGCCGCGAGGGAAGGAAATCGAAAGACCTCACCCGTCGCCTGCCTCGATGTCTGAGAACAAGGTTGAGACGTTCGAGGATAAAGTTCAGCTTCCACGATTGTACATTACGTGGCATAGTCCGGCAAACTATACACGTGAAGATGCAGCCCTGACTGTCCTTGCGGATATTCTCAGCTCGGGCAAAACTTCGCGCCTGTACAAATCTTTAGTCTATGAAAAGCAGATCGCACAAACAGCGTTTGCCTTTGCGGCTTCATCAGAAATCGCAGGACAGTTTCAAATCGCGACAACGGCGAAGCCCGGCTACAATCTCACCGAAATCAAAACGGCAATCGATGTGATCATGGCAGATGTGCTGAAGAATGGCGTCACGGAAAAGGAAATAGAGAATGCCCTCACTGCCATCGAGGCACAGACTGTTAACCGCGCGGCGACAGTATTTGGAAAAGCGAACACACTGGCAAACTACTATTGTCAAACCGGAGACCCAAACAACATTAACAAGCAGTTGGATCTCTACAAAGGAATGACTCCGCAAGAGGTATTAGCAGCAGCGCAAAAATATCTTACTCAAAAGTATATGACGCTGAGCATTGTTCCGCTTGGTAAACCCGAACTTGCTGCACAGAAAGGTGAGTGAGCAATATGAAAACCATTTCCAGAACAATCACACTGAGTATTCTTCTTGCAACGTTCGTTCTCGTTACAGCTTTTGCAGGAGAAGATGTTGATCGCACCAAACGACCTGTCGGTAAGCCTGCACCGAAAGTAGCACTCCCTGAGATACAAAAGGCTACATTGAAGAACGGGTTGAAAGTGCTGCTCGTCGAACACCATGAGCTTCCAACAGTTGCATTTAATCTCGTTATACAAGCGGGGTCAGATCACGATCCTGTTACACAGCCCGGCATCGCATCGGTGACTGCTGATTTGCTCGATGAAGGGACAAAGAATCGTGATGCACTGCAAATCTCTGAAGGCATCGAATCGATTGGCGCTTCATTTTCGACAAACTCAAGCTTGGATGGCTCGTCGGTTACACTTTCGACACTAACGAAACACGTCGATAAAGCGCTCGACATCTTTGCCGATGTGGTAACGAACCCGACATTTCCGGAAAAAGATTTCGAACGCTTACGAAAGACACGAGTTGCGGCGCTGACGCAACAACGCGATCAACCGACTGCGATTGCGAATAACGCCTTTGCGTATTTGCTCTACGGTCCGAATCATCCCTATGGCAATAACCCGAGCGGTACGGAAGCATCGTTCAGCGCAATGACGACGGCTGAATTGAAGAAGTTTTATTCCACGTATTATCGGCCGAACAATGCTACGCTGCTGGTTGTTGGCGATGTTAAGTTAAGCACGATCACCTCGAAATTAGAGACCATGCTTGCAGATTGGAAGCAAGGAGAAGTACCGGCATTTTCACTGCCCGAGCCAAAACCTGCAGATAAGATGCGTGTGTATCTTGTTGACAAGCCCGGCGCACCGCAATCGGAGGTTCGCATTGGCTATCCTGCGCTTGCGCGCAATACGCCCGACTTTTTTGCGGTTAACGAGATGAACCAAATGTTAGGCGGACAGTTTTCCAGCCGTATCAATTTGAATCTCCGTGAGAAGCACGGCTATACGTATGGTGCAAGATCGGGATTCCGTTTCAATAAAGGTGTTGGCCCATTTACTGCCCAGGGCGGCATTGTCACAGAAAAGTCGGACAGTGCACTCCGGGAATTTCTCAATGAAATTAATCTCATGCGCGATAAAGGGATGGCAGACGATGAATTAGGATTTGTGAAGAAAGGCATGCTCGGTAATTTTGCATTGTCATTCGAAACGCCTTCTCAGATTGCAGGGGCGCTGCAGAATATTGTCTTGTACGGACTTCCGGAAGATTATTTCAATAATTATCTTCAGAATGTCGATGCAGTAACATTAGATGATGTCAATCGTGTCGCTATGCAATATCTGGATGCATCGAAGATGGTCATGGTTGTTGTCGGCGATCTCTCAAAGATAAAAGAAAGCATTGTGGCGCAAAACTTTGGCGAGGTTATCTTATGCGATATCGATGGAAAGCCACTGCCGTATCTTGAATCGCCGAAAAAGTAAGGAAATTGAGAATAAAGAAGGTCACGATCTTGACAAAGAGAGTAATTTCCTTTATATTTTCTATTATTAATTCACTGAATTCGTAACATGATAGGATAAGAAAGAGGGGTTTAGTCTTCAGTTCTCATTACGTAGCAGGTTCAACTGGTAAGCTGAGTAGCAAAGTGCTCATCCTCAATCAAAACTATGAGCCGATGAGCGTTTGCAATGTTAAAAAAGCAATCATTCTTCTCTACCTTGGCAAGGCGGAACTTATCGATACATATACTGGCAAGCAGCTTCATTCGGTTTCCTTGACGATGCCGTTCCCGAGCATCGTCCGCCTTGGTGTCTATATTCAAATCCCGTACAAGAAAATCATCCTCTCACGCAAAAACATCCTTCGACGCGATGGTCACCGCTGCCAGTACTGTACACGCACCGATCTTACGTTAACCGTTGATCACCTTATTCCCAAATCGAGAATGGGGGAGGATTCGTGGGAGAATTTGGTATCAGCCTGTGTTGAGTGTAATAACCGGAAAGGGGATCGGACACCTGAAGAAGCGCGTATGAAGTTGATTCGCAAGCCGATGAGACCGAATCATGTAACATTTATCCGGCATTTTGTCGGCACCATCGACGACACCTGGAAGCCGTATTTATTTATGAATTGATGACGTGGTAGGACAGGCATTCTCTACGAGTCCGACGACTCGATAGAGTCGTAGACTTGCCTGTCGATGTTGTAAATATGGTGACAGACAGGAATGTCTGTCCTACTAGAATAATACAGGAACCTGATTTATTGCAAACGAAAAAACGAATTCTCAGCGGTATGCGCCCGACCGGCAAACTTCATCTCGGTCATCTCGTCGGCGCGCTCGAAAATTGGGTGGCGCTCCAATCTGAATATCAAAACTATCATCTCATTGCGGATTACCACGCTCTCACGACGAATCTCAATACATCAGACATCTATCAGAATTCTATCGACATGCTTATCGACTGGCTCGCTGCCGGCATCGATCCGGCAAAAAGTCCGATGTTTCGTCAATCGCAGATCAAAGAGCATACGGAACTCCATCTTCTCTTTTCGATGCTCATTACGACTGCCCGGTTGGAACGTAACCCCACCGTAAAAGAGCAAGTACGCGATCTGAATATTGAAAATGTTATTTACGGACACCTCGGATACCCGGTCCTGCAAGCTGCAGATATTCTGTTATACAAAGGCGATGTAGTTCCCGTCGGCGAAGATCAGGTTCCGCACGTGGAGATCACACGAGAAATTGCCCGCAAGTTTAACGCAACGTATGGGAATGTTTTTCCTGAGCCGGAAGCCAAGCTGACGAAGTTTGCCAGACTACCCGGACTCGATGGCAACATGAAGATGAGCAAGTCGGCAGGCAACACGATTTTGCTTTCAGAATCTCCTGATGACATCAAGAAGAAAGTCCGCTCTGCCGTGACCGATCCGTTGAAAGTTCGTAAGGGCGATCCCGGCAGACCAGAAGTGTGCCTCATCTTTACCTATCATAATAAATTCAATCCAAAGGAAGTTCCGGCGATAGACCGCGACTGCCGCAGTGGTGCGCTCGGTTGTGTCGATTGCAAGATGAACGTTGTTAACCATATTAGCAATACCTTAGCGCCATTCAGAGAAAAGCGAGCGTACTTTGAGTCGCACCCACAGGAAGTCAAAGATGTTTTGCATGATGGTGAAGCAAAAGCTCAAGCTGTTGCCAGGCAAACGATGAGCGAAGTGCATGATGCCATGAAGCTCGGTTAACGATCGAACAATGCTGGATATTGAGAAGATAATTTCATATCATATCTCTCGATGGTATATAAAATAAAACTCACGGAATTTGAAGGTCCCCTCGACCTCCTGCTGTTCTTCATCAAGCGCGACGAGCTTGATATCTATGATATTCCCATCTCGAGAATCACCAAAGAGTTTTTAGAGTATCTCCATTTTATGCAGGAATTGGATTTAGAAGTTGCTGGCGATTTTATCGTTATGGCTGCCGAGCTCATGCAGATAAAAGTTCGGATGCTGCTTCCCCAGCCCACTAGCGAGGAAGAAGAAGCCGATCCTCGTGCCGAACTCGTTCGTCGACTCCTTGAATATAAACGTTATAAAGAAGCCAGCGCTGTACTCCAGAAGTTAGAAGAAGAACAGCTTAAACTGCATTATCGGCTCGATTTTCACTCAGATCCAAAAAAGGTTACGCTTGAAGATCAGGAAGAAAGCTTGAAGCATATTACCATGTTTAACCTGATTTCGGCATTTAAGAAGGTGCTCGACAGCGCCCCGAAGAAGATTTACCATGACATCGAATTGCTGAATGTGAGCATAGATGAGCAGATGAGCTATATTGCCGATTTAATACGCCTGCGGGAAGAAGTAGGTTTTTTTGAGATGGTCTCGCAAATGACAGAAAAAATTCGTATCATTGTAACAATCATCGCCATGCTCGAAATGGTGAAGAACAAAGTGATTGCAATTAAGCCTGCGACGCATGAAGATGATTTTATCATTTACAAAGTAAGGACTGAAACAGTTTAATGGAACAAACGCCGATATCTGAAAGCAAACGCCACATCATCGAATCGCTGATTTTTGGCTCCGATGAATCGTTAACTCCACGACAGATTCAGGAAATTCTCTGGGCTGCGGAAAATGGCGCACTGCGTTATCGCATGCGTGAAGAGGAAATTCTGGGATACATTCGTGAATTGAATGCGGAGTATGTACATGCAGGTCGTTCGTTCCGTATCATTCACGTAGCGGGTGGATATCAATTTGCAACAATGCCCGACTTTGCCGAATGGTTGGGTCGCATGGTGAAAGAGAAATCAAGACGAAAACTCTCACAGGCAACACTCGAGACACTTTCCGTGATTGCCTACAAACAGCCCGTAACAAAGCCTGAGATTGAAGCAATTCGCGGCGTCAATGCCGACTATGCAATCCAGAAATTAATGGAGCGCGGGCTTGTCACGATTGCAGGGCGGGCAATGACACCGGGCAGACCGTTACTTTACGGTACGACGATGGATTTTCTTAAACATTTCGGACTCAATGATCTGTCGGAACTTCCCAAACCTCGCGAAATCGAGGAGATCATGGCAGAACAAGGCACCGAGATGGAGCGCGAACTCCTCAAACGCATGGGAAAGACGGAAGAAGAAATCGATGAACAGCTTGGCAAGACAGTCGTGAGCGCAAATGGCACCTTACAAGAACTCCCGACAGAGAATTCTTCAGAGAATCCTACGCTCAACCATGGAGATCAAGTTCCTGAGTCATGAGCAATCTGACTCAACCGAGCTTTAGCCTTTCCTCCATCCTCATTCACGTAATTTTTTCCCATAAGAGTTCTTAATATGAAATCAACTATCAAGGATGGTTCACATCTCGTTCGTCTTAATAAATACCTCTCGACTGCCGGCATCGCCTCGCGCCGCAAAGCCGATACATTGATTCAGGAAGGTAAGGTGAAGGTGAATGGAGAGCTTGTTACGAGTCTTGGTGTGAAGATTAATCCATCGCGCGACAAGGTGTTTGTCAATAATAAGCAAGTGGCATTGCTGGATGAGCCGGTGTATATCGTTTTCAACAAGCCGAAAGACTGCATCACGACTGCAAGCGATGAGCGTGGGCGCACCACGATCATGGATTATGTGAAGGTGAAACAACGTGTGTTCCCCATCGGCAGGCTCGATCGCAATACCACAGGGGTTCTTCTCCTGACGAACGACGGCGAATTTGCCAACCGCATGATGCACCCGAAGTTCGAAGTGAAGAAAGCGTACAAGGTTACGCTCGATAGGACACTTCTGCAGCAGGATGGCGACAAGTTATCAAAAGGTATTCGCCTTTCGGATGGGAAAACGGATCCGGCTGAACTTGTTTCGATTGCAGGAGGGAAGAACAAAGTCATCGGTATTGTCATTCACGAAGGGAAGAACCGGCAGGTACATAGAATGTTCGGTGCGCTCGGGTACGACGTGGAAAAACTCGACCGCGTTGCCTATGCAGACATCACATACCAAGGGTTGCCTCGCGGTAGATATAGATATTTGACGAAGGGGGAGGCGAGAAGTTTGAAAGAGATGGCTGGGTTGGAAGTGAGTAACGCCAATTTATAAAAAATTGATTCATTCATTCTAATTCAGGAGGATTCTAATGAACAAAGAAGTGCAAAGGGTTTTTAAATTTAGAAAAGATGTTGACTTTGGAAGTTTAGCAGCAGAAAACGACCGCTTTTTAAGCACTTGTTTCCTTGATACAGGACATATTGATATTCTGCTTGATACTTCTAATCCTAAAAGAGTTGTTCTGGGTCGAACTGGAACAGGTAAAACTGCATTGCTGGAACAGATGGCGCGCAATAACAAAGTTATTCAAATTGACCCAGAGGCATTATCATTACAGTATCTAAGTAATTCTACAATCTTACAATATTTATCAAATTTGGGAATTCACCTTGACTTATTTTACAAATTGTTATGGAAACATATTTTTGCAGTTGAGCTTATTAAATCTCATTATAAACTTGAAGATGAACAAAGTCAGAAAACTTTTTTGCATAATATTTTTGTAAATTTTGGAAAAAACAAAAAGAAAAGAAAAGCTATAGAATACTTGATAGAATGGAGTAAATCTTTTTGGGAAGATACAGAATACCGGGTTAAAGAAATTACAGAAAAATTAGAACAGAAGGTTAAGGATGAAGTTGGTGTGAACTTTAAATCTCTACACGCCAATATTTCAGAAAATGCAGAGATTTCACGTGAACAGAAATCAGACATAATACATAAAGCTCAAAACGCTGTTAATAGAATTCAGATCACTGAATTAAATGATCTATTGGAATTAATGGCAACGGATATTTTTATTGATCCTCAAAAGAGGTATCTAGTTTTAATAGATGATCTGGATAAAGATTGGGTTGATCAAACAGTAGTCTATGATTTGATTAAAGCATTACTGGGAGTGATCAATGATTTTTCCCATACTATAAAGAACGTCAAGATTATTATTGCGTTGAGAGAAAACATACTTGAACGAGTCATGAGAAGTGATACCAAAAGGGGACCTCAACGTGAGAAATTCTCTTCTCTCTATTTGAAATTACACTGGACACGGCAGGAACTCGTTGAATTATTTGAACTAAGGCTCAACGAGATTTTTGAAGGACAATATACTTCCCAATTGAAGCCGAATTACAAGGATATATTACCTGGTAAAACAAAAAATCGACCTGATAGTATGGAATATATTTTAGATAGGACTTTCTTGCGACCCAGGGACCTGATTCATTTTTTAAATTTATGTGTCGAAAACTCAATAGGCAAAGCCACTATAAGTTGGGAAACAATTAAAAGTGCAGAGCTGGAATATTCAAGGTCGAGGTTAGATTCAGTAAGAGACGAATGGCAAGAAAATTATTCAGGGCTTGAAATGATCTTTAAGTTATTCGAGGGGTTTAGCTCAACTTTCAAAGTTGAGGATTTGACTGACGCGTTTTTACATAATTTTCTTGAATCTATTATGGATATTCAGATAACTCCGGTAGGATCCCAAGAAAATCTCCCATATCAGTTATTAAATCAATATATCTATCAAGGTGAAGCAGCAATACCAGCCATTAGGATTCAAATGATAAATGTATTACATCTTATTGGTTTCTTCGGAGTAAAGTCTCGGACTTATGAAGGAATAAAGTATTCGTTTATGCCTTCGGGAAATTTAGATTCTGCGGATATTAATAGTGATACGACTCTTTGTATCCATCCGGCTTTTCATAGAGCCCTTGGTATAAAGCCCAATGGTTAATTACCACCTCCTCGGCGCATTCTTTACGGTGCGCACAGTATCACGTGCAATCAGTAACTCTTCGTTTGTCGGGATGACGAACGCTTTCAATGTAGATTTCTGAGACGAGATTATTCCTTCTTTGCCATTCGTCATGGCAGTATTCTTTTTCTTATCCAACGTCAATCCCATCCACTCAAGTCCATTACAAATGCGTTCGCGGATAATCGGACTATTTTCTCCGATACCGCCGGTGAATACAATCGCATCAGCTCCTCCCATCTCTGCAAGATAAGCGCCGATATACTTCTTCACCCGCATACAAAAAATGTTGATGGCAAGCGTAGCGCGGCGGTCTTGCTTTTCTTTTTCTTCATCGAGAAGCTCACGCATATCATTTGTCAATCCCGAAATGCCAAGCAGTCCGGACTGTTTGTTCAGCATCGTATCGATCTCAACAAGCGACATACCTTCTTTGTGGTGAATGAATTCCAATATGGATGGATCGATATCCCCGCCGCGTGTGCCCATCACCAATCCTTCGAGCGGCGTGAGTCCCATAGAAGTATCCAACGATTCGCCGTTCTTAATTGCACACGCAGAACAGCCGTTTCCTAAGTGCAGAGTGATGATGCTCGTTTCTTCACGTTTAATTTTCATCATCTGTCGATAGCGATACGCAACGTAACGGTGTGAGGTACCGTGGAAGCCGTACCTTCGAATGCGATGCCGACGATACAATTGGTAGGGAATTGCATAAAGATATGACGCCTCCGGCATCGTGGAATGAAACGCCGTATCGAAGACTGCAACCTGCGGCACACCGGGACCGAGAAGTTCTTTGGCGGCGTTGATGCCCTTCAGGTTGGCAGGATTGTGAAGAGGGGCGAGGTCGATGTTGTCTTCAATTTCCACAATAACGCTGTCGCTGATTTTTATAGATCGCGTAAACTTTTCGCCGCCGTGGACGACACGATGCCCTACGGCATGGATATCTGCAAGGGAGTTGATATTGGTAATGTTGGATTCCGGTGAAATGATCCAGCGCAGAACATAATCCAGCGCCGCTCGATGATCACGCAGGGGCGCCGCCTGCCTGATTTTCTGCTTGCCTTCGACTTGTAGTGTAATAAGCGCCTGGCTTCCGATACGCTCGATAACGCCGCCCGCCAAATACTTATCGGCGTTCTTTTCTATGAGATCGATATCGGTGCTGATAATTTGGAATTTTACGGATGATGAGCCGCAATTAAGTACGAGGATATTCATAGCAACAATGGTAAAGTATTAACGTAGAACAAGATAAGAATTTTCTAAGAAGAATGCGATTTGAATATCTTTAAAATGTTGCTATATTTATTCATTCACTTCAGGAGAGAAATATGAAACGTTTATATCTTTCTGACACCAACAAGAAACTTGGCGGTGTTTGCGGCGGTCTTGGCGAGATGTTCGATATCGACCCGACGCTCGTGCGGCTGCTTGTGGTTGTCGTAGGATTCTTTACAGGGATATTCCCCTTCGTCATCGGTTACCTGATCGCATGGTGGATTATTCCGCATCGTACGCAGGAACCATCGAACGTTCCAAGGTGAGACCTGCAGTGCAATGGGTACATTGCTGAAAATCCTCACCTTCCCGATCTGGTTTCCTATTAAAGTCTTGTGGGCGATGTCAAAGGTCATCGCCTTTGTATTCCTCGTATTCATCATAGCTGTTCTTTTATACTTTCTTCTAATCGTTTTCTGAAATCAACTATTTCCACTTTCTTCTAAGGTCAATCTCATGAAGTCGTCAAGATTATTTCTTTACATTGTTATACTTACGTACTTACTACTCAACTACTCGCCATTCACCTATTCACAAACGTTTGATAAATTTTTTCTCGATAAAACATTGAGAGTCGATTGCTATCACACGGGCACCAAGGGGACAGAGACGTTTAGTCTCGATCAGGTAGTAGAAGAAGGACCCTGGTCCGGCAGCATTGTGAATCTTATCGACACACTCAACCTTGGCGAATATCAGGTGCGGGTGTATGATGAAGCGACTTCTACGTTAATTTATTCTCGTGGATACTCGTCGATGTTCAATGAATGGCAAAGTACCGATGAAGCCCTTGCAGGTATCTATCGTACGTTACATGAGACATATCGCATGCCGTATCCAAAACGAACAATTCAACTGACAATGAGCCGGCGAGATAAGAAGATGGATCTTCATGAAGTGTTCTCGACCGTTATCGATCCAAACTCGTCAACAGAAGTAAAGCACGAAAAACGCATATCAGCGTACAAAGTCGTTCCGTTGTGGGAGAACGGCTCGCCGCATGAGAAGGTCGATGTGCTTATCGTTGGCGATGGTTATCGAAAAGAGGATATGGACAAATTCAGAAAAGATGCAAAGCATTTCAACGATGTCATGTTCTTGACGAGTCCATTCAAAGAACGGAAGAATGATTTCAATGTTCGCACGATTGAAGTTGTATCGCAAGATTCCGGCATTGACAAACCCGATAAGAATATCTGGAAATCGACTGCGCTTGGCACCATGTACAATACGTTTGGCTCGGCTCGCTACATCCTGACGGAAGAAAACAAAGCGCTTCACGACATTGCCACTACTGTCCCGTATGATTTTATCTTGATCCTCGTGAATGATAATCGCTACGGGGGCGGTGGAATCTACAATCTTTATACAACATGCTTCACGCGGACTGATGCAGCGGGAATGGAATGGCAGATGGATTATGTGTACGTGCATGAGTTCGGTCATTCTTTCGGAGGACTCGGAGATGAGTACTACAGTTCACAAGTATCCTACAACGATTTTTATCAGAAAGGCATAGAGCCATGGGAGCCAAACCTTACAGCGCTTACTGATAAGAAAAATCTGAAATGGAAGAGTTTTGTTAAAGAAGGCACCTCGATTCCAACGTCATGGAGTAAAGCACAGTATGATAGTCTCGGTCGTGAGCGCGGAAAGCTCGATCGCCTCGCACCCGATTATTACAAGAAACGTGAACCGTTGTATCAGGCAGAGCGCGATATTTTAAAAACCCCTGACTTCAAAAATATTATCGGCGCTTTTGAAGGTGCTGGATATGTTTCTGAAGGCATCTATCGTCCGTCGCTCGATTGCCGTATGTTTTCACTCAGTTTAGTAGACTTTGATCCGGTTTGTACTGCTGCTATTAATCGTATGATTGATTTTTATTCTCGTTAGTTAAGCATACCTTTCTGCTGAATATTGGTTTATAAAAAATATTGACATTAACAACTGTTACATGTATATTTCCACTCGCTTCTGAATAAAAATAGTTGTAGGGGTCTGTTTTACCAGACTATTTATTTTTTTGTGTTTTCCATAGTTATATACAACAATGAGTACCTCTGAATACAAATATCAGGTAGACAAAAATAAGCAGGGAGAGATAACGTATCGTAAGATGGTTGCGGAACACGAGCAACAGGATCTTTCGGGCATTATCAATGTCATGAAGGAACGGATTGTGGATACCGTTCAAGTATTCGAGAAACTTGACAAGAAATATAACATCGGTATCACGAAGGACATGGTGTTTGGTGAGTTTGGCGCTGAGCGCGCCCAGAGAGTTATGGCGCTCATGGATCACTATCAGTTACAAAAATCGTATGCATTTGATATTTCGCCAGATATGCTGAATCTATCAAAAGCTGTTTCCGAGTCATGTTTTGCCAAGTCAAACAACGGACTTCCGCACGAACGACTGGTGTTGGTTGCGGATGATTTTTTGAAGGCGAAGGAAAATATTCAGCCACAGCAGCTCGATGTTGTTTTTTGTTTTGCAACGATTCACCATTTTCCCGATCCCCGACCTGTCTTCAAAACAGTGTATTCTTTGTTAAAGGACGGAGGATATTTTTATTTTGATCGAGAAGCTCTAAAAAGTTGGTTGGGATTGCATGAGGTTGGTCGGTTTAGAACATATCTTGAACATGGGCACATCATCGAGCGTGATCATGGAATATTGGAAACACAGTTTTCGCTGAGAACCTGGAAGGAAGCTATCGAAACATTTGAGCATTGGGATGTTCGCGTTAAATATCCTTTACCGGGTTTGGAGAAGGTCTATAATTTCAATCTTAAACATGTATTCAAAAATCCGGCACTCAAAACAATGTTGCAATTTTCAGGAGCTCGTATTTTTGGACTCTTGAGGAAGAATAAGCCGTTAAACAAAATGTAGATGTATGAGCATTGCATTTGCAGAGCAATAATTTTGTTGTACTCACCTTTTTACAATTATATCTCCTCTTCTATGATATTGAATAAGCAAGCTTGTACTTCGAATTGGTATGTATTGTTTCGCGAATTCTGTTGCTGTATTCTCGCATGTATAATGTTCATTGTTGCTGCCCCGATCAATGTCGGTTCTCAAACAAAAACGCAGCAATGGCTTACCTATTATGAGCTGAGCGGCTATAAGAAAACTCCGCGATATAAGGAGACGATGGAATATTGTCGGCGCTTAGAGAAAGCCTCTCCGTGGATCAAAGTGACAAGCTTTGGTGTGAGTCCGGAAGGAAGAGAACTGCCGCTCGTTATTGTATCAAAAGATAAAGCGTTTGATTCCAAGAAAGCTGTTGCTGCAAACAAAGCGATTATCCTGATTCAAAACGGCATTCATTCGGGTGAGATTGACGGGAAGGATGCCTGCTTGATGTTACTGCGCGATATTGCAATTACGAAAACCAAAGCTGCGCTTCTCGATAATGTTATCCTCCTCATCATTCCCATCTATAACGTTGATGGGCATGAGCGGTTCGGGCAGTACAACCGCATTAATCAGAATGGACCTGATGAAATGGGCTGGCGCGTTACGGCACAAAATCTTAACCTTAATCGCGATTACCTGAAAGCCGATGCACCGGAAACTCAGGCATGGCTGAAGCTCTTCAATGCGTGGCTGCCTGACTTTTTCATTGATTGTCACGTGACAGACGGCGCCGATTATCAATATGTCGTCACGTATGGAATAGAATCTCAGCGAAACGTTGCCGAGCCTGTTCGTTCCTGGATCAAAGAAAAATATTTGCCTGTGATTGCTCAACTCAAAGCCGGTAATGCACCGGTGGGTCCGTTGATTTTCCTCAGAGATGATCTTGATCCGAAAAAGGGGTTGCATGGTGTCGACGCAACAGCGCCACCGCGCTTTTCCACAGTCTATGTTACCCTGCAGAATCGGCCCGGGTTGTTGATCGAAATGCACATGCTGAAGGATTACAAGACGCGCGTGGAGGCAAACTATCAAATGCTTGAAGCGACGATTCAGCAGGTGAATACCGAGTCAGCATCGTTACGAAAAGCTGTTCGCCTTGCCGACGAACAAACAATCAAAGGAGTGGAGAACCCTTACGCATTGTCTTACGAAACAGATAGAGAACCGAATAAGACAATGCATTATCTCGGCTTTGCCCAGAAAAATGAACCAAGTGAAATTTCCGGAGGAACACGCAGGCAGTATTCACAAAGCCCCTTTGAAGCAGACATACCGGTGTATGACAGCGTTCGGGCAGCAAAAACAATTGAGCCACCAGTTGCATACCTCATTCCTTCGCAATGGCAAGATGTAATTACACGGCTAAAAATTCACGGAGTAAAACTCGAGCGATTGAAAGCTGATACCGAACTAGAAGTGGAACGTTTTCGTTTTGCAAATGCAAAGTGGGAGCCATCGCCGTTTGAGGGACGTCTCGGTGTGACGTATTCCGGTGAGAAATTCAATGAGAGAGCAACGTTTCCCGCCGGTACGATTGTGGTTCGGATGAATCAGCGTGCGGCAAAGGTAGCGATCCATGCGCTCGAGCCGGAGGCGCCGGATGCATTTGCAGCATGGGGTTTTTTCAACACTGTGTTCGAGCAAAAGGAATATGCCGAAGACTACGTCATGGAAACATTGTCGCGTGAGATGCTGCAAAACGATCCAAAGCTGAAACTGGAGTTTGAAGTCAAGCTCAAATCCGACAGCACGTTTGCAAAAAGCCCGAGCGCGCGATTGAATTTCTTTTATCAACGTTCTCCGTATTGGGACGACCAAATCAATCTCTATCCCGTTGCGCGATTGTTGAAGGAAGTTTCGTTATCTACAGAACAATTGAAATAAACATATTAACCACGAATTTACACGGAAGAAGTGCTGAGACACAGAGATATATGATTACATCTGTGAACTTTCGTGCAATTTCTGTGCTTGATTAATCTTCACTACGAAAGGACAAAATCATGTCATTCCTGAAATCTCGTTTTTCAACATACAGCATTACATTGTTCGTTGCTGTTTTGGTGTGTGTCATTGCACTCAATGCTCAGCAGAAAAAGAAGATCACGCCGGAGATTGCATTCAAAACTCCTCCAATGCAACTGACGAAACAGCTTCCCAACATCACCGGATGGGAAGATGATAACACCTACATTGAATCGAAGAAGAAAGAAGGAGAAGAGAAGCCGAAAGCTTTCATGATAGATGCAAAAAATGGAAACGAGCTTGGTGAGAAGAAGCCCGCGGTCAATTGGGACGACTTTAAAACGATCGTCGATACCAGCATCGATGCTTCAAAGCCGGTACTATCAACAAAAGATAATGCAAGGCACTTGTATGCAAGGAACAATGATCTCTATCTCCTCGATGTGCCGAAGAAAGAATTCAAACGTTTGACGAACAATACATCAGAAGAAAAGAACCCAACGTTTTCACCCGATGGAAACTTGATCGCGTTTACACGCGACGCTAATCTGTTTGCTGTTGATCTCAGTATAGGGAAGGAAACGCAGTTCACAAGCGACGGCGGTGACGTTGTCTATAACGGCTGGGCGGCATGGGTGTACTACGAGGAAATTTTTGGCAGAGGATCGCGCTATCGTGCGTACTACTGGTCGCCGACAAGCAAAGAGATTGCGTTCTATCGCTTCGATGAAACCAATGTGCCGATGTTTCCGATTTACAATTCCAAAGGACAGCATGGCAATTTAGAGAGAACGCGGTACCCGAAATCTGGCGACGCGAATCCCATGGTGAAGCTCGGCGTTGTGGATGTTGCAACCGCGAAGATTGTTTGGGCAGACTTCAATGAACAAGATGATCACTATTTCGGGACGCCCTTCTGGACGCCTGACGGCAAAGAACTCTGGACGCAGTGGATGAATCGCGGGCAGGACGATCTCAAAATCTACAGTATTGATACGAAGACAGGCAAGAAAAAAGAAATTTACGACGAGAAACAAACCTCGTGGGTCGAGTGGTTCGATGATATCCACTTTCTGAAGAACAACAAAGGCTTCATTGTCAAAACCGACAAGGATGGCTGGATGCACTTCTATGTGTATTCGATGGAGGGCAAACTGAAGAATCGCATTACCCAGGGCAAATGGCAGGTTGTCAACGTTGAACTCCTCGATGAAGACAATGACATGCTGTATTTTACAGCAAAGAAAGAAGCTTCAACGAGAACCGATTTTTACAAAGTGAAGCTCAATGGCAGCGGATTGAAGCGATTAACTTTTGGGAACTATACGCACTCAGTAAAGCTGTCGACGAAAGGTACGTACTTCACTACGACATATTCAAATGTCTCTTCTCCGCCGAAGATGGTGCTATGTGATCATGATGGCAAGATTATCAGAGAGCTAGGCGATAGCTGGCAGAAAGACCTTGACGAGTATGAGTTAGCGAAGACCGATCTCATCACGATACCGACGGCAGACGGTTACAAACTTCCTGCACTCATGACACTGCCGCCCAATCTCGATCAAACCAAGAAATATCCCGTGCTCATCAGCATTTATGGCGGACCGAATGCCGGCACCATTTCCGACGGCTGGCGGCTTTCCATGCAAACACAAGGCTTAGCAACAGAGGGATTAATTCAACTCGCAGTGGATCATCGTGCGTCAGGGCATTTTGGGAAAGAAGGTGTCGCTCTCATGTACCACAATCTCGGCAAGTGGGAGATGAACGACTACATCGAGGCGGTGAAGTGGCTACGTACACTATCGTATGTCGATGCGAATAAGATTTGCATTACGGGGGGAAGCTACGGCGGCTATGTAACCTGCATGGCGCTTACCTATGGCGCTGAATACTTTCCTTACGGTATTGCCAACTATTCCGTCACCGATTGGAAACTGTACGATACACACTATACCGAGCGCTTCATGGATCGACCGGAAGATAATCCGGAAGGTTACAAGTTTGGTTCCGTCATGACGCATGTCGGCAACTACAAAGGATTGCTCAGGATTGTTCACGGCACTACGGATGACAACGTTCACATGCAGAATTCACTCCAGCTTATCGATGAGCTGCAAAACTCGGGCAAGCATTTCGAGTTTATGATTTATCCGAACGAACGCCACGGCTGGGGACCGCCCAAGTCCGACCACTCACGTATGGAGAACATGCGGTTCTATTACAAGTATTTACTGGAAAAGGAATTTCCCGAAGCAGTGTTTGTGAAGAAGCCGAAGACGTAGACGTAGAAGTCATATCTCTTGTTGCAAGAGAATTTCACTTTGAACTTTTGTCTATTGAGTAAGCATCTTTGAACGTGGGGAGAATTCTTAGGAGTGAATAAAGAAAAACGAGTAGCGGTATGAATTAGACTATTTGTCTACTCTGCCATAAATATTCATGATTTTATATAACACGGGAACATTATCAATTGTTTCTACTTTTACGTCAACAATAAAACCATGTTGAAAAATATTTAGTCTTTCTTGCAATAATAAAGTTTTCATTTCTTCATCGAAAAAGATAGTCTTTACTGGTTTCGGGCTAAGACTCTCTATAATTCCTTTATCGCCAGTTTGAGCATCTGGGTCATTCTTTGCTTGATACCAACGTATAACTACTTTTGGGAAAATATTTGAACCTTGTTCTGGTAACCGATTTATATATCTTGAAATAGAATTTTGAATAGCATTTGAAGAAATAGAATCTAAATTGATGTTATAGGTTACATTACCATTAAAAACGTTCGAAATATTAATTTGAGAACCATTATCTTTTGCAATTGGATTAATGATTTTTGAAAGTTGAGAATAATCAGATTTCTCTAAGTTTTCTATATCTATCTCTGGCTTCTCTTCCGACTTGCCCCTTCCCAAAAAAGCATCATAAGCCCATTTCATATATTTTGTGAACGACATCATTGTATTCACATCCGACATAATCGGAAGGGCTAATTGAGCAAAATCAATAAGAACGGTGACAATACTTCCTTGACGAATATCTTGAATGTATAGTCGTGCTTCTGAGCCAGATTTAACATAGGGTTGGGATAATGCAAACTTTTTATATTGTTCTGCAAAACTCGTCAATGAATCTGTTAAATCCAAAAGCTCAACGGGTCGCTGATTTTTTATCTCAACGATTAGTTTATTTTCTGGTTCGATTTGTTGTTTACCCATATAGGGAAACAAATTAATCAATCCTCTACTTAAATTCAACTATAGTACTCCTTGCCAAATTGAGCCATCCCATGTAATCTCATTTCAAACCCTCCCAAACTGAACCAGTACCAGGAGGCATAGTTTCTTGCTTCTTACCCTCATTTTTGCTATTATTTTAGACCAAAGTATTTCCGCCCTTGTTTATTAGCTAATGGAAGTCAACCAACAGACAGAAACCGAGAAAACGCATCTCGAAGAACTTAATGCATTGATGCTTCGCCGCCGTGAGGAGCTTGAAGAGCTCCGGCAGCGCGGTATCAATCCGTACCCGCACAGCTTCAATCGCACAGATTACTCGAAGGACATCCTCAATAACTACAATGAGGGCGTACAGCGCGATGTTGCTATTGCCGGGCGCATCATGTCTATTCGTCGCATGGGGAAGGCATCGTTTTGTCACGTTCAAGACTCACAAGGCAAAATACAGGTTTATCTCAAGCGTGATGATTTGGGCGAGGTGTATGATGCGTTTAAGCTGCTCGATATCGGAGATATCATTGGGGTCGAGGGATACGTGTTCAAAACAAAGATGGGTGAAATTTCCATCCATGCACGGCGGTTTGAATTGCTGTCGAAGTCGCTTCGTCCACTCCCCATTGTCAAGGAGAAAGTCGATGAGCAGGGAAATAAAACCGTGTACGATCCCTTTGCCGATAAAGAGCTGCGCTATCGTCAGCGCTACGTCGATCTTGTCGTCAATCCGCAGGTAAAGGAAACCTTCATCAAGCGCGCAAAGATTATGCAGTCGATAAGGAAGTTCTTTGATGCAAGGGGATACCTTGAAGTCGAGACGCCAATCCTCCAGCCGATGTACGGTGGTGCGTTCGCGCGACCATTCATGACACATCACAATGCGCTGGATATCGATCTCTATCTTCGCATCGCTGATGAATTATATTTGAAACGCCTAATCGTTGGTGGCTACGATGGCGTGTATGAGTTCGCAAAAGATTTCCGTAACGAGGGGATGGATAAGTCGCACAATCCCGAGTTTACAATGCTTGAAGTTTATGTTGCTTACAAAGATTATCTCTGGATGATGGAGATGGTCGAGCAGCTTATAGGTTTAGCGGCACAGGAAGTCAACGGCACAACAAAGTGGAAAGTTGGCGAGCAGGAAATCGACTTTACGCCGCCATGGAAACGCATCACGATGTTCGATGCGATAAAGCAATACACGGGTAAAGATATTCGCGGGAAATCATTGCAAGAGATGCAAAAGATTGCCAAAGAACTTCACTGTGAAATTCAGCCCGGTGATGGTATTGGAACCATCATCGACGAAATTTTCAGCGAGCATGTCGAGCCGAAGCTCATCCAGCCGACGTTTATCACCGACTATCCGATAGAGATGTCACCGCTTGCAAAGAAGCATCGTAGCGAGCCGGGACTTGTTGAGCGGTTCGAAGCAATCGTTAACGGACAAGAACTGTGCAACGCCTTCAGCGAGTTGAACGATCCGCTTGACCAGCGCCATCGCTTCGAAGAGCAGATGAAGCTGCGTGCAGGCGGAGTTGAGGAAGCACAAGTGTTGGACGAGGATTTTCTACGTGCGTTAGAGTATGGTATGCCGCCCACGGCAGGGCTTGGCATTGGAATTGATCGGCTTACGATGTTGTTTACAAATCAGGATTCTATACGAGATGTACTTTTCTTCCCACAAATGAAACCGGAGCAGTGATGAAGCGTGTGATGTTAATATGTGCGGTACTTTTGCTATCGATGTCAATGCTTGTTGCAGGCATAACAGGGATAATTGAAGGAAAGGTCGTCGATAAAGAAACAAAAGAGCCATTAGTCGGTGCTAGTGTTCTTATCGTCGGGACCACTATTGGAGCGGCGACGGACATTGAGGGCTATTTCATGATTAATAATGTCGAAGCAGGTTCGTATGACCTTCGATTTACCAATATCGGATATCAGACATTGCTCTATAAGAAAGTTACAGTACGTCCCGACCTCCGGACAAAACTCAACATCGAGCTTTCTCAAACGGCTGTTGAACTTTCAGAAGTGCAGATTACGGCGGAACGACCGGTTATCGAGCGTGATGTCACGAGCACACAATTTTCTGTTAACTCGCAGCAAGTTGATAGGCTTCCCATCCGTGACGTGCAAGACCTCTTAGCGTTGTTCCCGAGCGTGACTGCCGAAGGCAACGTGCGTGGTGGAAAGTCATCTGAAGTAGTGTACTTAGTTGATGGCCTGCCATTACAAGATGTCGTTGGCGGCGGTGCAGGCGGTGGCTTGCCGAAAAGTTCGATTACAGAATTCTCCATTCAATCGGGCGGCTTTGAAGCGGAGTATGGCAACGCTCTCTCCGGTATTGTGAACATCATTACAAAGCGTGGAGGCGATAAACCCTCCGGTGTATTGAGATTGGAAAAAGACAATTGGGTTTCCGGCAATGCGAACACCCAGCACAACAATTCAACGGAAGCAGAAGTTACAGTCTCTGGTCCGATTTTCAGAGAAAAGCTTCATTACTTTGCGGCGACTACGCTGCAACTCAACGACACGCGCTGGTGGCAGGATTTCGACGATTTTTTCTCTTCACCTGTATTGAGGGATATCAGCGGCTTAGGCAAAATTGACTACACATTGAACTCAAAAATGCGATTGACGTTGTCGGAAGTTTTATCCTTGAAGTCGTTCCGCGATTACGAATTTAGCTGGAGATTTAACTTAGATGGCTTGCCGAAGCGAAGCAAAAACTCTTTTAGAACCACAACCATTTTCTCTCATACATTATCTGATATCGTTCACTACAACTTCCACTTGAGTCATTATTTCCTTGAATCAAAGATTGGCGATGAGAAGGCTGGTATCTCACTCGTTCCGTATGAGTATGATTTTTTTCTGCAGTATGTTGTCAAAGGCAGCCGTTCGTACTGGGCTGATACACGACAGAATATTTATACCGCAAAAGCAGATATTGATATTCAACCCAACCAGCATAACATCTTAAAATTCGGATTTGAGCTCAATCAGTACGACATTTTTTCTGATGTCGTGAAGTACGAGCCTCAACGTACGTATTTTGGAAAAATTCTTCCCGACGAGCCGTTATTGAATTACAGTTCAACGTATCATTACTTCCCACGGACCGGAAGTGCTTATCTGCAAGAAAAGTTAGAAGTTGACAAGGATGGTGCGGTAGTGAATCTTGGCGTCCGGTGGGATTTTATGGATCCTCGGAGCCAGCGACCGGTTGTAGAATATGTACAGCCTGATAGTTCTGCCGGTCAATATGAATCTCAAGTAACACAGTTTGTTCCGGCGTCACTCAAGCAACAGTTTAGCCCACGTATGGGATTGTCATTCCCCTTAACATGGAATATTCTCTTGACAATGAGCTACGGCCATTATTTCCAATTCCCTCTGTTCGACTATTTATATTCGGGAATCAATCCGCAGCAATTGCGCTCGGGGGTGAGTGTACTGGTTGGGAATCCAGATTTGAAACCCGAGCGTACACATGCATGGGAAGTCGGTTTCAAGTACGGTATCGATGAGCAGCACTTGCTGAGCATTACATACTTCAAAAAAGAATTCATCGATCAAGTAGATTCGAAAACGTTCCTTCCCTCGAAAGCACGGCTTGCGGGTGATTATGGTTTCGCTGAATATGTCAACAATGCTTTTGCCAACGCCGAGGGTCTTGAGCTCGTTTTGAGCCGACATCATAGTGATAGAATATCGGGATCTCTTTCCTATTCTCTTATGAGGACAGAAGGTGTTAGTGATTACGTAAATCAAGGTATCAATGTCCAACAATGGGGTTTCCAAGTACTGAACCAGCCGTACCCATTAAGCTGGGACCAATCACATACGCTCAAAGCCGTGGTTGATGTATTGCTGCCGTTTGAGATAGGAGCTAATCTTGTGTGGAGTTACAACACTGGGAGACCGTATACATACTTCCCGACACGTGACGGCTTCACAGCCGAAGATACGACAATAGCTTTTATACCAAATAATGCGCGTCTTCCAAGTAACAGTACGCTCAACGTTAAATTATCGAAGAAATTCAACTTTGGAAGTTTCTCCGCGTTGTCGATGTATTGGGATGTCCGAAATCTTTTCAATGCTAAGAATGCCAAGTGGTCTGACGCGAATGGACGCATCGGCGGACAGTTAGGCGATCCTTCGGCATATTATGAACCACGCCGCTTTTCTGTTGGAGTTAAATATGAGTTATAAGAAATCAGCAAATTATCTTTGTACGTTCATAGCCATTATATGCGTTGCCATTTTTTCATTATCTTGTGATGAGAAGCTACCGGTCTACGTGCAGCCAACGAATATTCTTTCATTACGCGTAGCCAAAATAGAACAATTAAACGATCGTCAAGCACCTCCGGGCCAGCAAGCTGTGCATATAAAATTGATCGGTGAAAATATCCATGATGAAGTGTTTCAAGATTCTGTGAATATCAAAGGTTCCATGAGGATATGGTGGAAACGAAAACCGGATCGATTCCGCACTATCTATTTGACGATTGACAACTTTACCTCACGTGAGCTCATCCACAATGGCAGAATGCTGCTCGTACCCGGACAACAATTTACGGTGGATGTGACCTGGAATATGAAGACTGACGACAGTGTGTACGTTGCAAGTCCTAACGAAATGAATTTTCTCATTCTCAACGAGCGTATTTGTGCTTACAACATTGCTTGCGCAGATCCTGAAGGATTTGTTGTTGAAACATCGCTCAATGTTTACGACCGTCTCGGCTATATCATAGCTGAACCAACAGAGTTTTCCTTCACAGCGCGTCTCTGTTTTTTATGTGGCAGAGGTCCTTTTTGCCCACCGCCGCCCAGTGGATGTAGCGGATAGTATTTATTTATCGCAATAATGTATGCAAAACGCTTCATGCCCTGCAGGCCAACAGCAAGGTTTATTAGCTTTTTTTTTAATGCCTTGATCGTTCTTCGATGAAGAACACTTTAATTAGTATCATCATACCAACATACGAAGAAGAAGGGTATGTACAACACATTCTATCTCAATTTTCTCCCTCACTTCGCGAGCGCTGCAGTGCAGAATTGATTATCAGTGACGGAGGAAGCAGCGATAATACTGTTGCACTTGCTCATTCGTGTGCCGATAAAGTCCTTGAAGCAAAATCGACACAAACGATTTCTATGGGGCGTAATGCCGGTGCACAAGTTGCTCGAGGCACAGTGCTTATGTTCTTTAATGCCGATGTTCGTCTCAACCGCCCTGAAGAGTTTATTCTGAAGATGTACGATACGGTTCGTGAAGGCGCGACTGTTGCTGCGACATGTAACGTGTTGGTAAATCCTGAAGAAGAAACATTATCTGACAAACTCTTTCATCACGGATTTAATTGGTATTGCCGTTTGTTAAATACAGTAGGGATGGGTATGGGTAGGGGAGAATGTCATGTCGTTCAAAGGATCGTATTTGATCAGTCGGGTGGTTATAACGAAAACATTGTTGCCGGAGAGGATTACGAGTTTTTTATGAGACTCAAACGTATAGGCAAAATAGCATTTGTGAAATCATTAACAGTGTATGAATCGCCGAGAAGATATCGTGCGTATGGTTATCTACGTATCGGCTTCGTATGGTTTGCCAACGCAATTTCAGTGCTCCTTTTTAAGCGATCCCTCTCAAAGCAGTGGACGCCAGTTCGTTAAAAAACAATAATCATCGTGTATTTGACTTTCATGCGTTTTTTGGATATTATTTTATTAACTAAGTAATCAAACTGGGGTATTTATGAGGAAACGATTTTCATTCATTACGGTTAGTTTTCTGGTAGTTGTTGCACTGCTTCTTGGAATGCAGATCAGCAGTGTCATCTCTGCCGATAACATCTTTGACCAGCTCAATAAATTTAAGGACGTCCTGAGTCTTACAGACAAATTTTATGTCGATACGGTGAACACACAAAAGCTTGTCGAATCAGCTATTACCGGACTGTTGAATAATCTCGATCCTCATTCTGTGTATATTCCGCCGGTACAAGTTACTGCAGAAGAGGAACGTTTCGAAGGAAGTTTTGAAGGTATCGGCGTAGAATTCGATGTTATCAATGATACATTGATTGTTGTGTCTCCTGTTCCCGGCGGTCCTAGTGAACGACTGGGTATTTTGGCTGGAGATAAGATAATGAAGATTAACGATACATCATCTGTGGGTATTACCCGAGAAATGGTGCCCAAAAAACTTCGTGGTCCCAAGGGCACGCATGTGAAAGTCTCAATCTATCGCCCGGGAGAGAAAGACCTCATCGAATATGATATTACCCGAGATAAGATTCCTCTCTTTAGTGTCGATGTATCATTTATGGTGAATAAAGAAGTCGGTTACGTCAGCGTGAATCGTTTTTCTAAAACAACTCATGATGAATTTGTTGAAGCATTGACAAAACTTCGTACTCTGGGAATGAAGCGCATGGTTCTTGATCTTCGTAATAATCCGGGTGGATATCTTGAACAAGCATACAAAATGGCTGACGAGGTATTGCCCAAAGGGAAAAAAATTGTTTATACGAATGGCCGTAAAACAGAATTTAACGAAGAATACATCAGTGCGGGCGGCAGGTTTGAAGATATAACGCTCATTATTCTTGTCAATCGTGGCTCTGCATCTGCAAGTGAAATAGTCTCAGGTGCTATTCAAGATTGGGATCGTGGACTCGTTGTTGGTGAAACAACCTATGGTAAGGGCCTCGTTCAACGGCAATTTAATCTTCCTGATCGATCTGCAGTTCGTTTAACGATTGCACGATACTACACACCTTCCGGTCGACTTATTCAGCGCCCGTATGGAAAGGGTATAGAAGAATATAGGAAAGCGCCGAACGAACTTGAAGAAGAAGAAGGAGAAAATTTAGAGCATAAAGAGGAAAGTGATTCTACACGCCCGGTATTTAAGACTGCTTCAGGGCGTACTGTGTATGGCGGCGGCGGTATCACGCCCGATTACATCGTAAAATCTGAGAAAGCCTCAACACAACTGGCACAATTACTAGGTCGAGGAGTTGTAGCAGAATATAAGACATCATATATGGATCAGAACGGTAAACAATTACGAAAGGACTATGAGCAATATCTCAATAAGTTTATTACTGATTTCAAGCTCACAGATGAGATGCTAAATGATTTTAAAGCTTTAGCCAAGAAGAAAAATATTGTGATTGATGATGATCAGTTTAAAAAGGACAGTAAATTCATTATGGCGCTAGTTAAGAGAGAAATTGCATACAGTCTTTGGGGATTTGAAGGTCGATATAAAGTTTGGCAAATCGTCGATAATCAATTCCAGAGAGCCTTGACATTATTCCCTGAAGCCGAGAAGATTGCAGGGCTTCATTAACATCGACAACAGCGACAGGTCGGTGCCTCAAATAATAGCTAAGTTCTTACATTCTATTAACGTCATTGTTTTTGTTCTGACGGCAGTGATTTTATTTTTTACTGTTGCTACATCAAATTCCCGTAAAACAGCTATCTTTCCTGATAGTGAATTTTTCTTTTCTACAACTGATTCTGTCTTTCAAGTCGGCGAAGAATTAACTTATAATGTCAGTTACGCTTCCTTTGACATTGGACAAGTACGGATTACACTTGTCGCTAAAACTACGAGAGATGGCAAAGTGTACTATAAAGCATTGACGCATATTGACTCGTATAAAGGTGTGCCATTTGTGAACTTGCACGCGATTTATGAAGATTCTATTCATCAGCAGATATATTCAACATGGTTTCGAAGTCGACATAAGAATAATGATGCATGGGATTATTTTACTTATACATATTCCTACCCGAAGCACAAGATGAACATTGAACAGGGGAAGTGGCCCAGCATGAACGTCACGAAAAGAGATTCACTTCTTCTCGATACGGTTTATCAAGATGGGTTGTCACTTTTTTACTTTGCACGAGCTAATATCCTCACGAAACAGAAATTAAACATTCCGACACTGGTCAATGAGAAGAAAGGCACCACGTTCATTGATTTTCAGGCTAATCGGGCTCATGAGGAAATAGACGCCGTTGATTATCCGATTGATCTTGTGCATTTTGAAGGCGAAGCAGGATTTGTCGGTATTTTCGGACTCACTGGCGCGTTCGAAGGCTGGTTTAGTAACGATGCTGCACGCGTCCCTGTCATCGCGAAGATGAAAGTTCTCATTGGTAACATTCGTATCGAGCTGATGAAGTGGAAACGCACGAACTGGGCACCTCCACGATATGTCGAAGAGAAAAAATGATGATTCACCCTTATCGTGGTATAGTTCCTAAGCTTCATCCAACTGTATATATTGTTGATAGCGCGGAGATTATCGGCGATGTTGATATTGGAAAAGATTCAAGCGTTTGGTACAATGCTGTAATTCGAGGAGATGTCAACTATATTCGCATTGGTGAGCGGACGAATATTCAGGATGGGTGTTTATTGCATGTACGTCATGAAAAATACCCGCTGATTATTGGAAGTAATGTTACAATGGGGCATGGTGCTATCGCTCATGCATGTACAATTAACGATTATTGCCTTATCGGAATGGGAGCAATTGTGCTTGATAATGCAAAAATAAATTCCTATACTCTCGTTGCCGCAGGAGCGATAGTATTGAACGACGCAATTATTCCTGAGGGCGTTCTTGTTGCGGGTGTGCCTGCGAAAGTAATGCGTAGGCTCACTGATCAAGAACGAACGATGCTCGAAGAATCGGCACAAAATTATGTTGACTATGTCAAAACATACAAAAAATCATAGCCAATGAATAATATATGTGGATGAAATTTTGGGGTACCCGCGGATCTATCCCGACACCCGGCAAGGAAACAGTCCGTTATGGTGGTAATACGCCTTGTATAGAACTTCGCTTGTCGAAAAACGAATTAATCATTCTTGATGCAGGAACCGGTATAAGAAACCTCGGTGAGAAGCTCATCGAAAGCGGCGAATCCATTAAAGCATACCTTTTGATTTCTCATCCACACTGGGATCATATACAGGGCTTTCCATTTTTTAAGCCGGCATTTATCTCTGGGAATGAGATTACAATCGTTGGAGGAGAAACCGACAAAGTTTCTCTTCAACAGATGATTTCTGATCAGATGAACAAAGTCTATTTCCCGATTCAACTGAATGAGCTGAAGGCGAATCTCAAATTTCGTAAGGTGCAAGAGGAGAGTTTTGATGTATTTGATGCGAAGGTCAACACCATTTTTCTTAATCATCCTACCTTTGCTATCGGATATAGAATTACACATAAAGGCAAGACAATTGTCTACATCAGTGATAACGAGCCGTTTGATCGCCGTGTTTCCGAGGCAATGCTAAATGTTGAAAAGATCATCATTGAAAAATACTCTGCGTCCTCTCCAGATCCCAACCAGCGTATTTTTGAATTTGTCCGTGGTGCGGATGTTCTTATTCATGATGCTACATATACGCCAGAGCAGTATGTTAACCGTGTAGGTTGGGGGCACTCACATTATTTATTTACGCTGAAGGTGGCAGCCGAAGGAAATGTGAAGCAATTAATGCTCTTCCACCACGATCCGGCACATAATGATGAAAAAATAGACGATATCCTGAAAAAATGTCAAAATGAGATTCGTATTCGCCAATATCAGTTTAAATGCGCTGCGGCTATTGAGGGGATGGAATTAGATATTTGATTGAAAAAAGCAATCTGTAGGTCATATTTTGTGGAGAACACTTGACAATAAGGGGTATGAAGTATTATATTGCCCCACAGAGTTTCCAATAATCGTTACTGAATAAGCTAAAGCTTTTACTAACTTCTAATAATTGTGTCTAGCTGTTATCTTGTCGATGAAATTTAACTTTATAATTCAGTTTAATTTTTTCATCAATATACGAGGAGGGATATTCTCGCATGGCAACAGGGAAAGTAAAGTGGTTCGATAGCAAAAAGGTTATGGATTTATTTTACCGATCGAAGGTAGCACCGTGAGCGATGTGTTCGTTCACTATTCTGCCATCAAAACGGAAAATGAATTCAAAACGTTAAAAGAAGGAATGGCTGTTTCGTACGATGTAACAGAAGGGAAACGAGGTCTGCAAGCACTCAATGTGACGGTGTTATTAAAGTAGCAGTCTGTAACCATATAGATTCTACCCCCGAGTGTTCACCTTTGTAATCAGGTAGCAGTCGGGGTTTTTATTGCTCTTTAAGTAAAGAAAGTAAATCATTCATGTCCTTTATTTTTAAAAAATCCGATTTTATTAAGTTAAGTAGAATCCTTGGTGTGTCGGCAAAGCACAAAGGAAATAATATTCGCTACGAGTTGAAAAACAACGGCGCCTATCGTAAACTTGCCATTGAGATTTACCCTAACATAGCAATTGGCAATCGTCGTGGAAATTTAGTTTCTGTCTACACACCCAGTACGCATTTGCAATTGCATTTTTGTTCCGGGTTTGTTGTCAGCTCGATGTTGAATGAAGTGACGTTTATCGGAGAGCATCAGGGCAGACTTTCCGGGCTCACCATCGAAAAAGAAGGGGGCTGCTCGTTGTATGCAAATGTGGATCGTCAAATGCTTTCCGGCGATTTCACACGACTTGGTCCTGAGGTTATGCTTTCCGGTATTGCATTATCGTTAATAGAAACAATATTACCTGAAAAGAAGTTGAAGTCGAAGAAACCAAAGCGATGATTCGGATACAGGTAATTAATACTCACTCCAAATATAGAATTCCGAAATCGAAGATATTACAGATTGCACAATGTGTGTTTAAGGGAGAAGGTGTTCTAAATGCCACGTGTAATCTTCTTTTTGTTGGCGATAAGCTTATAAAACAATTAAATAGAACATATCTGAACCGCCAATATATCACCGATGTTCTTTCGTTCCCCCTGCATGAAACTGGATCTGCCCTTGAGGGAGAAGTATATGTGAATATTGATCAGGCGCGTCGCCAGGCAACAGATTATACAGTAACATATAGTAATGAGCTTGCACGATTGGTAATTCATGGCATACTGCATCTCATCGGTTATGATGACAGAACTAAATATCAGCGGGCACAAATGTTACAGCGCGAAGATAAGTATTTGCTTTTATACTCTTGATACTATAGTTTAGAGTTGGATTCTAATAATAATACTGAGAATTGATGGAAAAATCATTAATAATCGTTGAGTCGCCCGCGAAAGCTAAGACAATTAACAAGTATCTTGGCAAAGATTATATTGTTCATGCATCGGTTGGTCATATCAAGAATCTTCCTAAAAGTTCATTGGGAGTAGATTTTGATAATGATTACGCTCCATCATTTCATATGATTGAAGGTAAAGATGAAATTGTCGATAAGCTTCGTGAAGTTGCTGCAAAGGCGAAAAACGTCTTTATCGCGACCGATCCAGATCGTGAAGGTGAAGCAATCGCTGCTGATATAGCAGAGGAAATTGCCGATAAGAATGCGAACATTTACCGTGTTCTTTTCCATGAGATTACTGAGCGCGGAGTGAATGAGGCAATGAAAGATCCGCAAAAGCTTGATGATAATCTTGTGGCGAGCCAGCGTGCGCGACGAGTGATGGACAGGATTGTTGGTTATAAAGTTACACCAATTGTGTGGAAAACGTTTTTTTACGGACTTTCGGCTGGTCGTGTACAGTCTGTAGCATTGAGATTGATTTGCGAGCGTGAGCAGCAAATCTCCGCCTTTGTTACTACAGAATATTGGACAATCATTGGCGAATTTGAGACACGTGCACAAGAGTCATTTTTTGCAAAGCTCTTCAAAATTGATACAAAGGAGCTTATTGTTCCGTCGAAAGATACGCTCACTGAAATTCAGCATAAAGGAACAAGTGAAAAATATACCTTCATCCCTTCCGGTGAAGAAGCACAACGTCATATTGCTGCTATCAAACAGCAATCGTTTGCGATAGCCGATGTACAAAAGCGAGAGACAAAACGTAATCCTCTGCCCCCGTTTATCACCAGCACATTACAACAGGAAGCATCTCGTAAGCTCAGGCTTTCTGCGAAACGTACTATGATGTTGGCACAAAAGCTTTATGAGGGTATAGAGATCGGTGAAGAAGGATTAGTAGGCCTCATTACGTACATGCGTACCGATTCGACGAGATTGAGTGATGATGCCGTAACATCTGCCCGCGAATACATTTTTAATAACTACGGTAAGGAGTATGTTCCTAAGAATGTGAATGTGTATAAGAAAAAGAAAACATCTCAGGATGCTCATGAAGCAATACGCCCAACATTGACAAAATATTCCCCGAACGCTATAAAGAAGTATTTGGATAAAGATATATTCAGACTCTATGAGCTTATCTGGAATCGATTTATAGCCTGCCAAATGGAAGCGGCGGTCCTTGAATCAACATCGCTCATTGCTGATGGGGGACCTTATCAATTCAAAGCAACTTCATCACGATACCTCTTCAGAGGGTTCTTACAAGTGTACGATGATTCCTTGGAAGATGATGAGAAAGATGAAATAAATGGTGATGAACCAACGGATAAACTTCCAGCTCATGCCAGCCTAGGTCAACTGCTCGCGTTAGCGGGCGCCGTACCACATCAACATGAAACTTCACCACCTCCCCGGTATACCGAAAGCAGTCTTGTGAAGACGCTTGAGGCGTTAGGCATTGGCCGACCAAGCACGTATGCGATGATTGTTGGAACGATTATCGATAGGAAATATGTTGAGCAGCGTGAAAGGAAATTGTACGCATTGCACTTAGGAATGGAAGTAAACAAGATGCTGACGACCAATTTCCCAGAAATCTTCAGCGTAAAGTTTACTGCGAAAATGGAAGAAGAGCTCGATACAATCGCCTCTGGAAAGCGTAATTACAAAATGGTCATGGATGATTTTTATATCCCGTTTAGCCATTCACTTGAAAAAGTATCGAAACGTACTACAGATATTAAAAAAGCGTTACAAGAAGAAACTAACGAGCCATGCGATGTGTGCGGCAAAAAAATGATTATCAAGTGGGGACGCAATGGAAGATTTATGGCGTGTAGTGGTTACCCCGGTTGTAAGACTACCAAGCCGCTTCCGGAGGACCAGGAAAAACATCAGCACGTCATCGGACTTAAGTGTGAGATGTGTGGTGGTGATTTACTTGTCCGTTCGAGCAAGTTCGGCACGTTTCTCGGCTGCTCGAACTATCCAAAGTGTAAGAATACGAAACCTATTTCGATGGGTATCAAATGCCCAAAGTGCAAAGACGGCGATCTTATTGAACGAAAAACAAAACGAAAACGGACATTCTACGGCTGTTCCCGTTATCCCGATTGCGATTTCGCATCATGGGATAAACCAATTAATCAAGTTTGCGATACTTGCGGTTCGTCGTATATGGTTATTAAATATTCACAAAAACGTGGCGAGTATTTGAAATGCCCGTCTTGTAAAGCTGAAGTTGAGAAAGAAGAACACATATCAGCAGTTGCTTTTTAATGTTAAATGAACAAGGTAATTCAAACATATCTTAATTATATTCGCAGAGAGCGACATTACTCTTCGCATACGGTAGCTGCTTATGATGACGACCTTAAACAATTTAATGAATTTCTAACGCGGCATTTTGAGTCCACAACATTTAATCTTGACAATATTGACCATCTAACGATTAGATTATTTCTTGGGAGTCTTGTTGAAAGAAATATCAGTAAGAAAAGTATTGCTCGGAAATTATCGTCTGTACGTTCTTATTTTAAATTTCTGCTGAAAAGAAAAATAATTAATCGTAATCCTACGCTTAATATCATGTCTCCCAGGTTACCCAAAATGCTGCCATCGTTTCTTGATGAAGGTTCGGTAAATGCAATGATGGCATTGCCTGATGTAAGCACTATTAATGGGTTGCGCGATAGACTTGTGCTGGAATTATTGTATGGAACGGGTATTCGACTCAGTGAACTCATTCAACTTAATGTTCATGACGTTGATGTTATACAGGGAATAATCAAGGTGTATGGCAAGGGAAAGAAGCATAGAGTGGTGCCGCTCGGCAATAAAGCAAAAGATGTATTTTTTTCGTACTGCAACGTCCGCCCTCAGTTGATCGAGAAAAATGGTCAAGTAGCAGATCGCTCAGCATTACTATTAACCACACACGGGAAGCGTATGTATGCAAAAGGAATTTACTTGATTGTGAATAAATATATCGATGCTGTCTCCGATCTCAAGCATAAGAGCCCTCATGTACTTCGACATACGTTTGCAACCCACCTTTTGAATCGTGGAGCGGATTTACGTGCCGTGAAAGAGCTTCTTGGGCATGAGAGCTTATCGACAACACAGTTGTATACACACGTAACCGTCGATCGGTTGAAGCGTATATATGCTCAGGCGCATCCCAAATCATAATTCATCTATTATTGAAGCGAGGGTTGTATGGAAGTACATTTTACTGCAAGAAAATTTCGGGCGCGAAAAGAATTACAACAGGATGCTATTGCATCGGTAAAAAAGCTCGACAAATATTTTGACGGAATTCTTCGTGCGGATATTATCTTGAGCTATGAGCGCTCATCGCAGAGTGTCAAAACAGTTGAAATTATTCTTCATGTGCATGGTACAATGCTTACGGCAAAGGAAAAATCAGAAGATTATCATAAGTCAATTGATTTGGCAATAGATAAGATTGAACGACAGCTTGCTAAATATAAATCGAAGCTACATTTGAAAAATAAAAAAGCGCTTCGGCGTGTGAAAGAAAGTGCAACTAAAACTGCTGTGGAAAGCGAAGAATGAGCATTAAGAAAGCAAAAGAAACAAAAAAAAGCAGTATTACGATAGGGTTCTTATTTGAATCGAATAAGAAACGGTTACGCCTCAAAGCTCTGACGGAAGATATAGGCTTTGCAAAGGAAATAAAAGATAAGAATGTTCATCGTCCAGGATTGGTGCTTACAGGTTATGTAGATTTGTTTCGCTATGATCGCATCCAGATTTTTGGTAATACGGAAATGCGATACCTTGAGCATCTCAGTCTACAGCAACGGCAGAAGACTTTGAACATACTTTTTCAGTTTGATATTCCCTGTATAGTCGTTACAAACGATAACCCTGTTGATGATACATTGCTAAGTCTTGCGCGTGAACACCAGGTACCAATTTTTCAATCATCGTTTGAAACGACAAAATTTATTTATATCCTCAGCGATTTTCTTGATGACCAGTTTTCACCTCAAACAGTAGTTCATGGTTCATTTGTTGATGTCTATGGTATAGGGCTCTTACTTACGGGTAGATCGGGAATAGGAAAGAGTGAGATAGCCTTAGACCTCGTTGAGCGTGGACATCGCTTAGTTGCAGATGACGTTGTCATGATTACCCGAAAAGGAGAAGAGATATTAATGGGGGCAGGCACCGACCTGGTGAAACACTTTATGGAAATTCGAGGGCTTGGTTTAATAGATGTTCGTAGTATGTTCGGTATACGTGCTATTCGTTTCCAGAAACGTGTTGAGCTTGTTGTGGAACTAATGGAGTGGCGTCCCGATGAAGATTATACCCGAACGGGACTTGACGATGCTGGAATAAGTATCTTAGACGTGCAGATTCCGCATGTGCAGCTCCCTATTTTCCCGGGCAAAAATGTTACTGTTATATGTGAAGTAATTGCGTTAAATTATCTTTTGAAACATTATGGTTATGATGCAGCTAAGGAATTTACAAAGCGGCTTGAATCTGTTATAACAGAAAAAAGCAAACACATTGGTGAGCGTGCTATTGATTATTTTGAGCACGACTTTGAATAGAACATCACATTCCCAAAAAAATCTCTTGACAAACATATAATTTTTCTTTACTTTTGTCTCAATTGAATAATAGGTAAAATGTGCTAAAAGGCTGTAAATAGTGGCAATTTTTACGTTAAATTAATAATACATGCTTAAGGGTTTTAATAAATATTACCGTACTGATGAAAAACTTCAACTTATAGAGTTGAAGTGGATGAGACTAAAAATTGGTTCAATCTCTGTTTTCTTGGTCGTTGTTAGTCTTGCAAGTATACTTGTGGTCAATAAACTATCGCAAGATCCACTCGGTTTAGGATATGACAAGGTTAATATGCTTTCACATGAAAACGGAATTCTACGAGAGCAGTTGATTTCCATGAAATCACATATGGATGACTTACAGAAAGTTGTTGATAAGTTGAATGTCAGGGGAGATGAGTTACGATTAATGGCTGACTTGCCACGTATGGAAAAAGAAGTAATATCAGCGGGAACTGGTGGAACTGTTTATCAGCCGGATGTCAGCATTTCTTCAGATGGACATTCAGAGATATTACAATCCGCTATGACATCACTCCAACATTTACGTAGTGAGATAATTGTACAACAGCAAAGCTATGATGAAATTTTTAACAAATATAAATATAATAAAGGATATTTTGCATCGCTTCCGGCATTAAAACCGATGGATGGTTATTATTCTGTCAATGGTTTTGGATTAAGAATGCACCCCGTGCTAGGAGTCTCCAAAACTCATGAAGGGATTGATATTATTAATGATGTTGGTACGCCAGTCTATGCGTCTGGAGATGGCGTCATAACTATGTCGGGGCAAAGCGGTGGCGGATATGGTATTGCTGTTGCAATCAATCACGGATATGGATATCAATCCTTGTATGCGCATTTATCAAAGGTATTAGTGAAGGATGGTCAACATGTTCGTCGCGGTGATCTCATTGCCAAGAGCGGAAAGACGGGACTGGTCAGCGGGCCGCATCTTCATTACGAAATTCGGCGCAATGGTATTTGTCAAAACCCCGTTGATTTCTTTTTAAATGATATGGGTGCTAAGGAGTATCAAGCGTTGGCCTCATCTCGTTAGCGTTATTCTGATACTCTTCGTATTGTGAATGAGAACTTTTCAAAAACTATTTCTGCTTTTTTGTTTGTAGTCATAATTAGATATTGGATACAGTATGATTTGGACGATGGAACTTGCCTCTTATCTCGATGATGCGCCATGGCCTGCCACGAAAGAAGAACTCATCGATTACGCGATTCGCACCGGAGCGCCTGTTGAAGTTGTAGATAATCTTCAGGAGCTGGAAGATGTAGAAGAACCATATGAAAGTATGGAAGATATTTGGCCAGATTATCCTTCGGACGGCGATTTTTTCTTCGAAGATGAAAGCGAATATTAATCCTCATACTTTTGTGCTATAACAACGTGCCGCATTCGATTCTGAACGATTGCGGCAGAGGATATTCGTTAAATGATTCATTCATAACTCCATTCTTGATAAAAGCGGTGTTTTTTTTTCTTGTACTAGAAAATATTTGTGACCGCTGTAGACGCACTTGCCTTGATCTTCGATATAATCGTTTTGTATTTCTGTTCATTGTATGGTTCTTTATATCCACAATTTCTACTCTGTCCCAAGACTCCGCAGTTGAAAAAGAACAATTATTAGAGATTGATAGAATAGAATTTATTGGCCACGAAGCGTTTGATGCAGATGCTTTGCGTGGCGTATTGATGCTGAAAGAGACCCCTGGGGGATTTTCGAAATTTTTCTACAAAACATTTGGTGAAAAGCTGGGATCCAAGCCGGAATATTTTGACAAAATACTGTTGGAAGAAGACCAGAAACGATTGATTGAATTCTATGAGCGACATGGTTTTTATCAAAGAGTTATTAACAGTGCGTTTTCGATTGATACCGGCGATCAACGTGTGAACATTTTATTTACAATTCGGGAAGGCATCAGATCATTGGTCGATAGCGTTCGTTATGTAGGGCTTGATGGTGTTCCAGTTCTTGTTGTAGAAAAGATTCTCAAAGAACCTATCTTATACAAAGGTATACAGTATGAAAGCGGTAAATCATCCTTAGAAATACAGCGTATTCTAGCCATACTTGTGAATAACGGCTATCCCTCGGCAAAGTTTGATGCCGAGCATTCAACGGCTGAGCGATTTGTATCAACAAATAATTTTGTGCTGACGTATGTATTTACTCCTGGTGACGTACGAACGTTCGGAGATGTTGCTGTTAGGGTTGAACCCTCTCGAGATGATATTACCGATCATCTTGCAATTCGCCATCTCGATTTTCAGAAAGGAGATTTGTATAGCCGTGAAAAAATAATTTCGAGTGAAGGAAATCTAAACAGGCTCGGATTATTTGAGACGGCTACAATCGATTCTTTAAGCAATCACGACAGTAATCAGGTGTCTACAATTCCCATGGTGATCACCGCGAGGCCAAGGCCAAGAAATGAACTCTCTCCGGAGCTTATTATTTCTGATGAAAACAATGCGTTTAACCTTGGTGCAGGGCTTGGATACACAAATAATAATTTCTTTGGAGATGCTCGTATCTTTAATGCCCGTATTCGTGCACAAACACAATCGATTCGGGAGCTTATTCAGGGCGGAGGGTTTCGCGATACTGCCGTTGTTGGTACGGTCAACTTGGAGTTTCAAATACTGCAACCTTATCTTTTTACACGTACCCTTAGCGGTTCATGGACGTCGTCTATTAGCGCAGAGAAACAAATTTTTTATATACTTTCTATTCTCAGAAACAAAATGGGACTGAGTAATAGATTTGCAACATACACGTATGGATTTCTCGATTGGACGTTAGAACGGGTGAATACTGAGTTTTTGCTTGATACCTTCCAGCTGCAAAATGTTACACGAACACTGCCGGAGAGGCAATTTAACTCAATCATTACGTTCACGCTGCAACGAGATAAAACAAATGATATTTTTTCGCCCACTGAGGGTTTTTTTAACAGCATTTCACTTGAAGAGTCAGGCCTCCTCCCAAAGCTGTTTCCCGGTGTCGTTTCAGGACTGCCGTTTACACAATACTATAAAGTAACGCTTTTCGAGAGATGGTATCAGGATTTAACACCAACACGATTCAATATTCTTGCGCTTAAACTTAAAGGGGGATATCAAGCCAAATATGGAGAGAGCCGATCGCTGCCCATAAGCATACCCTTGAATAGAAGATTTTTTGCGGGAGGGAGCGGCAGTATTCGTGGATGGAAAGCGCGTGGTTTGGGCGATATGCCAAATGAGCAACTTCAGTTTGGCGGCAATTTTATCTTTGAGGGAAGTGTGGAGATGCGCGTCAATCATTTTCGGGGATTTGGCAAGCTTGGCTTTATCCGTTTAGAAAATTTATGGGCAGTGTATTTTCTTGATTTTGGAAATGTATGGACTGACATTTCTGATTTTATGCCGAGGGATATTGCTATCTCTGCAGGTATAGGATTTCGGTATGAGACATTTTTTGGTCCTTTCCGAATAGATTACGGATTTCGTGTCTACGATCCTAAAGATCGGGCGGGGCATCAATCGATCTTTCAAAAACAATTTTTTGGCGAGACATTGAGAAATGCCATTTTTCATATTGGTATCGGACATGCGTTCTAAGGAAAACAATGAGCTGGAATAGTATTATTGGGCAAACACACATTAAAGATAATTTTCGCCCTGCTATAGCGAATAAGCGACTTGCGCATGCGTATTTGTTTTCCGGACCAGAAGGGACGGGGAAATCTGCCTTTGCCCTAGAATTGGCAATGGTGCTTAATTGTGATAAGAAAAAGGTTGATGCCTGTAGTACATGTCCAAGCTGCCTCAAGTTTGAATCGTTGCAGCATCCGAACCTTCATCTTGTGTTTCCACTGCCTGTAGGGAAGAATGAAAAGTACGGCGATGATCCCTTGGCGAAACTCTCAGATGATGATATAGCGATGATTCAAGAAGAAATACATCGGAAGGCGACAAATCGATATCATCAGATCACGGTTGCAAAAGCAAATAGCATTAAAGTTAATAGCGTTCGCGAGATTAGGAAAGAATCATCGATGTCGATGTTTGAAGAAGGGAAGCGAGTGTTTATCATTTTGAATGCTGAAGATTTAACAGATGAAGCAGCAAACGCATTGTTAAAAACGCTCGAAGAACCTCACGAAGATACTTTGCTTATTCTAACAACATCACAGCCCGATCGACTTTTGCCCACGATAATCTCCCGATGTCAGCATGTTCGATTTGGTCCAATTGATGAACAGGAAATAAAAAAAACGTTGATATCCCAAAAAGATATTCCTGAAAAAGAAGCAATGCTTATCGCTAAATTATCCAACGGCCGTTATGGCAAAGCGCTTGCTCTGACCGAGACTGTGCTGAAGGAATGGTACACCCAAGCGATTGTCTTTTTACGAAAAATACTCTATGGATCGCGGCAGGAGCTGCTCGCAGAAATTGATCGTCTTGTATCAGAGTATGAACGAGCAGAACTCGAGGAATTTTTGCTTATGCTTCAATCATGGTTGCACGATGCCATGTTAGTAAAAGCAGCAACACGCATGAAAAAAGATCTTATTGAAGGCGATACCATAGAAAAATTTGTTCTTCACCATCCTAACGTTAACTATCCTTCTCTTGTGGAGTCAATTCAGCTGGCTATTTCTGTTCTCAACAAAAATGTGTATATTCCGCTTGTCCTGATTAACCTGGCGATTGAACTCCGTGAGCAGATCGTGACATCGTCGGAAGAAGTGTCTTCATCACCACAACAGTAGAGTAAGGAACATCATTCGTGTCGAAGATTTTAGTAACAGCCGCGCTGCCATATGCTAATGGAAAGATCCATTTAGGTCACCTTGCCGGTGCTTATTTGCCTGCCGATATTTATGTGCGATATCAACGCTTGATGCGACGCGATGTTGTGTTTATTTGTGGTTCGGATGAGCATGGTGTTGCCATTACGATTACTGCCGAACAAAAAAATATTTCTCCGCAAGCTGTCGTGGATAGATACCACGGATTGAATAAGGCAGTCTTTGAAAAATTCGGGATGAGTTTCGATAATTATTCGCGAACGTCGTTGCCGCTTCATCACGAGACGGCAACAGAGTTTTTTCTGAAGATGCACAAGGCAGGCATTCTGAAGGAAAAGAACGAAAAGCAACTTTTCGATGAAAAAGCAAAGATGTTCCTCCCCGACCGCTACGTTGAAGGGACGTGTCCGAAATGCGGTAATCCTGACGCACGAGGCGATCAGTGCGAAAAGTGCGGCACGTATCTTGATCCCACTGAGTTGATAAATCCGCGAAGCAAGATTACCGGTGAAAAGCCTGTCTTGAAAGAAACAACCCACTTTTATTTTCCGTTAGGGAAATATGATAAGAAGTTAGAAGAATATGTCAATACAGTAAGTACGCGTGACGGATGGAAAGAAAATGTTCTCCAATATTGCCGAGGTTGGTTTAAGGAAGGACTTCAGGATCGCGCTGTGACACGCGACCTTAGTTGGGGAGTTAAGATCCCACTCAAAGGGTTCGAACATAAAGTTCTCTATGTCTGGTTCGATGCCGTGCTTGGATATATTTCCAGCACAAAAGAATGGGCGAACAAAAGGGGCGATCCGGACCTGTGGAAAAAGTATTGGCTTGATGCATCGACGAAGTATGTTGCGTTTATTGGTAAGGATAATGTTGTATTTCATTGTATTGTCTTTCCGGCTATGCTCATGGCATGGAACGATAACAGTAATGATAAATATATTCTTCCTGAAAATGTGCCCGCCAATGAGTTTCTCAATTTTCAAGGGCAAAAGTTTTCTAAAAGCCGCGGATGGGGTATTGATGCCGACGAGTTTTTAGAAGAATTCCCCGCAGACACGCTTCGCTACACGCTTACGATGAATATGCCGGAGTCCCGCGATGCGGATTTCTATTGGAAAGATTTTCAGGCACGCACGAATAACGAGTTGGCGGATATTCTCGGTAACTTTGTTAATCGAACGATGACGTTTGTCGAGAAAAATTTTGGAGGGAAAGTTCCACAACACGGTGATTTGTCAGGCGTAGGTGATCATGGATTGATCAGCAATGCGAAGGCGGCGAGGGATAGTGCAAGTATTTCATTTGAGAGCTATAGATTTCGAGAAGGTGCGCTGGAGATTATGAATCTTGCCCGGTCTGCGAATAAATATTTCAATGACATGGAGCCGTGGAAGACTGCCAAAGAGAATCCGCAAAAGTGTGCTACCACATTGTATCTCTGCCTGGAAATCATTCGTTCACTGGCGATTCTTGTTGAGCCAATATTACCTTCTACATCAATGAGGATATGGAAGATGCTTAGTCTGATTGGAACTCCTCTGAACGCTGGCTGGAAGAGTGCTGGTGAGCTGAGTTTGACGGCAGGTCATCAACTTGGAAAGCCTGAAATATTATTCACGAAGATAGAAGACGAAGTCATTCAGAAGCATATTGAGAACCTTGGTAAGCTTGGCACGTCACCATTACAGACCGGCAGTCAAGCACCAACAGTTAAAGCACAGATAACGATTGATAGCTTCAAACAGGTCGATCTTCGCATTGCTAAAGTGCTTGCTGTCGAGAAAGTACCGAAGTCTGACAAACTGCTCAAACTTCAAGTATCGTTAGGGAATGAGCAACGACAGGTTGTTGCCGGTATCGCTCAACATTATAAACCTGAAGATTTGATTGGTAAGAAAATCGTCGTCGTTGCCAACCTTGTACCTGCAAAGCTCATGGGACAAGAATCGCAAGGGATGCTTCTCGCTGCCTCCAATAGCGATGGAAAGCTGACGTTTCTCACAGGGGCAGAAGATATCGACGAAGGCAGTATCGTCAAATAGAATTCTTGATTTTCCTGTTTGTCGCATACATTGCAATGTAATGTCTTGACACAATCTTTCTATTTTTGTACATTGACAACAGCTTATCTGTTGTTATAAAGCTTGCACCCGGCAATCTTCAAAGCTCTGTGGAATCTATCTTATGGTTACCTCATTCAGATTCATAAGCTTGTTGTGAGGAAGGTTGCTCATCGATGTCCTGATTTCATTTAATCCATTATTTCTTCAATAATTTTCATGAGGTACATATGAAAAAATCTTTTCTTCGTTCTCCTTGGTTGCTTGTCACCGTGATGGTCATGGTTGCTGCCCTTTCTGCGACATTATGGATAGGTTGCGGCGAGAAACAGGAGAGCGCTTTAAATCCCGTTGAACAAGTACAGCCCTCGTTTACAAAAATGAGTCTGGATGATCCTGCTGTTCAAACAGTTACAGCAGTGCAAAACCGACATACGGCATCATTGATGTCTGATCCCAATGTCGTTGGCACGGGAACGGGATTAACACCCGATGGAAAGTTAGCAGTGTTGGTACTATTGAAAAACAGTACAACGAGTAAAGGCAGATCGGCGTTATTAGCTATTCCGAATGAGATAAATGGCGTGCCGACACGGACAATCGTGGTAGGCGAAGTGCGCGCGATGGGGAATACCGGTACGTATCGTCCGGTACCTGGCGGCGTCAGTGTTGGCAATGATAAAGAATGCGCATCAGGTACCATCGGTTGTATCGTCACAAAAGGTGGCGTACGTTATGCGCTCAGCAATAATCATGTGTTAGCACGTGAGAACGCTGCTGCACTTGGCGAGCGCATAGATCAGCCGGGACGTTATGACGGAAAACCGAAGTGCTCTCAGACAGGGCAAATAGCTACGCTCTCTCAATTCAAATCCATCGTGTTTTCAACTTCGGCAAATAATGAAATAGATGCGGCGATTGCTCAGTTCACGACAAGCAGTTTGTGTTCCATGCTCGGCGGAACATATACACCAAGCAGTACAACGGTTGCTCCGAGTTTAGGTTTGGCTGTAAAAAAGACAGGAAGAACATCCGGATTGACGAGGGGAAGCATCAGCGGCATCAACGTAACGTTGAATGTCGGCTACAGCGCCGGCACAGCGCGTTTTGTTAATCAGATTATGGTGAACGGTAACTTCATCCGCTCGGGTGATTCTGGATCGCTCATGGTGACCGATAATGCGAGCGCAAACCCCGTCGGGTTGTGCTTTGCAGGTGGCGGTGGCGCTTCGTTTGCAAATCCGATTGGACCGGTGCTGTCGTTCTTTAACGCAACAGTTTGTAATACACCGTAACGAAAGATTTGGTAGTGCCTCGGTCTAATAATCGGTGGGTCCGACATTCTTGTATGACAGGCAAGAATGCCTGTCCTACCAAAAATGTTTTTTTGAATTGAAGCACTACCCAACGTGCATATCCTATTTGTTTTTATATTGATTGAGAGATGACGTATGTCTGAACAATCAATATCAGAACTGCTTAAAGCTCATAGCAATGAGTGGATGAACATCCCGGGCGTTGTCGGCGTGGGAGAAGGGTTACATCAGGGCAAGCCATGTATCCTTGTGCTCGTGAAGAAGAAATCGAAGCAGCTTTCTGCACAAATTCCAAAACAACTTGAGAGTTACCCTGTAGTTATCCAGGAGACAGGAGAAGTAAAGGCATTATGAGAATAGTCATCGTATGTTTGATCGTTTACATGCTGGGGTGCCAGGGCAACCCAAATCCCGAGAAACGCATCACGGGTAAAGCGATAGAAGATGTGTTGAAGGAAAACACGCCGCATCTTATGACCATACAAGGTGTGGTTGGAACGGCGATAGGGGAATGCGGCGGCAACCCATGTATTAAAGTGCTTGTGGAAAAGAAAACGCCTATCATCCAGCAGCAAATTCCCTCCATGCTCGAGACATGGCAGGTGGAGATTGTCGAGACGGGCGAGGTTAAACCGATGAGGTGAAGGCACATAGAAAATGATGGAAAAATAGAATTTGTTATCACAGTAGTTATTAGCTGCCATTGGCAACACAAGTGAGAGTACAGAATGAAGTTCAGCCAAAGAAAAGGGTATCTCAAGCCTTCTGATGTTATTCAGAAGAAGGGGATGAACGAGGACTTGCGCATTTCCCTTTGGAACGCCCTCGACATGCTGGTCTGGCAGCGTCGGGATTTCCTCTGGACGCAAAATTACGAGACTGGAATGTCGAAGTTTAGCAAAGCACTTTGTTCAGTTTCTTCAAGAAGCCTATTGATGCAAGACCCGATCGGACGTCGGATGTTCTGAAGACTATTCGAGATTACTTCTTCAAATGCGAGTGGTACGAGGTCTATGATTTCCTGGAATTCGTGCTGGACTATTTCAACGAAAAGCGACTAATTGAAAGCATAAATGTCATCCTTGAACGGGAGCTCTCCAGTTATAGATTTGTCGGCGGAACCTTTACTGACATCACTGACACTCAAGAGGTTTCGATGCTTGACGAAGCATTCTCTGATACTGAGTTTCCGGCTGTTCACGCTCATCTCCGCAGAGCTTTAGAGCTACTCAGCGATCGGAAACAACCTGATTACAGAAATTCTATCAAGGAATCTATTTCCGCCGTTGAGAGTTTAGCCCAGACCATCTCTGGTCAACCTAAAGCAACCCTAGGCGACGCCCTCAAGGTATTAGAACGAACCAACAAGATTCATCCTGCCTTGAAAGAAGGCTTTTCAAAAATTTATGGATACACCAGCGACGAGGGTGGAATTAGACACGCAATGCTTGATGAGCCGAATCTGAGTCCCGCAGATGCCAAATTCTTTCTCTTGTCATGTACTTCTTTCATCAACTATTTGAAATCAAAGGTATAAAGAACAGTGTTGCCAACGGTAGCTAACATGACAAACAACGACGCGCAGAGTTTAATCAATGGGCGCTCAATATTTTTGTTCGCTTGAATGAGAATCGTATGCTCACAAAAATATTGCATTGTTTTGCGAGACGTTACTTGCTATTTTGCCTAAAGGACTTTGACAAGTGAGGACTTGGATTTTTCAGGGCAATCCCAAACTTTTTGATGTGGACTCTTACCTAAGCCAGTTCCGACTTATTCTATGGATGGTCAGACAGAAACATTTCGTTTCCCAGATGAACGTCGGAGACAGCGTCTATCTATGGCGATCTGATGCTGGCGACGTAGACTCCGGCGGAATAGTGGCACACGGAACAATGATTGACGTACCCAAAATGTTGAATGACGAGGAGGCAAGAAAGTATTATTCTGAACCCATTGACGCCAAGCCCACATTGCGTGCTAAGATTCTTCTTGATTCCGTTCATTTACGTCCGCCTAAGCTCTCACGGGTGCAACTGAAGAACGATCCCTTACTATCGGGACTCAGTATTTTGCAAATCGCCAACAGTACGAATTTTGAAGTCGACTCTTCACAAGCTAAACGACTTGATCAACTCTATTTCGAGGGTGAACAAGAACCCACCACTTCCGACGATAACGAGGCATCCGAGTTTCCAGAAGGTCGCCAAGCTTTCGTTACTCACAGAAAGCGAGAACGTAACCCATCACTCATTCGTGCAGCAAAGGCAAATGCGCTCAAAATTTTTGGCCGCTTGTTTTGTCACGCTTGCGGTTTCGATTTCGGAAAAGTTTATGGACGGTTTGGTGAAGGGTTCATCGAAGCACATCACACTATTCCTGTTTCTCAACTTACCGACAACTCACTCTCACGAGTTGAGGACATTGCCCTTGTCTGTTCAAACTGTCACCGCATACTTCACCGTCGCAGACCGTGGATAGAGATCAAACAACTGAAAGAGTTACTATTACGGCAAAACGGTACATAACAGCACAAACCACGTTAGTTACAATTTACCCATCATAATAGGGCCGGTTGCATTAGTTACGACAAGGATATATTCACTCTTAGATAATTGACATGAAGATAAAAAGTTTGTGCGCTCTCGTGAGCTTCACTCTGGTTTTCGCTGCCACACTCGGTGCCCAGGAAAACAGCTTAGGAACAATCAGAGGAACAGTCATCGACGATTCCACCGAATCCCCCCTCGAGTTTGTGAATGTTGTTCTTCGGATGAAGGGTGACAGCAGTATGGTTACAGGTAAAGTAACCAATCAAGCAGGTAAGTTCGATTTCATCGATGTCCCGGCAGGCGAATACTTCATCACATTCAACCTGGTTGGGTACAAAACGAAGAAAACACGTCCGTTCCTCATCGATGCCCAGCACAAACATCTCAACCTCGGTGAGATCAGTCTCGTTGCGACTGAGGTGTCTCTGGAAGAAGTGCTGGTGACGGCAGAGAAACCGCTCTACGGCGCATCAATCGATCGGAGGGTATACAACGTCGATCAGGATCTGATGAGCAAGGCTGGATCGGCAAGCGAGGTACTTCAAAACGTTCCGTCGGTACAAGTGGATATAGACGGCAATGTCAGTCTGCGTGGATCGTCGAATGTCTTAATCATGCTAAACGGCAGAACATCGCCGCTGATGAAGAAGAACAGCGCAACGGTCTTGCAGCAGATGCCCGCAAGTTCTATTGAAAGGATCGAAGTAATTACCAACCCGTCCGCGAAGTATAAACCCGAAGGGACATCCGGCATCATCAACATCGTTCTACAGAAGAACGCGTCGCTGGGAATCAATGGCAACATTGTCGGCAACGCAGGCAACCAGAACCGCTACAACGGAAACATACGACTCAACTACAATCCCGGTTCGCTCAACATCTATGGAAGCTACGGCGTACGGAGGGATAACCGGAACAGGATCAACACTGACAATCGTCAGCAGACCGACACAACTTCCACACTCACCTTCTATAATGAGACGTTGAACTCATACGCACGACCGCTCTCGCACATTTTTTCGCTCGGGACAGATTATCGCTTCAACGATGAAAACCAGTTTGGCATTTCCGGCGATTATTTCTATAACAGTTTCACGAGAACGGAGAATGCAGACAAACTTTTGCACAACAGCGATCGTGTTCTTATCAACCAATACAGTCGCAACCGGATCGATGACGAGTTCGAAAAAGAGTACAGCTTCACAGGATTCTTCGAGCACAATTTCCCGAAGGAAGATCACACGTTGCGTTTTGAGTTCAACGCTGCTCGTGCGCCTGAAGAAGAGGATAATCGCTACACGAACGTCTACTTGCTGCCTGTCGCGCCAAATGGATACGACAACACATTGATAAAGGTTGTCGATAACGAGAAACAGCTTACACTGGAGTATTCCAACCGCTCACCGAGGAATCGAGCCTCGAAGCCGGGTATATGGGAGAATTCACTAGCAATGACCTTGATTTCTATGCCGAGTACTTCGATGCAAATCAGCAAAAGTTTGTTACAGACATAACGAAGACTAATCGGTTTCTGTATGATGAGTCGATCCATGCATTATATTCCACGTACAAGCAATCGCTCGGATCGTTCGGTCTCATGGCAGGTTTGCGGGCAGAAGGTGCGTCACTCAAGTCCAACCTCGTGACGCTGGACTCGGTCATTACCAACACATATTTCAGTCTGTACCCGACACTGCACCTATCGTACAAGCTCAGCACGTTAACCGAGTTGCAGCTCAGTTACAGCAGGCGCACCCGCAGGCCCGATGGCGACGAGTTGAATCCGTTCCCGGAGTATCGCGATCCTCGAAACGTATCAGCAGGAAACCCCAAACTGCTGCCGGAGTACGTCCATTCTATCGAGCTGGGTTGTCAGTTTCAGAATGAAGTGGTAACCATCCTGCCGGCGTTGTTTTACCGTTACACCTACAACAGGTTCACTTCGGTGACGCAAGCGATCAACGACACGACGCTGCTGACGACGAGACAAAACCTGTCGAACGATCAATCCGGCGGCATGGAATTGATCGTCTCTGCCAATCTGGGTGATCTTATCACTGTTCATGGAAGCGCAAATGCTTTTCTGAATCAGATCGATGCATCGAATCTCGGCTTCAGTAATAAGAAATCGATTGCCACGTGGAGTAGTACACTTACCATCGACATGAAACTGAGTGAGTCGTCGCGACTGCAGATCAATTCGAATTACAATTCGTCACGGTTAACGCCGCAAGGCGAACAATCATCGAGTTACGTGTTCAACACAGGATTTCGGCAAGAGTTATTCGAAAGCAAGCTTTCTCTGGTGCTGACGATCGCAGACGTTTTCAAGACGTTGAGGCGAGAGTTTGCGTTGAACACCCCGGCTCTCGACCAGACAGTCGTCAACAGGCGCGATTCGAGAATTGTGTTTTTAGGATTCACGTATCGTTTTGGGGTTCAATCAAAGAAATCGAGGGAAGAGCAATTACATTACGACGACAACCTATGAATAGAGCTCGCTCCAGCGTTTTTGTTCATGGAAGATTTGACATTTGATAGCCCCACCAAACTTCGTCGGGATGCACAAAATGCATTCGCAAAACTGCGGCGTGCTTACACAACGTTATCCCGCCCTTGAACCTTTTGCATCTCTCAAACATCTTTCCTATTTTACTCCAGCCAATTAACCGATTAACCAGTTTACCAACAAACCAATCTTGGTTGCACTTCATTTTTGTACGTCGGATGCATGGGGAGGATTAGAGATATACGCTGCTACCCTCATGGCAGAATTGCAGCGCACTGGCTGTAAAGTTATTGCCGCCTGTAAGCCCAATTCAAAGATCGAGCAGTTTCTGCTCAAACATGGCGTAGAATGCTGTCATCTCCCAAAATACTCCAAATTCAGCTTTGCCTCGCTACGCTACGTCCGCAAACTTATGAGAGAACAAAAGGTGGACGTCGTTCACGCGCATTTCCATAAAGATATCTGGCTGCCATCGATTGCGCTGCGGAACGACCTGCGCTGCAAGCTGTTTCTGAGTGTGTATATGGGCGTCATCAGCAAGAACGATTTCTTACACCGGTGGATCTATAAGCGCGTTGATGGAATTTTTACTTCATCGGAGGAACTCAACAAGAAATTACAGGTGTTGTATCCTGTGCCGAAGGAGATTATTCATTTCGTCCCGTACGGTAAGAAACTCGAGCTCTATGTTAGAAATGAATCTGCGCGAAAAAGGATACGCTCTCAATATCAGATGAGAGATGATGAGGTGCTCGTCGGTACAACGGTTCGCATCGATCCGGGGAAAGGAGTGCTCGATTTTGCACGGAGTTTTTCGTATCTTGATGCACAAACACAATCGAAGGTAAAGTACATTATCGTTGGAGAGCCAACGCGAAAAGGACAGAGAAAACCAGACGAGCCGCCGTATGAGCCACACTGCGAAGCGTATCTTCAAGAAATCAAGAAGTATGTTGCGGACAACAAACTTGAAGGACGAGTGATATTCACCGGTTACCGCGATGAAGTGACCGATTATTTAAGCGCGATGGATATGTACGTGTTTCCAAGTCGTGACGAGATGTATTCGATTTCTGTCCTCGAAGCCATGGCGGCAAGTTTACCAATAGTAGCAGCGAATGCAGGCGGTAACCTTGAGCAGGTTCGTGACGGAGTGAATGGTCTTCTGTTTGAAGTTGATGATAGCAAGGATATTGCGACAAAAATCGCTTATTATCTCCAGCATCCTGAGAAACGTTCACAGCATGGCGCTGCAGCGCTCTCGTTTGTTGAACAGCGACACGACATGAGACGTACGATCGAACAATTACTGAAATTCTATAGTGGAAATGCATAACGTGGCTTCACAAATTACGGTCAAGGCGAAGATTCCTTTTAACAAACCATTTGTCGATAACGGCGTACTGGACTACATCAAGCAAGTCATTGATAGTGGGAAGCTCAGCGGCGACGGTCCCATGTGCAAATCTGTTGAACTGCAATTGAGAGAATTGTTTTCTGTTCAACATGCACTCCTCGCGTCTTCGTGCACGCACGGACTTGAAATGGCTACGATGGTGCTTGATCTTCAGCCCGGAGATGAAGTCATCACACCAAGCTTTACGTTCGTCTCCACGGCAAATGCCATTCTTCGCGGCGGTGGTAAGCCTGTCTTCTGCGAAATCAATGAACAAACGTGCACTGTTGACGTTAACGACATTGAAAGACGAATTACTAACAAAACTAAAGCAATCATTCCAATCCATTATGCAGGAGTAGCGGCAGAGATGGATGACATCTGTGCCATTGCCAAAGCGCACAATCTTAGCGTCATTGAAGATGCCGCACAGGGTGTCAATGCAAAGTATAGGGGGAAGTTTCTTGGAACGATTGGCGATATTGGAACGTACAGTTTTCATGATACGAAAAATTATGTTTGTGGCGAGGGCGGGGCGTTCCTGACGAATAATGAGTCGCTTGCCAGGAAAGCAGAGATCATCAGAGAAAAGGGAACGAACCGCGCGAACTTCCTTCGCGGAGAAGTTGATAAATATACGTGGGTCGAAGAAGGAAGCAGTTTCATCCTTTCAGATATACTCGCTGCTGTGCTGAAATATCAACTCGATAAGCTTGACGAAATCCAACAGCGGCGAAAGCGCATTCATGGGCTCTACAAGGAGGGACTGCGAGATTTAGAACATTCGGAAAAACTGCGTTTGCCGATTATTCCTAACTACTGTGAATCGAATTATCACATCTTTTACATTCTCCTCCACGATGAAGATGAACGAGTGATGGTGACAAATAGACTGAAAGAATTCGGCATCGGGGCAGCATTCCACTACGTGCCGTTGCATTCATCACCGTTTGCACAGTCGATGCTCGGAACGAAAGGTTTGCAGTTGCCTATGACGGATAGCATTTATCATCGACTTCTGCGGATTCCCATGTATCCTCAGCTTGAGGATGCCGATGTCCACTACATCGCGGATAAAATCCGAACAATCCTGAAGTAGCTTTCATGTTTATCGATTCACACGCTCATTTATTCTTCAAAGATTTCCAGAACGATTTGGATGATGTCGTTAAGCGCGCTCAAGATGTTGGGGTCAGCTACATCGTTAATCCCGGCACCGATCTCGGGACAAGCAAGGAATCCGTTGCTCTTGCAGAAAAGTACGAAATGATTTATGCTTGCGTCGGTTTTCATCCACATGACGCTTCTAAAGCAGATGAGCGTTCTCTCGAAGAGATTGAGAAGTTGTCTCAACATCCAAACGTCGTTGCAATCGGTGAAATTGGTTTGGATTATCATTACAACTTCTCACCGCCGGAACAACAGCGCGAGGTATTTGGTCAACAGATCGAGATTGCGCAACGAAGGAACCTCCCGATTGTTATTCACAGTCGTGAGGCAGAGGACGATACCTTAGCGATTGTCGAGGAAAAGCTTCGGAAGAATAGTTCCTGGCGGAAGGGTCAGGCAAAAGGGGTCTTCCATTGTTTCCCGGGCGATGTTGCCATGGCGCAGAAGGTGATCGGGTGGGGATTTTATATTTCTATTCCCGGTCCGGTGACATTCCCCGTTAAGCCGAACAAGGCGAACTCGATGGTCGATGTTGTCTCGAATATTCCTATCGAGCATATCCTGCTTGAAACCGATAGCCCGTATCTTACTCCAGTACCGTATCGCGGCAAGCGCAACGAGCCGTCGAATATTCCGTTGATCGCTACAAAGATTTCTGAGTTAAAAAACATTCCGCTTGAAATGGTCGGCACTGCAACGAGTAATGCCGCATGCACATTGTTTGGAATCAATCACCATCAAAAATAAGGTGAAATTTATGAAAGCATTCATTGTTGTTCTCGTAACGTTGATATCGTTGCCGCTGTTCGGTCAGACTGAAGCGGAACAACGCCAGCTTGAGCAGAGAAATAAATTGGAACTTATCCTCCAATTGCAAGACCGCCGTACAATCCATGACGGCAAACTTGTCCAGCTACTGAATGATAGTGATCCCATCGTGCGTGAACGTGCTGTGCGGGCGTACGGCAGTATTCAAGATACCTCAGTGCTCTCGCTGCTTGTCGAACGGTTGACGAATAATGGTGCTGCGGTCGAACTCTCAGCAGCATTTGCTATTGGTCAGACGGCAGGACTTCTGAGCAAAAAGAATCGCGAAGCGCTTCAGCATGACTTGATATGGGTACGTTTGGATAACTCGAAGTCCTCCGATCGACTTATCGAAGAAATAGGAAAATTCGGCACCGAAGAAGCATTGCGCGATCTTGTTCTGCGATTCGGAGATGCATCTACAACACCACGAACAGACGCGCTCGTGATGAGTATTGCACGTTTTGCGATTCGTGGCATTACAACTCCCGAAGCGACACAATTTGTCATCAAACTCCTTAAGCCCATTGACCAAGCCCGATGGGAATACGTGTATGCGCTTCAACGTATTGGGGATAAGAAAGAAGTTCGAGCTGAGATCGAAGATGTCGTGCAACTGTATAAACATCATGACCCTCTCGTGCGGATGAATCTTGCTGTGTTATTAGGCAAACTGAAAGATGCACCAAGCTCGATTGAACCATTGCTGAAGTTGACAGAATTCGATGGTGATTGGCGTGTACGCGTGAATGCTTTGAGGGCTTTGGCGAATTTTGATTTGAATGGCAGGGATGATGTGTTGAAAGCGTTTCGCAGATCGTTCAATGCAGAAAACCGCTACGTTGCGATAACAGCATTGACGTCACTTGGTAACTCAGGCGTGGGTCTCAGTGATTCCAACGCGGCAGGTAAAGAAGTTCTCGCCGCACTCAAACGCATTGCAGAAAATGAAAACAACGGCTATGTATGGCAAATTCAGGCAGAAGCCGCAACTGCCTTAGCGAAGCTGCAAGGTGCGAGCGCACTCTCCATCATTCACCCGACGAGTTACCCTCAGCACTTATTGCAGGCACAGATACTTGTCGCTATGGGGATCACCGGCGCGCCTGAAGCTGCATCAACGTTGACGAAGTACCTGAATGACGACGACCAAGTGCTGCAGCGCTCTGCGCTTGAAGGACTGCAAGAATTAAGTAAAAAGAACAAGAGTAACGATAAGCTTCTTGAGCAAACATACAATGCCGCCATCAAAGCGCTCGAAAAGAACGACGTTGCTGTTGTTACTACGGCTGCTTCGATGCTTGGTGATTCTTTGCTCTTACGCGCAAGCTCACTCGATCCGCTACTGAAGAAATTAGAAACGCTCCGCTCGCCCGATGATGTGGAAGCGATGCAGGAAATTGCTTCAACGCTTGGCAAGCTTAAGGATGTACGTGCCATAGCAGGGTTGGAGCAGCAACTCACGCAGAAAGATCAGTCGGTTGCGTTGGCCGCCGCGAATGCGCTCAAGTCTATCACCGGAAATGAGTACAAGACACAGATGCTCACCGGTTCAGAGCCATTGTACGCTGATTTTGATTTCAAATATCTTCGGGCGTTGCCGCAAACGGTGCGCGTAAAAATAGAAACCATCAAAGGAGATATCGAGGCAGAGCTGTATCCTGAATATGCGCCGTTCACGGTGATGAGTATTCTCAAACTTGCAGAGCAGCGCGGGTTTTACCGCGGGCTGTCATTTCATCGTGTCGTACCGAACTTTGTGGTTCAGGGCGGCGATCCGCGAGGCGACGGCTGGGGAGGACCCGGATATTCTATTCGCTCAGAGTTTTCTCCGCTGCGTTACGAGACCGGAACACTCGGCATTGCCAGCGCAGGCAAGGATACGGAAGGTTCACAATTCTTCATCACGCAATCGCCGCAGCCCCACCTCGATGGGCGTTACACCATTTTCGGTAAAGTAGTTTCAGGAATGAGTGTGGTCAATAAGATATTGGTGGATGACCATATTTATGATATCAAAGTCATTCCGTAATATTTTCAGTGCGTCAATTCGGACCCGTTGTAAAAGAGAAGGAATAAGGTTGGGCGAGAGGCGTCCCACCCTTTGATTTTAGATTTGTAGAAATCGAAACAGTATAGGTAGTGCTGGATGCCAAAAGACTCGATGGGATAAAAGATACCAAGTGTAGCTCATATCCATAAGTGAAGTCGAATACACCATCGATATTAGGACTTATGTTAAATGCGTAGCGTACCGTTCCTGTGTCAATAGATAAATTGGCGTAGATTTGAATAAACCTATTTCGTGCGACATATGTTTCGCCGTTATATGGGTAAGACCAGCTAACATTAAAATTCCCTGTTGTAAATCTGATCGTCTGGTTTGTTGGTAGTGAAGTTCCGTCTATTCCTTTTATCGCACTGTTCAAAACAATAATATATTCTGTATTTGGCAATAGCTCGTTGCTATGTCGAAAAGCAAATGTGCTCTTGTTATTCCCGGGGTACAGAAAATATCCTGAGACTGAAGGTTGAATTTGAAACCCATTTCTTATACTACTCGTATCGAGGGGGCCACTGAAAGTGAAGGTGAAGTCATCTTCCTGATTGAATCCTACACTGCCACTGTCTGGGTTTGAATGTAAAAAAAGGAATTGTTCTGTAGAAAAATTTGTAATAAAGGTATGTTGAAGGGAGTTTCCATATACATCTGTTGTGCCCTCTTTGACGTTGATAGTGTATTCGGTATTGAACTTGAAGGAAGGATTTGGAGTAAAAATCAGTGAAAGTGAATCATTGGATAAATTCCATGATCCAGTTATTGCAGGTATAATCTGAATCGACGATGCTGTTGAAATCGTAACAGAACTATTAAATCTGATACTAAGATTACTCTGAGGATCAAAGTTTTTGCTGCCTTTGGAAGGAAATACAGAGACAACTCTGAAATGTGGTTCAGGAATATATGTAAATGAAATATTACTTACGGGATGATTACCATTAATATCTTCGATGGTGGTATCTATGGTAATGCTATAAGCTTTACCGACTTCATAATCGGCTCGATTATAGTTAAGAGAATCGATGATGCTAAAATTAACAACACTTGTAGCTTCGGAATAATAATCAGGAGCAATCCATACCGGTTTCTCAAAACCTCTCACGATGATGGAACTTCTTTCAAAAGAAGCTAAGTTCATGAATTTGTTAAAAGCAACGATAAAATGGGGGTTGTTGGAGTAATCATTGTTCGAGCTAAAGAGGTTACTGAAAGGACCTACCGAGTTGTGTAAAGGATATGTCGAGACGACGCGGGGTCTGATCAGCGGATTAATCAGTATCTCATTGTCAACGATATACTCCTTACAGCCCGCGCTCAAGAGAATGGATAGCAAAGAAACTATGAGGATACAATTTACTTTATGGTTGTTCATGGTTTTCCTCCTTCTTCTCGTGAGTTAATTCGGGACTGTTGTAAACGAGAAGGTGACGGGCGACTGCAAATTCTTCCCACTCTTTGTTTTCATTGCGGTAGAGATCGTTATAGCATATGTTGTATTTGCATCAAGCGGTTGTGAAGGGTAAAAACTGAACCTTGAGCCTTGATCGAAAATAAGGTAGCCAGCAATCGCAGGAGAGATACTAAATGCGCTACGAACACTGCCGGTATCGATTGCAGTATTAAATCCAACGTAGATCGTTCGTGACCGTTCGACATTTGTTTCGCCGTTATAGGGGGTTGTAGAATTCACCCGGAAACGTGTGGTTGTAAAAGTAATTGTAGCTGGTGATGATAAATGTGTGCCGTCGAATGCTGTTACTCCCGTGGACAGATTCATTGTATAGGTTGTGCTTGGTTCCCATAAATATTGTCCGACATAATCAAAACCGTAATAATAGATATTCAATACTCCTGTAACGTTTGGCGTGAATGTCAATGATGGCCGAATGCTGGACGTATCAATTCTGCCGTTAAAATGAACATACAAAGTTGAACTGAGATCAACTTCCGTTTGACCATTCCGCGGATAGGAGTATCGTATCCTGAATGGAGCGATACTGAATGATGACGAGAAGGACTGCTGGAGTTGGTTATGATAAACATCCGTTGCGTTTTGATCCACAGTGACTGTGTACTCGCTGTTAAACGGAAATGGTGAAGCCAAGCTAAACGTCACGTATGGGAAAATACCATCAGGAATCGCCCATCCTCCATTGAGTGAAGGAGAAATCTGGAGTTTTGATAAAATGTCTGTGTCTACAGGGCTATTGAAGAGAATGGTAATATAATTATACGTAGGATCATTATTCGTTGAACCGTTTTTAGGACTAGTTGCGACAATACGAAATACTGGTTCAGGTGTAAAGAAAAATGAAAATGGATGGCTCAAACGATTTCCGTTAATGTCTTCTACAAGTGAGTCGATTGTAATGACGTATGTTTGTCCAACGCGATAGCTCATTACGTTATAGTTGAGTGAGTCTCTGATGCTGAACTCAAGGAAATCATTGTAGAAGTCATCTCCGGTCGTCTTTTCTGGTGCCTTGAGGATTTGATCCCGATAATAGTAATACTGGAAGAACGTTACTGCTACTGGTCGATCAAAACCCTGTACTTTAACTGTTCCGGGCATGAACGATGATTTCCTCATCAACTTGTTAAATCGTACGATGAAATGAGCATGGTACTCGGCAGAGTTATGCAGGTTAGCGTAGGGTCCGGCGCTGTTATTTGCAGGTGAGGTAAACACCACTCTCGGCTGAACGGCAGGATTTGAGAGATCATCAGAACCATAAATGATCGTTTCTTCCTTGCATCCAATGAGAAACAGTGAGGCGGTTATGAGAACAATCAGTACTAATGAAAGAACTATGCTGGTATTGCCAGTTTGTGATACTAAGTTTAAGGTTTTCATGGCGAAATCTCCTTTACAGAAAAGTTGAATGATGCTATAAAGAGCAATTACGTGTTGATAGTGTCTCCCCGATGATATAAGATGCTGCTGTACCTAAAAAGGTTGTATTTCAGCTCAGCTTACCGCCGCTTATCGCGGGCTTCTTCGTAATTCTTTTGATGTGATGGGTCGATTTTTATGAGTTTTGCAAAAACACTCAAATCAGGGTCGTTGGCGAAAGTTTCAGCGATCTCCAGATATTTCGTATCAAAGAAGAGCCGCACGAGTACACTCGATTCGTTGATTTTCTCCTGAAGTTTTCTTACCTTTTCTAGAGCCGAAAGTATCGTCTTTCGTGCTTTCACCTGATCTTTGTAAAGAAGATCTAAACCTCTGTAATGGTATCTATACACCGCCTCCCGTAAATCCCGGTACTTGGGATTGAGAAGTTCTTCGATGAGCTGTGCTCGTGAGTACTGACCGCGGGTGGATGGTTCCCATCCTTTGCCTGCGCTTGCCGCGCCGCGCGCTTGATTGACAATCTCCAGTGCCTTCTGAAAATACTGCGTTCCGTCGCCGGACTTGTATGTGTCGAAATCATATCCAAGGACGACGTACGCATAGAAATCCAGAAAACTTAATAACGGTTCGAAACGATATTCGTCATGTGTCAGCGATTGATAACGGATATACTGAAAATCCCATTTGTCATCGAGGATTCGAGTAACGGCGGTGCTGCGCTCACTTTTGAAGACGGGACGTTGACTGCCGATGAAAGCTTTCGCGCTGTAGTGGTTATCGGTCGGAGAGCCAAGAATGGTGATGTCGATTCTGCATTTAATCTTTTCATCTCCTTCGATACCCTCTTTTGTCCAGCGATGCGTATTCATATACTGCTTCACCTGATTAGCAAAGTCGATAAGGTTATCGCGCGCCTCTGCAGGAAGAGAAAATGATGTTACGTCGAGAGCAATTTCGCAATCAAGTTCTTGGGCAGCAGTTGTCAGGGAGAGGAACAGAACACAGGCGACTAAATGAATGGAATGTTTCATAATGGCTTTCAGTGTTTGCATGAACATAATATAGTCAATAAAAACATGTCCTTCAAGTTACATCACTAATAAAAAAGGAGGTAGTATGCGTACAGCAATTCTCTTTATTCTTGCAACGTTTCAAACGTCATTTGCTGGATTTGAACATCGAGAAGTTGGAGCTCGTTCCCGTGCACTCGGTGGGGCTTACATCGGGCTGGCAAATGATGTATGGGCGATGAAGTATAATGCAGGAGGTCTTTCACAGCTTACCATGAATGAGGTCTCGTGTTATTATTCACCGCAACCGTTTGGATTGAGCGAATTATCCTTCGGTGCTGTTGCTGTTGGATTACCGACAAATTTGGGTGTTGTCGGTTTGTCGGCAAGCAAATATGGCTTCGATCTTTACAAGGAGCTTGCTGTGAGCGTTTCGTTTGCGCGGCAGATTGCTGATGTCGGCATTGGCATTTCGCTGAGCTATTATTCTGTAAGTATACTTAACTACGGTTCTGCCGGAACGATAGGTATTGATGTCGGGGTATATATCCCGATCATTTCTCAGTTAACAACAGGACTTGCCATCAGCAACATCAACGCGCCAGCGATTGGTACCGCACGAGAGAAATTGCCGCAGATGTTCTCGGTCGGTGTAGTGTACTCGACGCTGCAATCGCTGAATATCGTCGTAGATTACCGAAAGGAAACCGGCTATGATGCATCGCCAAAGATAGGATTCGAGTATTGGGTGATGGAGTCGGTGGCATTACGAGGGGGAATGGCAGACGAGCCGTCACAATCCTCGGGTGGCGTAGGATTCAAGTATGCATTTGTACAAATGGATTATGCGCTCTCGCGTCATCAGGATCTTGGCTGGTCGCATCAGGCATCAATAACACTTCGATGGTGAGGCAGATATGACAAAGAGATTATTTTTTCTGGCTACAATTGTAGTAGTGAGTTTCTGTTATCTTAATGCTCAAGAAGATTCAACGCATATTGTAGATTCTTTGCAGTCAAGCTACACGCTTGAAGATTTATTGGAACAAAGTGCGGAAGACTCGCCGATACTTGACGTCATTAACAATGAAACCCATGATAAGAGCTCGAAGTCATCCGTTGCAGTACGTTCTCGCATGATACAGAAAATTCAAGAATCGGCAGGATATACAGAAGGAACATATTTAGGATCATCGCTCAAATCGTACCAACGAATTACTGCCGCACAAGGAGATAAACTATCTGCCGGGATGTTGATTGCGAAGGATGCAGGAGAACGGAGGTTTAATGAATTCACTTCTTGGAATCTCACGTTGTCAAATCTTGGATTTCTCTCGAAAGCCGTTGTCGGAAGTTATCGTATCGAAGCCGGACAGGGGATAGCGTTATGGCGTGGCTACGATTTTTCGAAAGGGGCAGATGTCGTCGCACCGGTAAAAAAGAAAGCAAGGGGACTGATTGCTTCTCTTTCCACTGATGAGGTAGAGTATTTCAAAGGCGGGGCAGCGAACATTTCAATAGGTTCATTATGGGCAACGATGTTTTACTCGCAGAGGCATCTCAGCGCTTCGGTAGATACACTCGGTAATGTCACGACATTATACAGTTCGGGGTATTTCAGAACTGAGAGCGAGCAATCCAAACGAGATAACCTTACCGAAAAGCTTCTGGGAACTCGTGCATCGTATCGTTTCTCGGATCGAGATCAGATTGGGGCGACATTCTATCAAACAATGTTTTCCTTTCCATTGTTGTTTGATGAGGGGAAGCGATTCTCGGGAGATCGATACTCGCTCCTCGCGCTCGATTACAATCTCAACTACCGATCAATGACTGCGTTCGGTGAATGGGCGAGGGTGAATTCTACAATAGGAGGAATCTCCGGACTTTTTATTATTCCCAACGACGATGTTACACTTGTTGCATCGATACGAAGCTATCCGTATCAGTTTATCTCGCTTCACGGGCTCGGTTTCGGCGAGCGGTCATCCATGTATAATGAGCATGGCGTGTATATCGGCATGAGGTTGCGGCTCATGCGCTCGCTCATCCTTTCATCGTATTACGATCAGTTCACATTTCCTGAGGCAACATCGGTATCGAGGTTCGCTACAAAAGGGAACGATCTTCTCGCTGAACTACAGGCTTCTCCCTTCAAGAAACTCACCGCTACAGTTCGCTACCAGCGCAAGCAGACGGAAGAGCCGGGTGATGCAACATCAATTAATGTTGATGTACAGCGTATTCAACGGATTCGATTGCAGATCGATTATAGATTTTCCAATGATCTTCAGCTTCGTGGAAGGGCAGAGCGTGTGTTTCTCAATTGGAGGCGTTCGTTACAGAGCGAGCAAGGGCTGATGATCTATCAGGATGTTTCTTCTCAATCGAGTAAGCGCCTGTGGTGGAGTGTCAGGGTCATGTTTTTCCAGACAGATTCATACTCGACAAGAATCTACGCTTATGAACGCGACCTCGATGGCGTTCTCACATTGCCTGCGCTGTACGGAACAGGAATTCGGTGGTACGGATTGTTGCGCTATACGTTGAGTGATAAGATCGAGCTTTCGGCAAAATACTCCGACATCATTCGCGATGATGTCAAACATATCGGCAGTGGATTGGATGAGTTGCCGACGAATCATGATAATCGGGTTGGGGTGCAGGTTGATGTAAGATTTTAGACCCTCACCCCCGTCCCCTCTCCCAAAATGGGAGAGGGATGTCCGAAGGACAGGGTGAGGGTGTCTTGTTCCTTGCTCTCGTTTTTCGTATCTTATCTAAGATTTCATGACAAATTCCAAGAAAAATACTACCGTAGTCGTTGGCATGAGCGGCGGTGTGGACTCGTCGGTTGCGGCGGCGCTGCTGCTCGAGCAGGGCTATAGCGTCATCGGCGTGACGATGAAGACGTACGACTTCGACCATGTCGGCGGCAACATCGGCAACGAGACAAGCTGCTGCGGACTCGATGCGTTCAATGATGCGCGCATGGTTGCCGTGAAGTTAGGCATCCCGTATTACGTTGTGGATTTTACAGAGCAGTTCGGTCGTGAGGTGATCGACAACTTCGTTGACGAATATTTGCAAGGACGGACGCCCAACCCGTGTATCATCTGCAATAAAAAAATCAAGTGGGGCGAGCTGCTCAGTAAAGCAGAATCGCTCGGGGCAAGCTACATTGCAACGGGTCATTATGCCCGCATTCAGTTAGATGAATCGACAAAACGTTATCAGGTGATGCGACCTGTGGACAGCAACAAAGACCAAACCTACGTGCTCTGGGGATTGAGCCAGTTAGCGTTGAGCAAGACAATTTTCCCGCTCGGTGAGCTGACGAAGCCGGAAGTGCGTGCGATTGCCACGAAGTACGGCTTGAAGACTGCCGACAAAAAAGAAAGCTACGAGATTTGCTTCGTTGCCGATAACGATTACCGTCGGTTCTTGAAGGAGCGGTTACCCGACATCGAGGAGCGGCTTGCAGATGGCGATATTGTGTTTGATGACAAGGTTGTGGGCAAGCATCAGGGATTTCCGAATTATACGATCGGTCAGCGCAGCGGCATCGGCGCGTACGGCGAGCGTGTGTATGTAACCGACATCGACGCTGAGACAAATACTGTGAAGATAGGCCGCAACAAGGATTTACTGCATACCGGACTTGTGGCAAAGGATATTAACCTGATTGGCGTTGAGAAGCTTGCAGAACCGATGCGAATACAAGCGCAGGTACGTTACAAAGATACGCCAAGCCCCGCAACCCTTTACCCCGAAGCCAACGGATGTATCCGCGTTGTCTTTGACGAGCCGAAGCGTGCGATTACGCCGGGACAATCGGTGGTGATGTATGATAATGAGAGGTTGGTGGGGGGTGGGGTGATTGAGAGGATAATTACTTAGCGTTCTTGGGGACTTTGTCCTGAAGGGATCACTTAGTGACGTGAGGAAATTTTTTTGCCAAAATGCATATACAAAAGCGTTGTATTAATACCTAATCACTCGTTATTCTAAAAAAGACCTTTCTTGATTGCTTCTGAAAAATAATTTAGACTGTTTTCGAGATGTTTTTTTGAAGAAATTTGATTTCCTATATTACAGTCTCTGAATAGTTGAAAACTTGCTGGTATGAATGTCACTTTAGACTTATTAAAGTGTTTATCAAAGAATGAATCTAAGCTAGTAGAAAGTACTTGATCTGGATTAATGACGGCAACTTGTTTCAAAACTTTGTTATCGCGTAACCCTAGCGTCAGTAGCTGATCAAAAAAAACGTCCGTACGAGGAAAAGAATAACCAATGATCAACAAATGTGTAGCACATGAAATCTCCTTTATACTGTGATACCATATATTCGTAATTTCATCTGTATAATTAAGTTTATTCCAAGTTGGTGGAATCAAAACGTTTAATACTTTTGATTGATTCTGTGAACAATTTGTTTTTGTGTCTGTGTAATGAATGAAGTGTCGGTGGGAATCAAATTCACATGGTAGTATACCTTTATTTTGAATAGTAAATTTCTTGCATTCTTGACAATATGTCCAGTCGACTGAGCCATGCAATTTGAGAACAAAGCGATCTTGAGGTTGTCTTACAAGCTCATTCTTGGAGGTTCCAATTTTTGCAGAGTACGCTAAATCATCTGGGTGATTATCAGAATAACTTAGTGCTTTTTCGATAGATGTATCATAATTAAAAGTGATGAAACAAGATTCTTGTGGAGCTGCGAGTGTTCTAATAAGCTGTCGGTAATATTCCCACATTTGACCTGATGTAGAAATTGATGTATTAAGCGTTTCGATAATTATAGTGAAGAACGAATCTCTCAGCAAATGAAGTTTCTCGTACCTTGTCAGTTCCTTTTCCTCTGAAGTTCTTTCGTTTACTTTTTCAGTTGCCCAATCCATGTCAAGAATTGAAAACAGGGTTTCAATATTGTCTAAATCTATTCCCAAGTATTTTCTAGTTGAATAGAGCTCTCTTTGGTATCTAAAGATATCGTCGAATTTTTGCTCAATATGTAACGGATAGCCTTGTCTGAAGTTAGGTGAGAAGCGTAATTCAAGTGCTCGTGTCAAGAAATCGTTAACGAGTGGTGCACCCAGCATTTTGCTAGCCCCTGCGCCCAATATGTATACTGGCTTAAAGTCTGGTTGTTCAGTTTTCATTTGCTCTCTTTTGAGAAAGAATAGTTTAGGAATATAAAGTTTTAAGAAGCAAGTACCAAATCAATTCAACGTCAGGTCGTGTTGGGAGGATTTGCCAGGGCATTATCCGGGGATTGAATTAGACGAATTCATCATCATGCCTAATCACGTGCACGGAGTAATATTTATTTATAACAATGATGTAGGGGCGACGCATGAATCGACAACCACGGTAGGGGCAGGTCTGAGACCTGCTCCTATACAGGGAAAAATGGTGAAACGTTATCCATTATCCGAAATCGTTAGGGCATTCAAATCGTTTTCTGCTCGACAAATAAACGAATTGCGTAACACACCTAGCACTACCGTCTGGCAGCGCAATTATTATGAACACATCATCCGTAATGAACGCGCATTGAACCGCATCAGAGAATATGTCCATTACAATCCTGTGCGATGGGAATTAGATCGAGAAAACGATCTGCACGTTGGTGCGGATGAATTTGATGCGTGGCTGGCATCGGAAGGCAAGACGAAAATAAAAAACAAGGGCGACTCTAAGAGTCGCCCCTACGCTTCGTAGACAAGTTGATAGCAATGTTACTCGAAATGTAACGACTCAGCCATTTCGTCAACGGCTTTCCGTTCATGTGTCCACGTTTCGTCGCGCTGACCATGTTTCGTCGCTTGCTCTTGAGCATAATGATGATACGCTGAATTCGTTGCAGTAACCACCTTCTTCAACACCGGCAAATGCATGACAGCAATATCATGAAGCAGGCACTGCATAACAAGGAATCTATTGTCGATGCTTGCCTCTTGCCACAATGGGGGTTGTGTCATCGCCATCCATTCTCTCTCAAAAATATTTCTCCATGCTTGAGGCGGAGTTCCCGACAGCTCGAAGTATACTTGAAATTCTGTGTTAGCTTCAGGAGAACTCTCGATGTATCGCGCGAATGGTCCAATTACTTTACGGGTCTTGTCTCTATTCATGCCCACGATACGAATATCTGCAGTGGATTCTATTGAAGAGTTTTCATTAGGTTCAATCATCATTCATCTCATATTAAATGAACAGCTTTGCTGCTTAATTTAATTATTTTAGCTATCCTGCCCAATAAAGATTTGTATGTAATTTTTGTTTTAATAAAAGGTGATTCCCTTATTTCAAATTTATGGATTACCTTCAAGACAGCCTTAACAAAATTGTTCTCTAGAATGATCTGTATATGATGGTAAGCTTCTTTATTGAGGTGCATTGCCTTGTTGATTTTACCCCCATAACCGTTGCGCTGAAGTGCACGTTTCTCAAGGTTCCCGACGATGAGGTAATTAACTAGACTTGTTAGGGAGTTTCCACCCGGTGTGTATCCTCCGAGCTTTTCTACTACTAAAATTGCCTCTTCTCGTTTGCCGAACTCGAGCATGCCTGAAAATTGAAAACACTGTCCCTCGAACGCGATGGCAAAATCATCGGTAAAGATGTTCTCTTGCATATCAGTGCCTACGCTGCAAATTTGATTGTGAATGTTATGCTGATAAGGAAGGTGGTGTTGCTGAAGATCAACGAACGGACTTGTCAAGAATGATTTTGTCATGTTTGATTACTAATCAAGCTCTGTGAGGCAGTATCCTTGCCGCTAATTTCCGGAGTCTCCTTGATGGACCGAAGTCCCTTCACCCAATTGTCAATTCCTTGTTGCATTTTTTCATGGATTGAGTCATCAGTGAAGGGCTTTCTCCGATTGTTAAAATTATGAATAGTATAGGGTTTTCTTTTCATTATGAAGACCTTAATTGTATGATATGCTTTTGTTTTAACTCGTTTGCAAATGCAATAGCTTGGCGCTCGTCATTAAACCAATCGGATGAGATCTGCTTTTTAAACCAAAGAAATTTTTTCCAGCGTCGTACAATCCATGTACTTTGGTCGGAGTCATGATGTGTAAGTTCAATACTACAATCCCGTTCATTCGATATGACGGTGATATGTTTCATAATATTGAAATCAAATGTTTCTTGAGAGCTTCAACGATATCTGTAAAAGTCTTTCTTCGTCGAGCGCCGTATGAGGTTTGCCACTGCTGCCAGTCGGTTTCACTGAAAACATCGTTCTCGGAAACGTACTCAGTTCCAGCGTGCGTATGACGTTCCTTGCAACTTGTTTGCTGTATCATAATGCTGATTGCTCAATTATGTTGTTTATATGTGTTTGTATAATGTGGTACTCCTTATGGTTAATGTGAAAAGAAATGGCGAATTACGGTGCTGCAATGAATCAGCGTATATTTATATCAAGGCAGGCTTAGGACCCTGCGAGCCTAATCCTGACTATCGTCGGGACTCGCTCTTGAGATGGTGGTGAGTACAATGTACCAAAGTTAGTGTATGTAAGGTAACACTTTCTACGCCAATAGCAAGGCATATATTTTATTTATTGTTGGCTGCTGATAATGTCATGTTCTGACGTTTGATAATTCAATCCTCATTTTCTATATTCTTACTATAAGATTACAAACATAGAACATCATCATGTCCAAACCACACGACTCAGAAAAAATAAAGGAACTTCGACAACGCAAACTCCAGGCTACACTTGGAGGCGGGGAAAAGCGCATCGACGATCAGCACAAAAAAGGCAAACTGACTGCCCGCGAACGGCTCGATCTACTACTTGACCCCGGCAGCTTTGAAGAAATCGATATGCTTGTCGAGCATCGTTCGTATGATTTTGGATTAGAAAAGCAAAAATACTTAGGCGATGGCGTTGTAACTGGGACCGGCAAGATCGATGGCAGATTAGTGTTTGTCTTTAGTCAGGACTTTACAGTTTTTGGCGGCTCGCTTTCTGAAGCACATGCAGAAAAGATTTGTAAAATCATGGACATGGCGATGAATGTCGGTGCGCCGGTCATTGGGTTGAACGATTCCGGCGGCGCCCGAATTCAAGAGGGTGTCGTGAGTTTGGGAGGTTATGCCGACATCTTTTTGCGTAATACATTGGCATCGGGCGTTATACCTCAAATCTCCGCCATTATGGGACCATGTGCCGGCGGCGCAGTTTATTCACCCGCTATCACAGACTTCACTCTGATGGTGAAAAAAACGAGCTACATGTTTGTCACCGGACCGAATGTCGTCAAGACAGTAACGCATGAGGATGTTTCATTCGAAGATCTTGGAGGTGCTGTTACGCATGCGACGAAATCGGGCGTTGCACATTTTGCATGCGAAGATGAAAAACAATGTTTAGAATATATTCGTAAACTTATCAGCTACGTTCCTTCAAATTGGAAAGAGAAACCGCCGGTCCGACAAACGAAAGATGATCCAAGCCGTCGAGACGAGGGATTGAATACCGTTATCCCCGAAAATCCGGGCAAGCCGTACGACATGAAAAAAGTCGTCCACATGATTGTTGATACTGAAGAGAGTGGTTCCAGTTTTTTTGAGGTGAATGAATTGTTCGCACCGAATATCATTGTTGGCTTCGCACGGCTCGATGGCAAACCGATCGGTATTATTGCTAATCAGCCATCAAAAATGGCCGGGGCATTGGATATTGATTCGTCGGTAAAAGGCGGTCGCTTTGTTCGTTTCTGTGATGCGTTCAATATCCCGCTTCTTGTGTTTGAAGATGTCCCCGGTTTTATGCCCGGCACGTATCAGGAATGGCGCGGCATTATCAAGCATGGGGCAAAATTACTCTACGCCTTCTCTGAAGCCACTGTTCCGAAAATCACCGTTATCGTTCGTAAAGCATATGGCGGTGCCTATGACGTCATGAATTCGAAACATATTCGTGGAGATTTTAACTTTGCCTGGCCCACGGCTGAAATCGCAGTCATGGGACCTCATGGCGCCGCAGAGATTATCTTTAAAAAAGAGATTGAAGGATCTGAAAATCCTAAAAAAGCTTTTGAAGAAAAGGTCGATGATTACAGACTGAAATTTGCCAACCCTTATATCGCGGCGGCACGCGGTTATGTCGATGATATTATCGAACCCAAAGAAACACGTCCCAAGCTTATTCGTGCCTTCGAGATATTGTCTACGAAGGTAGAGGAGAACCCTAAGAAGAAGCATGGCAACATTCCACTGTAACCCTTGTTCTTTATCACTATTTACAGAAAAACCCTTGACATTCATGCTCAAATCCTCTATATTTTCAATGAATTGAACAAATAACTAATAGAGATTAGCGTATTGAGGTTATTTTACGGTTTTTGTGGAATTATATTTCTCCTGATTGTTGGCTGTTCGTCTGAACGGTCAACAAAATCGTCCTCACAGGATACATACTCGCTGAGTGCATCGTATCTATTATCCCCCGATTCGCTGTCGCTTATCCAACGGCAAACAGTATATACCGACTCTCTCGCCGTTGATTCCAACTATAATGAGGTTACTACACAGCTCTTAGAGCGCGCGAGACAGCACTATCTCAGTGCACTCACTGCGCAAGAGCAGGGCGATTCGATTTCATCAACGACAGAATTCGAGTATGCTATTAGCATTCTTAATGAATTAGGTTATTACCCGAACATTGAGAACAATCGCGACTTCAATGATTTAAGTCGTAGCGTCATAGAAGACTACGAAAAGTATATTGCAAGTATAGATAGTCTTGGACCGCAAACATCTATTTTTGCCTTGCGTCAGAAATTGAATCAGATTGATGAGGGTATCGAAAGCCCCGATCAGGATGCACCGACGAAAGTTATTGCTATGGGGTCAGTTCCGTTTATTATTAACGGACACGTCGAGAAGCATATCAGCTTTTTCAAGGGACGAGGGCGAGAACATTTCGAACGTTGGTTACATCTTTCGGGCAAGTACTTCCCAATTATGAAAAGAATATTCAGAGAAGAAGGAGTACCTGAGGACCTTGTGTATTTATCGATGGTCGAAAGCGGATTGAATCCTATTGCACGTTCATGGGCAAAGGCAGTAGGCATGTGGCAATTTGTAAAGGGGACCGGAAAATTGTATGGCTTAGATGGCAATGTATGGTATGATGAGCGCCGTGATTTTGAAAAAGCTTCTCATGCTGCGGCACGCCATCTTAAAGATTTGAATTCAGAATTTGGTGATTGGTATCTTGCACTCGCAGCATATAATTCAGGTTCAGGGAGAGTATCGAGTGCGATCCGAAGAAGTAGATCGACGGATTTCTGGAAGATGCGACCATATCTTCCACGGGAAACACGTAACTATGTTCCCCAGTTCATCGCTGTAGGTGTCATGGCGATGGATCAGCAATACTACGGTTTCAACGTGACTCCGGTAGATTCCTTTGCGTATGAATATGTCGCCATCAATGACTGTGTAGATTTATCGTTGCTTGCAAAGTGCGTTGGCATTACGGCAGAGGAACTGCGCTCGTTGAATACTGAGTTGCTCCAATGGTGTACGCCACCGGGATACAAAGGATATTCATTGAGGGTACCGGCTGGAACTTCGAAACTGTTTTATGAGAAGTATTCTGCTATTCCAGACGACCAGAAGCATGATTGGGTTGTTCATAAAATACGGAAGCGTGAATCCCTTGCTTCCATTGCCAAGAAATACGGTATCACAACTGCGCTATTACTGGAAGCAAATCGTCTTTCAGGAACAGAACGCTTAAGCATAGGAAAAACACTCGTTGTTCCTGTTCCTTCGTCTTCATCGAAGCTGTATGCCTCGAGTGTCGTTGATGAGACGAAGAGTGTTGGCTCGACCAAGCGCTCAAAATCGACTGTTGCCTCGCTTCGTGACAAGGAAAAGCTGACCTATCGCATTCGTAAAGGTGATACGCTGGGCAAAATTGCCGAGTGGTATGATGTTCGTGTGAGCGATCTGCGTATGTGGAATGAAATCCCATACGGGACGACGATACTTATCGGTAACGAGTTAACAGTCTGGCTGCCGAAAGAGATCGTCAATCGTTATATCAAAGTCGATAGACTTACAGCGGAGGAGCACAATGCGCTCCTTGCGCAGAACGTTTCGAAAGATGTTCTCAAACAACGATCTTCTACTCCTTCATGGACGAAATATCAGGTGCAAAAAGGGGATAATCTTCTGAAGATTGCTCAGTTGTATAATGTTGAAATTGAAGATATCCGAAAATGGAATGGCATGCGTTCGAATACAATTTTAGTCGGGCAGACTTTGGAAATTATGCTTCAGGATAATGGCACATCACCACAGCGCTCATTAGCAAATGTTCAGAAGGATACTTCAAAATCGAAAAAACCGGTCTCCTACACAGTAAAAAAAGGTGATACGTTAGAGAGTATTGCCTCAGCATTTGGCGTGTCTATATCTCGGTTGCGCACGCTGAATAACATCCGCGGTAATCGTATTTTCGCGGGACAAGAGATTCTCATTAACTCGTAAAGTGATCTGCAACTCCTTTTAGCTTCTCCCATCGAACCAATTGTTTTTAAAACAGTTTTTCGATAAATTGTGCTGTTGTTATTAGAGGGATGTCTATATTTCCTTCGAATGTCTATATACATGCGTTGAACATTAATAATTTTCTAAAAAGATAAAGCCACAAGGAGAGGTGTCTGAGTGGTTGAAAGAGCCGGTCTCGAAAACCGGTGTAGGGCTTTGCTCTATCGAGAGTTCGAATCTCTCCCTCTCCGCTTCTTCACTGATTAATTTTTTATCACATTCTCACATGCACGTTCCACTCGCTGATCTTCATAAGCAATATCTGTCCATCAAACCGGAAATCGATGCGGCTATCCAAAAGATAATCGAAAATTCCCAGTTTATTCTTGGTAAAGCCGTAACTGATTTTGAACAGAGATTTGCACAATCACACAACGTGAAACACTGCATCGCTGTGGGATCTGGGACTGATGCTCTTCATGTTGCGTTGTGGGCGTTAGATATTGGGCAGGGCGATGTCGTTGTCACTACCCCGTTTACGTTCATTGCTACGCTCGAGGCGGTCTCACTTACCGGCGCAACACCAGCATTTGTCGATATTGATCCCCGAACATTTAATATCGATCCTATGAAACTCAAAAAATATTTGAGCTCAACTGGTTCGAAGAATGTTAAAGCAATAATCCCAATTCATCTTTATGGGCAAGCCGCCGCAATGAATGAGGTTACATCAGTTGCTCAGGAATATAATTTGCGCATCGTTGAAGATGCATGCCAGGCACATCTGGCGAAGTATAATACTACATGCGTCGGCAACTTTGGTATCGCCGCTTGCTTTAGCTTTTATCCCGGGAAAAATTTAGGTGCGTTTGGTGAGGGGGGAGCTGTTCTAACGAATAATGATGCATTAGCGACGAAGATGCGTCGCCTGCGCGATCACGGTCAGGTAGAAAAATACAATCATGCATTTATCGGGCACAACTATCGCATGGACGGCATTCAGGGTGCTGTGCTTGGTGTGAAGCTTACATATCTTCAACAGTGGACCGAAAAGCGTAGAACGCTTGCCGCTCGATACAAACAGCTTCTCAAAGGTATAGGTGATCTTGTTTTACCGTATGAATCCCCTGAGGCATATCATGTCTATCATCTTTTTACAGTTCGCACAAAGCGCCGTGCTGCCTTGCAGCAATATCTCACAAGCAAGAACATTGCAACAGCCATTGCCTATCCTATCCCGTTACACTTTCAGGAAGCCTACAAGCACCTTGAGCACAAGAAAAATGATTTTCCTGAGAGCGAACGGGCTTCAGAAGAGTGTTTATCGTTGCCGTTATATGCTGAAATGTCTGATGAACAGGTAGAGTATGTCGGTGAACATGTGAAGGCGTTCTTCAACACATTGTAGTGCGCTGTTGGTTATATGACAGAACAGCTTTGATAATCCCGCAGAAAATTCCTATACTTACACAAGAATCTTAGTTATTTCCATTATTCAAACAATGTTGAAATGAAAATTAGTGTCATCGGGACAGGGTATGTAGGACTTGTTGTAGGAACATGTTTCGCTGAAACAGGTAACGATGTTATCTGTGTCGATATTGATGACGCGAAAGTGAACATGCTTCGTAAGGGGAAAACGCCTATCTACGAACCCGGACTTGAAGAACTGCTTAAGAAAAACATTCATGAGAAGCGATTGTCTTTTACAACAGATATAGCAAAGGCAATCAAACAAACCGAAGTAATTTTTCTATCGCTGCCAACACCTCCTGCCGAAGATGGTTCGGCAGACCTGCGGCATGTGCTTGACGTTGCTAAAGTGATTGCAAAGAACATGAATGGCTATAAAGTTATCGTTACGAAAAGTACGGTACCGGTAGGCACGGGAGATAAAATTCGCGACGTCATTGAGAAGATTTCTGATCACTCGTTCAATGTTGTCTCCAATCCTGAATTTCTGAAAGAAGGTGCTGCGGTTAGTGATTTTATGAAACCTGATCGTATTGTTGTCGGTTCGAACTGCCAGAGAGCTATCACTATTATGCAGGACCTTTACGCACCATTTGTTAGAACGGGCAACCCTGTGATCGTTATGGATGAACATAGCTCTGAGTTGACGAAGTACGCTGCCAATGCATTCCTTGCAACGAAGATTTCATTTATGAATGAAATTGCCAACCTGTGCGACCGTGTTGGTGCCGATGTTGATGCAGTGCGCAAAGGGATCGGCTCAGATCCTCGTATTGGAACTCAATTTCTCTTTGCTGGCGTAGGGTACGGCGGATCGTGTTTCCCGAAAGATGTTAATGCACTCGAACGCACTGCACACCAGCATAAGTATGATTTTGCAATACTCCAGGCTGTTGAGCAAGTTAATCAGCGTCAGCGAAAACTCTTTGCAAAGAACATAGTGTCGTATTTTCATAACAAGCTCAAAGGCAAAGTTATTGCTATCTGGGGACTTTCATTTAAGCCAAACACTGATGATATGCGTGAAGCGCCATCGGTAACGATTATCCAAGAATTGCTGAAGCAACGTGCAATTGTGCATGTGACTGATCCTGTGGCTATCAAAGAAGCGAAAAAGCACCTCGGTAGTACGGTGAAATACTTTGATGATAACTACCAAACACTCAAGGGGGCAGATGCATTAGTTGTTGTGACGGAATGGAATGAATTCCGGCGTCCAGATTTTGATAAGATGAAATCTCTCATGCGTGGACATGTCATCTTCGACGGACGGAACATCTATAATCCACAAGTGCTGCGTGAAAAAGGATTTGAATACATTGGTATCGGTCGTGGAGTAGTGTATGAGTAAGATCGTTAGCGTTGTAACCGGCGGCGCAGGTTTTTTAGGATCTCACTTATGTGACCGTTTGCTTTCTGAGGGGCATACGGTTGTGTGCATTGATAATCTCATTACAGGTGATACCTCCAACATAGCGCATCTTCTTGGCAACGAGCGTTTTTGTTTTGTGCATCATGATGTTTCCAATTATATTTTTATAGAAGGTTCAGTGAACAATGTTCTACACTTTGCATCTCCGGCAAGCCCGATCGATTATCTGAAACTTCCCATTCAGACACTGAAGGTCGGTTCTCTCGGAACACATAAAGCCCTCGGACTGGCAAAGGCGAAAGGCGCAAAGTTTTTGCTTGCTTCAACTTCGGAAGTGTATGGCGACCCGCTTGAGCATCCGCAAAAGGAATCGTATTGGGGAAACGTTAATCCTATCGGTACGCGCGGCGTGTATGATGAGGCAAAACGTTTTTCAGAGGCGATGACGATGGCGTACCACCGTTATCATGGTGTAGAAACAAGAATTGTACGAATTTTTAACACCTATGGACCTCGGATGCGTATCAACGACGGGCGGGCAATACCGGCATTCATGTCGCAAGCGATTCGTGGTGAGGATATTACTGTCTTTGGAAATGGAAATCAAACGCGTAGTGTATGTTATGTTGACGATCTTATCGACGGCATATATCGCTTGTTAATATCGAATGTTATCGAGCCGACTAATATCGGCAACCCAGATGAAATTCCTATTCTGCTTCTTGCCAAAGAAATCCAGCTGCTCACAGGGACGAGAAGCAAGATTGTTTTCAAAGAATTGCCCGAAGACGATCCGAAGATTCGCCAGCCCGACATCTCGAAAGCGCGCAAACTTCTCAATTGGGAACCCAAGGTGAATAGAATCGAGGGGCTGAAAAAAACCCTCGAATATTTTCGAAGCAAAATTGGTGCTCAAGCCACAATGAAGTAACTTCAGTGTCCCGAATAATTTCAACTACACTTTTTCTCCTTCTTGTTCTTCAAAGCGGTTCAGCAAATTCTCGTCGACAACCTGCAACAAGCGATGTTAGCTTAAAGTTATTTTACCCCGGATTACATTCAACAAGGTTCATGACGTCCGATTCCGGGATTGCTGCTACATCTGAGGTGATTCGTAATGAACAAATCGATTACGGTCGACTTGCGTTAGTGGGTGGGGCATTGCTTGGCTCAATGGTAACCATCCATCTCTATCAACAAAACGGCTGGTGGAAAGATAATCGCGCGCCGTTTCATTTTCAAGAAGACCTCACGTATGGCTTAGGAGTTGATAAGGTCGGGCATTTCTACGGCGGTTATCTCATGGGATATACAATCCAGAAATTTCTTCAATGGTCAAACGTTTCTGAGCGAAGCGCGGTGTGGATTGGTGCAACAGGAGGACTGTTATTCCAAACGTATGTCGAAGTTGAAGATGGATTTTCAACATGGGGTTTCGACCGTGTGGACTTTGCGACAGATGTTGGTGGCGCTGCATGGCTTGTCGGTCGACATTACATTCCGATTCTTCAGAACTTTGAATTGAAGCTCAGTTATCACTCTTCATCATTACTTGGAACAACGGGAGGGAGTGGATTCCGGGGACAGCAGCATCTCGTCATTGATGATTACGAGGGGCAAACATTCTGGATGAGTGTGAAAGTTAATAACCTTCTTCCGGAAGAGATGAAGTCATACTGGCCCGATTTTCTCTGTTTGGCTGTTGGTTACGGAGCTCGTGATATTGCCGGCGCAAATCCACATCGAGTCTTTTTTCTCGCTCCTGATCTCGATATGACGAAAGTTATTCCTTCTAATACGAGTTTTCTCAAAACGCTCGGAGAAGTTCTTAATTTCATCCACATGCCAATGCCGGCTGTGCAGATATCGCCCAATGCCATTTGGTATGGGGTGTATTTTTGAATAGATTGTTGGGAAAATCCGGCAGCGTGGAGCGCGCGTACGTGTACGGACCAACGGGATTGATTGCCTACAGAGAAAACACGACATGGTACTACGTGATGTCCGCCAGCTTGTGCCGCCATCGGCGGCACGGCGGATGCGCCTTTGGCGTAAAAGATCATTTAAACTCTACACGTGTCGTCTTTAATACGAGCGGTACTGCGCAAACGACATACGACTTCGATGCATACGGGACGCTACGCCGCGCTACTGTAAGTCCGGACATCAGATACCGCTTCACTGGGCAGGAATATGATAACAATGTAGCGTTGCACAATCCCGCTATAACAAAGCGGGATTTCGCCTTTGATCATAACGATAATTGTAGGCTCAACTTCCGGGCGAGGATGTACGACTCCGATCTTGGAATGTTCTATGCCACCGATCCTGCAGGGCAAACATTTGCGCCGTATAGTTATGTTAGGAACAATCCGATCAGTTTTGTTGATCCGACAGGGATGGAAGATGAGCCAACGATAACATATGCACTCCCTGAGGTTGTTGTGTGGGGATTTAGGTTTGGTTCTCGTTGGTCTGCATTATACGGATCTGGTTGGTCTGGCGGCGTTCTTGGAAGTACGTATGGAGGTGGATTTAGTTTTCAGTCTGGAGGAGGGGGTGGCGGAACGGGAAGTGGAAATCTTACTTACAACGCTGTAACAGCAATACCTTGGGGATACGATAGTCGCAGTGAGCAAACCAGTTGGAGAATATTGAATACCACTTTGACTGCAGGTCCATTGGTATCGTCTTCGACCGATGCACTTACAGTGGCTTATCGTGATAACCTGAATTTTGTAGATGTACCTGATTTGATGGACCAGAGAAGTGCCTCAAATCCGATTGCATATGATACATGGAATAGTGGAAGAATAGGTACCACATTGGATGTGCTTGGCAGCGTCTTAAGTATTGGACAATACGGGCAATTTTATAATGGAAGATGGGGAAATTGGGTACTCGGAGATTTTATTAGTGGAAATAGGGTGTATTATGCGGTAACAAAAGGTGGTAATCAAATCAAGATGGGGGGGCTACGGCTGCATCCAATAGCGTTAAAGCTTTCGCCGTTGCTGGGAAGTTCTTTGGTTATGGATCAATGGCTCTATCTTTATATCAATTAGAGCAAGCAAATAATTTTCCTGATAAATTATCTGCGACATTCGAATTTATTGCAGGTACAGCAGGTACATTCGGAGGTCCAATAGGGGCTGGATATTCTGTGGGATATGCTATTGGGAAGTATTGGGTTTATCCTACATTCTTTAAACACAGATAGTATTCTTGATCATTATGGCATATAATTACTTGTATCATTCTGGGTTCGATATATTTTAAAAAATGAATGTTTATGTTTAAAAGAATTTTACGGTTTCATAGGTATACATCTTATTATTTCTACCGTTGGTATATAATAATAGGAGACCCCGTCCCTATGTTCGGCGTACTTATTGGGACCTCGGCTCTGATCTTTTTCAACATCGTGAATATTATTCTTATTATTAGGTTTCTTTTAAACGTTGAGATAATTTCAATGTCAGATCCATTTTTATTGCTTTTGTCGGCGTTTATCGTCGTACCTATAAATTATCTTTACTTGGGAGTAATAAATAAGTTCGATCAGATTATTGAGGGATTTGAAAATCGGTCAGAGCAAGAAGACAAATTTGGTAAACGGATAACAATGTTTTATTTCTCTTTCACTTTCGTTTTATTTATCGTCCTGGAATTCCTTAAACCAAATCGCTAAAGTAGCAGTTAAAGATATTATAGGTTTTAAAACGATGAGCAGGAGTGCAATCGCGATACATACCTCTTTCTGGACGCAGCCGGGGGTTCTACATAAATGGGAAATCGCTTATTCCCTCTCATGATCAATTTGGTGCTCCTGATGCTACGCGGGTTTCTGTGCCAAGTCGAAAGAGATAGGTTTACAGGCATGTTAAAAGAATTCTATTACTGGATGTGTCATGTTCAAACTTTTCAAATATTTTGTCTCTTTGCATAAACAGATAGTAATGATCTATAACTCCGATCACCAATAACTATAAAAAACGTCAACATGTTTATTGCTTGCAAGCGGCCTATAAGTATGTAAGTCTTGCTATACCAGTACAGTAGGTTAACAGTTGTTCAGTTGATATGTATAGCTTAAGCAGGACATTTTAACAATTTTTATGAACCTCGCCCTCTTGTCATTGGTTATAGTAGTAATCTTCGAGCCTACTCTAGCCCAACAGTTTAGTCCATATAGCTCGCAACTTGTGCCTACATTCGCCCATGTTGCCCGCATTGCTGATATGAACAACGATGGTAGAAACGATGCCGTCGTAGGAACGCTGTATTATTTGTTCGTCTATTTCCAAACCAATGATGGGACATTGAGCAAACCGAAGGTGTACAGGTGCGGCTCGGTGAGAAGTATCGATATAGCCGATTTCAATAATGACAATTTGCCCGATGTTGCCGTTGCTGTACAAACAAGCGGCGAAGAACCTCACGAAGCGGATTCGATGAAAATCTTTTTTCAGGGTCCTAACGGTACCCTTCAACCGGGAGACATATTCTATACAGGTCCGGGTACCCGTCATCTGTCCATAGGGGATCTCAACAACGACGGGCTTGTCGATATCATCACTACTCACATGGACGATAACAACCTGCGTGTCTTTTATCAGAAACCGTATGGACATTTCGATTCAAGCGTCACATACCCATCGTTTCGCAATCAAACCATTCAAGGGATTGCAGAGATAGGCGATTTCAACGGTGACGGTCTGAATGACGTGGTTCAAAATACCTCCCTCGCCCACTATGGTGGTGGGGCAAGTGTGTTCCTTCAGCAGCCAAATGGATCGCTGCAATACTAAGGATTATACAAACCCTTTGTGCGGTTTGATTTTCACATCTGTATTGCGTATTATTCATACGCTATTCTTAACAAATCATTCAATTTCATTCTGGAAATTCAATAACGCACGATTAAAAGAAAGGAACTATTATGGCATTAAAAGTTGGTGATAAAGCACCCGATTTTACGCTCGTTGACACGGACAAAAAAGAACGGACACTTAAAGAGTTTCTCGGCAAGAAAACTGTTATCGTTTTTTATCCGGGTGCGTTTACCGGTGTATGCACCAAAGAGATGTGCACATTCCGCGATTCGTTGACGAACTTTTCATCAATGAACGCTCAGATCGTCGGCATCAGCGTTGATTCACCGTTTGCGAACAAAGGTTTTGCAACTGTGAACAATCTTACATTCCCGATTTTGAGCGATTACACACGGGCTGTCAGTCAGCAGTATGCTGGTCTTTACGACGCGTTTGCAGGTCTCAAAGGACTTATTGCTGCAAAACGCTCTGTGTTTATCCTTGATGCCAACGGTGTTGTCAAATACGTTTGGATTACCGAAAATCCCGGCGTCGAACCGCCGTACGATGAAGTGAGCAAAGCCCTAGCATCGTTCTAATCCGAAATCCGACATCTCGACGAGTCGAGTCAAAGACCGAAATCCACAATGGCTTCTCTTAACATAGGTGATAAAGCCCCGGAGTTTTCTTTGCCATCTACCGATGGCAGTGTTGTTTCCTTGAAGGACCTGAGAGGAAAGAAAATTGTGCTGTATTTTTATCCGAAAGACGGTACGCCCGGTTGTACGAAGGAATCATGCTCGTTTCGCGACAATCTTGCGAGGGTGAAGAAGAAGGGCGCTGAGATATACGGAGTGAGCGCTGATTCTGTGAAATCACATCAGAAGTTTACAAAAAAATATGACCTTACGTTTCCACTGTTAAGTGATGAGAGCAAGGAGATGCTTAACGCATACGGTGTGTGGAAAGAAAAATCATTTCTCGGAAAGAAATATATGGGCATCGAACGGACGACTGTCATCATCGACGAAGTAGGAACAATTGCTCATATTTTTTCAAAAGTGAAAGTTGAAGGGCATACAGAAGAAGTTCTCGAAAAACTTTAACGGAGAAAACATTATGAAATTATCACAGAAATTCATGGCTGAAGCAATAGGCACATTTGCGCTGACATTTGTCGGCGTATGCGCTATTTGTATGAATGTTGGAGGATTGGTAGGGATTGCCCTTGCCCACGGCTTGACCATTGCAGTGATGGTGTCTGCGATGGGGCATATCTCGGGCGGACATTTTAATCCGGCAGTAACCATCGGACTTCTCTCAGGCGGAAGAATCAAGGCGAATGAAGCAATTTCATACATCATAGCTCAGCTTGCTGGCGCAGTTGTCGGTGCTGTAGCTGCAAAAGCCGTCATTCCTTCCTTGCTTGCCGATGCTGCAAAGCTTGGCACGCCCATTCCGGCTCCGGGTATTGAATATGGTCCAGCCATACTCACCGAAATTATACTCACATTTTTTCTTGTCCTTGTAGTGTATGGAACAGCCGTCGATAAACGCGCTCCTAAAGTTGGAGGGTTGTTTATCGGTCTGGCAGTTACGCTGGATATTTTAGGTGGTGGTCCGATTTCGGGCGCTTCGATGAACCCGGCGCGCACGTTTGGTCCTGCGCTCATCGGCGGGTACTGGGATATGCATCTTGTGAGTTGGGTCGGACCGATCATCGGCGGCGTGATCGCCAGTATTGTCTATGAAAAGTTTCTTGGAAAAGAAGGAATATAATTACTGATGGTGTATCTTACACGTAGAGAACATTTTTGCGCATCGCACCGACTTTATAATCCGAAATTTTCCGAACAAGAGAACTTGGAGATTTATGGCAAGTGCGCGTATCCCAATGGTCACGGACACAACTACGAAATTGAAGTAACGGTATTGGGTGATCCTGACAAGGACACAGGAATGATTCTTGATCTAAAGAAACTTGCCGATATCATTGAAGCAGAAATTCTTGTGAAGGTGGATCATAAACATCTTAACTTTGACGTGGAGTTTTTGAAAGGTGTTATTCCAACTGCAGAGAATCTTGCCGTTGTTTTCTGGAAGATTCTTTCTCCAAAAATCACAACAGGCAGGCTTTCTTCACTTAAAGTATATGAGACACCAAACAACTTTGCAGAATATCGAGGGATATGATGAGTAAACAACAACGAGAGAAGAATGTTACTCTCGAGCAATCAGTTACAAACATTCTAAAATTATTAGGAGAGAATCCGAAGCGTGAGGGACTTCTTCGCACACCTCATCGTGTAGCGCGGGCATTCGAGTTCATGACCAGTGGGTACAAACAGGATGTCAAGAAGGTGCTCAATGGTGCAATCTTCAGAGAAAAATATGACGAGATGGTCATCGTCAAAGATATTGATTTCTTTAGTATGTGTGAGCACCACATGCTGCCCTTCTATGGTAAAGTACATATCGCGTATATTCCCAAAGGAAAAATCGTCGGGCTCAGCAAGATTCCCCGTATCGTCGAAATCTTTGCCCGACGGCTACAGGTGCAAGAACGCATGACACAGCAAATAGCAGATACGTTGTACGATGCTCTCGAACCGGACGGGGTTGCAGTTGTTATAGAAGCACGGCACCTTTGCATGATGATGCGGGGCGTTGAAAAGCAGAATTCCGTCGCTACAACGAGTGCCATGCTCGGTTCTTTCCGTGAAGATGAGCGCACGCGCAACGAGTTCCTCAAACTCATCATCAGCAAACTCGCGTAACATGGCAAAGCGGAAAAGTGGAGTCAGTATCCATCGTCCCGTTATTTGGGTCGTTGGAGCTTCTCGTGGCATCGGTCGCGAGATTGCAAAGCAGTTTGCATTCATCGGTTGCCGGGTTTGTCTCTCCGGAAGAAATAAAAATGAGCTTTTGTCTGCCGTGCAAGAAATTACCAATTTGGGAGGGAAAGCATTTTCTTTTCCCTGCGATATCACCCAACAGCGATCCATTGTTTCAACTGCAAAGAGCATTCGCAAGCAGGTTGGTGAAATCGACGTGCTTATCAACAACGCAGGCATTACCGTTTTCAAATCGTTTCTTGATACTTCTTCGCAAGAATTCAAAGATATCTTAGATACCAATCTATACGGTCATATACTCTGTATCAAAACTGTTTTACCTTTGATGGTTCGGCGTAAGCATGGATGGATCTTCAATATTATTTCGAATGCAGCGGTAAAAACATTTGAAGGCTCAGCCGCATATACAGCTACAAAAATGGGTATGCTTGGTTTAGGACGAGTCCTGCGTGAAGAGTTGAAAGATAACGGAGTAAAGGTTATTAATGTCATCCCCGGTGCGACAGAGACAGAAATGTGGAGTCTCAAGAATCGAAAGAAGCATGGTTCTCGCATGATGAAGCCGAAAAGCGTTGCGGAAGCTGTTCTTTCTGTGTACCAAATGCCTGATGATGTTGTTGTAGATGAAATTATTCTGAGGCCTCTAAAAGGGGATATTGATTGAACGACAAAGTTGCAATTGTTACCGGCGCAGGGAGAGGTATTGGTAAAGCTGTTGCGTTAGCATTGGCAAAAGAAGGTGCTCATGTCGTTTTAGCTGCACGTACTACATCGGAAATTGAAACTGTAGCAAAAGAGATTGAGCAATCAGGACGAAGAGCCTTAGCTGTACCGACAGATGTTTCGCAGGAATCAGATGTTAACGAGCTTATTACAAAAACTATAGAAACCTTTGGCACGATCGATATTCTCATTAACAACGCAGGCATCGGTGCCTTTGGCTCAGTGACAGAACTTTCTACTAACAACTTTGACCGCATGTGGGAAGTAAATATGCGCGGCGCGTTTCTTTGCAGTCGTGCTGTTGTTCCGTACATGATGAAACAGAAATCGGGTGATATCATTAACATCTCATCGTTAGCGGGGAGGAATGCTTTCATCGGTGGTGCTGGTTACTGTGCTACGAAGTGGGCATTGATTGGGTTCGCACGTTGTTTGATGCTTGAAGTGCGCGAGCACAACATCCGAGTGATAACTCTTTGCCCCGGTTCAGTTGAGACAGGATTTGGCGATCATCCAAAGAACTCTCCAAGAAGTTCCGGTAACATTCCGAAAGCTGAAGACATCGCTCAGGTTGTTGTTGATACGCTGCGTATGCCTCGCAACGTGATGGTGAGTGAGGTGGATATCCGGCCGACGAATCCAAAAGGCTAACAACCTTGCGAAGGTTTCCATAGTCTTCGCAAGGTTGAGAGTTCAATTATTTGATAAGTACACCCGCAATAAAGTTGCGGAGCTGTTGCTTTAATACAATGTTATTTATGGATTGTATCAAATGATACCAAGGTAAAAATGAGTATTTTTGACTATCACATTACCGAGGGTATCGTTTATGAATCACGATCTGTTAAGCA